>Ga0207428_10002422_pt1 | contig 18619 bp, 20 predicted proteins | sample RhiMethybrSRZTD1_FD_187600 | JGI IMG/M metagenome (GOLD analysis project Ga0207428, IMG submission 187600) | Populus rhizosphere microbial communities from Tennessee, USA - Rhizosphere MetaG P. TD hybrid SRZTD1 (SPAdes) (version 3) | ecosystem: Host-associated > Plants > Roots > Rhizosphere >...
AAGCGAAGCTTTCCCTACAAAAAAATGTGTGAGTGAGAGCCTAGGCGGTCATACGTTTTTGCATTTGCTTTTAGAGACCACCCCCCGGTCGTCGTTGGGTAAGGCTACCACTGTTGCTTTAGTGGACCACGTTACGCGTCACGAGCCGGGGCAAACCACGGGCGGCGATCAACTGGGCGAGCAATTTTTCGAGGGCATGGCCTATCGCCCCGCGGTCCTCGGCACCCGTGATCGGGAGCAGGCCCTTCTCGATCAGCAGTTCAGTAACCGGCAGCAAGTCAATCTCAACCGAAACAATCGCCTTGCCGTTGCGGGCGCGCTGCCGCAAGGCCTTCATGCGTTCGGCAGCGCTGGTCATGGACCGTCATCCAAATTGAAAGACCATTCGTTTGGATCGGGCGCAGCCAGCCAGTTCCCGTGACAGCCGGAGTGCAACAAGAAGCACTCGCCGTCGACGTCGTATGTCTGAACCGGCGCGCCTGGCCGTTCGGGTATGCCGCAGTGCTCGCAGACCAATGGCCAAGGCTCGCCATTTAATCCCTCAAGGCGCCCGCCCCCATTTCCATCCGTCACACCGTCACAACCGTTGTGCCCCAAGGGTTTCTCGCATTTTTCAACCGTAACATCGGCATCCAGTGTTACGGTTTGAAACGTGGCGGAAGTCGTGGTGCCATCGGCGTTGTGACGTTGTGACGTTTCGGAAGCCCCCTCCGGTGAGAGATAGCGATCGAAGGCATCCTTGAACTGGCTGAGGTTGTATCCCTTGGCAGTTCCGGCGCGCGTCCGGATTGTGCCGGGGATGACCTTGAAGGGCTTCAACAGCCTGGCAAGCTGATTGGGACTGATCGGCTTTGCAGTGCGCCCGTACTCTGCCCAGGGTCGGCCCTCGATACCATGCAAGAACGCCACAAGATCAGCGGAGGAGATTCGATCGGCGTTCTGCGGAGTAAACGCGTCCCTGATGTCGGTTAGCAAAGTGGTCCCTAGAGAGTCGGTTTCCCCAGCTGTCAGGGCTTGAGCCGCCTTGCGAGCGAGCTCCGGCCATTCCCCGCCGACTGTGTCGGCAACGGCGAGCAGTGGGCGCCAATTAGCCGCCAAGCGATTCTGGAATCCCTCCGGCATCTTCGGTTTGGCTGCTATCAGGCTTTCAGCGTTATCAGCGGCCCACCGGGCAAGCAGTCGCCGGGTCGTCATAGCCTGATCGTCATCGATATGTTCGAAATCGTCAGTATGCTCGCCGGGCCTCTTGCGCTGCATCTCAATCATGATGCTGCGGCTCCGGGTGGTGTCGGGAAGATCCGTTCCCTTCATGCCGATAGCCTTGGGAGTAAACGTGGAGAATATTTCCGGCTCGTGCGTGTCCGGGTGACAACGCGGAACGCCCATGCCCCGCGTCCAACCGGAATTGATGATGGCGCGCAGTTCATCGTTTTGGGCGAATGCAGAATCGGCCTCGTCAACGATTAGGGTGGGCTTCCATTTTTCGATCATGCGGTAGAGGACCGCTGCACTGATCTCGACGATGAACAGTGATCTCGGCACCAAGAAACGGAGTACCCCGAGAAGGGTGGTTTTTCCGGAATCCTTTTCTGCGCTGTTGACCAATAATATCGGGCTATGGATTGCAGCGTCATGCGTCCAGCAAAACGCAATCCACAGTGCAACCGCGCGGGCAGCGTCATCGCTGAAGATGACGTGTCGCTTAAGTCTGCGCACAATGGCCTGAAGCAGACTCGCTCCCGAAACCGGTTCGGGCCACGGCTCGACCGAAGAGAAAATTTCCCGTTCGTTCGAAGCTTCATTCTTTCGGCGCGCCTTATATTCCGCATCTAGGAATGCGACAGGTATTCCGAGTTCTTCCGCCCATGCAGCGCGGCGCTGTCCGTATTCAGCCGGTGAGAGACCACCAAGCTGCTCAAGAATATGCCGCGCATCGTCGCTAAGCGTGGCAAAATCATCTTCGGCGGCGCTCATGCGGCAACCTCGCGCTCGTGCAGCCGCACATAAATGGCTTCAAGCCACGCCAACTGCCGATCTGTGGGTGGCCGGCGCAGTCTCGAAATATTGCTGAGAAAGCCGCGCTCGCGTTCGTTGAGTAGGTGGCGCTTGTGGCAGTGGTTCGCCATCTCCCACCGACTCGTCGGTGGGCGCAGGCACTCCGAGCCGGTCAACCAGGTTCGGATCGGTTCTTGCGATGTTTGTGGGGTGGGCCTAGAAGATTGCCTGTCGCGCTTGCCAGTGCCGACAATCTCCCGGGCGTCCGCATCTTCGATTCGATGTGCGACGCCCGCGCCGTTTTGGTGCAGCACCTCACTTTACTGGTTGAATTAGTGACTTCGCGTAGGCGATCGCGTCGGCTGGTTTGTAGAGATATTGCTTGCCAAATTGGGCGGCGGGTTTCGGCCCTTTGCCATCAGCAGCATCTTTCATCAGGCGCGAATAAGTAACCGGAATACCAGTCTCACGCCGCGCAAGCTCAACCAGCTCTCGCCGTGTCATCAGCGGTCCATCACTCATGTAACCTCCTATAGCTTCGCCGAGCTTCGCGAAGCTTCAGAGAACTGATAGGTTTTTTCCGTGTGGCGTTATACCGCCCGTGAATGCCACTATTGGCGGGCGGGTATTTTCATTCGAGGCGGTGCGCTTTGCGCGATGATTTTTTTGGGCCATCGCTTCCAGCCGCCGCGGCTAGAACCACTCTTACGGTCGATGTAGTCAGCTAAAGTATTTGAACTGACACCCGCCCTTTCGGCTATCAAACGGATTGCATCGTGGCGGCGCATTCGCCCGTTGGCATTGCGGAGTTTGCTAATCCTATAGGCCTGGTTATCCCAATTCTTGGGATTATCAAATTTCACATTGGAGCAAGACATTTCCTTGAACTGTTTAACCGTGAGCTCCTCAAATAATTTGTCTTCACCAGTTTGCAAACGGCGCACTTGGTTGGCCAGCACGGCATAGCGCGCCTGAAGTGACATCTTGCCTATGGGTGTTAGTTGTCCACCGCGCTTCTTCTTAAATTGGCGTCGGTCACATAATGCAGCGAGCAACTTTCGCTCACCATCTCGGATTTCGAAATTTGACCGAAACATATCGGCCAGTTTGCTGAGATCGCCTGTATTTTGGGCCTGCAGTATGGCCTTCATCCAGCGTGCCCAAATATGATCACGGACCATACTCTAGCTCCGTGCTGGACGAATCAGCGGCACGACGGCCGCCGACGCACCGCTGGTAATGCGTTCGATCTGTGCCGCTAGTGCCTCAAAGGCGGCAAGTTTTTCGTTGGCGTAAGCATGCCGGTCATAGGTACCGCGAACACCGCCGATCACATGACCAAGAGCGCGTTCAGCGTGATCGGCATTGATGCCTGCGCGCGCCATCAGCGTGCGTGCCGTGCGTCTCAGGTCATGCGTCGTCCACCGTGGGAGTGGCGACACTTCTGGGTCATCACCCGACCGCAGCTCGTGCACACGGCGATCGAACGCGGCTTTGTATTTTGAGAAGCCGGAAATCGGCGTGGTGCCGGTAGTGGTGAATATCCAGCCCTTGGGCCCTATAGCCGGTATCCCGGATAGCAATCGCTGTGCAGCTCTCGATAACGGTATCAGGTGATCAAACTTCGTTTTGTAACGACCGGCGGGAATAATCCACTCACTGCCATGACCGTTTAGCTCGGCGCGCTTCATATCACTCGCCTCACTCAATCGGGTGGCAGTAAGTAAGACGAACTGAATTAGATAGTCGTACGGATTGTGGTGTTCCTGCGCCACCTGCCAGATCGCCTGCAATTCAGCATCATCAAGAATACGGCTGCGCGAATTCTTTTCCCGCTTTAGCATTCCCTTGACGATTGGATTTAAGAAATCATCGTCGCGTGCGGCGTGCCAATTAAACAAACGGCTTAAGGCGACCAATGTATGTTCGGCTGCAACCGGTCCATTGTCTTCCTTCACCTTGTCCAGCAGGCTTGCAATTTGTGATCGGCGGATTGTGTCAATCGGTCGCGCACCCAAACGCCCGAAAATGTAGCGGCCGAATACCCACTTGCGCGCCTCAAGCGTGCGCATCTTCTTCTTGGTGTCTTTGTCTGCGAAAAACTTCTCCGCAACACTGCGCAGCGTATTTTTGGCCGTGGCGTCGGCCCGCCGCATTTCGTCTAGCGGATCACGACCGTCTCTAACCGCCAGCTCTGCTTTCTTGGCTTCCCAACGCGCCGCCTCCAGTGCAGACCGAGACGTTTTCGGTATACCCTTTTTGGCATGCGCTGCCTCATAACGAAGGAACGCACCGTCCAACGTAAGGCGACGGCTGATGCCATGTGCGCGGTATTGATAGACGTAGCTCTTGTGCCCTTTGTCAGTGACAACGAGGCCGAAGCTTGGGAACGCTTCATCCCAGTAAATCACCCGATCGCTTTGTTCCGGAGACGCGACCTTGGTAATGAAGTCCGCAGATAGCTTCACACGTGGCATCGGATCCGTCGGGTAAGCACCCGGTAAGCATTGGCCCAGAATATACACCGAAGTGGCACGAAGCAAAGTGAAGCAATAAACATCGATAGAATAGGGGCTTGGGCTAGATTTGAGATTGATGGCGAAGTGATGCGAAGTGGTGCGAAGTCATCAGCATCCGCTTCGTAAGCGGGTGGTCGGGGGTTCAAATCCCTCCGCCGGCACCGTTGTTGTCCAATGACATCACCGGGGACAATTCGTGCACGCCTTTGGCTCATTCAATTGCTTGAAAGTACGCTATAATTTATGATCGAAACATGGGGCTGGGGTGGGGTTACTGACTTTCCGAATCCTGTCATTCTTCCTCCCGCACCCATAACGTAGGATGCTGAGCGATCGGATCAGTCACTGTTCTGCAGAGCAACACTATGGCCAAACCCACTGTTATTCTCGTCGGCGCTGACAAAGGGGGCGTGGGCAAGACTACTGTCGCCCGCACTCTGATTGATTATTTCGGCGCCCATCAAACACCGACCCGGGCCTTCGATACCGAGTGGCCACGCGGAACGCTCAAGCGATTTCATTCGGATCTGACCGAAGTGGTAGATGTGACTTCGGTTCCCGACCAAATGAAAATCTTCGATACGCTGGGAAGCGCCGAAGCGAAGGTGACTGTCATTGATGTGCGCGCCGGGTTGTTGTCGGCGACGCTGCAGGCCTTGACCGATATCGGATTTCTCGAATCAGCGAAGAAGGGACAGATCACTTTCGCGGTGTTCCATATTCTCGGATCATCCATCGCGTCTCTTGACGAAATCGCCGAGACCGCGCGCGTGGTAGGCGATGCCAACTATTTCCTGGTCAAGAACTTCATCAACAACACGACGTTCTTCGAATGGGATCCGGCGGTCTACAATTCGTACTTCAAAAAGATCAAGGGCGCTGAAGAAATTATTATCCCGAAACTCAACGAGATGGCATTCGAGCAGGTGGAAGTGGCAAGCGTTCCGTTCGTTTCGTTTGTTGGCAACAAAAGCGCCAAGGGTGAGGCGGCCAACTATTCGTTTGTCCTGCGCGGCTACGTGCGTCACTGGCTTGGCAATGTCTGGGGCGAATTCGATCGCGTAAAGCTGGTCGATATGGTTTCGCCGAAAATCGAAAGCAACGTGCGTCAGGTCGCGGGCTAGCCTTCTACTTGCGCGCCGATTGAGCGGCGGTGTGAGCGATGTCATTTCGCAGCTCCATCACCATTGTCGCCTCGCCGCGACCCCGCGTGGGCAAGACCCTGCTCGCGCGGCTGCTCACGGACTTTCACTCGCATGAGGGCCGCCTGGTGACGGCTTTCGACCTCAATACGGGCGACAGGACGCTGGCGCAGTTCCTGCCCGACAAGACCACGGCGGCTTCCGTACGCGACGTCAACGGCCAAATGGCGCTCTTCGACCATTTGGTGGCCTACGAAGACATCACCAAGATCATTGATGTCGGCCATGAAGCTTATGAGGCGTTTTTTTCGTTGGCCCAGAACATTGGATTTGTCGACGAAGCACGGCGGCGATCGATTGCGGTGGCCATTTTGTTCATGGTTACTCCCGATCACACCTCGGTCACGGCTTATCGCAGCCTGCGTGAGCGCTTCACGCAGGCAACGCTGGCGCCCGTGCACAACGAAATACTCGGCCCCGCGCAGCATCGCGACAAATATCCGCTGGCTGCCGGAGGACCGGGCGTGGTGCGCATGGCGGCCCTCGCGCCGGGTTTACGCAGATACATCGAGACGCCGCCGTTTTCCTTCGCAGATCCGCGTATCGCGGATCCAACCCGCATTCCCGCTGCTGCATATGCTGAGCTTGGGCGGTGGTTACGCCGAATTTATTTGGAGTTCCGCGAACTCGATTTGCGCATATTGCTCGCCGATTTACGCTCATCCATCCAATTCAGCTCGCACTCACAATAGTGAGGGAACCGAATCTGCCGCCGGGCGTTTCCTTGGCCGGACTTCCCAAGGCGATGCGTTCGCTGGAGGAAGAGGGAGCGAGCCATGTGGATGACACTATTCACGATCGTTATCGGGATTGCGTTTTGCTTCGCTCTTGGGGCGAAGGTCATGGAATCCTATGAGGAGAATGCCAGTCCTTGACCAATGGCCGTCGCGTTTCGTTTCGCGGCCGCAAGGCCGCATTTTTTTGCATTGTGCCAAGGCGGGGCCTGCGGAACTTTGCAATAATGGGACGGCATGCCGGCACCCTTGTTGCTGTCCAGGAAATTTGCGCCACTTTTCTGGTGCCAGTTCTTCGCGGCATTCAACGATAATTTCCTCAAGACTGCGCTTGTCTTTGTGATCCTGTTCCAATCGGGCATCAGCAATCCCGAAGCACTGATTACGTCCGCCGGGGCGGTCTTCATTGCGCCGTTCTTTTTCCTGTCCGGCCTTGGCGGACAACTCGCGGACCGTTACGACAAGGCACGGGTTGCGCAGCGGCTGAAGTTCATAGAGATTTTCGTGTCCGCAATGGCGGCATGGGGCTATGTGCGGAATTCGCTGCCGCTGTTGTTTGGCGCCCTGTTCGGGTTCGGTATTCTCGCCGCGCTTTTTGGTCCGACCAAATACGGCATTCTTCCTGACCATTTGCGGCGCGAACAATTGCCCGCCGGCAATGCGCTGGTGGAAGGCGCCACCTTTGTCGCCATTCTTTTGGGGACGATTGCCGGGGGGCTTGCCGCCAGTCATGGCGGAGATGCGAATGCCTTCGCCGTCCTCGTCATGGTCTTCGCGGTTGCATCGTGGATATCGGCGCTGCTTATCCCGCCGACCGGCGAGGGCGCGCCGAAACTCGCTATCCAATTCAATATCGCCAACTCGACGCTGGCGATGCTCCGGCATCTGCGCGCCGATTCGCGGCTGTGGTGGGGCGCCATGGTGGTGAGCTGGTTCTGGCTCGTCGGCATTGTGGTGCTGTCGTTGCTACCTCCGCTGATCAAGACGCTCGGCGGAAACGAGGACAGTGTCACTGCCTATCTTGCGGTATTCACGATTGCGGTGGGTCTCGGGTCGGCGCTGGCGGCGGCGATTGCGCGCGGGCGCATCATCCTTACCACCACGCTTGCCGGAGCATTATTGCTCGGCATCTTCGCGCTGGATATCGGGATTGCCGCGTTGGAGACGGTTCCTGCAATGGCGCCGCAAGGGCCTGTTTCTGTATTCGCATCGACCTCCGGCGGCCGCGTGGCCGCAAGCTTGTGTGGCCTTGCGATCGCGGGCGGGCTGTTCATAGTGCCGACCTTTGCCGCGGTGCAGGCCTGGAGCGGCGCGGATCAGCGCGCGCGCACCATCGCAGCGGTCAATATCCTCAATGCGTCGTTCATGACAGCCGCAACAATCGTCGTGGCGGTCATGCAGAAGTTAGGCGCGACCGTCCCTCTTTTATTTATGATGATTGGTCTCGCTACGCTCTGCGTGGCGCTGGCAATCTGGCGGACTATGCCGAAGGGCGACTAGGATATCACTTGCGCATCTTCAGCACGCGGTCGACCATTTTGCCGGCAACGCCGAGATAATTCGCTGGATCGACAAGTTTTTCCAGTTTCTTGCGGTCGGCATATTTGCCGATTTCCTTGTTCTCAGCGAGCAGGTCGATCAGCGGACGCCCCGTTTTTACGACATCGCGGCAGATGTCGTAGACGAGATCGTGTGCCTTGTTGCGCCCGAGATCAGCGCCGAGCCCCATCATGACCGCTTCGGACATGATCAGCCCCTTGGTGATATCGAGATTCTCGCGCATTTTCTTTTCGTTGACTTGCAGGCCTTCGACCAGAAAGCGCGTCTGGAAGAGCGCTCCCGCCGAAAGCATGAAGATTTCCGGCAGGGCGATCCACTCGATCTCCCAGGGCCCCGTCGAGCGCTCGTGATCTTCAACTTGAGCCTCTAGCAGAGCGGCGACGAGCTGGCGCACCATTGCCGTCTGCGCGGTAATGTAAACGGAAGAAATCGGATTGCGCTTCTGCGGCATGGTCGAAGACGAGCCGCGGCCGGCATGAAACGGTTCGTATACTTCTTCGACTTCAGTCTGCATCAGCAGCTTCACGTCGAAAGCGATTTTCCCGCAGCTGCCGGTGACCAGTCCGAGGAAGCATCCGACTTCAGCGATGCGATCGCGCACCGTGTGCCAGGAAATTTCAGGCTGGCCGAGCTTCAGCTGCTTCATCAGCTCGTCCTGCACTTTCAGGCCTTCCTTGCCGAGCGAGGACAGTGTGCCGGCTGCGCCGCCGAACTCGCCGACAAACACCCGGGGCTTGAGTTCCTTTAGCCGCTGCTTGTGGCGCTCGAACGCGGCCAGCATGGTGGCCATTTTGTAACCAAAGGTAATGGGCACGGCCTGCTGGAGATTGCTCCGACCAGCCATCGGCGTGTCGCGATATTTGCGGGCGAGCGCCGCCAGCCCGTCGCAAATGCCATCGAGGTCTTTTTCAACGAGGGCGAGCGCCTCCCGGATCTGCATGATGGTGGCGGTATCGGTAATGTCCTGGGTTGTCGCTCCCCAATGCGACCACTCACCGAGTCCGTTCCTGCACAATTTCACCAGTTGCTGAACGACAGGCAGCACTGGATAGCCGACCTTCTCGGTCGCTTCCTTGAGTTTTGCCATGTCGATTTTGTCGACCGAGCAATTGCGGACGATCTCTGCGGCTGCCTCCTTTGGAATGATCCCCAGCTTGGCCTGTGCGCGTGCAAGCGCCGCCTCAAAATCGAGATATTTCTGAACGCGGTTCTCGTCAGAGAACACACTGCGCATTGCTCCAGTCGTGAATATGTCGCGGAACACTGCGGAATCGAGGATCGTGGCGGGCATTCGGGCTCTCCTGTCGGGGGGCACGTTAGCGGTTCTCGCGGGGCGATCAACACGCCACAGCGACTGCATCGGTTGCGTCGGAGTGCATTTCGGTACCAAATGGTGCGAGTTTGAATGCCCGATTGGAGGCCCCGATGACCGTCATGTCCAAACCGCAACAAAGCGTCCGGCTCGAGCCTGTGCATCCGAAGCCAGAAGAGGCGCACACCATGCCCTATGCCCCGGCGGTGCGGATCGTGGGCGCCTGCGATCTGATGTTTCTGTCCGGCGCCACCCCATCGCCGCTCTACCACAAGCACCCGCACGTGGATGAAGAACATATCCATCCGCACTCGATCGAGGAGCAGACCACGCGGGCGATGGAGGCGATCAAATCGATCCTCGACGAGGTTGGGGCCGGGTGGCGCGACGTCGTAAAGGTTACGAAATATTTGACCGACTTCCGCGATGCCGACGCGATGCACGCGACCATGGGCAAATATTTTGGCGACTGGCGACCGGCGAGCACGACTGTGTGCATCAATCAGCTTTCATCGCCTGGCGCCCGCGTTGAGTTGGACATGATCGTCGCGCTGCCAAAGAAGGCTTCGTGATGCCCGATCACTCGACCGGCGCGTCAGCGTCGTGACGGTGATCCCGCTTAGAAAGGCATGATTGTGCCAACATAAACGGGGATGGCCGGGACGAGCCCGGCCATGACAGGATCCAGATGTCATGACGTCCCTCCCTGCTCATCTGGCACGTGTTGTCGAGGCCGAATACCCGCGTTTCTCCGAACCGGAAATGGCGCGTCGCCGCGCTGCCGTTGAGGATTTGCTCACTGACGTTGAATGCGACCACCTTGTATTCTGCGGCGCCAATCGTTTCGGCTCGGTCGTACAGTGGTTGACGCAATGGCCGGTGACGGCAGAAGCGGTGGGAATATTCACGCCGCACGAGCGCGACGCGCTGTTCGTGCAATATGTCAATCACGCGCCGCAGGCGTGCATTCTCGCTGATAAGGCGGACGTCGCGTGGGGCGGCGAATCGTCGATCGCGGCAGCGATCGCAGTTCTTGAGCGGCGAGGCGCCCGCCAGGACCGGGTCGCGACAATCGGACCGGTTAGCGCCGAGCAGTACTCGGCGTTGTCTGCGAAATTTGGAAGGCTGAAAAGTCTCAATAGCAAGTACATCCGTCTGCGTCAGGTGAAATCCGCCGAAGAACTCGATTGGCTTCGCATCGGCGCGCACTTCAGCGATCTTGGCATGGCGGCGCTACGGGACGGCTTAAAGCCTGGCCTCAATGAACGCGAGCTTGGAGATCTCGTCGAGCGCGCTTACGTGCGTCAGGGCGCGACCAACGTTATTCACTATATCGGCGTCACCTCGATGAAAATGCCCGAGCTTGGTGTGCCGCGCCAATTCCCCCGCATGCGTCGCGTGCAGAGTGGCGATGTGGTGGTAGCCGAAATCAGCGCTGCATTCTGGGAGCACCCGGGCCAGGTTCTACGCAGTTTCGCTCTCGGAGAGCCAACCAAGCTTTACAAAGACTTGCATGCCGCCGCAGACACTGCCTTTGATGCGATCGCGGGAGTCCTCAAGGCTGACGCCACGCCTGCGCAGGTGATCGAGGCATCCGCGGTGATCGAAGAGGCAGGCTTCACTATCATTGACGATCTGCTGCACGGCTACGGCGGCGGCTATCTGCCACCCATACTTGGCTGCGCTAGCCGCCCGGCCGGACCGATACCGCAAGAGCCCTTTCGCACGGGACAGTCCGTGGTGATCCAGCCCAACGTCGTCACGCCAGACGGCAAGGCGGGCGTTCAGACCGGCGAGATGGTACTGATCACTGATGACGGCATTGAGCGGCTACACACGATACCGCGCGGGTTTTTGCTGCTCTAAACTGTCCGCAGGCCTGTCGCGATCCTAAGCTGGAACCAGAGGATGACGGGCCTCTCCCAGTTGCTCCTTCATCCAATCCGCGCTCTGCGACCGCCAGCGATAGGCGCGATTGGTTGCGATGTGATTGCCGTCTTCGATCATCATTAAGGTAACCGGTCCTTTCGCCTCCCGCGCCAGGCGTTCCGCGTCCTTGGCAGGGACTATGCGGTCGAGCCGGCCATTCACGATGAAGAGCGGACAGATGATCTCTTGTGCCAAACCTTCGAGTGATAATGTTTCGGCGTTCTTGCGCGCATCTTTCTGCGTCCTGCAATGGCTGCGCACCCGAAAGGCTTCGCGCGTCAATTCCGGCAGGCCATCCCAGGCCGCACCCCAGTTAAATGGCCCTCCCAGCGCAATGCAGGCCTTGATGCGCTTGTCGAAAGCCGCCGCGCGCGGTGCGTAGTATCCGCCTAGGCTTACGCCCCACATCCCGATCCGATCAGGGTCGAGATCCGAGCGTTTCTGTACAAAATCGATCACCGCCTTCACCGGCACTTCGTAGTCGCCGCGAATCGAAAGATCGTACTGCGCTTCGCCCTGGCCGGGTCCTTCGAAGATCAGTGTTGCCATGCCACGACCGAGGAACGGCGTCTCGTAGGCGTCCCCTTCCTCTTTGGTTGAGTCGAGGCCCACAGCCATCACGACGACGGGCGGCCGCTCCACGCCTGCCGGCTTGCGCAGGATGCCGGCCAGCGTCGTGCCTTCATAGGGAATTTCCACGCGTTCGCCAGGTGGCCTCAAGTACGCAAGCGCCGCCTGGCGGCATTCGATCTGCTTCTTGTGGGCAGCTCTCATCTGCGACTGGTCGTGCACGAACAGAAACGATGCGAAATGGTAGTAAACCCCCGCGCGCTGCAGGCATTCCCCGGCGGTCAGCAGATGCTTTTTCTTCTGCGCCTCGCGTCCCAGCTGTTCGTGGTGCGCGGCACGCGTCGACCAAGCACGGCACCACTCGTTATACGAGGAAAGCGAGCCGGTAAGTTCCTCGAAGTCGGTCAGCACCACGCCGTTGGCGACAAAGCGAGGCCCCCAGTGTTCGATCGCGGCCTTGAGCAGCGGGTCGGATGCCATATGGAATTCCTTTTTGCGTTAACGAAGTAGCGCAGCAAACGTTAGCTATCCGTTCGTCTCCGCCAAAGTGGGACCCAGACCTGGATTCCCGCCTGGCGGGAATAAACGGAATATTGTTCGAGCGCCACAAAAGGCCGCGAATAGCGTTTTCTCTTGCTCAACGTCCGAGATGGAATTCGGCTTCGCGGGCTTCGCGCATCAGCGTGCCCCATACCCGCTCGCGCAGTTCGCCAAAACGCGGCGCGCGCAGTGTTTCGCGCGTCCGTGGGTACGGCAAATCAATGACAATGGTCTCGTGAATGATCGAGGGCCGTCCCTTGAGCACGATGACCCGATGGCCGAGCAGGACGGCTTCTTCGATCGAATGGGTAACGAAAATCATGGCCGTCGGTCGCTGGGCCCAGATGTGCAACAGTTCGAATTGCAGAATCTCGCGTGTTTGCGCATCGACCGCCGCAAACGGCTCGTCCATCAATAGGACATTCGGCTCAACAGCGAGAGCGCGAGCAAGTCCGCACCGCTGCTGCATGCCACCGGACATCTGGTACGGGAATGCGTCCTCAAATCCGGTAAGGCCCACGAGCTTAATGAATTCCGGCACCTTGCGCTCGATTTCGACCTTCGGCGCGCCGGCCATGCGCAAACCATAAGCGACGTTTTCGAACACCGTTTTCCAAGGGAAGAGCCCGAAATGTTGGAATACCATCGCGACGCCGGCGATCGGCTTGGTGACACGCTCGGCGCCGACGCGAATCTCGCCGGCGTCGTGCGGCAACAGGCCGTCAATGCAACGCAAGAGCGTGGTCTTGCCGCACCCCGACGGGCCGACGATCGCGAGTATCTCGCGCTCGCCCACGTCAAAGTCGATATTGCGGAAGACTTCAAGCGCGCCGTAGCGCTTTGCCAGACCGCGGACGCGAATGCGTGGTTCGGTTTTACTGTCCTGCGCGGCAGGAGCAGTTCGAATAGCGGACATCGCCGTTGCTTGGTCGGTCACTCCGCAGCCTGCTTTGCAGGTTTTGCATTGATCTTGGCCCAGTAATCCTCGGCTTCTTTTGAACGCTTGAGTGCGTCCGGACTCTCGAAGCCTGGTGCCATCGAAGCATCCGTGCCGGCGAGAATTTGATGATGCTCTATGTTCAGCGTGCGCAGCCAGCGCTGCTGGCCCATGGTAATGGCGACGAAATAACCGATTTCGACCAGTTCGGGTTCATTGAAGTGCCTGTGCAAGCGATCCCACAATTCATCGGTGGCAGGCAGATCCCAGGTGATGGCCTCGGCGTATGCCAGTGCTGCTTTTTGCCGTTCGTCGTACCGGGTCGAACTCTCGAAATTGATCAGGTCGGAATAGTCGTCTTCCTTGAGGCCCGCTTTCGCCGCCTTGATTGAGCGCTGATTGCCGCAGAATTCGCACAGCACCGAACGCGAGACGTAAATACGGCAAAGCTCCTTGATCTTGTGGTCGGCGACGCCATTCTTGAATACATCCCGCCAAGTATTGGCGAACGACCAGAACGTTGCCGGCACATGGGCCCGAATGGCCTGGCTTTCCGGCCGCGGCGTCCCCTCGCGCGCGCAACGCTCGAATTCGGCGATCATGGCCGGATCCTTGATCGTCGAGGGGTCGATGTAACTGATGCGAGGTTTGGACATCGGCAGCATTCTCCAGGAAAAAATCGTCGCGAGCTTGAGGCGGCGTCTTTCTATGACCACACGGCGCGCATGTTGCCGTAATGATGCCGGGGGAGCAACGGTCGCGCTGCATTTCGGTAACCGTATTTGATCCGAATTGTTTCCCCAACGAGCCACTTGGGCTGATCACTTCAGCAAGAGCGTCCGTATTTGCTGATGTTTTCAGGGGCAGGACGATTCGGAAAACTGAATCGATCCTTGCCGCCGCCGCGAGCATGCGAGCTAGTATTGTTAATTTTGTGCAAGGTTACTCTAAAGTTTAGCTCGCTCAGGATACGCGCCGTAAACGCTACGAATTCATGCGCTCTTCAGCATAGGCGCATTTGCAGCAGCAAAATTAGTAATTCAATACTGCATGGCCTCTAGTGTTCGCGAACTGAGAGTTCGGTCGCGTCAAACGAGGCTTTTTCGCCGTGCGTGCCAGTACCATCGTCATGATCGGGTTTGCCGTTGCTTTCGGCTTGCTCGCCGTATTCATCGCGCAGGTCTGGCTCAACAACCAGGCGAACATGCGAGCGAAGAATCTCGACGCGAACAGGCCACAGATGACATCGCAAACTGTCGTCGTCGCAAAGCAAGCGCTGCGTTTCGGTACCGAGCTCAATGCATCAATGCTCCAGGAGGTGCCTTGGCCCTCAAACGCCTTGCCGAGCGGCGCTTATGCCAAGATCCAGGACATCGTATCCGGCGGGCGTCGCGTCGTTCTTTCCGCAATCGAAGCGAACGAACCGGTGCTCGCGCTCAAGATCACCGGGCCGGGCCAGCGCGCCACCTTGTCTGCCCTAGTCAAGCCGGGCATGAAGGCCGTGACCATTCGCGTCAACGACGTCGAAGGCGTAGGCGGCTTCGTGCTGCCGGGCGATCACGTGGATGTCGTTCTCACTCGCCAGGTTGAAAAAGGCAACGCGACGACCCAGGTCGTTTTGCAGAACACGCGTGTGCTCGCGGTCGATCAGACCGCTGACGAGCGCGCTGCCAAGGCGACAGTGGCGAAGTCGGTTACGCTCGAAGTCGACACGGTCGATGCACAAAAATTATGGCTGGCGTCATCGGTCGGCAGTCTTTCGCTGTTGCTCCGCAAGGCCGGCGAAACTGCAGAAGTACGGACGCGCAAAGTCACGCTGAATGATTTGGGGACCAATGAACCGGTGAGCACCGACAAGGCTGCAACCGTGACAGTGGTCGTGACGCGCCCGTCTGCGAAACAGGAATACACCGTACCGGCTGAGGGAAGCTACGGGGCCTCGGTTACGACGGAGCGGAGGCAGGTGGCCTGGTAAGTCCAGGCTTGGGATCAATTTCTGGGGTGGGGGAGTGACGTGAGTAAAGACAACGATATTAGCGTCGGGTTCAACTGGCGGTCCGCGGAAAAGCCCGCGAAGCGCGGCAGCTGGCTCCGCGATCTTGCAGTTGCGTTTGGCATCGCGCTGGCGGCTTCGATTTTTGGCATGATCGGCGAGGCCTACGCGCAGTCGCGTACGATCCAGATCAGCGGCAATAATCGCACCGTCATGCTGACGGTCCCAATCGGCAAGTCAGAAGATGTGCGGACCGACAGCAGCTTCGTCGATGTTGTTGTCGGCGATCCGGAAGTCGCTGACGTCAACCCACTCACCGATCACGCGCTCTCGATTCTCGGCAAGAAAATCGGCACGACGCGCGTATCCGTTTATACCGAGGGCAAGAAGCTGATCGGCATCTTCGACGTGGAAGTGTCGTATGACATTACCCGCCTGACCAACGAATTGCGCCGGCGCTTCCCTGGCTCACAACTCAAGGCCTCCACGGTCAACGGCCGCATCATGTTGTCGGGCGATGTTGTCGACGCCGCCACTCTCGACAAGGCGGTGACGATCGCGCGCCAGTTCGGGCCGGAAATCATCAATACAGTCTCCGTGATGTCGCCGCAGCAGGTCATGCTGGAAGTGCGCTTCATCGAGATTTCGCGCACCGCCGGTCGCGAACTGGGTTTTCAGTGGAATCGTTTCGGCGACAGGAGCATCACCAATATCGGCAACCGCGTAAGCCCGAACAATCTGCCGATCAGCGCGGCTTCGATCGCAGGTGAAACGGCGGCTGGCGTCCTTTCCGGTGCTTCGCCATTCGGGTTCCTGATCGCTCGGCTGGTGGCAAACGGCGTCAAGACCGACGTGCTGATCAATGCGCTCGAGGAAAGGGGCATCGCGCGAAGCCTGGCCGAACCAAACCTCGTTGCGCTTTCGGGCGATACGGCCAGCTTCCTGGCCGGCGGCGAATACCCAATTCCGATTTCCGGCTCATTCGGCCAGATCAGCGTCGACTACAAGAAATACGGTGTCGGCCTTGCCTTTACGCCGACGGTTCTCGGTCGCGGCGTAATCAACATGAAGATCGAGCCCGAAGTCAGCCAGATCGACACGAACCACAAGATTTCTGTCAGCAATGGCGTGGCGGTGCCGGCACTGATCGTGCGGCGCGCCTCGACGACCGTTGAATTACGCGATGGCCAGAGCTTCGTCATCGGCGGCCTGCTGCAGAGTGACAACAAGAATGCGATCGAGCAGCTCCCTTGGCTCGGCAGTGTGCCGGTGCTTGGCGCGCTGTTCTCCAGCAAGTCCTATCAGAAGAACGAAACCGACCTCGCCATTATCGTCACGCCGCATCTCGTGCGTCCGGCGCGGCCGGGCGATGAAATCAAGGCGCCGACCGACGACACCGTGCCGCCAAACGACGTCGACTTCTTCTTGCTCGGAAAGACCGAGCTTACGCGGCAGGAGGCGCGCAAGCTCACGCCTTTCGCTGAGCGGGTCACGGTTGCCGATGGAAAACCGTTTATGGGGCACATGCTTGACCTGCCGAAGGGGGAATCCAATGCGGCGATTCAATAAACCTCTGCGCACGTTTGCGCTCGGCGCTCTCATCGCAGTACTGGGCGGCTGCTCGGAATACCTCGATCGGCGCGACACGATTGCGCGCTCGGGCGGCAATGCGGTGGCAACCGACGTGGTGACGCATATGGTCGATCCCTGGCCGCGCGAAAGCGCCAATCGCAACATCGCTTTCAACGGGCCGAAGATGCAAAGCGCGATCGAGCGCTATCGTACCAATCGGGTCATAACTCCACACGGCATCGGCACATCGGGCGCATACCAGGACGCGCAAGGCGCGAATTCGCAAAACAATGGCGCGCCGGTCGGTCCTAGCGTGACCCAGCCGGCGGCACCGGTGAAATGAGCGGAAGCTGACTGCATCATGGGCATTAGACGCACCTCCGATACGAACCGAACCCGCGTGGTGGTTCTGAGTACCGACAGCGAATTTGAAAATTCGGTGCGCACGACTTTTAGTGCGGCCTCTGCGATCGAACTGACGATGGTTTCGGGAAACCTCACCGAGTATGGCGATTCGCTCGATATAACGGACGCTACCGTTGCGGTGGTCGATCTTGCCGCAGGACGGCCCGACGAAATAGAGGCGCTTGCCCGGTTCATGGCGCGCGTCGGCACCTGGCCGCCGGTCATCGTTGTCACGCAGACATTCGATGCGAATGTCGCGCGCACGCTGTTGCAGATGAGGACTGCTGATTTCCTGGTAAAGCCGGTCGCGCCCATCGACCTCGTTCGGGCATGCGCCCGGGTTGCGAAAGGCCCCGCGACAGGAGTCGAGCCGACCGACGCAAAGATCTACACGTTTTTACCGGCGGTTGGCGGTGCCGGCGTTACGACCCTTGCCGTTCAAACCGCCATGATTCTGCTCAACAGCGGCGGGCCGCGCGCAAAGCCATCGACCTGTCTGGTGGATCTCGATTTTCAGCACGGCGCCGTCGCCGACTATCTCGATCTCGAACCTCGCCTGAATCTGGCAGAAATCGAGCCTCGCCCCGACCGGCTCGATCGGCAGCTGCTAGAAGTCATGCTCTCCTATCACGCGTGCGGCCTGGCCGTGGTGGCCGCACCCAATCGTCCGGCCGAGATGCGTTCGTTCGATCCTGACGTAGTGACGCGGCTCCTCGATCTCGTGTCGAGCAATTTCGAATATGTCGTGTTCGACATGCCGCGCACCTGGTTCTCCTGGACCGATAGCGTGCTGCTTGGGTCGAACAAACTTTTCATTGTCAGCGAAACCACCGTGCCCGGACTGCGCCACGCCAAGCAATTGGTGGCGGCGATCAGAGAAAGGTTGGGTGAAGGGCCAAATCCCCAGGTGATCGTCAACCGCTTCACCCAGAAAGTCTTCGACTCGGGCCTTCGCAGGGGCGATCTTGCCCACACATTGGGCGACGCCTTTCTGAGCGCGATTCCCAACGACTACGCGCTGGTGCGGGAAGCAATCGATCGCGGTGTGCCCCTCGATGAAGTCAAGCCGGGCAACAAAATCACAGCAGAGCTCAAGAAGCTGGTGCTCGATCCGGCCGTTGCCAAAACGACGGCGGACGGTGGGACCATCCCGTTGATGAAGAAGCTCAGGCTTTCCGTCGTCGGAGGCTAAGATGGTGGGCCGTTTCACACTCCGCCGCGCTCCAGTGTCTGACGTACCAGCGCCCGAGCAAGCTCCAGCGCTCGCGCCGGAGAGCGCTTTGTGGACATTACCCGTATCGCCGTCAGAGCAGACGCAGCCTGCAGCGAGCGAAAGCCCGTTGCTCAGTGA
>Ga0207428_10002423_pt1 | contig 18613 bp, 16 predicted proteins | sample RhiMethybrSRZTD1_FD_187600 | JGI IMG/M metagenome (GOLD analysis project Ga0207428, IMG submission 187600) | Populus rhizosphere microbial communities from Tennessee, USA - Rhizosphere MetaG P. TD hybrid SRZTD1 (SPAdes) (version 3) | ecosystem: Host-associated > Plants > Roots > Rhizosphere >...
TCAGCCGTTCTTGAGCGGCCGCACCCCGAAGACGTACGTCCGGGGCACGCACCGCACGATCCCGCCGGCGGAGACGCTGGCCCGGTTGAAGCCGCTGCTGCCGGAGATAGGGATCACCAGGCTGGCGAATGTCACCGGCCTGGACACGATCGGGATCCCGGTCGTCATGTCGGTGCGTCCGTGCTCCCGGTCACTGTCGGTTTCCCAGGGCAAAGGCCTCGACCTCGATTCGGCCAAAGTGTCGGCTGCGATGGAATCCATCGAGGGCTACCACGCCGAGCGTGTCACCGGGCCGCTCCGGCTCGCGAGCTACGACGAACTGCGCCAGACCCACGTGGTGGTCGATCCCCTGCGGCTGCCGCTCTCGCTCGTTCGGCCTTTTCAGACCACCCTTCCGCTGCTGTGGATCGCGGGCGACGATTGGCTCCGCCATGAACGAGTGTGGGTACCATTTCAGCTCGTTCATACGGCCTACACCACGCGGATGCGGTGGGACCTCGTCGGCTTTGCCGTATCGAGTACCGGCCTCGCGTCTGGCAACCACGTGCTCGAAGCTGTGAGCCACGCCCTCTGTGAGATCGTCGAGCGCGACGCCTCCGCGCGCTTCGCCGCGCGGCGCGATGACGAACGCGAAGCGCGCCGGCTGGATCTGCGGACCGTCGACGATGCCGATTGCCTCGCGGTTCTCGAACGCTATGGGCGAGCCGGCGTCGACGTCGCCGTCTGGGACGTCACCAGCCACGTCGGCTTCGCCGCGTTCGAATGCCTGATTGCCGAGCACGGCGACGATCCCAACCGGATGCTCTCGAGCGCACGCGGGATGGGGTGTCACCCGACACGGCAGGTCGCGCTGCTGCGGGCGCTCACGGAGGCCGCGCAGAGCCGTCTCACGATCATTGCCGGCTCCCGGGACGACATGGGCCGGGCGAGCTATGCGGCGTGGCGCGATCCGGCCAACTCGGCGCGCTGGCGCTACGAGGCCGCGGATCGGGGCTGCATCCAGTTCGCGAGCGTTCCAACCGTCGAGTCCGACTCCTTTGAGGAGGATCTCACGCGGCTGCTCGGCGCGATCGCGCGAGCCGGTTGCGATCGCGTCGTCGTCGTCGATCTGACACGACCGGAGATTGGCATCCCCGTCGTGCGAGTGATCGTTCCCGGGCTGCACGACGAAGGTCACCGCCATCCCGTCGCGCGCTCCGTGGAGGAAGGGCGATGAACGCGGTGGTCTTTGCCGGGCCGACAATCCCGGCAGACGAGATCCGCGCCCTCGTGGACGCGGTGTGCCTGCCGCCGGTGGCGCACGGGGACGTGTATCGCGTGTCGCTCGAGCGCCCGCGGGCGATCGGCATCATCGACGGCTACTTCGAGCGCCAGCCCGCCGTCTGGCACAAGGAGATCCTGTGGGCGCTCAACGCAGGCATCCACGTCTTCGGCAGCGCGAGCATGGGAGCGCTACGCGCCGCCGAGCTTGCGCCATTCGGGATGGTGGGTGTGGGGACGATCTTCGAGGCGTACCGCGACGGCCTGATCGAAGACGACGATGAAGTTGCAGTCGTGCATGGCCCCGAGGACACCGGCTATCGCGTGGGATCCGACGCGATGGTGAACATTCGCGCCACGGTGGAAAAAGGGCGCTCGTCCAAGGTCCTGGAAGAAGAGTCGGCTGCAGCGATGGTCCGCATCGCGCGGAGTCTGTACTACGCAGAGCGGACCTATGTCCGCGTGCTGGAGCTCGCTCACGAGCAAGGTGTCCCGGCATCGACACTCGAACGTTTTCGCCGATGGCTGCCGGCAGGCGCCGTCAACCAGAAACGTGACGACGCGGTGGCCATGCTCCGGGCGATGCGCGCGTGTCTCGACGCCCAGCCGGGAGCACGGCCGGCAGATTTCGTGTTCGAGGATTCGCTGTGGTGGCACGAGCTGCGCATCCGCGCCGCCGAGATCGGTGTCCCGGACGATGACGCCCGGGTGCTGGAAGCGCTCTCGCACGATCCCGTGCTTCGGGAGCGCTGTGTCGCCGCGGCGCTGGGCTGGCAACTCGCGATTGAGGAGTTCCGGCGAGACGGATCCTCCGTCGACGCAGGACACCTCGTCGATCGTGCATCCAGCTTGTGCAGCAGGCTCGAGCTGGCGGATGAAGAGGCGGTCGAGCGATGGGTGGCCGCGAATCGCAGCTCGCGCGCGGGCCTCGAGCTCCTGCTCGAAACCAGCGCGGTCGCCGCTCGCGCGTCAGCCCTGAGAGGCGACATCCTGATTCCGACGTTGCTTCAGTTCCTGCGCTGGTCGGGTGACTACACGCGACTGCTCGATCGAAGCGACGCGCTCACACCACCACGAGCTTGACGGCTCCCGCGCGCTGGACGACCTCGACCAGATCACTGAATCCCGCTGTCGCCTGGAAAGAATTGCCGGCAATGCTGCGCTCGCTGATCACCACCGGTTGATTCACCTGCCCGGCGGCCGTGTCGAACTTGATGGCCGGGGCGCCCTGCGGCAGCCCGAGGGTCGCAACCGCGGCAGCGGGGCCGTACTTGACCGTCGAGGGGTCCGTGAACTTGTGAGCCGCGGCGCCTGTGAACTTGACCGCCGATGGTTCGCTGTACTTGACCGCCGATGGTTCGCTGTACTTGACGGCCGACGGGTCGGTGAACTTGACCGCCGACGGGTCGCTGTACTTGACCGCCGACGGGTCGGTGAACTTGACGGCCGACGGGTCGGTCATTTTGACCCCCGATGGGTCCGTGAACTTTACGGCTGACGGGTCCGTCATTTTGACCGCCGAAGGGTTCGTGAACTTGACGGCCGCCGGGTCCGTGGCCTTGTGAGCTGCCGGCTCCGTGAATTTCACGGCGGATGGATTCGCGGGTGGCCCGAGAGCGATTTTCCCCGGCGCCGTGGCCTGCGCCTTCCGAAAGCTGTCAAAGGCGGATGTCGCTGCCTCAGCTGCCCTGGTCAGCGGTTCAATCACCATCACGAGACCGTAGACAGGGTTGTTCTGAGGTGACTGCAGCAGATAGCTGCCGGCAGCCAGCTGGAGACCGGCGGGCGAACCCCGGAGCGTGCAGAAGACAGCCTTGCCCAGGACAGTTCCCCGAATCGTCGATTGCTGGAGTGTCAGGGTTTCCATCATGCCTCCCCTCAAACTGCATCCGGGTTCGGATCCACCGCGACGGCCCTCGCGCGACGCCTGAACGCGGTCTCGCGCTGCGCGATCCGCTCACGCGAGAGCGCGTCGATGGCCGCCTGCTGCGACTCGAGCAGGTGGTGGCGATGCATGTCGTCGGCGTCGGAGGCGAGACCGTGAGCCACCGCCTCGAGGCTGTGCGCCGGATCGCCGAGTCGCAGCCACGATCTGGCCAGCCGCAGGTGGGTCTCGACGCAAGCGGGGTGCAACTGCCGCCCCTGCTCGTAACATTGGTGCGCCTCGTCCATCCGATCGAGGGTCGCGAGGCAGTCCCCAAGCACGTTCCAGAGAACGGGGCTGTACCAAGGATTGAGTTGGACCGCCGCCCTCGCCAGTTCCAGGCCGGCCTGCGGATCGCGGAGATCGCTCGACACGAAGCGCGCGGCGTCGCCCAGGAGCCGCCAGTCGCGGGGTGAGCGATCGATCCCCTGGCGAAAGAGATCGAGCGCCTCGCGGATCAGCCCCTGTTCGGCATACTGACGTGCGAGAGCCGGCAGGGTCCATGTCTCGGGCGTCGATGGGGCAAAGCGCTCCATGAAGATACGCCTGGTCTCGGCCGACAGAGCGACAGCGACGAGTCGCGTGTGGAGCGGACCCTCCTCCCCCGCACAGACGACGTTGGCGGACCGGGCGCGCAAGTGGCGTTCGAGGCACACGAAATCGAGCGGCACGGCAGTCGCGCCGCCGAAGCGCTGCGGGCCTGCGGCAGGAGCCGGCTGGCCATCAACCGTGTTGCCATAGTCGCGGATGAGGAGGAACCCCGCCGCATCGAGCCGGGGCAGCAGGTTGTCCACGCACCGAAGCGCGCCGTAGTTGTAGACCACGATCGTGCCTTCGGCGGCATCGGGGTATGCGACGGCGAGCTCGCGATGCCATCCGGGCAGGGCGTCGTCCCTGATGGGGAGAAACGCCATCTCGATATCCAGGAAAGGCAGGAGCGGCAGCAACTCGGTGAGCTCTTCGGTCCGATCCGGCCGCGCTGCCTGTCGCAACCGGTCCGCGCGATGCGTGAAACCCATCGCGTTGGCGACATCTGCGCGAACGGTCGCGCGGGCGCACAACTGCTGCCACGTCTCCCCCGTCCGCCGCAGCACGGCGGCCGGCAGCGAGTCGAACACGTAGTTGGCGAACACCGCGCGGAGCGGTCGTTCGATGGCGGGCGCCGGGGTCTCGGCGTCGCAGACGGTAGTTGTGACGTGTGCACCGTGTTCGGCCAGGACCCCGCAGGCGCTCCAGTGCTGGACGCTGTGCGCCGACCGATCGGTGACATGGAACACGAGCCGATCGTAGAAGTCGCGACCGTGGCGACGGCACAGATCCCGGAACTCGTCGAGGAGATATCGCGCGAACAACGCAGTGCCGGCGCCTGCTTCCAGCACGTGAATCGCATCCTGCCCGGGCGCCGCGTCCGTGCAATTTGCAAAGAGCACCGCCGCCGCCGCGGCGGACGCGGCGCCGTCGTTGTTGATTGAATAGGGCACGGCGTCGGTGATGAAGGGCCGGACGCCTTCGGTAATCCAATACAGCTCCGAAAGGCGCCACTCGAGGTTGAGCGGAAGGGGACGGTAGTCTTCCAGTACGATGTCGCCCGGCGAGACCCGACGAATCACCTCGCCAACCGAAGTCTGAGAGCCTGCCTGGCCCAGGAACCCGAGCGGTCGCGCGCTCGGCCACGGCGCCGGCGCGAACGATCGAGCCATGATGAGCGCCAGAGTATATCGCGCCATCAGCGGCGTCGGGCGGTTGGTTTTCGGCGAATGCTGTGGCTCCGCCCGCCTCCGGCCGCCCCTCCCCCGCAAGTGCGACAATGCCGGGGTGTCCCCCGCTTCCACGGCCCTCGACCGGCATCGCGCGGCGATTCGCGCGCGGCTCTCCAGCGCGGGCGCGGTCCGGCTGGATCCTGGCGCCGTCACCTGGAAGGTCAATCGCGAGATCATCGTGATTGCCGGTTGGGGCCGCGCCATTCTCCTGCAGCTCGCGCATCCGCTCGTTGCCGCGGGCGTGGCCGACCATAGTTCCTTCCGAGGCAGCCTGATATCCAGCTTCCAGCGGCTCGCATCCACGGTCGGCGCGATGGTGTCGCTGACCTTCGGCACGGACGAAGAAGCGATCAGCGCGGCGGCTGGAATCAACCACATTCACGACCGCGTGTCGGGACGGCTCGGGGAGCCTGCAGGGGCGCTGGACGCGGGCGAACGCTATTCCGCTCACGATCCCGACCTGGTGCGATGGGTGCACGCCACCCTGCTCGAATCGATCCCGTTGACTTATGAGCTACTCGTCGGCCCCCTCACGCCGGACGAGCGCGATCGCTATTGCGCGGAGGCCGCCATCATGGAGCCGCTGCTCGACATCCCTGGAGGGCTGCTCCCCCGCGATTCAGCACAGCTCGACGCCTACGTGCGAGAGATGCTCGCCAGCGGTCACATCGTCGTCAGCGCAACCAGTCGGGCACTCGCGCGCGCGATCCTCTTCCCGCCTCGCTGGTGGCTGATGTGGCCGGCCTTCCGGCCGCTTCAGCTGATCACGATCGGACTGCTGCCGCCTGCAGTCCGGGAGGGGTACGGTTTCAGGTGGACCGCGCGCGACGCCCGCGCGCTCACTCGATGGACCGCCGCGCTGCGGCTGTTCCACCGTGCGGCGCCGAGGTTCCTGCGCGAGTGGCCGGCCGCTCGACGTCCGACTCCGCTGAGCTCGAAATCGTGAAGAGGCGTTAGTACGCTGGTTCTTTCGTCCCGAGAATCGTTCAGCTGTTGCCACACCGTCTCACAAGGAGAGTTATGTCAATGCGCCCCAGGACGGCGTCTGCGCTCGCCCTGTTACTGTTCATAACGTCTGGTTCCGTTCAATCGGCTCTCGCCCAATCCAGGTCGGCGGAAGAATCACTCCTCGCGCGAGTGAAGAACGGTCCGATGCAGAAGCTCGGGCCGTGGCTCGCCAATCTCTACGACGAGTTCCGGCAGGCCCCGAACAACGCGACTTTCGAAACCCGCAACCCGGTAGTGAAAGTGCGGGCTGGAAGGGTCGCCGTCGACCTCTACGCCAACGATCCGGCCGCCCTGCAGGCGGCGCTCACCTCGCTCGGCGCGACCAACGTGAGAGCCCAGGGCCCGCTGGTCTCCGCCCTGGTGCCGGTTCGGGCACTTGGTGATCTCGCTGCGTTGCCGTCGCTCGCCTTCGGCGACGCGGCGCTCGCGGTGGTCCGCCGTGCAGCCTCGCAGGGGACCGTCGTCAGCCAGGGCGACATCAGTCTGGGAAGCGACAACGCCCGTGCCACCGAACACGTTGATGGAACCGGTGTGACCGTCGGCGTGCTCTCCGACAGCTACGGGTGCAACCCGCCGGCCTTCGTGCCTGGCGCGCCGACGTCGACTGCAGCCGAAGACAAGGTCACCGGCGATGTGCCGGAGAACGTGCAGGTGCTGAGCAACGGTCCCTGTCCCGCTACTGACGAAGGCCGAGGCATGGTGCAGCTGATCCACGACGTCGCGCCGGGTGCCACGCAGAAGTTCCACACGGCCTTCAACGGTCTCGTTGACTTCGCCAACGGCATCCTCAGGCTCCGCAACGCAGACGCGAGAGTCATCGTCGATGACGTGATCTACTACACCGAGAACATGTTCTCAGATGGCATCATCGCGCAGGCGGCGGATCGCGCCGTCGCGCAGGGCGCCGCCTACTTCTCCTCTGCCGGGAATGACGCGCGGCTGTCCTACGAGTCGGCGTATCGCGAGACCAACGTCGCGTCATCCGGCGGTGGCAACACCAACAGCAACGGAGGCCCGTTCGTGCTGCGCGTGCACGACTTCGGCTCCTCTTCGGCTTCCGACACGCTCCAGAAGATCAAGGTGACCCAGAGCGGGGGCCAGGCGGTCGTCCTGTTCAGCTTCCAATGGGATCAGCCGTTCCTGTCCTCCACGACCTACGCCCACCTGACAGATCCGGCCGCCGGGTCGCAGCCGCGGGGCGCGACCGGCGACCTGGACATGCTGATTTACGACGAGCACGGCGTGCTCGTGCCGCTTTGTCCTCCCGGGCTAGCGGTTGGCATCACGTGCCAGCTCACGGGCACGCGCAACATTGGACGGGACGCCGTGGACCTCGCTGCCCTGGTCGTTACCGGACCCAAGGCGAACACCGGAGAGTTTTTCATCCGTTTCGTCCGCACGGCTGGCGCGGCACCGGAGCACGTCAAGTACGTGGCGTTCGAGCTCGCCGGTACCGTTGACATCGTCGAGCACGACACCGCGAGCGGGACGGCGTACGGCCATGCGAACGCGCGCAGCGTCGCTTCCGTCGGCGCGGCCTCGTGGTATCTCACCGAGGCGTTCGACGCTGACTTCTCGAAGCTCGTGCAGGACACGCCCGGTGCGTGCGTTCCCGCGTGCCTGAACGACTTCTCATCAGCGGGCAACATCCCGATCTACCTGGATAAGTACGGCGTCCGCCTGCCGTCGGGCGAGAGCCGTCCGAACCCGCGCTTCACCGGACCGGACGGCGGCAACACGACGTTCTTCTTCGCTGATTCATCGTTCGACGACGACGACAATGACGGGAAGAACAGCCCGACGAGCACGTTCATCACGAAGGAGCTGGACAACCCGGCAGACGAACTGCCGAACTTCTTCGGGACGTCGGCATCGGCGCCGCACGTGGCCGGCGTTGCAGCGCTGATGCTGCAGAAGAACAGCAGCCTTCAGGCGCAGCAGATCTACTCGATCCTGGTGTCGACGGCGAAGGACATCATCAAACGCGAGGTGTCTGTCGTGCCGGGGCCGGGGGATTCGGTATTCTCTCCGATTGCCGCAGGCCCCGACTCCGATTCCGGGGCGGGCTTCGTCGACGCCGCTGCGGCGCTGGCGGCGGTGCCGAAGACGCTGTCGACGGCGTCGAAGAAGTAGCCGACAATCTCGCGAGCGATTGCAAGGGCGGACACGCGCGTGTCCGCCCTTTTCTTGTGAGGTCTGCGCCGACGACTTCCTGTTATCGTCCCGCCAGGAGGAGGATGCCGGCGAGGAGCGCCAGCACGGGCAGAATCGGTCCACCAAGCGGCAACGAAACGAGCCCGGAGAGTCCGACGAGGATCAGGTAAATCCCGAGCAGCAGCATTCCGAGGTTCCGTCCAATCGCCAGGGCCATTCCGCCTCCTCCTCCCGCGCCTTATGCGCCGGAGGAGTATAGCCGCCCGAGCTATCTATGCCGCCCCACCACGTAGCCTTGTCTCACGTGCTCGACCTGGTGCGCGAGCGGGAGGCGGTCAGCAGTGCGTACATCGCTGAGGTCCTTCACCGTTCTGGTTCCGAAATCTCGAGCTATCGCGCCGCGATGGAATGCGTCCGCCTGCACGCCCGGGTGGCGATCCACTTTCATCCCGACCGGCTCGGTACCAGACGCGTCCCGGTGGCCCAGGCACTTCTGCAGGAAGGCATCTACCGCAACCAGTTCGAGACGGGGCTGTCGACCGGAGGGCTTTCCGCATTTCCCGGCGGGGCTCGCGACGGCTGGGAGCGCTCATTGTTCGGCGGCGCCTATCACGCAACCGACGTCAGCGATTCGGCACGTCCCAAATATGGCGCCCTGGAGCTGGTTCGTTTTGCGGACGGCCCGATTCCGCGGTTCGGATCGTGCTACTTCGTGATGCGACCGACGGTCTCGAGCCGTACGTCGTTCACGTTCGCCGGAAGCGAAGATCCGGGCGCGACGGAGCGCCTCGGCACGCTGGACCGCATCGAGAACGTCATGGCGGCGCTGTTCGCGGAGATCGAAGCCGGAGGCATGGCGGCTCCCCCATGGCCGCCGTTCCGTGCACCCACGCTCGGCCTCCCGGACTTGACCATCGCGCGCTTGCTGGCCCTTCTCAATCAACTGACCGCTCCGAGGAAGGAACCGGCTGATCTGCCGACGGGGCGCGTGCTCGACACCCAGATCGAAGCGCAGGTGCATGGGCCCGTCGAACTGGAGAAGGACGTCGAGCTGCTAGTCGCAGACCCGGCCTTTGCGCCTACCGGCACCGGAAAGATTCTGCGTGCGATGGCCGCGCAGTATGGCTTCCCCCTACGTTGGCACCGTGGGTTCAGGCTGTCCGCTGTAGACGTTCCGGACGATTTTCGTGGACCGGCGATGCCCCGCCTCGCGCGGCGCATCGCCGGTGAGAACGGGATGATCGATGCGGCTGTGATCGGAACCGCCGAAGCATCATTGCATCATCATCCGGAGGCGTGGCGCGACTGGGGAAGTCGCGAAGAAGTGCTGCAGCACTTCAAGCAGCTGTGGCACGTGCTCGTGCACTACGGTCGTAGCGATGAGTAACCAGCGCACCGACAGCATCCCGAAGCCTCCGCTAGCGTGCGGGTTCGAACAATTCGATCGGGTTGCCGTCGGGATCCTCGATCTGGATCTGGCGGCCTCCAGGACCGGTTTCCATGTCGTTACGAAACCGGACGCCGGCTTTCTTCAACGTCTCGATGCACGCCGGCAGATCCGTGACCTTCAGCACGATCCGGTTCCATCCGCCGGGCTCCTGCGTCTGGCCGTCTGGCATCGCCCGCGATCCCGAGGCGCCGGGCCCGCTCAAAAGGATGTCCGACTCCCCCAGTGACACGTTCGCAAAGGCCGGGAGCTGCTGATGCCCCGCCTTGAAGCCAAGGTGCTGCGTATAGAACGCGACGGAACGGGCGACATCCTTGACCTGATAGCGGATGCCGTGAACCTTCTTGATGAACGCATGGGACCTGGTGTCCTGCGATGCCGTAGCCTGCGTCGTCATGGCGATTACCTCTCGTCCCCGTCTGGATCGGCTCGATAGCTGCTGAGCTCTCGTCCGCGTCCTCGTCCAACCTCAAATGTACAACGGTGACGTTTTGACATCGCACTTCCACTAGATTATCTTCCTAAGCCATGACGGCACGCGGACAAGGGCAAGACTCTGGGTTCGGACACATCCTCGGGCCAAGACCAGAAGATGTTCTTCATGTCGCGCCGCGGCCCACGGCAGCGTGGCCCTGATGCGCCTCACGCGTTTCTTCCGCCGTGCCCGCTGGGACCGGGAGCGCGCGCGTGAGCTCGAGTCGTACATCGCCGAGGAGATCGCCGACAACCTCGCGCGCGGCATGCCGTTCGAAGCGGCCCGGACCGCCGCCTATCGCAAGCTCGGAAATCCCACCCGTATCCGCGAGGAGATCTACACGATGAACTCGCTCGGCTTGCTCGACACGTTCTGGCAGGACCTCCGCTACGGAGCGCGGCTGCTGCGCTGCAATCCGACGTTTGCGATCGTCGCGATCCTGACGTTGGCGCTAGGCACCGGCGCCAACACCGCCGTCTTCCAGCTCGTGGACGCGGTGCGGCTGCGCACGCTGCCGGTCGAGCATCCGGAGCAGCTCGTCGAGGTTCGTATCGTGAACGCCCCCAACGGGCGGACAGGTATGTTCAACGGGCGCTGGCCGATGCTGTCGTATCCGCTCTACGCGAAGATCCGGGATCAGCAGCAGCTCTTCTCGGGCTTCCTGGCATGGGGGTCCACGTCGTTCGACCTCGCACAAGGCGGCGAGCAGCGCCCGGCGCAGGGATCGTGGGTCAGCGGCAATTATTTCGACGTGCTCGGCGTCACCGCTGCCGCGGGCCGGCTGATCGCGCCGTCGGACGACGTGAGGGGCTGTCGCGGAGTCGCGGTCCTTGGCTATGCATTCTGGCAGCGCGAATACGGAGGCGATCCAGCCATCGTGGGACGCCGCGTGCTCCTCGACGGCCACCCGTTCGATGTGATCGGCGTCTCGTCCCCTGAATTCCACGGCGTAGAGGTGGGCCACAGCGTCGAGGTCGCGGTCCCAATCTGCGCCGAGGCGATCCTCGCCGGCGATCGCAGCGCGCTCGACCGACCCGACACGTGGTTCCTGGGCGGCCTCGGGCGGCTCAACCCCGGCATCACGCTGGAGCAAGCGGAGGCTCAGCTCGCCGGCCTCTCGCCCGGCATACTTGCCGAGACGGTTTCACCGCGGTACTCGGCGGCCGACGCGAAAGATTATCGTGAGATGCGAATCGGCCCCCGCCCTGCCGCATCCGGGATCAGCGACCTGCGCCGCACTTACAGCGAGTCGCTCAACATCCTGCTCGGCGTGACCGGCGTCGTGCTCCTGATCGCCTGCGCCAACCTCGCGAACCTGATGTTCGCCCGTGCCACGGCCCGCGAGCGCGAGGTCGCGGTCCGCCTGGCGATTGGCGCGTCGCGGCGCCGCGTCATCCGGCAACTGCTGTCGGAGGGCCTGCTGATCGCAGCGTGTGGGGCGGCCTGCGGAGTCGTCGTCGCGCAGTGGTTCAGCCGATCGCTGGTGGCGTTTCTCGACTCCGACGTCAACCCGCTGTTCGTGGATCTGGCGCTCGACTGGCGCGTGTTCGCGTTCACCGCGGCGGTCGGCGTCGTCGCATGCCTCGTGTTCGGCCTCGCGCCCGCCATTCGCGCAACCCGGACGTCCCTCGGGACCGCGATGAAGGCCGGCGGACGCGGCGCGACGGAAGGCCGCGAGCGCTTCGGTGTGCGCCGCGCACTCGTCGTAGTGCAGGTTGCGTTGTCGCTCGTCCTCGTCGTCGGCGCCCTCCTGTTCGCGCGCAGCCTGCGCAACCTGACCACGCTCGACCCGGGTTTCCGCGAGGCCGGCGCGTTGACCGCAGAGCTCGATCTACGAAAGACGGGCGTGCCCGAGGCCGCCCGCAGGACCTTCCAACAGCGAATCATCGAGGCGCTCGGCGCCGTGCCCGGCGTCCGTGTCGTCGCCCAGGCGTTCACCACTCCCGTCGGCGGAAACTTCTGGAACGACCGCATCGTGATCGGCGGCGTCGCGCAGCAGGGCTCGACCAACTTCAACTCGGTCGGTCCCGGCTACTTCGAAGCGCTGGGCATCCGCCGCGTCTCGGGGCGCGATTTCAACGTCCATGACACGCCGGAGTCCGTGCGGGTCGCAATCGTGAGCGAGTCGGCGGTCCGCACGCTCTTCGGCGGACACAGTCCGCTCGGACGCTCGTTCGAGGTGGAGGGAGCGCCCGATCAACCGCGGTCGTCGTTCCAGGTTGTCGGAGTCGTCGCCGACACGAAGTACTCGGCGCTCCGGGAACCGTTCGAGCCGCTCGTGTATCTGTCCGCGACTCAGGAGCCACCGCCACCGGCGTACCTGAGAATCGTGCTGCGCACCGACGCGAGCATGAGCGCAACGACAGCCGCGGCGACCCGGGCCGTCGTCGGTGTCCACCCGGCGATCGCGATCCGGTATCAGGAAGTCCGGACGCAACTCGCACGATCGCTCACCCGCGAACGGCTGCTGGCGACCCTGTCCGGGTTCTTCGGCGGCCTCGCGGTCCTGATCGCGACGATCGGCCTGTACGGTGTGATGTCGCACATGGTGACACGGCGGCGCGTGGAGATCGGCGTGCGGATGGCGCTTGGCGCGGACGCCAGGTCGGTCGTGAGGATGATCGTGCGTGAGGCCGGCGTGCTGCTGCTTGCCGGGCTCGTGATCGGCGGCGGGTTGTCGGTATACGCGGCGCGGATCGGCAACACGCTTCTTTACGGACTGCAGCCCGGCGACCCGGCCACGCTGGCGCTGGCGATGACAGCGCTGGCGTCCGTCACGCTGCTCGCGAGCTGGATTCCCGCGATGCGGGCGTCACGCGTCGACCCCACGACGGCGTTACGAGCGGAGTAAGGCACACGAGCCGGCCCCGACCCGGCCAGCTCGCCTTCTCTGTCGTGCAAAGTTCTTTGACTCGATATCAGGCCGCGCGTTACGCTTCTCTGATATGTCGCGTCGCGCAGGCGAGCGGGCGGCCGTGACCTCTTTCGGCCAGCACGCCGAAGACAACCTTCGCTTCATCCGCCGGACGATGGAGCGCAGCTCGACCTTCACGGCCGTGCCCGGCCTGGGCGGCGCCGGCATGGGCGCCATCGGCCTCACCGCCGCAGTCCTCGCCGCGAACCAGCCTTCCGTCGAACGATGGCTCGTCGTCTGGCTCCTGGCGGCGCCCGTCGCACTGGGCGTTGGTGTCACCGCCATGTGGCGCAAGGCCGCCCGCAGCGGCGCACCGCTGGTTGGCGCCGTCGGACGGCGCTTCGGGCTGGGGATGGCGGCGCCGCTGGTCGCGGCCGCAGCGATCACCTATGCGCTGTGGCGCGCCGGCGATTATGCGGTGATGGCGCCGACATGGCTGCTGCTCTACGGCGCCGGCGTCGTGGCCGGCGGCATGTTCAGCGTGCCCGTCGTTCGCGCGATGGGAGTGTGCTTCATGGCGGCGGGAATCGCCGCGATTGTCACGCCGCAGCATTGGGCCAACAGCTGGCTCGCGATCGGGTTCGGCGGCCTGCAGATCGCATTCGGCATCCATATCGCGAGGCATCATGGCGGCTAAGAGCTCCGCACAGCGCGCCGGCTCACGGGTTCACGCGGCGTCTGCGGCGCCGTCGAAGAATTCCAGGGCTTCAGAGATTGCGACCTCGCTCGATCGCCTGCTCCACGATCGCATGCGGCTCGGCATCGCCAGCGCGCTCGCCGCCGGCGGCGAGATGTTCTTCAGCGACCTCAAGGCGGCGCTGAACGCCACCGACGGCAACCTGAGCGTGCATGCGCGCAAGCTCGAAGACGCCGGGTATGTGTCGTGTGAGAAGAGCTTCGACGGCCGCACGCCGCGCACGGCATTCAAGCTGACGCCATCGGGCCGTCGCGCGCTCGAGAAGTACCTCGATCACATGGATGCGATCATCCGCGCCGCGCGCAGAAGTCAGGGGCGGCCGTAGAAGCGCTCGCAGTCCTTGCCTCGATCGCAGCGTTGCTCTCGCGGATCCGTGCCTCGACCTGGTCGATGACGTAGTCCGGCGTCGAGGTCCCGGCGGTCAGGCCCACGGTCTCCACCTCGTCGAACCATTCAGGCCGGACCTCCGAGTCGCCCTGCACGTGATGCACGCGAGGGCAGTAGCGTGCACACGTCTCGACCAGCTCGCGCGTGTTGTTGCTCGAGCGGCCACCCACCACGATGACGACGTCAGCCTGGCGTGCCATCTCGACGGCCGCGGATTGCCGTTCCTTGGTGGGCTTGCAGACCGTGTCCATCAGGCGCACGTCCGACCCCGGGAACCGCCGCCGGATCAGGTCGACCACGTGCCGCACTTTCTCGATCGGCTGCGTCGTCTGCGCCGCCACGCCGAAGCGTGGATGCTCGTCGAGCGCGAGGACGTCGGCGTCTTCGAGGACGACATCAAAGGCGCCGCGATCGAGATCGTCGGTGAGGCCCCGCACTTCGACGTGGTTGCGTTGCCCGACGATGACGACGTGGCAGCCCTGGCGCACGAGGGCTGCGACGGCGCGGTGCGCGACCCGGACCAGCGGGCACGTCGCTTCGACCACGGTCAACCCCAGGGCGCGGGTTCGTGCGAGGGCCCGCTCGGACGTGCCGTGGGCCGTCACCATCACCGTCGGCGTGTTGACGAGTGCCTCGTCTGGCGCGACGGCGATGCCCTTCGCTTCGAGAGCGCTCAGAACCGTGGGGTTGTGGACGAGATCACCGAGGATGGTGAGGGGGCCGGCGTCGGCGTGCTCGAACGCGAGCGCAATCGCATCGCGAACGCCGAAGCACATGCCGAGATGGGCGGCTCGAAGGATGCGCATGGCACCTACGAGTCTACACAAATTACTTTACAGAATAAAGTATGGGACACGACGGGATCCGGTCGTCCGGGATCCGGGATCCGGTTGTCCCGACGACCGGACCCCGGACCCCGCCGGTTAGCGGCTACCCGGGGCGCTGCCGCGCCCGGCCGGCGGACCCGGTGGTGCGGGCGGCGGCAGCAGTGACACCAGCTGGTCGTCACGGAGCGAGACCGACTGGCTTGCGGTGTCGAACACCATCGCCTGCGGGTCCTCCTTGGTGTAGGGCTTCCAGTCGAGGCCGGGCTGGCTGGGATTCCCCGTTTTCGCGAAGTTGATCCACGCCTGCGAGACCTTGTCCTGCAGCGCCAGGGCGACCGGGCCGCCGCCGGTTGCCGTCTTGATCTGCGGCACGCCGAGCGCGTGGAAACAGAACGCGAGCTCGGCGCAGTGGAACGAGGTGATGCCGCCGTTGATCGGGTATTCCCAGGCAAACAGGTAGTTGTAGACCGGCACCTTCGTCTTTTCGAGCTTCCGGTTCAGCAGGTTCTTGACCGTCGGGCGCGAACCGGACGCGAAGTACAGCACGTCCTGCACCCTCTTCCGCGGAAACGCCTGCTTGAATTCGGTGACGATGTCGCCCTTTTTGGCGCCGTAGGCTTTGGTCAGCTGGTCGTCGATCTCGTTCTGGGTCCACTCGTTCTTGCGGCCGTCCCCGCGCGTCAGCGTGCCCTGCATCTCGCTGAACACCGCGCCGGCCATGAGCGGAATCGTGTCGGCCCAGTCACAGAACTCCCGCATCACGTACTGGTCGTCGGCGATGACCTCCCAGTTGAGATTGGTCCGGCCGACTTCCTGTGCCGCCGATCGCAGCGCTGCCACACCGGCGGTGATGAGCTGCGAGTACGGCACGGTCTTCAGCTTGTCGATCTGATCGCCGGTGAGATTCAGGTTCTTGAGGGTGTGGGCCGCGATCGTTTGTTGCGCCTTGACGCTCGCGGCGACATCGGTCGTACGGTAGGTGTTATTCCCGCCGCTCTGGGCCGACACCTTGTGGAAGAGCCCCTTCGCCACCGGCATGTGCATCATGCGCACGACTTTGCCGCCGCCACCGGACTGCCCGAAGATCATCACGTTGCCGGGATCGCCGCCGAAGGCCTGGATGTTCTCCTGCACCCACTGCAACGCCACGACGAGATCCGCGGTGCCGGTATAGCGTGAGTTCGCATACTGCGGGCCATAGGCCGACAAATCGAGTGTGCCGAGGATGTTGAGGCGGTGGTTCATGCTGACGACCACGACGTCGCCGAACTCGCTGAGCGAACGACCGTCGTACGCGTACGCCTCCATCGACGAACCGTTCGTGAAACCGCCGCCGTGCATCCACACCATGACCGGTTTCTTCGCGGCCGGGGTGAGGGTCTGGGTCCAGACGTTCAGATACTGGCAGTGCTCGTTCTCGATCCAGAAGCGGTGCGGGAACACCAGTTCGTCGCCGCTGACGTTGGACTGCTCGGGCGCCGGGCACACCGGACCCCAGACCTGTGCGTTCTTCGTGCCCTCCCACGGCTGCACCGCTTTGGGCTGGCCGAATCGCTCCGCTTCCGCATAGCGGATGCCGAGGAAGGAGAGGGTCTTGCCCTCGCGCAGACCGCGGAGCTTGCCGCACTTGGTCTGCACTACGGGGGGCGCGAGATTGGGACCTGCCGCGGCAGTGCCCGCCGGCCCCGCTGACGCGTTCGGTCTCTCCTGTCCCAGGGCGTCGCCCGCCACGCCGACGACAACCCCTCCGAGCAGGGCGGTCGTGCCCAGCATCTGCCGGCGACTCATCCGACCGAGCGGCGTATTCGACGATTCATCCGACATAGTGCCTCCTCACCCCTTGGCGTCTGCGGTGCCTGACCACGCGCCGATGGGCCCAATCTCCGTGTTTTGCATGCAATCTACGCCGAGGCTGTTGCGACTGTTTCAGGCGCCAGTCAGGGCCAGATCGGGAAACATGAAGAAAAATGCGCGAAAAGACTACACGCGACGCCCTGAAGGCGCAAGACGAATATCCGTTCGATCAGCGTCCAGATGGGCTGGGCTGCATGCATGCAGGCGAGATTGGGGGAGGGACCGGCGCTATTGCGGCCGCTCGAAGAGCGCCGTCCCCGTGGGTGCAAAGTACCGCGGCTGCGCCGCGCGCCGGGCCCGCCACGGCACGGTGACGGCGTCCTGCTGCGCCGGCGTGAGCCTGGCGGTCCCGACAATCTGATCGCCATCGACCTTGCCGCTGAACTCGTGCCGCGTCAAACCGAGTCCGTCGAGCGTGATCTCCAGCGTGAACGCGATGTCCGCGCCGCGGAGCGTGGCGGCATTGAGCACCTCGCGGCGGTCGCCGGCGCGTGCGACCCCCTCGAAAACCTGGAATTGCTGCTCGATCGCGACGCCGTAGGGGATCTGCTTCCCGGCGACGGTCAGGTCCCAGTCCCAGCCGCCCGCCACGCGCGCCGGAACGATCCACAGAAAGGTCGCCGCTTCGTCGCTGACCTTATCGGGCTTCCAGGACCCGAGGTCCCAGGTATTCGTGAGGATGCGCGTCCCGGGACGCGCGCGCTCGAGGATGACCGGCCGCAGCAGCCGCATCAGCTCGGGAAACAGCCACATCGTCACGACCGTCGCATCCCGGAGATCGGCGTCGAACGCGTTCCGGTGTTCGAACCGCACGCGGTCGGCCACGCCCTCGTTCCGGGCACGCTCGTTCGACTGCGCGACGAGCTTCGGATCGATGTCGACCCCCCACCCTCGCAGTCGCGGGTTGAGGCGCGCCGCCGTCAGCGGAATCAGGCCGTCGCCGGATCCGAGATCGACAACGACGTCGTCGTCGCGGAGCTCGGCGAGCTTCAGCATCCGCTCGACACTCTCAGGCGTGCTCGCCTGGAAGAACGAAAAGCGTTCCTGCGGGAAGACGATAGCCGAGGCGAAAACGAGGATTGGAAGTACGGATGCGAAGCGCATGCGCGTAATCCTAATCCGCCGGCCGTGCAACCGTCAGCGGGTCGGCGTCGTCGCCGTTCATCGTGACTTCCAGCTCGCCGCGGATACGGAAGGAGCAGTCCTGGTGTTGACAGCCGATACCGGGACCGTTTAGTGTCGGATAACGACACCATGCCACCACCACATCCGATTCCGGACCTGCTCCCCGGCACGCTCGACCTCCTGATCCTGCGGACACTGCAGACCGACGCGATGCACGGCTGGGCGATCTCCGAGCGCATCCAGCAGATTTCGCACGACGTGCTGCAGGTCAACCAGGGCTCCCTTTACCCGGCGCTGCATCGCCTCGAGCACCAGGGATGGATTGAAGCGGAATGGCGCGTCTCGGAGCTGGGACGGCGGGCGAAGTATTACCGTCTCACCGTTTCGGGCCGGCGTCAGCTTGCCGTCGAAGCCAGCGAATGGGAGCGGATGTCGGCGGCGATCGACCGCATCATGAAGTTCGCCTGAGACATGAAAGTCAGCGACGAACGCGGGATCTCCTTCTTCGAGACGCTCGCGCGCGACGTCGGCTATGCGCTGCGCACGTTCCGCCGGGCGCCGCTCGTGGCCCTGACGGTCGTCATGACGATCGCGCTCGGCCTCGGTGTCGTCACCGTCGCCTTTACGTTCTTCAACGCGTTCTTCAGCGAAGCCAAACCATTCAATACGGCCGCATAGCGATCTGCATTTCGACTCCACGCGACTTCGTCTTTCACCGGAATCGTCGCAATCGACGGGTTCGTCGTGGCTTGTTCGCCGGGATGAAGCACACGATCGGCAC
>Ga0207428_10002426_pt1 | contig 18605 bp, 20 predicted proteins | sample RhiMethybrSRZTD1_FD_187600 | JGI IMG/M metagenome (GOLD analysis project Ga0207428, IMG submission 187600) | Populus rhizosphere microbial communities from Tennessee, USA - Rhizosphere MetaG P. TD hybrid SRZTD1 (SPAdes) (version 3) | ecosystem: Host-associated > Plants > Roots > Rhizosphere >...
GGTTGTCCGACCCGCGCCCTAACGTGTGCCTGGAGGAGTTGTTCATGCTGATGATGGTATTCGAACATATATTCGAATACAAGACCTGTTTCCGCCCGCCGCACATCCGGGCCCTGCGGTACACCCGGCAGGGAGGGAACAGCGTCATATCCAGATGTGAGACGATCGCTTCATGACCTCGCGGAGCACGGCTGCATCGTCCCGAACCAAGAAAGGGGCGGCAGCCAGCACCCGGCTTGCGGGAATCGACGCCGCGCGCGGCCTGGCCCTGCTGGGAATGATGGCCACCCACCTGATGCCGACGTTCGAATCCGACGCCGCGCTGACCCCGACTTGGATCGGCCTGACTTTCTCCGGCCGGGCGGCGGCCCTCTTTGCCGTCCTTGCTGGAATCGGGCTGGCCCTCTCCACCGGCAAGCAGCGGCCCCTCGAGGGCAGCGACCTGGCGGCGGCACGGCGCGGCATCGCCCTGCGCGCCCTGGTGATTGCCGTCGTCGGCCTCGCCCTCGGCGGGCTGGACGTCAACGTGGCCGTAATCCTGGTCCACTACGCCGTCCTCTTCCTGTGCATCCTGCCCTTTATCGGGCTGCCGCTGAAGGCACTCTGCGCTTGGGCCGCAGGCTGGATCCTGGGCTCCCCCGTGATCGCTTTCCTGCTGCGGCCCTGGCTCATGGCCGCCGATCCGCCCCTGCAGCTGAACCACAACCCAGGCTGGGAGGATCTGTCCACCCCCGGCCAACTGCTGGGCGACCTGTTCCTGACGGGCTACTACCCGGTGTTCCAGTGGATTTCGTATCTGCTGGTGGGCCTCATCATTGGCCGGCTGGCGTTGTCGGCGGCGGCGGTCCCGGTGCTGCTGCTGGCCGGCGGCACCGCGGTGGCCGCCTTCGCGAAGGTTCTGGGTACGGCAGCCATGGAGGAATGGGGCGGCCGGGCAGCACTGCAGGCCCTCCTCACGGACCCCAACTACCCGCTGGACAGCCTGCTGCAGGTCAATCTCGCCGGCGTCCGGCAGGAGGGTTCGTGGTGGTGGCTGGCCGGCAGCGCACCCCACTCCGGGACCACGCTGGACCTGCTGCACACCGGCGGAGTGGCGGCCGCCGTCGTCGGGCTCTGCCTCCTGGTGGGCCGGCTGGGGGAATGGCTGGACCTGGACCTGCTGCTCCCGCTGCGCGGCGCCGGGGCCATGACGCTGACCCTGTACACGGCCCACGTGTGCGTGGTGGCGTCGTTCCACCTCAAGCCCCTGCCGGACGGATGGACCGAGGACGGGATGTATTTCGCCCATGCCGCGTTGGCGGTGCTGATCGGGATGGTTTTCGCGATCCTGAAATGGCGCGGCCCGCTTGAATTGCTGGGGCACGCCGCCAACCAGGTGGGACGGCACCAGCCGGCGGGGATCCGGTAACGCCTGCGCCACACCGTCAGGGACTACCGGCTCAGGGCGCCTTTGGAGGCCTGGAAGATCCGCACCGCGTCCCGCATGGAGGAACGCGCGCGCTTGCGGTCACCGGCGGCGTCGTAGGCGCAGCTGAGCCTGAACCATGACCGCCAGTCGTCCGGGGCGGCCTCTGCTTCCACACGGTACTTCTCGAACTCCTGGTCCGCCGCGGCACGGATAATGCGCCCGGCGGGTGTGCGGGGAAGGTTGTCCTCCGGCAGGCCGCCTTCGGCTTCAAGCACGCGGGCCATCTGTTCGGTGCGGGCACCGAACAGCAGCTCACGGATCAGCGCCCATGCGCCGATGACCGGCAGGACCAGGTATGCCGCCCCGATGGCCTTGGCCACGGGTTCCGCATCCGTCAGCAGGAGCACGGAGCGCTGCAGGGACACCACCAGGTAGAAGACCAGCAGGAGCGTCACGGCCCCTACCCAGATCTTGGTGCGGTTCTTGTTCAGCGGGCCAAGGAGCTGTTTCACGGTCCTTACAGCCCCAGGTCCAGGTAGCCGTCCAGGCCCACGGTCAGCCCGGGGTGGTCCGCGATGTTCCGGATGCCCAGGAGCACGCCGGGCATGAACGAGGCCCGGTCAAAGGAGTCATGCCGCAGCGTGAACTGCTCCCCCGGGCCGCCGAGGAGGACCTCCTGATGCGCAACGAGGCCGCGGAGCCGCACGCTGTGCACGCGGACGCCGTCCACCTCGCACCCGCGGGCGCCGGCAAGTTCGCTGGTGGTTGCATCCGGGCTTGGCTCCAGGCCTGCCGCTGCCCGTTCCGCCGCGATCAGCTGGGCGGTCCGGACGGCCGTGCCGGAGGGCGCATCGACCTTGTCCGGGTGGTGGAGTTCGATGATTTCCACTGATTCAAAGTATTTGGAGGCCTTGGCGGCGAACGCTGACGCAAGGACAGAACCAAGGGCAAAGTTCGGCGCGATCAGGACGCCGACGTCGGGACGGCCAGCCAGCAGCGCGTCCAGCTCCTGAAGCTTGGCGGTATCCCAGCCGGTGGTGCCCACCACTGCGTGCATGCCATTCTCGACGGCGAAACGGACGTTCTCCACGGTGCTCTCCGGAACGGTGAGGTCCACCACGAACCTGGCACCGGCGCTGAGCAGCGTGTCCAGGGAGTCGCCGCGCCCCAGGGCTGCGACGAGCTTCATGTCGGGGGCGGCCTCTACGGCTTTGACGGCCTCGGCGCCCATGCGCCCGTTCGCGCCCAGGACGGCGACGGCGAGTTGTTCGGTCATGGATTCAACACTACCTTTCGCCCGCCCGGCGCAAGGAACCGGGCGCCATGCGTTACCTCACGTGCGGCGGGCGGGTCCGAGGCCCCGCCCCGGTCCCGCACCTACGCCTCGGTCCCGTACCTACGCCCGGGCCCGTTACTTACGCCCCGGCCCCGACCCACTCCACAGTGCCGTCGCTGAAGAACTGTTCCTTCCAGATGGGGACCTGCTCCTTGATGCGGTCCACCAGTTCGGAGCACACGGCGAAGGCCTGTCCGCGGTGCGCCGCTGACACGGCGCAGACCAGGGCCGGTTCGCCGATTTCCAGGGAACCTACCCGGTGCGCGGCCCAGATCCGGACCGGCGGAGTGGAGGCGCCGGCACCCTCGTGCTCGGCCACCAGCTGCGCCACGACGTCGGCCATCACCTGGTGCGCCGTGGGATGCGCGCTGTAACTGAGCCGGTCAACCGGCTTGCCGCCGTCGTGGTTCCGCACCACGCCGCTGAAGCTGACCACGGCGCCGGCGCTGTCCGACTCGACGGCCGCGATCGCCTGGTCCACGGAGATGGGCTCCGCGCTCAGCACCGCATGCACTACTTCAAAGGACGGCCCCGTGAATGATGGTCCCGTCAGTGATGGTTCAGTGCCCATGTCCGCCCTCCAATTGGTCGCACAGGTGCCCGATCACCGGATCCAGCACGGACAGTCCGTCCATGACGCCTTTCGGTGATCCGGGCAGATTAACGATGAACGTCCGTCCCGCCGAGCCGGCGTGCCCCCGGCTGAGCATGGCATGGGGCGTTTTGGCGATCCCGGCCTGCCGGATGCCCTCCATGATGCCGGGGATTTCGCGGTCCAGCAGCGGCAGCGTCATTTCCGGCGTCCGGTCATCGGGACTCAGCCCGGTGCCGCCGCTGGTGATGACGACGGCGGGCTGCTGGGTCAGGAGGGCGCGGATCGCGGCCCCCACGGGCTCGCCGTCGGGCACCACCATCGCCGGAAACGGTTCAAATCCGTGTTCGGTGAGCCAGTCGATGATGACCGGGCCGGTTTCGTCCCGGTAAATGCCGGCGGCGGCCCGCGTCGAGGCGATGACGACGCCGGCCTTCCGGCCCTGCACCTCGCCGTGGACGTGGGGCTTTGAAGTAGCCGATGTGTTGCTCACAGTGCCCAGTCCCCGCTCTTGCCGCCGCTTTTGGCGAGCACTTTGATGTCCGTCAGGACAGCATGCTTGTCTACGGCCTTGATCATGTCGTAGACGCTCAGCGCCGCGACGGAGGCCGCGGTCAGGGCCTCCATTTCGACGCCGGTGACTCCCCTGGTCTTCACCGTGGCCAGGATGTCCACAGCCTCCGCACGCAGTTCGAAGTCGACCGTAACCTTCGAAATCGGCAGCGGGTGGCACAGTGGAATGAGTTCCGGGGTTTTCTTGGCCGCCATGATTCCGGCAACCCGGGCGACGGCCAGGGCATCGCCCTTGGGCAGGCCTCCGGAGCCCAGCAGTGCCAGGACCTCCGCGGTGCTCCGGACCGTTGCGGTGGCCGTGGCCTCACGCGTGGTCTCCGGTTTTCCCGAGACGTCCACCATCTGGGCCGTGCCGTCACGGCGGAGGTGCGTCAGCGCGGCGTTGTTATTTTCTGCAGTCACAGCATCCATACTTCCACTTCGGCGCCCTCGGCGAGTGCGGAGACGCCGTCCGGCACGTGGACCAGGGCGTTTGATTGCGCGAGCGCACGGACCAGGTGGGAGCTTTCGCCGCCCTCCAGCCGCACGGTTCCGTCCGGCAGCAGCGTCCCGCGCCGCACCTGGTGCTTGCCCGGCGGGGACGTCAGCGGCTGCGCAAGCCGGGCACGGATCACGGGCCTGGGAGCCGGCGACCCGAACAGTCCGCTGAGGACGGGGCGAAGGAACATCTCGAAGGAGACGAGGCAGCTGACCGGGTTCCCCGGGAACCCCAGGAGGGGGACGCCGTCGAACGTTCCGAGTCCCTGCGGGCCGCCGGGCTGCATGGCCACGTGCTGAAATGTCACGTCCTGGCCGTCCATGGCCTGCCGCACCACCTCGTAGGCGCCCTTGCTGACTCCGCCGGTGGTGACGATCAGGTCCACGGACGCCGTGTGGCTGCGCAGCAGGCTCCGGAGCTCTGCCGGGTTGTCGGTGGAGATGCCTGCCCGGACCACGGCCAGCCCGGCCTGCCGCAGCGCGGTTTCCAGCAGCGTGCCGTTGGCATCGTAGATCCTGCCGCCTTCCAGCGGCTGGCCGGGTTCCACGACTTCGTCGCCCGTGGTCACAAGGAGAACCGTCAGCGGACGGTGGACCAGGACGTCCGGGAGCCCCAGGGCGGCCAGCAGCCCCAGCTGCCCGGGGCCCAGGAAGGTCCCCGCGGCAAGGGCGCGTTCGCCCGCCTCGATGTCGCTTCCCGCGTCGCGGATGAACGTCCCCGCAGCCGCCGGGGGCAACCACACCGTGGCCTCTTCGCCGGGGGCGGGGAAGGCGGCCGGAACGGCCCGCTCGACGGGCACGACGGCGTCAGCCCCGGCGGGTACCATGGCTCCCGTCATGATCGGGGCCGCAGTGCCCGGTTCCAGGGCAGCCGGACTGGCACCGGCCGGAACGGGAGCAACCACGGTCAGTTCCCCGCCGCCGTCGGGCACGTCCGCGGAGCGGATGGCGAAGCCATCCATCTGGGAGTTCGCGAACGGCGGCAGGCTCAGCGGCGCCGTAACGGTCTCGGCCAGCCCGCGGCCCAATGCCTGGATGAGGGGAAGCCGCTGGCCGCGTCCGGCGGCGAGCGGTTCCAGGAGTTTCCGCACGGCCTGCCGGTGTTCCGCCACGCTCCGGTGCGTGTGGGTGGCGGAAGTCTGGGCGCTGGTGGCAGTGGCGTGCGGCTGCGGGTGGCTGTGCATGGTCCTGCCTTCGGTGCGGCGGCTACGGGTTCACGTCAACTCTAATGGTGTGGAAGCCGGTGGCGCCGTCGGGGGCCACCGGCCGGCGCTCCTCGGTCTGCACGGTGCCGCGCAGGTCGGTGGCGCGCACCTGGACTTCGTGCTGTCCGGGCTGCAGGTCGACGCCGAGCTGCCACTGGTACCAGGTGTCCACGGAGATGCCGGGTGCAAGGTCGGCCTGCTGCCAGCTCCCCCGGTCAATCCGCAGCTCCACGTTCCCGATGCCGGTGTGCTGCGCCCACGCCACGCCGCCGAAGACCACCCGGCCCGCGGGCGCGGACCTGCCGTCCCGGGGGACGTCGATGCGGGAGGAGATCTTGATGGGTCCGCGCGCGGACCATCCGCGCGGCGTCCAATAGGCGACGTCGTCGGCGAACCTGGTGACTTTCAGTTCGGTGAGCCATTTCGTCGCTGACACGTACCCGTAGAGGCCGGGGACGATCATGCGGACCGGAAACCCGTGTTCCAGCGGGAGCGGCTCGCCGTTCATGCCCACGGCGAGCAGGGCGTCCCGGCCGTCTGTGAGGACCTCCAGCGGAGTGCCGGCGGTCCAGCCGTCCGAGCTCCTGGACAGCACCATGTCCGCGCCCGGTTTGGGGCCTGCCATGGCCAGGAGCTCCCGGACGGGCCAGCCGCGCCAGAGCGCATTGCCGATCAGGTCGCCGCCCACCTCGTTGGACACGCAGGCGATGGTCACATGGCGTTCCCTCAGCGGTTTGGCCAGCAGCGCGTCGAAATCGAGCTCGATCTCCCGGTCCACCATGCCGGTGACCCTGAGCCTCCATTCGCGCGGATCGATGACCGGGACTGACAGCGCCGTGTCGATGCGGTAGAACTCGGGATTCGGCGTAACGAGCGGTTCCATCCCGGCCAGGCCGATTTCGGCGCCGGGCGGAATGGCTGCCGCCGGAAGCAGCGGCTTCGGCAGCTGCAGTGTCCTGCGGAGCTCGTTGACGCCGGCGGCGCCGCCCCGCCAGGCCGTGGCGAGGGCACCGCCGACGACGACGGCGGCCGCGGTGCCGCCCAGCAGCTGGAAGAAGCCGCGCCGCGCGGGCACGTCAGCTGCCCCGCCCCCTGCGTCGCCTGGCCGGCTGGAAAGCTGCCAGGCGGCCAGCCGCCCGATCAGGTTACGGAGCACCAGCACGGCGATGCCGGCGGCGAGCAGAGGAAGTACGACGGCGCTCACGGTCACCTGGGCGCGCGTCAGGACCGCCGCCACTCCCACGATCCCGAAGGCGGCGAAGATCGCGGCGCCCGCAAAGCGCCGGCGCAGTTCAGCCACGCCGGACACCGCCGCGAAGGCCGCGATGCCCAGCGCCATGCCCGCCAGCAGGGCGATCTTGTCCGCCGTGCCGAACAGCGAAACTGCCCAGTCCTTGACGCCCGGCGGAACGGCGTCGATCACGGCACCGCCCAAAGCGGTCATGGTTGAGAGGGAGGGGCTGACGAACCCGGCGATGAGTTCGCTGGCTACGAGTCCTGTGCCCGCTGCCACGACACCGGCGGCCGCGGCCCACCGGCGCGGCACCCGCCGGCCTGTTTCGGGGGGTGCCCCGGGGTCCCTCTCTCCCGCGCCTGCAGCGTCGGCCGGCTCCGGTTTTGCGTCAGGGTTGTGCTGTTGTCCGGCTGCCGCCCCGGGTCCGGCTGGCTGGGACTCGTTCACACTTCCAGCATAGGTTCGATCCAGGCCGTTGGCACTGCGCCAGGCCGCGGGGACCGGCCCGTCCCGCATGCTGCCGCCGGTGCGTTCGCCCGGGCACGAAGTCACAGGCGTGAGCGATGGCCCCTGCGTGGCGTAGCCTGAATTCATGAGTGTTCAGCTTGGCATCCCGCAGCCCCGCGAAGGAGGCGTTCCGGTTCCCGGCGCGCAGCCTCTTCCTGCTGCCCGCCCGGCCGATGCTCCCGCGGGCCTTGCGGACCGCTACGGGCGCCGCGCCACGGACATGAGGCTTTCCCTCACGGACAAGTGCAACCTGCGGTGCACCTACTGCATGCCCGCGGAGGGGCTTGAATGGCTGGCCAAGCAGGCCGTCATGTCCGCCGCGGAAATCGTCCGGATCGTCGGGATCGGCGTGGACCTGCTGGGCGTGCGCGAACTTCGCCTCACCGGCGGGGAACCGCTGGTGAGGGCCGACCTCATCGACATCATTGCCGCCCTCCGGAAGGCCCATCCCGAGCTCCCCATTTCCATGACCACCAACGGCGTGGGCCTGGACAAAAAGGCGGCCGCGCTCAAGGCTGCCGGGCTGACGCGCATCAATGTCTCCCTCGACTCCCTGCATGAGGAAACCTTTACCAAGCTGACCCGGCGCCCCTTCCTGGACCGCGTGCTGGCGGGCGTGGACGCCGCCTGGGCCGCGGGCCTGGGCCCGGTCAAGATCAACGCGGTGCTGATGCGGGGCATCAATGACGCCGAGTCGCCGTCGCTGCTGGCCTGGGCGCTGGAGCGCGGCTACGAACTCCGGTTCATCGAGCAGATGCCGCTCGACGCCGACCACGGCTGGACGCGCCGGAACATGATCACGGCGTCGGAAATCCGGGAGCTGCTCTCAGCCGAGTACGCCCTCAGCCCCGATCCGCGGGAACGCGACGGTGCGCCGGCCGAACGTTTTGAAGTACGACGCCGGGCGGCCGGTTCTGCCGAAGCCGCCGGACCCGCGCTGGGAACCGTGGGCATCATCGCCTCGGTCACCGAGCCGTTCTGTTCGGACTGCCGCCGCACCCGGATCACCGCGGAGGGCAAGATCATGAGCTGCCTGTTCTCCCGCGAGGAGGTCGACCTGCTCGGGCTGCTCCGGGAGGGCGCCAGCGACCGGCAGCTGGCCGAGCGCTGGCAGGACGCCATGTGGATCAAGCCGAAAGCCCACGGAATGGACCACGTGGGACTCGATGCCCCGGACTTCGTCCAGCCGGACCGCAGCATGAGCGCCATCGGAGGCTGAACAGTTGAACGTACGGTACTTCGCTGCCGCGCGCGCCGCGGCAGGCGTGGACGAGGAACGCTTCGACCTTCCTCACGGCTCCACGGTGGAGGCGCTGCTGGCCGCAGTGCTCGACGTCGAGCGTCCCCAGCCTCCCGCCGGAACTCCCCCGCTGGAACGGATCCTGGCCCGGAGCAGTTTCCTGCTCAACGAGGTCGCTGTCCGGGACCGGACGGTTGTCCTCTCCGAAGATGACGTGGTGGACGTCCTGCCGCCGTTCGCCGGCGGATAGCCTCCCGCAGCCCTTCTCCCGCAGCTCATCACAGCCGTCAGCCCAACTGGGTCGCAGCTCGCGCCGTTCCCAGCGCCCAGAAACGCGCGAACTGCTACCCAGTTGGGTCAACGCTATGTCGCCGCCACACGCCCGGATCTACCATGGCACTACCGCCCAACGGAGAGCGGTACGCCTAAGGAGACCGGAATGTTCACCCTGCAGATTGAGCACGCGATCAAAGACTTTGACATGTGGAAGGCCGCCTTTGACCGCGACCCGGTGGACCGTGCGGGCTCGGGGGTGCTCGCCCATCGCATCAGCCGTCCGGTGGACGATCCGCACTACGTGGTGGTGGAACTCGACTTTGACGGCCAGGAACAGGCCGAGGGGCTGCTGGCCAAGCTGCAGGAGAAAGTCTGGAACTCCCCCGACGCGGCACCTGCCCTGTCCGGTGCCCCCAAGACCCGGATCGTTGAGGTAGTGGGCTAGTCACCCGGAACCGCGCTTACAGGCCCGGGCCCCAAGTGTCCGTTCGCGCCGTCAGGCGCGGTGGCAGATGGACGTCATGAACGGGCTGAAGTCCTGGGCACTGCCCAGCCGGAGTTCCGCGGTGTGGATCAGGACCCCCCGGTCAACCCGGAACGTGTGCCTGGCCGTTCCGCGGTCGCTGTGCCGCTCCACGGTCAGCGTGGAATCATGCCAGACGCCGCGCGCCGGCGCTGCCGGAGGCCGGCCCATGCTGTCGACGTAGTACCAGAGGGTTTCATCGTGGTCAGGGTCCACAGTGAAGACGCCGTGACCCTCAAAATGGGTGCCGTCAGCCTCGGTGTGGCGGTACGTCTGGACCACGGCGAAGCCGCCCGCGGCCCGGGTGAACGTCACCTCTGCCGCGGCGGTCCGGGCGGGCCCCCAGGGGGAAGCGGCCAACTCGGTGGTTCCCAGCCAGCGCCCGACGAAAATCTCGAGCGCCTCGTGGGCCGACCCCGGTTGCGGACGTTCCATTCTTCCTCCCGAGTGGGGTTGGCTCCTGACGCCGAAGCGTCAGAGGCCGAAGGTTTCGCTCTCCTCGAACGGTCCGACCACCGTCACCGTGCGGGGCGCGGCGGCAAGTTCGCGGGCCAGTTCCTGGACCTGCCCTGCCGTGACCGCCTTGATGAGCCGGAGCGTTTCGTCGATGTCCTGGTACTCGCCTGACACCAGTTCCGCGCGGCCCAGGCGGGACATGCGCGATCCGGTGTCTTCCAGCGCCAGCACAATTCCGCCGCACAGCTGGCCGACCGCCTTGCGGAGTTCGTCGTCGGAGATACCGCCGCCTGCGAGCTTGTCGAGTTCCGCCCCGAGGAGCTCCACCACCTGGCGGACCTTGGTGGGCGTGCAGCCGGCGTACATCCCGAAGTAGCCGGCATCAGCGTAGGACGAGGCGAAAGAATAGGTGGAGTAGACCAGCCCGCGCTTCTCGCGGATCTCCTGGAACAGCCGCGAGGACATGCCGCCGCCCAGCACGGCGTTCAGCACGCTCATGACGTAGCGGCGTTCGTCCGTGGCTACGATCGTGGGGCAGCCCATGATGATGTTGGCCTGCTCCACCGGGCGCTTGACCACGTGGAGGCCCGCAGTCCCGGTGATGTCCGCTCGCACAGTAGACCGGCGGTCCACCGGCGCCGCGCCGGGCTCCAGTGCCCAGCCTGCGGTGTGGAGGGCGTCCACCACGAGGCGGCAGACGACGTCGTGCTCCAGGCCGCCGGCGGCGGTGATCACGAGTTCATCGGGACGGTAGTAGCGCCGGTAGTGGTCCCACACCGAATCGCGGGCCACGGCCCGGATGGCGTCCGGCGTGCCGCCGATGGGCCGGCCGAGCGGGTGCGTTCCGAGCACCGCGGCGACGAAATGCTCGTGCGCAACATCCGTGGGGTCATCGCTGTCCATGGCGATTTCCTCCAGGATGACGTCCCGTTCCTGCTCCATCTCCGCGGGATCCAGCACGGCGCCGGTGATCATGTCGGCGATGACGTCGATGGCCATGGGCAGGTCGGTGTCAAGGACGCGGGCGAAGTAGCAGGTGCTCTCCTTGGCCGTGGCGGCATTCGATTCCCCGCCGACCTCGTCGAACGCCGACGCGATTTCGAGTGCGGTGCGCCGTTTGGTGCCCTTGAACAGCAGGTGCTCCAGGAAATGCGTGGAGCCGTGCTGGCCCGGGGCTTCATCGCGGGAGCCCACGCCGACCCAGAAACCGATGGTCGCGGACCGCTGGCCCGGCATCGCCTCGGTCAGCACCCGCACGCCTCCGGGGAGAACGGAACGGCGCACTTCGGAGCCTCCGTCGGCTCCGTGAATCAGGGTGTCGCCGGGGTGGTTCTGCGCCAGGGGCAGGGGTACGACAGTCATCAAGGCCTTTCAGGAAGCGGAGCCAAATCTGCCTGCAATCGTACCAGCGGGCCCCGCAGTCGGCGTCTCCCCGGGAGCCCGGGTTAACGGCGGCGGGGCCGGTGGATCAACCACCGGCCCCGCCGTCTTCGGTTCAGCATCGACTGTATGTCGGTGCCGGAACCCTGGAACTACTCGGCGGCGCCGGAGCCCTCCGCGTTTGCCGAGGCGTGAACGCGGTCGGCTTCGCCGGCGCCTTCTTCTTCGGCCACCACGGGAGACAGGGACAGCTTTCCGCGGTCGTCGATCTTGGTGATCTCGACCTGGATCTTCTGGCCCACGGAGACGACGTCGTCGACGTTATCCACGCGCTTGCCGCCGGCGATCTTGCGCAGCTCGGAGATGTGCAGCAGGCCGTCCTTGCCCGGGGTGAGGGAAATGAAGGCGCCGAACGTGGTGGTCTTGACGACCGTGCCCAGGTAGCGCTCGCCGATTTCCGGAACCTGCGGGTTGGCAATGGCGTTGATCGCGGACCGTGCTGCGTCAGCAGACGGACCGTTGGTGGCGCCGATGTAGACCGTGCCGTCGTCCTCGATGGAGATGTCCGCGCCGGTGTCTTCCTGGATCTGGTTGATCATCTTGCCCTTGGGGCCAATGACCTCGCCGATCTTGTCCACGGGGATCTTCACGGCGATGACGCGCGGTGCGAACTCGGAGAGCTCGTCCGGGGTGTCGATCGCGGCGTTGATGACCTCGAGGATGTGCAGGCGTGCTTCGCGGGCCTGCTTCAGGGCTGCTGCCAGCACGGAGGCGGGGATGCCGTCGAGCTTGGTGTCCAGCTGGATGGCCGTGACGAACTCGGACGTACCGGCGACCTTGAAGTCCATGTCACCGAAGGCGTCTTCGGCGCCAAGGATGTCGGTCAGGGCCGCGTAGCGGGTCTGACCGTCAACCTGGTCGGAGACCAGGCCCATGGCAATGCCGGCAACGGCAGCCTTCAGCGGCACACCGGCGTTGAGCATGGACAGCGTGGAGGCGCAGACCGAGCCCATCGACGTCGAACCGTTGGAGCTGAGGGCCTCAGACACCTGGCGGATGGCGTACGGGAACTCCTCGCGGGACGGCAGCACCGGCACGAGCGCGCGCTCTGCCAGGGCACCGTGGCCGATTTCGCGGCGCTTCGGCGAACCGACGCGGCCGGTTTCACCGGTGGAGTACGGCGGGAAGTTGTAGTTGTGCATGTAGCGCTTGCGCGTCACCGGCGACAGCGAGTCGATCTGCTGTTCCATCTTGAGCATGTTCAGCGTGGTGACACCCATGATCTGGGTTTCGCCGCGCTCGAAGATTGCCGAGCCGTGGACGCGGGGCAGGACCTCGACCTCGGCGGTCAGCTGGCGGATGTCCGTCAGGCCGCGGCCGTCGATGCGGACCTGGTCCTTCAGGATGCGCTGGCGCACCACGTGCTTGGTGACGGAACGGAAGGCTGCGGACAGTTCCTTCTCGCGGCCTTCGAACTGGCCGGACAGCGAAGCAACAACGTCGTCCTTCAGCTCGTCGGCGGCGTTGTCGCGTTCCTGCTTGTCAGCGATCTGGAACACGGCGGTCAGCTTCTCGGCTGCAGCGGCCTCGACGGCGGCGTACACGTCGTCCTGGTAGTCCAGGAAGACCGGGAACTCCACGGTGGGCTTGGCGGCACGGGATGCCAGGTCCTGCTGGGCTTCGCAGAGGGCCTTGATGAACGGCTTGGCGGCCTCGAGGCCCTCGGAAACGACCTCTTCGGTGGGGGCAGTGGCGCCCTGTTCCTTGATGAGGTTCCAGGAGTTGTCCGTGGCTTCGGCTTCGACCATCATGATGGCGACGTCGTCACCGGCAACGCGGCCGGCAACGACCATGTTGAAGACGGAGTTCTCCAGCTGGGAGTGCTTCGGGAAGGCAACCCACTGCGAACCCTGCTCGTCCGCCACGAGGGCAACGCGGACGCCGCCGATCGGGCCGGAGAACGGAAGTCCGGACAGCTGGGTGGACATCGACGAGGCGTTGATGGCCACGACGTCGTAGAGCTCGTCCGGGTTGATGGCCAGGACGGTGACGACGATCTGGACCTCGTTGCGCAGGCCCTTGACGAAGGCCGGACGCAGCGGACGGTCCATCAGGCGGCAGGCCAGGATGGCCTCGGTGGACGGGCGGCCTTCACGGCGGAAGAACGAGCCCGGGATGCGGCCCGCGGCGTACATGCGCTCTTCGACGTCGACCGTCAGCGGGAAGAAGTCGAAGCCTTCGCGGGGGTGCTTGCCGGCCGTGGTGGCGGACAGAAGCGCGGTGTCTTCGTCGATGTACACCATGGCTGCGCCGGCTGCCTGCTTGGCAAGACGGCCGGTTTCGAAGCGGATTACACGCTTGCCAAAGCGGCCATTGTCAATGACTGCTTCTGAGAACTGGATTTCGGGACCCTCCAAGAGAGTCACCTCCGTTTCTTGATTAACGGAAGTCCAGCCGCATCAACCCAGTCCAGCATCTGTCTACTGGCCTGCACTGCACCCGGTCATCGATCGAGACCCACGGGCCGGGCTTCAGTCAACGAAGCTTCCCGGGGATCACTACCGAGGACCGCGAATGCGTGATGCGGTTGATCCTCCTGTTTAGTTTTTCTACTGAAGAAGGCGGCCCGTTCCATCAGAGGAAAGGGCCGCCCCCTGGTTCAGACTAGCGGCGCAGGCCGAGGCGCTCGATGAGCGCACGGTAGCGGGCGATGTCCGTGTTCTTGAGGTAGGTGAGCATGCGCTTGCGACGACCAACCATGGCCAGCAGACCGCGCTGGGTGTGGAAGTCGTGCTTGTGCTCCTTCATGTGCTCAGTGAGATCCTTGATCCGCTGAGTCAGGACCGCAACCTGGACCTCCGGCGAACCGGTGTCGCCCTCGGACGTTGCGAAATCCTTGATGATGGACTGCTTTACAGCGGCGTCAAGTGCCACAATAACTCCTAGAGATGTGCCGTGAGGCCCGAGTCAGTACTTCACTGCCGGGTATGCCGGGCGGATCGTCCCCTCAACGAGGGCGTCCCGCGCACAGCAGGAACCAGCCACCACGGACTGCAGCCGGATCCACCGTTTAGTTTACCGGCCTTGTTGCAATCTTGTCGAAACGCGGCAGGAACCCCGTTAGCCGGCCGGAAGCAGGGACCGGATGGCGTCCATGCCGCGGTGCACCTCGGCAAAGTCCGTGCTCAGCGGGGAGAGCCCGATCCTGATGCCCTGCGGCGCGCGGAAATCCGGGATGACGTCCTTTTCCCACAGCGCCGCCGTCACCTCGCGGAAGGCGGGATGGTCGACGGTGATGTGGCTGCCGCGCAGTTCCGGATCCCGGGGTGTTGCCAGCTTCACGCCGGCCGGCGCGAGCCAGGCGTCGTACAGTTCCAGCGCATACGCCGTGAGCCGGCGTGATTTCTCCCGGATGGCAGGCATGCCGGCTTCCTCGATCAGGTCCAGGGTTCCGCGCATCGCGATCATGCCGAAGATGGCGGGCGTGCCGCTCAGGAAGCCGCGGATGCCCGGGGCCGCCTCATAGCCGGGCCCCATTTCGAAGGCATCCTTCCTGCCCATCCATCCCCAGATGGGCTGCGACAGCCCGCCAAGGTGCCGGGCGTTGACGTAAGCGAAGGCCGGCGAGCCGGGGCCGCCGTTGAGGTACTTGTAGGTGCAGCCGGCGGCAAAATCGACGCCGCAGGCGTCCAGCTCCAGCTCCACTGACCCCGCGGAATGGCACAGGTCCCACACCACCAGCCCGCCGGCGTCGTGCACCGCCGCCGTGATTCCGGGCAGGTCGGCCAGGAACCCGGAACGGTACGCCACATGGCTGAGAAGCACGACGGCGGTGGCCGGCCCTACGGCCTCCCTCACCTGGTCAAGGGTCACCCCGGAGGCGGGGTCGGCGTCGATCCAGCGGAGGGTGAGCCCTTCCTCCCGCGCGATGCCCTCGACGAGGTAGCGGTCGGTGGGGAAATTGTCGGTGTCCAGGACGATTTCCGTCCTCTCGGGATCCGTCACGGCAGCCAGCGCCGCGCGGATCAGCTTGTACAGGACCACCGTGGTGGAGTCGGCGATGATGGCCTGGCCCGGGGCGGCTCCGAGGACCGCTCGGCCGAGCTGGTCGCCGATAGCCTGGGGCAGGTCCAGCCATTCTTCGTCCCAGCCGCGGATCAGGCGGCCGCCCCAGCCCTCGTGGATGAAGGTGCTGATGTCGCCGGAGGTGCGCTTGAGCGGACGGCCCAGGGAATTGCCGTCCAGGTAGGACAGGTCGGTATCCGTGCCGATGAAGTGGCCGCGGTAGCCTGCGAGCGGGTCTGCGGCGTCGAGTTCGGCGGCGCGCTGCCGGAGGGCGTCTGCCGTGTCCGTCGCCTGCGGGTTGGCTGCTTGGGGATCAACGGCGCTCACTGGCCGATCTCCGTCCGGACGGCGAACAGCTCCGGGAAGAAGGTGAGTTCGAGGGCTTTCTGCAGGAAGGCGGCACCGCTGGAGCCGCCGGTCCCCGCCTTCATGCCGATGGTCCGTTGCACGGTGCGCAGGTGCCGGAACCGCCACAGCTGGAAGTTGTCCTCCAGGTCCACGAGTTCCTCGCATGCCTCATAGGCGCCCCAGTTGGCGGAGGCGTTTTCGTAGATGTACTTGAACAGCGGCACCAGCTCGGGCGTGAACTCGTGGGCCTTGGTCACATCCCGGTTAAGCACGGCATCTGGAACGTCGAAGCCCTGCCGATTGAGGTACGCCAGGAATTCGTCGTAAATGCTCGGGGCCTCGAGGAGTTCCTGCAGCAGTGCGTGGGCCTCCGGATCGGATTCGAACACGGGCAGCATCTTCTTGTTTTTGTTGCCCAGCACGAATTCCACGGCCCTGTACTGGCTGGACTGGAATCCGGAGGAGTTGCCCAGGAAGCCGCGGAATTCCGAGTACTCGGTGGGCGTCAGCGTGGCGAGCACCGACCACTGTTCCGTCAGGGTCTTCTGGATGTGCTTGACCCGCGCAATGCCTTTGAGCGCGGTGCCGAGATCATCCGCCCGCAGCCGTTCCGCGGCGCTCCGGAGTTCATGGAGCACCAGCTTGAGCCACAGCTCCGTCGTCTGGTGCTGGATGATGAACAGCAGTTCGTCATGGTGTTCCGGCTGGCTGACCGGCTGCTGGGCGCTGAGCAGCGTGGGCAGCTGGAGGTAGGACGCGTAGCTCATCCGCGAACTGAAGTCGCGGACGATCCCCTTGTCCAGTTTTCTGGTGTTTTTCTCCACGGTCACAGCGTTGCCTTCCTTGCCAAGAACTGTGTGGGGCGGACGGTTCAGCGCTTGAGGAGGATGCCGTGCGTCTGCACCACATCCTCGCGCATCTGCTCCACGAGGGCTTCAGGCCCACGGTATGCCACCATGCCGCGAAGCCTGGCAACAAATTCGACCACTACTGTCTGGCCGTACAGATCGAAGTCGTCAACGGACTCTTCCGGGCGGTCGATCACATGGGCCTCGACCTGGCGGCTGACGCCGTCGAACGTCGGATTCGATCCGACGGAGATGGCGGCCGGCCACCGCGTGCCGTCCTGGTCCACGAGCCAGCCCGCGTAGATGCCGTCGGCGGGGATGAGGCCGCTCGCTTCGTGGGCGAGGTTGGCGGTGGGGAATCCGAGGGCACGGCCGCGGGCGGCCCCGTGGACCACTTCTCCCCGCATCCGGTGCGGACGGCCGAGGACCGCGGCGGCCGTGGCGACGTCGCCGTCGTTCAGTGCTTCACGCACCCAAGTGGACGAACAGCGGCGGTCCGTGCCGCCGTCGTCGTGCAGCGGGAAACCTTCGGAACCGAATTCGCTGATGACCAGCACCTCAAAACCGAACTGCTCGCCCAGCTGCTTCATGGTGTTCAGGTCACCGGAGTTGCCCCGGCCAAAGCGGGTGTCGTGGCCGATGACCACGTGGCTGGCGTGAAGGCTGTCAACCAGGACCGACCCCACGAACTCCTCGGGGGTGAGGCTGGCAAGCTCGAGCGAATACTTCATGACCAGCACGGCGTCCAGGCCGAGCTCGCTGAGGGCCTGGAGTTTGTCCTCCAGCCCCATGATCAGCTCGGGCGCGCTCTCGGGCCGGTGGACCTGCGAAGGGTGCGGGTCGAAGGTCACGGCGACTGACTTGGCGCGGTTCATCCGTGCGGTCCGGATGAGCTGGGACAGCACCTGCTGGTGGCCGCGGTGGACGCCGTCGAAATTGCCGATAGTGACAACGGAAGGACCAAAGTCGTCGGGGACCTCGGTCGGATCGTTCCAGATGTGGACCATCAACCTCGCCTTTTACTGCCTGACAGGAAACACGTCCGGGTGCCTTCCAGGCGCCGGAACTCTCTAAGATTACCCGCATTCGGCCGGCGCCACGGACCGCGGCGGAGCCCGCCCCCATGGTGATCTACCGCCTGCGGGAGTCCCGGACTACCATGCAGGGGCAGCTGTCCGGCGACGCGAGCCTGCGCCGCTCCCCCGAAAATCCGCCCCCACTGCGGACCAGAAGGAGTACGCCTTGACCGACATCCATGACCTCCTGGACCAGATCCCGGTTGACCAGATCGCAGCCCTGCTCGGCACCGATCCCGCGTCCACGCGGGCAGCGGTGGAAAAGGCGGTGCCCACGCTCCTTGCCGGCCTGCAGAACAACGCCCAGGCCCCGGACGGCGCGGCGTCCCTGGAGTCCGCACTGGCGCAGCACCAGAACGGGCTGGTCGACGGCGGCGTGGACGCCACGCAGGTGGACACCGCCGACGGCGAGAAGATCGTGAGCCACGTCTTTGGGGGCCAGCAGGACCAGGTGGCGAACCAGCTGGCGGGCACGGCCAACCTGGGCGGCGCCGGCGGGGACCTGGTCCGCAGGCTTCTTCCGATTCTCGCGCCGATCATCATGTCCTATCTGGCGAAGAAAATCCTCGGCGGACAGCAGGGTGGTGGCCAGGCCTCGCCGCTGCCAGGCGGAACGGGCGACGGCGGCGGAACGGGCGACGGCGGCGCAGGTGCAGGCGGCATTGATCTCGGCAGCATCCTGGGCGGGATTCTCGGCGGCGCGGCCGGTGGCGGCGGGCAAGGCCAGGGCGGCCTGGGGGACATTCTCGGCGGCATCCTGGGCGGCGGCCGGCCGCAGGGTGGGCAGCCGCGGGATGTGCCGGTTCCTGAGCCCGTGAACGATTCCACATCACAGCAGTCGGCAGAACCTCTCGGGCAACCCGCACGGTCCGACGCGCCCGTCCCGGGCGAGCTAATCGACGTCGACCTTCCCGACGGCCCTGACGAGAAGCCCGAGGGCAGGAACAACGACGATGGCGGCGATGGCGGGCTGCTGGGCGGGCTCTTCGGGAAGAAATAGACGTGTGCCGCTCACCCCGCCAGCACCGGGACCGTGCCCGGCCTGGCGCTCAGGTCAAGGG
>Ga0207428_10002427_pt1 | contig 18604 bp, 16 predicted proteins | sample RhiMethybrSRZTD1_FD_187600 | JGI IMG/M metagenome (GOLD analysis project Ga0207428, IMG submission 187600) | Populus rhizosphere microbial communities from Tennessee, USA - Rhizosphere MetaG P. TD hybrid SRZTD1 (SPAdes) (version 3) | ecosystem: Host-associated > Plants > Roots > Rhizosphere >...
TTGGTAGCTCGACTAGTCGTAGCTAGGCAGCCCCCCCCAGTCTCACTTGCCCGCCTTCATCTATCTCAGCGTGGATATTCTCTTGCAGATAAACCTGCTCGAAAAACACCGCCGCAATGGCAAAAAACAACCCAAACTGGTTAGTCGTGACAGGCCGAAAACGGCCGATGCTGTGTAAAAACGCAGACCCCGTTTTGAAGTCTGCGTTGCTACGTAAAATCTGCTGGTGCTTGTGTAATCAGCCAGACCAGAAATTTGCGTAGGAGCGCGTTGTTTGTTCCAGCCCCAACTGTCAAACGTGTTCTAAATCGTTTTTACACAGCCTCGGCCAAAAGCAGTCGTTGGAAAATTCTATGGGTCCAACAGTTTTTCCCACCACTGCTAGGCTTTCCAACTGTTCCGCGTTAGCCGCCTTCGTGCTAGCTGTGCTCCATGGTAAGGCTGTTCAAGCCAAGTCGGGCTTCAGTCGCGATACCCTGGACGCGGTAGTCAACCAAGCCTTGTAGACCTGGCCATCAAAATAGACCGTTCCGTTCCGTTTCGCTTCATTGTCACGCTTCTGGATAGTTGCCAGTAAAATGGGGAACCACAAACTCACCCAGCTCCTGAACGACTTCGTGCGCAGGGCGGCGACCGTATTTGAGATTCAAACCGACATGGTTGACCCCGATCTCTCTCAACGTTTGCAGGTAATGGATCAGGAAGCGATGCCCTGACCTGAACCCGAGATGAATAGGCGTGGGTGCTTCTTCCGGATCTGGCGAGAGATCAACATAAAGTGACTGCGAGAATGGCTTGAAACCGTGAGTCAACGACCGCCATTTTTGAATCATCACTGCCTGTTGCACCACGTCCTGCGGATAGTAGAGCCAACCGTCAGCATGACTGGCGATCCACTCCAGCGATTGACGCGAGTGTCCCGTCACCATAACGGGGATGGTACCCAGTAGAGGCTTGGGTAGCAGGTCTGCGACGGACAGTTCTACCCTCGAAGTGGAGATCCTTGGCGACTCTTCGCTCCATACACGGCGCATCACCGCCAATGCTTCCTGAAACAATTCCTGGCGTTTTTCGAGAGAGGCGTTGAAGGCCGAGAACTCGGTTGGCCGGTCCCCTGTCGCAAGACCAAGCACGAGGCGCTGCCCCGACAGCCTGTCTACCGAAGCTGCTGCCTTGGCGAGATGCAAGGGATGACGCAAGGTTGAAACGATGCTGCCCGTCGCGAGCGCGATACGGGTCGTCTGCGCCGCCACATACCCCATGAATACCCATGGGTCATAAATGTGGCCCACATCACCGAACGAAGGAACATTCAGAGGAACATCCCTGAAATACACGGCCGAAAATCCGTAGCGTTCCGCAATCTGCGCGGTACTGATCTGTCGCGCTACATCCATCTCCGGGATAGCCCCTGCGTAGGACTCAATCGCGAAGTAAAGCCCAAGAGTCAGGTGCCCCTCGCGGTACATGGCCGAGTATCCGCGGTGATCTTTGAAGTCATGCATGATTGACGATTGATCCAAGTGAAGAAGTGCCGGCACGCATCATCCTGGCCAAGCCTGGTTAGGCAGAAGCTGATTACGTACGCCGCGTATGCCGACAAAAACATAACATACATCCCGTATGTAAATCGACAGATTTGCCCCTTCATCACAAAAATTCCCCCGCTGCTCAATCGCTTTCTACAAAAACTCAGCCTTCCTGCACTCCAGGATTTACGCAAAAACATACGGTATGCATGCCATTTGACATGCGCTATGTATGTCAAATAGTATGACTAACATACGCCTCGTATGACAAGTCCTGCCACACGGACAGCCATACCTCCGTCATCCGCAGAAAAGTCCCAACACCACGCAAGCCAACAGGAGTATTTATGATCGACAGTCTCACTGGGTACCAGTCGCCTTCCATGATTTCCGACACGGCGACCCGGGAATCCCTCAATGCCTTTATCACGAAAGTCCTGCAGGGCTTTTCCACGCCTGGCTCGGACGTCTCCAAGTACTTCGCCGATCCGGACGTCGCGATCGCCGGCTCAGGCCTGGACGAGTTCTTCATGGGGACCGAAGCGGTACAAAATGGCGTGACGTGGGTGACCACCCTGAACATCCGATGGGAACCACGACTGGTGGTGTCCTGGATGCGCGGTGACATTGCCTGGGCGCAGATCCGCATCGACGGCCACACGATTGAAAACGCTGAGCCAACGGTCGTCCAGTACGTTGCGACCGGGGTATTCCAGCGCAAGGGCGACGACTGGACCTGGTTGTACTGGGGTGGCGGCGAACCGCAAAAAGTAGCTCGGCTGTAATCAGACACTGCCGCAAGTTCGACCAGATCCGAGGCCGTTAGCTCCAAACACTCCTTTGTAGATCGACGACAACGGTGGTCAACAAACGAGTGGATTGCCGACAACGGCCAAGGTTCGTCATCCCCCCAACCCAGCCTGTTTACCCAACCTCGATTTCCCGTCCCCTGCCCACCAACCCGTCATCGGGATTGCACCTGAGGCCCAGATGCCTTTTTTCAGAACCTATGCCTTTCATCTCGACGATGCCTCGCTCGAGAAGTATTGCCGACCCGCTCATTTTTTTGCCTGCGATACGTTGATACAGGAAGAGGTCGACGAGCCTGGCGTCCCCCACGCCAATGAAACCTGCGAACAAAATCTGCAAGCGCTGAAGTCTTCAGCCAACCATCAGCCTTCTCCATTTCATCTGGAGAGCGGCTGATGGCCTTTGCCAGCTACTCCATCTAACGCCCTCTAAACTTGGGCATTTTTTTCAGAGTGCCTTGGCCCAATCGCGCAACAAGTACTTCTGGATCTTGCCTGTCGATGTTTTCGGCAACTCGCTGAACACCACGGTTTTCGGCAGTTTGAAGCCCGCCAGATGTTCACGACAGAACCGTATGATATCGGCTTCCCGGGTGTCCTGATAATCGACTTTGAGCTTGATGAAGGCGCAAGGGGTTTCGCCCCACTTTTCGTCCGGGCGGGCGACCACTGCGGCCTCCAGTACCGCCGGGTGACGATAGAGAACGTCTTCGACCTCGATGGTGGAAATGTTCTCGCCTCCCGAGATGATGATGTCCTTGAGGCGATCCTTGATTTCGACATAGCCGTCAGGGTGACGGACCGCCAGGTCGCCGGTATGGAACCAGCCGCCTTCGAACGCTTCACTTGTCGCTTTGGGGTTCTTCAAATAACCCTTCATGACCGTGTTCCCGCGCATGAAGATTTCGCCGACACTTGTGCCGTCCAAGGGGACCGGTTCAAGGGTTTGCGGATTGGCAACCATCAGCCCTTCCAGGGTCGGATAGCGCACGCCTTGGCGCGACTTGATCCTTGCGCGCTCATTCAGCGGTTGCTCGTCCCATTGCGAATGCCAGGCGCAAACGGTCACTGGGCCGTAAACCTCGGTCAGGCCATACACGTGAGTGACTTTGATGCCCATCTCCTCCACCGCGCCGATGACTTTGGCCGGTGGTGCCGCGCCTGCCAGCATGGCGTCGACCGGATGATCGAGGGTGACTTTGGCCGAGTCGGGCAAGTTGACCAGCCCATTAAGAACAATCGGTGCACCACACAGATGGCTGACCCGATGTTCGTGAATCAACGTGAGAATTTTGTACGGGTCGACACGGCGCAGGAACACGTGAGTCCCTGCCAACGCAGTCACCGTCCACGGATAGCACCAGCCGTTGCAATGGAACATCGGCAATGTCCACAGGTACACCGGGTGGTGACCCATGGCCCAAGTCATCTGATTGCCCAGTGAATTGAGATAGGCCCCGCGGTGGTGGTAGATGACGCCCTTTGGATTGCCCGTGGTGCCGGATGTGTAATTGAGCGAGATGGCTTGCCATTCATCCTCAGGCCATTGCCAGGCGAACTGCGGGTCGCCTTCAGCGAGGAAAGCTTCATAGTCTAGCGCGCTGACCGCGCTGCCTTCGCCGTACTCCGGGTCGTCCACATCGACCACCAGTGGCGGATGGGAGAGCAAGCTCAAGGCCTCACGAATGACCGCGTGGAACTCTCGATCGGTGATCAAGACCTTGGCTTCGCCGTGTTCAAGCATGAAGGCAATGGCTTGCGCGTCCAGGCGTACGTTCAGGGTATTGAGCACTGCGCCGATCATCGGCACGCCAAAGTGAACTTCAAGCATGGCCGGAATGTTGGGCAACATCACCGCCACTGTATCGCCCTTGCCGATACCCCACCGGCTCAGTGCACTGGCCAGGCGCCGGCAGCGCTCATAAGTCTGTTGCCAGTTGCGCCGGATGGCGCCGTGGATCACAGCGGGATACTCACCGTAGACAGAGGCTGTGCGCTCGATAAAGCTCAGCGGAGAGAGGGCGATATGGTTGACTGCCGAGGGCGCCAGACCCGTTTCGAAAATCGACATGAGGTTTTCCTGTGGGGAGATCACCAGCCTGTTTTGCTGTGCTGGAAACCTCCAATGGCTTATTGTTAGCTCTAATCAGGTTTCAAAACGGCCCCGCCTGATCAGTGGGGCCGCTGCAACGTTGGAAACGCTTGGTTTAAGCAGTCTGTTGCTTGGTTTTGCGCAAGTGCGCTCGCCAGGTCATGGCCCAGTGTGCCGGGTCTTCCAGCGGTGCGCTCTTCAACCGGTGGATCGCCTGGTTGTGCGGCGAAGTCTTGACGATCTCCGGGTTCGAGTAGGCCTCGTCGGATATGTGGGCAAGCACCGCAATCCAGGTGTCCAGCGCCTCCTTGCCATACATCTCGCCCGGCTCGGGGGTAAACGGTTCTGGCACCAGCCATGGGTGATGGCTGCTCCACATCGGGTCAATACCGAAATCGCTCATGCGATTCTGCACGTCGTGGACGTCGACCCCGGTGTCTTCCTTGAGCTGCTCAAGACTGTAGCGGGTCATCTCCATCCGCGGGCTTGTGGCCTCAGGATGTGAGCGGGTCACGCCACGGATCGCCAGCAGGCCTTTTTCCATGTAGTTGTTGGCCAGGACCGAAATATCTGACGCCTCTGCTATCCCCTTTGCGCCCATGGAACGGGACCAGGCGTAGGCCTTAAGGATGACCGGAACGTTACCCCAGAACTCGCGGATCTTGCCGGAACTCTGCGGACGATCGTAATCAAGGCTGTAGCGTTCACCATCAAAGGCCACCACCGGCGCCGGCAGGAACGGTGCAAGTTCTGCCGAACAACCATAGGCGCCCACTGCCGGGCCCCCTACTCCACTTTTCGGTGCGCCGAATGTCTTGTGCAGCATGAACATGCACGCATCGAAACCGAGCTCTCGCGCACGAATCTTGGTCATCGCGCCGTTGAAGTTGGCGTGGTCGTAGAAGCACAGACCGCCCGCTTCATGCACCACGCGCACCCACTCGAGAATTTCCGGGTTGTACACGCCCATGTCGTCGGGGTTGTTCACCATCAGCGCTGCCGTGCGGTTGGACACGGCGGCCTTGAGGGATTCGAGCGACGGGTAACCGTTCTCCTCGATCATCAGGGTGATGACCTTGAACCCGGCGGCAGCGGCAGTCGCGGCACTGCTGGGGTGAGTCTGGATCGTGGTGATGATTTCGTCACGCTGCTCCAGTTCGCCACGGGAAGCGTGGTAGGCACGGGTCACGGCGCAACTGGTGTACGCAGCGTCAGCACCGCCGCCTGCCTGGAAGATGAACTGATCCATCCCGGACAACTCGCGCAAGATCGTGTCCATGCCATGCACCACTTGCAGCGCGCCTTGCAAGGTGTCCTCGTCCTGATACGGATGAACGTGAGTGATTTCCGGGCGCCAGGCCATCGCCTCGTTGATCTGCGCGTTGTACTTCATGGTGCACGTGCCGAACAGGCTGATGTTCATCATGCCCAGGGTCTGCTGCGACAGACGCAAGTAGTGATACAACACCTCGGGCTCGGACATTTCAGGCAACGCCGGTTTGCTCGAGCGCCGCATGTTCGCGGGAATCAAACCGTCTGCGCTGCCGACAGCCGCTTGCACGTCAGCCTCAACATCGGAAAAGATCACACCGCGACGGCCGGGATAGCCCATCTGCAGAATGACGGGTTCGCTCCAGACGGGAGCATGGTATTCCTTCAGTGTTGTGATCATTGTGCGATTACCTTTTTGAGTGCAGCGGTCAGACGCTGAATATCGGCTTGTGTGTGAACCTCGGTGACGCAGTACAGGGCGCTGGCCCCAAGCGCTGGAAAGTCCTGTGTCAGGTCTTTGCCGCCGAAGATCCCGAGCGCGAGCAACCGCTTGTTGATGTCCTTCACGCTCAGTCCAGTGGCGTCGAAATTCACCACGAACTCCTTGAAGAAACCGGAAGGGAATGTCACTTCCACGCCCGGAATTTTTCCCAGCAACTTCGCCGCATAGTGAGCACGTTGCAGGATGAGATTGCCCACATCCTCGAAGCCTTTTGGCCCCATCATCGCCATGTAAACGGCGTTGGCGATGGCCCACATGTAAACCGAGTGACCGGTCCAATCATTGCCCTTGTCACGCAAGCCGTAGGACGATTGTTCGAACAGGCTCAGGCCAAAACCGTATTCGCCGGGGTTGGTTGTTTCGGCGATGCTGATAAACAGCGTCGGGTATTGGTGGGCGTACAGTTCTTCGTCACGGGTCGCGATGAAGCCGCTGACGCCTCCACCACAGTTCATGTGCACACCCAGCGGTTGAGTGGTGCCCACCACGATGTCGGCGCCGAAATCAATCGGTGCGGCCAGCACGCCGAGGGAGATCGGATCGACGCCGACGATGACTTCGGCGCCCGCGGCATGAGCAATGGCGGCAATCTCCGCGCCTTGCTGTTCGATCACACCGAAATACGACGGTGTTTCGAAATAGACAGCAGCGGTTTTCGCGCCGATTGAGGCGCGCAGGTGATCAAGATCGAGCAAGCCGGTTTTCGGGTCAAAGTCGACGAGTCGCACGACGATATGGCCCGGCATTTCCACGGGTTCGCAATAATTGCGGATGATGGAAAGTCGCTCCGGATCAATGGCGCGGACTACCGCCACTTCGCTGCGTCCGGTAATACGTGTTGCCATGCGAATGGCGTGACCCGCAGCGCAGCCCCAACTGCGCACGGGCAGGCCGACCAGGTCCATGTTCAGCAACTCGCCGAGCTGGCTGCAGAACTCGAACCAGGCTTGATTGCGACCGTGGTCGGAGCTCGGCTCGCCAAAAACCGATGTCAGCCACTCGTTGCGGCGCACGACCTCGTCGCACGCTGCCGGAACGTGATGCTGCCAACAGCCGGCACCCAGGAAGTTGAGGTTTTGCTCGCAAGTCTTGTTCTTCGACAGCGTGCTGACCAGGTGCCGACGCAGTTCGCTCTCGTTGAGAGCCGGGGGCAAATCAATCGGACGTTGCAGGCGGTGTTCATTGGGAATTTGCTGGAACAATTCCTCGATGCTGTCGACACCAATCGAGTCGAGCATCTCCTGTTTGAGTGCAGGAACAGAGTTCGCCATGTAGGGGTGGGCGACATGATTACTCATGGGGTTATCCTCGTTTTTTTCGGATGAAACAATTGATCAGGATCGAACCCTGAAGAAGACGGACCGGTCAGGCCCTGTGTGCACGCGTATATGGCCGCAGAGCATGGCGTCGACTTCGGCGTCACCGGTGTCGACGTGCAGGCAGCCGGTATCGAGGGAAAGGAGCTTGTCCATCGAGGTGATCACGATGATGTGTTCGCGCCCTGCCCGACGGATGACCTCGGCGCTGATCTGCTGATTGCCACGGCCGAACAAGCTGCCGTGACCGCCCAGAACGCCGACGATGATGCGGGTCTCGTGCCCTTCCATCAGGCGGATCAACTCGTGTTCATTGAGATCAGCGCCAACCAGAGCACCGTCCATGACCGCATCTACGCCAAGCAGCGTCGACGGCAGGCCGAGTTCGGTCATGACGCGCCGTGTTGTGGTGCCCGGACCCAAGAGGTACAGGCAGCCGGGTTTCATCTCCCTGACAACCTGTCGGGACACGGCGTCGAGCGCCATGTTTTCGTTGGCTACGGAACCAGCCTTGGCGTTTTGCGTCAGGTGACGTTCGTGCGGGCTGCGGGCGTAGCCATACAGCCGCGCCGTCACCTGATCGCTGCGCATGGCAGCCTCATCGATGTCCATGACCTCGGCTTCGCGAACGCGCACCGAGGGTTCGGCGGCAACGAAGCGTGCCGCAATATTTCCAGCGTTCTGCGGATTGGTACCGAACACGGCGGAATACATTTTCACGCCCGTCGGGATACCCAGGATGGGCACGCGATCGCTGACCATTCCCAGCACATCACGCGCCGTGCCATCGCCTCCGGCAAAAAGCAGCAGATCGACCGAGGCGTACGCCATCACGAGCGCGGCATTTCGTGTGTCATCGGGCCGGCTTGCCCCCGGTGAAGACGTGTAGACGACAATCGGTTCGAGACCGGCGGCGCGCGCAACATCTTCGCCCAGGGCTCCAGAGCCGGTAATCAGTCGAAATGGCACCGTCGAAGCCGCCAGGCGTTTAAGGGCAAGCAAGGCCCGTTCGCTTGAGACAGGGTGCGCACCACGACGCCTCGCCTCCTGCAGGACCTCGGCGCCATCGGTGCCTTTCAAACCCACAGGCCCACCCATGCCAGCGACCGGGTTGACGATCAGTCCAAGGGTTTTCCCCTGACCTACGGGATGGAGTGAAATATCGGAATCGCGCTGTTCACGCATTGCTCGGTATCCTGTGCGAAATGGCGGGGCTCCAGAGCCTGAGAGCACACTGCTCAAGCTCGTTGCATACGCCGCGTATGTGAGACACAATACGACATACGCGAAGTATGTCAACTTACATACGTTACGAATGTTAAATTCTTTATAGGGAACACGACCGATGGCGCAGAAGCGTGCGGACATGATTGCGGAGACTCGCGGCAAACTGACCAAGGCTGCGCGAGACGCATTTGCTGCGAAGGGATATGCGGAAAGTTCGATGGACGATTTCACCGCTCAAGCGGGTCTGACCCGGGGTGCGCTGTACCATCACTTTGGCGACAAAAAGGGTTTGCTACAGGCCGTCATCGCCCAGATCGATGGGGAAATGATGGAGCGTCTTTCGGTGATTATCGAAGAGGCGAGCACAACCTGGGACGGCTTCATCGATGAATCCATCGCTTACATCAAAATGTCCCTGGAGCCGGAAATCCAGCGCATCGTGTTCCTCGACGGGCCAGCGGTGCTGGGCGACCCGTCGCAATGGCCGAGCCAGAACGCTTGCATCCGCAGCACCCAACGCAGCATTCAAAAGCTGATTGATGAAGGGACGATCCGCGTGGTCGACACCGAAGCGACGGCGCGCCTGATCATGGGTGCCCTGCTCGGTGCGTCCTTGTGGATTGCGCATGCTGAGGATCCCCATACGGCCTCTGAAAAAGCCGTCGAGAGTTTCCGGGCACTGGCTTCCGGGTTGCTGCTGACCAGCCACCCGGTGAATCAGTAACAAACAAGCGATAGACGACATAACGGTGCCGCATGATGCACAGGCAGGCTCAACACTTCGACGAAATCATCGAACACGCCGCGTCACTGCCGCACTGGTCGCAGCACTACGACAAACTGACACCCGGTGCTTTCCACGGTTACCTACAGGACGTGCAACTAAACGGCGTCCGATTGTTCCGTGAAACCCTGAGCAGCGGTGTCGCTCAGCACACTCACACGCCTGCTCAGTGCATAAACCTGCTACTGCCGGTGAACCTGCCGTGTAAGCCCGACGTTGTGCCGAATCGAAGCATCCTTGCCGACGGGCTGAACTTCCTGCCCTATGACGACGACTTCTTCTTTGTCACACCGCCGGACACTGACTACATCGTGGTATCCCTGGATTGCCAGGTACTTGAACAACTGTTGGTCACCGAGGACGTCGAACTGTTCTACCTCCGACCCAGGGGGTACGGGATGAAGGTGCCCGCCGGGCGGTTGCAAGGTGCGCAGGTCGCCATGACGGGCCTACTTGATCAGCTCGAAACCCTTGATGAACTCAGTGATCAGGCCCTTCAGAACTACGTACTCACTACGCTGCTCGACTTGCTTGAGCCGCAAAGTCCAGTGCGATTACAGGGGCTGGGTGGAAGCCACCAGCACATCGTCAATTACTGCCATGAGCGCGTGCTGCTGAGCCCTGCCGGGGAGTCGCTGTCGATCCTGGACTTGTGCCGGGAGCTGAAGATCCCCCGCCGCACGCTGCATTACAGCTTCGAAAAAATCGTCGGCAACTCGCCACTCACATATTTACGCGCCATTCGTTTAAACGCTGCCCAGCGAAGCCTTACCGAACACCCGGCCCCCAGCGTCGCCGATGTGGCGTACCGCTGGGGGTTCACCCATCAAAGCTATTTCAGCCAGGAGTACAAACGCCTGTTTGGGCATTCACCCTCGGCCCATCGGCGTTGATAGTCGGCGGAGGTTTGCGATGCATAACACGATCGGCCCACAGCAGAAGCAACGCCGACAGGCACATCAGTGCGCCACCCAAAACCTGGTCCAGTTGAGCACTCATAGTCCCGGCACCGTGCATGTGCGACATCGAGTGACCGTGCATGGGGTACAAGGGAGGACTGAGCAGCAGCATTACACCGACCAGCACCTGTGGCAGCGCCACCGCCAGGCTGAAGCTCCACTGCTTGCGCAAAGGAACATCAGCGCGCTGGCAATTACCCCCCATCACCCGGCATAACCACAACCCGCTCACGGCCATGGCCCATTTCATCAGCGCATACAACGTGGCATCGTCCATCAATCTTTGATGCAGTTGCGGCAGCATCCATACGCCGCTCATTGCACCGAACGCGACCACCACCCAAATGCGCACCGCCCTCCCTTCCTTCCTGAAACCTGCTTCGGTGGCCGGCTCCCGGGCAACGGCAAACAATAAAAGGATCGGTGCCAGGTGATGAATCAAAGCGCTTTGCAGGCAGTGCAACCAGACGCTGTGGCGCGCAGCGGCGTCCAGCGCTGGCTGCATGCCCAGCAAAAACACCAGCGCAGCACCGCCCAGCAACAGCGGTTGACGCTTCCAGCCCTTAGGCCCTCCGCTCACCCAGCAAACAAACACGGCAATGGCCAGCAACTCCAGCCCGGCCCAACTCGAAAATCCAGACATGACAACACCCTCGACCCAAGCGCAGAGCGCTTGGGCATTCATCGATTGAGACCTGATCAGGCGTTGTGTTTGCAGCAACTGGCCGGTTGACCGTCCTGGACACTGGCGTGGTCCCTGCTCGCCGGCAAGTCCATGGCCGGGTTGCCGTTGAAGAAGTTATTGGGTTTGAGCTTGAACCCGACGTATTCCACCGGCATCACCGGGAAATCCTCCGGCTTGCAGATGTGGGTATGGCCAAAGGTGTGCCACACCACCAGGTCCTGGTTCTGGATCTCGCGATTGTTCTGCGTGTACACCGGGAGGCCGTCACCCCGGTGCTGGTTGGGGTAATCGCCGGAGCCGTAACGCTCACCGGGCGCGTAAGGCGTCACCCACAAATGCTTGCTGGCAAACCCGGCGCGTCGACCAAACGAACTGTCCGGCTGGGCGAGCATGACTGGATTGTGCTCGGCCATCAGCTTGTAGCCAGGGTGATTGCCGACGGCGTTTTTGACGTTCGGATTGATGATCTTCCAGAAGCGTCCGGTCTGCCCGTTTGCCTCCCGGGCCGCGTCCAGCTCATGGGTAAACGTGGTGGTCACACTGTCGAAGACGTTGCCCCAGGTATTGCCCTCGCCTTGCGGGCGCGATTGGAAATTGGTTTCGGTCACCGAGTTGTGCTCGCCGTCCACCATCATGTGCAAACGCGCACTGAAAAAATGCTGGTGGGTCGGGCCATAGAACTCGGGCGTGACCATGCCGCCCCCACTGGCTGGGCGTTGACCGGGAGCCAACGCGGCGGTCTGGATGATACCGGTCAGCTTGGCTTCGAGTTGAATCGTACCGTCCTGATAGAGGTACCAGAAAAAACCATAGTCGTAGTTGGCCACGGTGCAGAAGAAGCTGATCACCAGGCGCCGGGAGCGACGCATTTCGAATACGCCGGTACGAAACTCATAGTGCTTCCACAGCGTGCCGTAATCTTCCTCGTGCATGCAGATGGCGTTCTTCATGACAAAAGGTTCGCCCTGATCATTGACCGAGGGCACATCGAAATATCGAATCGCGCCCAGGCAATCACAGCCGAGCTCCAGTTGGTTGGCCAGACGTCCAAGGCCGTATTCACCGCCGTCGAACGCGCATTTCCAGTAATGATTGAGCTCGTTATCCGAATAGGGAACGCCCATGTCGGTGACACTGGCGCGATAGAGGATCGGGCGCACGACGTCGCCGTCCTTGTAGCCCAGTTGGTGCAGAACCAGGCCTTCGCGCGGTGTGAAGCCGACGCGGAACTCCCAGTTCTGCCAACTCACTTTCCAGTCATCGACGGTGAAGCTCACGCCCTCGGGCTGCGTGATGTGCAACGGCTTGAGCCCGTCGCGCGGCTGACCCAGGGACGCTGAATCGTAGTTGATCGTTGCCTTGGGAATCGGCGTCAGACGGCCGTCATCCAACAGCTCGATGACCTCGCCCTTGTTCAGGTCGATGATTGCAACCAGTCCTTCGATCGGGTGGGCGTAGCCGTTGTCGGTCAGCTTGTCACGGTAAAACGCGACGCCGCGCATCAGCCGCTTGCCCTGATAACGTTCGACATCGCCGAAATGTCCAAATGACCAGGGATCGATCTGCACGTTTTCGATATCGGCATCGGTGAGGCCCCTGCGCTTGACCGCCGCGCGCCAGGCGGGATCGTTTTGCACGGCTTCCACACACAGGTCGAACTCCTCAATCATGATCGGTGCATGACCCTGGGTTTCAATGTCGACCGCTTGCCAATCGATCAGGGTTTGGCTGTTCAAATCCACCAGCGCTTCGAAGGTGTTACCCGTCAACTTGTCCAGCACCAAGGCAAATGCACGCCGAGAAAATGCCTGGCCTGGCACATGGGCCAACACCTCACGCTTATCCGGTTCGGCGAGGTGCAGATAAGGGAAGCGGCATTTATCGTGAAGGTTTTTTTCCCGCTTCAGGATGCCACTCACCAAAGCAAGTTCCTCTAGCGAAAGCGGGTCAAGCGGGTGGGTCGCTGTCGTTATTTTAAGATTCACGTTCATGCTTCGTACTCTTCCAGTCAAATGTACTTTTGGGTTTAAAGGCATTCGGACGATGAAGAAACTGCAGCACTGCGGTAGGTCGGCATGTAAATGCTACGACCAACTACCGCAGGCGCATTAACACAAATTGGCAGAAACATAGCGAGCTCTCGCCAAACTAAAAGAACTGGCATGTTTCTGGCTTTTTAATCACTCAAGGTACAGCGGACAAATGATCCGGCAACGCTGCGGTCAGGTCGGCAACCCTCCTGCGCGTTCCAGTTATCCAGATTTTCGTCCTCACTTCGATGGCAATCGCACTATCAAAGAGCAACCTGCCCTAATGCGGTGCTACAGCGTCCTACAGGCTGTTGAATCAACTATTCTTTGAACGACCTTTAATCACGCCGTAAAAGAACAGCACCACCAGAAGTAAGGGCGTTCCATTCACCCAGGCCGATTCACTTCCGGTCAGTAGCCCGTAGTTCTCATAGATCAGGTAAACCGCCAGGCTAAGCCCCGCGAGCGCAACCAGCGGGCTGACCAGGACTTTGAGATATCTGCGATCGCTGATTTTTTTGAAATGGGCAATCACCGCCAGCGAAATGAATGCCTGAAGCCCGATGAGCCCAAGCGTTGCCAACGCCAGCGTCACCGGGAAGAGGAAGACAAAGGCGTTGTAACCCAGCGATGTCGGTACGGCAATGCAGACTGCAACCAACACCGTCACTAAAAGACTCGCATTGGCCGGGGAGTTTCTTTGCGGATGAATGTTCGATAGCACACTCGGCAAATGTTTATCTTTGGCCAGCACATGCACGTAGCGAGTGGCCGCGTTGTGCAGCGACAACAAACAGGCAAAGTTGCTGGTGCACAACATGATCGAAACAATGGTGGCCGTTGTGCCTCCCAGGCGTGTCGAGAACAGGTTGATAATCAACTCGCCTTGCGCCGTTGCCGCTTCGCCCTTAATCGCTTCTACCCCGATGCCGCCGACGATCAGCCAGATAATCACGAAGTAGGCGACAGCCACCAATGCCACCGCGAGACGCGTGGCCCCCGGAATGGATTTTTCAGGCCGCTTGGCTTCCATCGCATACAGCGCTGCGGACTCGACACCGAGGAACGCTGCCAGCGCGACCATCATTCCAACGCCCAGGCCGGGCGACGTTATTGCATCAATCGATACCGCCTCAACTGGGAAAGCCGCGAGGCCTTTATCCATGAAAATGGAGATGCCCAGCAAAAACAGCATGAAGAACTCTGCCAGCACCAATGGCACCAGGACCTTCGCGGCAAAATCAATATTCGCCCGGCCTAAATAAGACGTCAGCGCCATGAACAACAAAGTCCATGACGTCCAGCCAATATCCACGCCAAATGTTTGCAGGGTCAAATTGGTGTAGTAGCCCGATACGATCGCCAGGGCAATGGTAATTGCTAGGTAGGACGCCAATGCTACCCAGGCCGCGCCCGTGCCAACCCTTGGGCCAAAGACTACCGATAGATACCTGTAAAACGCGCCTGCGCCCGGGATCGCTCGAATCAACTCGCCATAGCCTACCGAGAAACAAACCATCAAGAATCCCGCCACCAAAAATGTTCCGGCCAACCCCGGGCCGTTGCCGAGTTGAAAGCCAATGGGGGCGGCTGTGAGAACGGCGCCTAAAGGTGCTGCGGCGGCAATCACCAACAATGCGATCTGATAAGTACCCAGATTGCCTTTCAGCTTTTCGCCGACTAAAGGCGCATCTTCATGCAGGGATTCGGTTAGCTCTGTCATCACAAAAGCTCCACTCTATTATTTTTATGGACCACGCAAATGGGTCGATGCAGTAGCGTCCTTGCTGAAAACTCAACGTGTGTTACATCCCGATGCTGACTGTCTCGGGCAGCGTGCTGGCACCATCGATCACGATTTGCGCACCGTTGATGTAACTGGACTCGTCGGACGCGAGGAATGCCGACAGCTCACCGACTTCATCGGGCCTGCCCAGGCGTTTCATTGGAATGGCTGTGGCCAGCTCATCGAGAACCGACTTCGGATCATCCGGATTGACTTGCCTGGCGACCTGCTCGGCCATCGGCGTCCATATAAAGCCCGGGCAAATGGCATTGACCCGGATGTGATGGGGAGCCATTTCCACCGCCAGTGCCTTGGTGAAGCCAATCAGCGCGGATTTGGACAAGGCATAGGCCACTTCACCCGGATCGGCAGTCAGGTCACCGGTGACGGACGACATGACGACCACTGCTCCGCCTCCGGAATTGATCATGTGCGGCAGAACCGCTCGGGCGGTATGCCATGCACCTTTGATGTTGACGTTGATGTGCAGATCGAGATCGGCGTCGCTGGAATCCAGAAACTTCGCCAGTCGACAAACTCCGGCATTGCAAACCAGCGTATTCAACTTGCCAAAACGCTTCATGCCTTTTTCGGCAATCAGGCGCATGGCCTGCGGATCGGTCACATCGCCTACTTGTGCAAGCACTTCCACGCCGTATGTATTTTGAATCTCTGTTGCAACTTCATGGATCGACTCATCAAGATCAACCAGGATCAAGTTGGCCCCGTATTTTGCGTATATCGTGGCATGAGACTTACCCATTCCTTTTGAAGCCCCGGTAATCAAGGCCACTTTCCCGTTTAACTTACTCATGATGTCCTCCGGCTTTTTGAACAAAGCAATTCCGTCATGCCCAGGTCAATTCCCCAGGCATGCTGTTTCACAACTTGGCTTTAAGTAATTGCCGTCGCGCGATGGTTTTTCAGTGTTTCGGACGGCCGTTCGCCAAACAGATGTTTGTAGTAGACGCTGAACATGCCCATATGCCAGAAGCCCCAATTGGTGGCTACTTCGCTGATCAAGGTCGGTTTATCGCTGGAGACAAGTTCCGCCCTGACGCCGTTCAAACGTATGTAGCGCAGATAAGTCACGGGGCTGATACCCAAGACTTTGTTGAAGGCATAGTGCAACGAGCGATGACTGGTGCGCAGTCCCTCACACAAATCGGTAACCGTTAACGCTTCGCTTTTTCTTGAAAGAATATAATTGCGCGCACTATCTACAACATGGCGATGAATGAACTGCTCTGCGTGAGATTTCTTCGACACGGGCAGGTCCGCTGTCATGCCAAGGAGCAAATGCATGATGTCGAAAGTCAGCTGTTTTCTGGCTGACGCCGATTCGAGGATTAAAGGATTGGCCTCGACGGCGCGGAAGAAGTTATCGAACCCTTGCCTGAAGGCTGCGCACTTTTCGGGCGCCAGTGAACTGACTTCCTTGGTCAGCGCGATGACACTCTTGTCATCAAACTCGTCATCCAAGGAGTATTTCCTGAAGGCTTCAACATCGACGGATGCGCCATAAATATCCGAATAGCCCGGGGTCTTGAATTTGAGTTCAGAATCCGGTCGGAGAAAGAACACTGAATCAATGCAATCGAGCTCTTTACCACACCAGTAACCGTGGCCGCGCAACGCGATGGGAATGCCCAAGGCAAATTTGCCAGGCAGGGTCTGCCCATGTTGATCCACCGCTTGATTCATCACCTCGCGGAAGATCTGCACCACACCCACGGAAATTTCAGTGACCGAACCTGCGAATTGCCCTGGGCTTATCTGCAGATACTCTTGCTGCCACTCCGATAAAGAGTTCGCCAACACGTTGGCGTCGGTGACAGAAACGCTCTGTAAACCTGCTTGGTGAGATTTTTGCTGGACCAGTTGCGATCTCATGGCATATCTCCTGGGCGCATCAGTGTTCTTTTTATTATTCGAATGGCGGCTTTACCGTCTATCGAGCCTGTGCCTCGCGTCCTATGCTCAATGGCTACAGTTTCAAATTTACACGATGCTCATGGAGCCGGGGGGCAAGGGGCCTGAGATTGCGCATTTTTTTGATAGCCGAGTCATCCTGTAGCAACGGCGGCATCACTCACTGCCCCCTCGTCCTCCCAACCCGCCAGATCAACCGGATGACTCTGCACATAACTGCCGACGGCATCGTCTATCGTGGGAAAAAACGCGCCTCCCCCAGTAACGTGTACAACCCGAATCGCTTGAGCTTACCTTGACCGGGGACTTTCATCTCGGTCACGCACAATGTGATGCCCGCTGCGCGCAGGGTTTCGTCCACTTCGGCCAGAATGTCGGCCGAGCTCACATCCACGCGGGTGATAGGTTCCGCCGCGATGACCAGCCAGCACCAGCGGCTTCGGCCGCGGGCGTGCGTGATGAACTGCTGCTGATCGCAAAACCCTGGAAAAAATCGGCGGCCAGGTTGGCTACGCCAGTCAGTGGCGAGATGAACTAGGCTTCTTGCACCATTCCTCAAGGGCGACCGCCATGCCAGATAATTCAGACTGCAAGATCGCCACGGCGGACGCTCTGACATTGCTCCTGCACAACCAGCATGCCCTAGGTGCAGCGATAGAAGAGATAACCAAGTGGCTCTCAAAGAATGGGGTGAAAAGTGTGGCCGCCAATGCAACGTCGGCTTGAGGTATGGAGTAGTTGCAAGCGTAGGTGAAGTTAAGGGAGTTTGGTGCGAGATTGAGGGCCTGACGAACGTCTTCTATTGGCCCAGAGTGTGTAAAAACGCATGTGCCGTTTTGGAGTCTGCGTTGCTACGTAAAATCTGCTGCTGTTGAGTAATCAGCAGACCAGAAATTTGCGTAGGAGCACGATTTTCGTTCCGGTCGCGACTATCAAACGTGTTCTGAAACGTTTTTACATAGCCTCGGCCGATTTCTGCCTGCCGCCACCGGCAGCTATGGGCAGTTCACTGCCAATCATGGTTACAAAACGTGCTGGTCAGATCGAATGCAAACGGGAGGTCAAGTGGAGTGCAGTATTCCAATTGGTATTCCAACTGAAAGTTAAAATCGTTATTTATGTTATAAATCAAAAGCTTACTGAACCGATTCAAATTACCCCGGCCCACCAATTGAGACACCAACGAAGCCCGCCTTGTGTGGGCTTTGTTGTTTCCGGCTGCATCGCAAACCCTGCAACAGCCTGAAACCGACCCCACACTAACGCTCAGTACTTGATATCCCGAGCCGTACGACGGGTATCCTGCTTGGTGCTGCGCTTGTCCTGGCGACATTCCACGTTGCTCTTGTCACTGCCCTTTCTGCATTCATCCTTGGTTTGCCGGGCAGTGGATCGTCCTTCCTGCCTGGTATCGCGAGCTTCACGCCGCTGTTCACCCTGCTCGGTCGCGTAGACGGGTAGCGTCACCCACTGCACGCCGGCGGCGATGAGCAGCGTCGCCAGGGCTTTCAAGTAGTGCTTGCGAATCATGACTTTTCTCCAGTTCAACATCGCTCGGTCGCTTCGTTCGCTCCCCCAGGATTTCAGCGAAAACGTGAGTTACATCGTACGCCCACAACTCACAAAAGCACTTTGTGGCAGGTAAAATCTGACGATAGGGTCACATGGACAGTCGCGCAAT
>Ga0207428_10002430_pt1 | contig 18598 bp, 18 predicted proteins | sample RhiMethybrSRZTD1_FD_187600 | JGI IMG/M metagenome (GOLD analysis project Ga0207428, IMG submission 187600) | Populus rhizosphere microbial communities from Tennessee, USA - Rhizosphere MetaG P. TD hybrid SRZTD1 (SPAdes) (version 3) | ecosystem: Host-associated > Plants > Roots > Rhizosphere >...
GAGGCGAGCAAATATGGAGAGCCCCTCCGAGCGGAGCGAGGAGGGCGAGCCGCAGCCGAAGGCGAGGCGAGCAAACATGGACAGTCCCCCCGAGCGGAGCGAGGGCTAGCCAATGACCTGGAAGCGCAAAGACCTGCTGAGCATGCAGGACCTCGAGGCCGGCGAGATCCGTGACGTGCTGGACACAGCGGAGTCCATGAAGGAGATCGCCACTCGCGAGATCAAGAAGGTGCCGACCCTTCGGGGCAAGACGGTGGTCAACCTCTTCTACGAGTCGTCCACCCGCACCCGGACGTCGTTCGAGATCGCGGGCAAGTGGCTCTCCGCCGACGTCATCAACTTCTCGGCGTCGGGCTCGAGCGCGGAGAAGGGAGAGAGCCTGCTCGACACCGCCAAGAACATCGAGGCGATGAGCCCGGACGTGGTGGTGGTCCGGCACAAGGCCTCCGGCGCGCCGGCCATGCTGGCGCGGAACCTCCGCTGCGCGGTGGTCAACGCGGGCGACGGCGCGCACGAGCATCCCACGCAGGCCCTCCTGGACCTGCTGACGATAAGAGAAAAGAAAGGCCATCTCGAAGGCCTCAACGTCACGATCGTGGGCGACGTGGCGCACAGCCGCGTGGCCCGCTCGGACATCCACGGTATGAAAACGATGGGCATCACGGTCACGGTGGCGGGGCCGCCCACCCTGATCCCCGCCGCCTGTCAGGAGCTGGGCGTGAAGGTGAGCCATCGGCTGGAGGAGGCCATCGCCCACGCCGACGTCATCATGATGCTGCGCCTCCAGCACGAGCGGATGACGGCGGGCTTCATTCCCTCGCTCCGCGAGTACTCGCGCGTCTGGGGTCTCTCGCCCGACAAGCTCAAGCACTGCCGCTCGGACGTGCTGATCATGCACCCGGGTCCGGTGAACCGGGGCGTGGAGCTCTCCCCCGAGGTGGCGGACGGGCCCTACTCGGTGATCCTGGATCAGGTCACCAACGGCGTGGCGGTGCGCATGGCGGTGCTCTACCTTCTCGCGGGGAGCAAGGGCGCATGAGCCTCCTCATCAAGGGCGGACGCGTCATCGATCCCTGGAACGGGGTGGACGGCGTCCAGGACGTGCTGGTGATCGACGGCACGATCGCCAAGCTCGGCGTCGGGCTCAAGGCGCCCGAGGGCGGGGCGGTCGTGGACGCCACGGGCAACGTGGTTTGCCCCGGCTTCATCGACATCCACGTGCACCTCCGCGAGCCGGGCTTCGAATACAAGGAGACCATCGCCACGGGCACGCGCGCGGCCGCGGCCGGGGGCTTCACCGCGGTGGCCTGCATGGCCAATACCTTCCCGGTGAACGACAACCGCGCGGTCACCGACTTCATCCTCGCCAAGGCGCGCGTGGAGGGCTGTGTGCGCGTCTACCCCATCGGCGCGGCCACGCGCGGGCTCAAGGGCGACGAGCTGGCCGAGATGGGCGAGCAGGCCGAGGCCGGGTGCGTGGCCTTTTCGGACGACGGGAAGTGCGTGATGAACGCGGAGGTGTACCGGCGGGCCATGGAGTATGCCCTGCCCTTCGGCGTGCCCATCATCAGCCACGCGGAGGACTGCCACCTCGCCCACCGAGGCGTGATGAACGAGGGCCTGGTCTCGACCGAGCTGGGCCTGGCCGGCCAGCCCGCGACCGCCGAGGACGTGATGGTGGCGCGCGACATCCTCCTCGCCGAGCTGACGGGGGCGCATCTGCACATCGCCCACATCTCCACCGCAGGCGCCGTGCGCATGGTGCGCGACGCCCGGGCGCGCGGCGTTCGGGTCACCGCGGAGGTGACGCCGCATCACCTGGTTATGACCGACGAGGCGGTGCGCGACTACGATTCCAATACCAAGATGGCGCCGCCGTTGCGGGGCAAGCGCGACGTGGAGGCGTGCCTGGAGGCGTTGACCGACGGCACCCTCGACTGTGTGGCCACCGATCACGCGCCGCACGCCCTCTCCGACAAGGAGGGCGAGTTCGCCGAGGCCGCCAACGGCGTGGTCGGGCTCGAGACGGCGGTGCCCGTCCTGCTCGACCGGCTGGTGCGCCAGGGCCGGCTCGACCTTCCGACTCTGGTCGCGCGCTTCACGGCGGGACCCGCGCGCCTGTTGAACCTTCCCGGCGGGCGGCTCTCGGTGGGCGCGCCCGCCGACATCACGGTGCTCGACCTCGAGCGCGCGTGGACCGTGGAGCCGCGGCATCTGCTCTCGCGCAGCAAGAACACGCCGTTCGCGGGCTGGTCTGGCACGGGCGCGCCAGTGCTGGCCCTGGTGGGCGGCAAGCCCGCGCTGCCGAGTTACCCGCTGGCGATCTCCGGAGGCGCCGCGTGAGCACGCCGGCGCTCCTGGTCCTGGCGGACGGCCGCGCGTTTCGCGGCGAGTCCTGCGGCGCTGCGGGTGAGGCGCACGGCGAGGTCGTGTTCAACACCGCCATGTCGGGCTACCAGGAGATCCTCACCGATCCGTCCTACCGCGGCCAGCTCGTGTGCATGACGTATCCCCTGATCGGGAACTACGGGCTCAACCCCGAGGACGTGGAGTCGCGGCGGCCGTGGCTGGGCGGTTTCATCGTGAAGGAGGCGTGCCCCTACCCGTCGAACTGGCGGGGGCGCATGACGCTCGACGCCTACATGCGCGAGCACGGGATCGTGGGGATACAGGGCATCGACACGCGCGCGCTCACGCGGCATCTTCGCGACCGCGGCGCGCAGGAAGGCATCATCTCGACGGTGGAGACGGACGCCCGGCGCTTGGCGGATCGGGCGCGCGCGCTGCCCGGGCTCACCGGCCGAGACCTCGTGAGCGAGGTCTCGGTGGCGGCCCCGCACGGCTGGAGCGAGGGTGACTGGGACATCACGAAGGGCTACCGGCAGGTCGGCGGCGCGCGCTATCGCGTCATCGCGTTCGACTCGGGGATCAAGAGCAATATCCTGCGGCGGCTGGCCACGCTGGGCTGCGCGCTCGACGTGGTGCCGGCGCGCACGCCGGTGGAGGCGGTGCTGGAGCGGAAGCCGCACGGCATCTTCCTCTCCAATGGCCCGGGCGATCCCGAGGCGGTGGACTATCTCGTCAGCACGGTACGGCACCTCATCGGCAAGGTGCCGATCTTCGGGATCTGTCTCGGCAACCAGATCCTCGGCCTCGCCGTGGGCGGGCGCACCTACAAGCTCAAGTTCGGCCATCACGGCGCCAATCACCCGGTGAAGGATCTCGCCACCGGGCGTGTGGAGATCACCTCGCAGAACCACGGCTTCGCGGTGGATCCCGCGTCCGTGGCCGCGGCCGGCTTCGTCGAGAGTCATGTCAATCTCAACGACGGGACGTCGGAAGGCATGCGCCATCGCGAACTACCCGTGTTCTCCGTTCAGTACCACCCGGAAGCGTCGCCGGGACCGCACGACGCGGACTACCTGTTCGATCGGTTCGTCACGCTGATGGAAGGAGGTCCTGCTCCGTGCCCAAGTATTTGATCTCGTACCGCAAGACCGAGGAAGCCGGGCAAAAGCCCGAGTGGACCAGCTTCACGACCGAGAGCGATGCCACCATGGAGGCCCACGCCGTGCGCGAGCGGGTCGAGAAGCGCATGAGCGTGCTCGGCGAAAAGCTCTGGGGCGCCGGCGAGGTGGCCTGGGTCGGCGCGGGTCGGCTGGATGACGTGCTCTACAAGCGCGAAGAGGCGGCGCCCGAAATCTCCATCATCTACGGGCTCGTCCAGGACTAGGAAGGCCTCGCGCGTTGGCGAAACGCACTGACATCAAGAAGATCCTCCTGATCGGGTCGGGACCGATCGTCATCGGCCAGGCCTGCGAGTTCGACTACTCGGGGACACAGGCCTGCAAGGCCCTGAGGGAAGAGGGCTTCGAGGTCATCCTCGTCAACTCGAACCCGGCGACGATCATGACGGATCCCGAGATGGCGGACCGCACGTACGTGGAGCCGCTCACCCCCGAGTTCGTGGCGCGCGTGATCGCGCGGGAGCGCCCGGACGCGCTGCTGCCCACCGTCGGGGGGCAGACTGCGCTCAACCTCGCAGTGGCGCTCGCCGAGGACGGCACGCTGGAGCGCCACGGGGTCGAGCTGATCGGCGCGAAGATCCCCGCGATCAAGACCGCCGAGGACCGAAATCTCTTCGGCGCGGCCATGGCCCGCATCGGGCTCGAGATGCCCGCCGGCTTCTATGCAAGAACGCCGGAGGATGCCCTTCGCGGCATGCGCGAACGGAAGATGGACTTCCCGCTGATCATTCGCCCGTCGTTCACGCTGGGCGGCACCGGCGGGTCGATCGCCTATCACCCCGAGGAGCTGGAGGCGGCGGTCAAGTGGGGCCTCCAGCAGAGCCCCGTGCAGCAGGTCCTGGTCGAGGAGTCCGTGATCGGCTGGAAGGAGTACGAGCTCGAGGTCATGCGCGACCTCGCCGACAACGTCGTCATCATCTGCTCGATCGAGAACTTCGACCCGATGGGCGTGCACACCGGGGACTCCATTACGGTGGCGCCCGCCCAGACCTTGACCGACAAGGAATACCAGCGGATGCGCGACGCCTCGCTCGCGATCATCCGCGAGATCGGCGTCGAGACGGGTGGGGCGAACATCCAGTTCGGGGTGAACCCGGCCAACGGCCGCATGGTCGTGATCGAGATGAACCCGCGCGTCTCTCGCTCCTCCGCGCTCGCGTCCAAGGCAACGGGCTTCCCCATCGCAAAGATCGCGGCCAAGCTGGCGGTCGGCTACACGCTGGACGAGCTCAGGAACGACATCACGCGCGAGACGCCGGCGTCCTTCGAGCCCGCCATCGACTACTGCGTGGTCAAGTTCCCCCGCTGGGCCTTCGAGAAGTTCCCCGAGTCGGACGAGACCCTCACCACCCAGATGAAGTCGGTGGGCGAGGTCATGGCCATCGGGCGCACCTTCAAGGAGGCGCTGGGCAAGGCGGTGCGCTCGCTCGAGCAGGACCGGTGGGGGCTCACCCTCGAGCGCCCGATCCCCGATCTCGACGCGCTTCGCCAGAAGATCCGCATCCCCAACGCCGAGCGGTGCTTCGCCATCGCCGAGGCCTACCGTCGCGGCCTCGGCACCGAGGAGCTGCACGCGCTGTCCGGCATCGATCCCTGGTTCCTCGACAACATGCGCGAGATCGTGGAGCTGGAGCCGCGGCTCACGGCCGCCGGCCTGGGGGACGCGGGCCTCCTGCGTCGGGCCAAGCAGATGGGCTTCTCCGACCCGCGCATCGCCCAGCTCACCGGCAGCACCGAGGACGAGGTACGCCAGGCGCGGCTCCGCGCGGGCATCCGGCCCGTGTACAAGATGGTCGACACCTGCGCAGCGGAGTTCGTGGCCCACACGCCCTACCTCTACTCGACCTACGAGGAGGAGGACGAGGCGCCGCCGACCACCCGGGACAAGGTGGTGATCCTGGGCAGCGGGCCGAACCGCATCGGTCAGGGGATCGAGTTCGACTACGCCTGCGTCCACGCCGCCTTCGCGTTGAAGGAGGTCGGGGTCGAGGCGATCATGGTGAACTGCAACCCCGAGACCGTCTCCACCGATTACGACACGTCCGACCGGCTCTACTTCGAGCCGCTCACCTTCGAGGACGTGCTCAACATCGTGGAGCGCGAGAAGCCCCGGGGGGTCATCGTGCAGTTCGGCGGACAAACGCCCTTGAAGCTGGTCGTCCCGCTGCAGCGCGCGGGGGTGCCCATCCTCGGCACGCCGTCGGATGCCATCGACCGCGCGGAGGACCGCAAGCGCTTCGCCGCGCTGCTCGAGAAGCTCGGGCTGGCCCAGGCGCCCGGCGCCACCGCGCGCTCCTACGACGAAGCGGCGACAATCGCGGCCAGCATCGGCTACCCCACGCTCGTGCGGCCTTCCTACGTGCTGGGCGGCCGGGCCATGCAGATCGTCTACGACGCCGACGACCTCCGCACCTACATGACGGAGGCGGTGCGCGTGAGCCCCGAGCACCCGATCCTCGTGGACAAGTTTCTCGAGGACGCGCTCGAGATCGACGTGGATGCGATCAGCGATGGGGAACGGGTCATCGTGGGCGGGGTGATGGAGCACGTGGAGAAGGCCGGCGTCCATTCCGGCGACTCAGCCTGTGCGCTGCCCCCCTATTCCCTGGGCGACGACCAGATCGCCACGATCAAGCGCCAGACGCGGGCGCTCGCCTTCGAGCTGGGCGTGATCGGGCTCCTCAACATCCAGTTCGCCATCAAGAACGAGACGGTCTATGTGCTCGAGGTGAACCCGCGCGCCTCCCGCACCGTGCCGTTCGTCTCCAAGGCCATCGGGGTGCCGCTCGCCAAGCTCGCCACCAAGATCATGCTCGGGCGCCCGCTCACCGACCTGGGCTTCACCGAGGAGCGCGAGCCCGAGCACATCGCCATCAAGGAGGCGGTGTTCCCGTTCGTGAAGTTCCCCGGCACCGATGTAGTCCTGGGGCCGGAGATGAAGTCCACCGGCGAGGTCATGGGCATCGACCGCGACTTCCGCAAGGCGTACGTCAAGTCTCAGATCGCCGCGGGCTCTCCGCTCCCGACATCCGGCAAGGTGTTCGTCTCGGTGAAGAACCGCGACAAGCGCGCGGCCATGGGCATCGCCCGGCGTCTGGTCGAGATGGGCTTCAGCCTGGTCGCCACCGCCGGCACCGCCAAGCTGCTCGCCCTCCAGGGCATGACGGTGGAGCCCGTGCACAAGGTGGGCGAGGGCTATCGCCCCAACATCGTGGACCTCATGAAGCGCGGTGAAATCGCGCTGGTCTTCAACACGCCCGAAGACGGCCGCGCGCGGAAGGACTCCTCCGTGCTCCGCCGCACCGCGGTCATGCTCAACATCCCCTACTACACGACGGTGGACGGCGCCCAGGCAGCTATCGGCGGCATCGAGGCCTTGCTCAAGGGAGAGATCGCCGTCCAGAGTCTGCAGGAGTACCATGCCGCCGCACGATCCTAGAGAGCGCATCCCGGCCGGGCAGCGAGTCCCCGCCGCGCAGCGAATAATCGTCGCCCTTGACGTGGAGAGCCTGAGCGCCGCTGAGGCGATGATGGACCGGCTCGAGGGCGTGATCGCTCGCTACAAGGTGGGCAATCAGCTGTTCACCGCCGCCGGGCCGGCCGCGGTGGAGGCGGTGCAGAAACGCGGCGCCGAGGTGTTCCTCGATCTGAAGTTTCACGACATCCCCAACACGGTGGCGGGCGCGGTGCGCGAGGCCGCGCGCATGGGCGTGTTCATGTTCAACGTCCATGCCTCGGGGGGCCGCGCCATGATGAAGGCCGCCGCGGACGCCGCCGCCGCCGCGGCGCGCGAGCTCAAGGTGCGCCGGCCGCTGGCCATCGCGGTCACCGTGCTCACGAGCCTGGACCGCGCGGCCCTGCACCGCGAGCTGGGCGTGGCCGCCTCGGTGGAGGGCCACGTGCTGCGGCTCTGCGACCTCGCACGCGAGGCCGGACTCGACGGCTGCGTCGCGTCGCCCCAGGAAATCGCGCCCATCCGCAACGGGCTCGGTCGCGACTGGGTCATCGTCACGCCGGGCGTGCGGCCGGCCGGGGCCGAGCTGGCCGATCAGGTGCGCGTGGCCACGCCCGGCGCCGCCGCCCGCGCGGGCGCGCACTTCCTCGTGGTGGGCCGTCCCATCACCGGCGCGCCGGAGCCCGCGCGCGCCGCCGAGGCGATCTTCAAGGAAGTGGGCGCGGAGCTCGGCGCATGAGCCCGTCCGTCGCGCATCGCGACCTCATCCAGCGGCTCTTCGAGATCGGCGCGCTCCGCTTCGGCGAGTTCACGCTGAAGTCGGGCATTCGCTCGCCGTTTTACGTGGACCTCCGCGTCGTCATCTCCCATCCGGACGTGCTCGCGCGTATCGGCGGCCTCCTCGCCGAGGCGGTGGGACACTGTAAGGTCGACCGCATCGCCGGCATTCCCTACGCGGGCCTGCCGCTCGCGGTGGCGACGAGCCTCGCCGGCGGCTATCCCCTCGTGTATCCCCGGCGGGAAGAGAAGGCCCACGGCACCCGGCGGCGCATCGAGGGCGCCTTCGAGCCGGGCGAGCGCGTGGTGGTGATCGACGACATCATCACGGACGGCGCCAGCAAGTTCGAGGCGATCGAGCCGCTCGAGGACGCCGGCCTCGTGGTGAAGGATCTCGTGATCCTCGTCGACCGCGAGCAGGGCGGAGCCGCGCGCTTGGCCGCCCGCGGCTACACGCTCCACGCCGTGCTCACCATCACCCAGTGCTTCGACGAGCTGGCACGGGTGGGCCTCGTCGAGCCCACCGTCGTCGAGGCCTCGCGGGAGTTCGTTCGGGTCACGCGGTTCGCGTGATGGCGCCCCCGCCCGACGGTGTCGGCGAGATGGTCCTCGAGGCCCACGACATCCGCGCGGAGGTGACCCGCCTCGGCGCCCAGATCACCGCGGACTACGCCGGCAAGCGGCCGCACCTCGTGGGCGTGCTCAAGGGGGCGGCGGTGTTCGTGGCCGATCTGATCCGCGCCATCGACCTGCCCGCCTCGCTCGATTTCATCTCGATCGTGCCCTACGCGGAGGCGAGCCGATCGGGCGTCGTCCGCATCCGCAAGGACCTGGACGACCCCATCGAGGGCAAGGACGTGATCGTGGTGGAGGGCGTGTGCGCGAGCGGGCTCAGCCTGTCCTATCTCGTGCGGAACTTCGAGACCCGCCAGCCCGCGTCCATCCGTGTGTGCGCGCTGCTCGTGAAGCAGCGGGAGCGGCCGGTGGAGATCAAGCTGGACTACGTCGGGCGCGAGATCGCCGACGCCTTCGTGGTGGGCTATGGGCTGGACGCGGGCGAGCGGCACCGCAACCTGCCCTACATCGCGCGCCTGCCCTGATGCGCACGACGCGGCGCCGGGTCGCCATTGCCCTGATCGCCGTGCTCGGGCTCGCCCTCGGACCGTCGTGGGTCGTCGCGCAGCCGCTCTCGCTTTCGCCCGTGCGGGTACGGGGCGTCATCGAGAAGATCGACGAGGGTGTGGTCACCATCCGGACGCGCGACGGCCGGTCCGTCGTCGTCCAGGTGAGCCACAATCGGAGCATGATCGCGGTGACCAGAGCGAGCCTCGCCGGTCGTCATCTTCGCTGGCGGGGCGCGGCGCCAACGACGGGCACTATCCCTGGGATCTGGGCGTGGCCAGCACCATGACGAATGCCACGGTGGTGAGCCTGGTAAGCCAGGCCAGCGGGCCCGGTCCTCACCCTCGAGCACAAGGACGGTGAGACACGTATCGCGGTGCCGCCCGATGCGCCCATTGTCACGCTGTTGCCAGGCGACTGGACCCTCATTGCCGTTGGAGCCGCCGTCTTCGTACCGGCACGACAAGCCGCCGATGGCACGATCAGCGCCGAACGTCTCATGATCGGCAAAGACGGGGTCGTCCCGCCCATGTGAGCCTGGCGCGCCAGGCGCGCCGAGGCAACTAGTGGGCGCCGGCGGCCGGCGGCTGGAAGCCGTACTTCGCGAGCACGGCCCGACCCGGCACGCTGCCCAGAAGATCGAGGAAGGCCTGGGCCAGCGCCGGTTGCTTCGAGGTCGCCACCACCGCTCCGGGATAGATCACCGGGCGATAGGTGTCCTCGGGCGGGCGGAAGGCTTCCTTCACGCCCTGCGCGCGAGTCGCGGCGTCGGTGGTGTAGACGAACCCCGCGTCCACCTCGCCCCGCGCCACATAGTCGAGGGCCTGGCGCACGTTTTCGGAGAACACGAGCTTGGGCTGCAGACGATCCCAGAGGCCCATCGCGCGGAGGCTCTCCTCGGCATACTGTCCGGCCGGCACCGTCTTCGGTTGCCCGATCACCACGCGGGTCACCCGCGGGGCGAGGAGATCCGACGCCTTCTCGATATCGACCTTGGAGTCGGTGGGCTTCACCACGACGAGCACGTTGCGTGCGAACACCTTCCGGCTGGCCACGACGATCAGCTTCTGCTTCTCCAGCTCGTCCATCTGCCGCGTGGCCGCGGAGAGGAAGAGGTCGATGGGCGCGCCCGCCTCGATCTGCTTCTGCAGGTCGCCCGAGGCGCCGAAATTGTAGCGCAGGGTCACGCCCGGCCGAGTTGTGGTGAACTGGCGGCCCAGCGCCTCGACGGCGTCCTTGAGGCTGACCGCGACGGAGAGCGTGACGTCCTGGGCGAGCGCGGCGGTCACCGTGAGGAGCACCACGACCAACACGAGCGCAGCGGCGCGAAGGAAGCGCATGGCGCGTAGGGTACGCAGCGGGTCGGGACCGTTCAAACTGCTCCCCCGAACATGTTGGCGGGGACGATCGCCGCGCCGGCGGCCCGGGTGGGCCACCGGCGCGGCGGGCGAGAGGACGCGCGGGCTAGCCTTGCTGGTAGCCCATCACCGCCTTGATCTCCAGGAATTCCTCGAAGCCGTACTTGCCCCACTCGCGTCCGTTGCCGGACTGCTTGTATCCGCCGAAGGGCGCGGCCATGTCGCCGGGCGCGCCGTTGAGGGCGATCTGCCCGGCGCGCAGCTCCGAGGCCACGCGGCGCGCATGGGCGAGATCGCCGGACTGCACGTAGCCGGCGAGACCGTACACGGTGTCGTTGGCGAGCTCCACCACCTGCTCCTCGCTCTGATAGGGCAGGATCGATAGCACCGGCCCGAAGATCTCCTCCCGCGCGATCGTCATCTCGGGCTTCACGTTTGCGAAGACGGTGGGCTTCACGTAATAACCCTTTGGGAGGCCTTCCGGCCGGCCGGGGCCGCCGGTGACGAGGGTGGCGCCCTCCTTCACCCCGGTTTCGATGAGGCGCTGGATCTTGTTGAACTGGGTCTCGCTCACCACCGGCCCGATGATGGTGTCGCTCCCGTCGGGCGCCCCGACCTTGACGGTCTCGGCCGTCTCGCGGGCGACCTTCACCGCGTCCTCGTGCTGGTCGGCGGGGACGAACATCCGGGTGGGCGCGTTGCAGGACTGTCCGCTGTTGCGGAAGCAGCTCTTCACGCCCTCGGCCACCGCTTTCTTGAGATCGGCGTCGGGCAGGATGATGTTGGCCGACTTCCCGCCCAGCTCCTGGTGCACGCGCTTCACGGTGTCCGCCGCCGCCTTCGCCACGAGGACGCCCGCGCGGGTCGAGCCGGTGAAGGACACGAGGTCGACGCCGGGGTGGGACGCGATGGCCTGACCCACGGTGGGCCCGTCGCCGTTGACGAGGTTGAACACGCCTCGGGGCACGCCGGCGGTGTCGAGCACCTCGGCGAAGATGATGGCGTTCAGCGGCGCGATCTCGCTCGGCTTGAGCACCATCGTGCAGCCGGCGGCCAGCGCGGGCGCGACCTTGCACATGATCTGGTTGATGGGCCAGTTCCACGGCGTGATGAACCCGCACACGCCGATGGGCTCGCGGATGATCATCGTGCGCCCTTCGAGCTTCTCGAACTCGTAGTCCTTGAGCACGGTCATGATCTGGTTGAGATGCCCGATGCCCGTGGCCGCCTGGGCCTTGGTCGCGAGCCAGGCCGGCGCGCCCATCTCCAGCGAGATGGCCTTGGCGATGTCGTCGTAGCGCGCCTTGTAGGCCTGGATGATGCGCTGGAGCAGCGCGAGGCGGTCCGCCTTCGACGTGTGCGAGAAAGCGGGGAACGCGGCCCGCGCAGCCTTCACCGCCCGGTCCACGTCCTTCGCCGAGCCGAGGCTGATCGTGGCCACCGTCTCCTCGGTCGCGGGGTTGATGACGTCCAGCGTGCGCGGCTCCACGGGATCGACCCAGGCGCCGTCGATGTAGAACTGGCGATGGTGCTCGCTGCTCATGCCTACCGTCTCCTTCCTTCGCCCGTCCCTGGGGACGGGCCTCTGGTGATCGTCCAGTGAACGGCGGGAGGCGGGCGACCCGCCCCGCCAAGAGGTAGCGTATCATCGTCGTCATGCTCGCGGTGCTGGGACGGCTCGGCGGCGGCATGGCGGCCTTCGCGCTGCTCGTCACGACCGCCGGTCCCGTCGTCGCCGCCGACGAGCTCGTGCTCTACGGCCCGGGAAGCCTCCGCGAGGCGATGACGCAGATCGGCCGCGAGTTCCAGCAGCGCGGCGGCCCACCGGTGCGCATGGAGTTCGGTCCGTCGGGCATGATGCGTGAGCGCATCGAGGCCCGTGAGAAGGTCGACCTCTTCACCTCCGCGGACATGGCGAACCCGCTACGCCTCGAGCGCGAGGGCCACGCGGTCGCCGTTGCCATGTTCGCGCGCAACACGGTCTGCGCGTTCTCCACCACGCGAGCCAGCCTCACCACCGCCGGCCTGCTCGACAGCCTGCTGGATCCGACGATCAAGCTCGGCATCGCGGCGCCGAACGCGGACCCGCTGGGGGACTACACCTGGCAGCTGTTCAAGAAGGCGGAGGCGGTGAAGGCGGGCAGCGAGGCCGTGCTCACCGGCAAGGCGCGCGTCCTCATCGGCGGAGGCATTCAGGCGCCCGCCGGCCAGGACCCGGTCGCCGCCGCCCTCAACGAGCGTACGGTGGACGTGTTCCTTGCATACTGCTCCGCGCGGGGCCGGCTCGAGCGGCAAGTGGCGAGCCTCACCGTGACCGCCCTGCCCGAATCGCTCCGCGTGGGGCCGGAGTACGGCATCGCGCTGCTGAAGGGCGCGCGGCCCTATGCCGCGGGCCTGATGCTCTACATCCTCTCCACCGGGGGCCAGGCGACGCTGGAGCGCTTCGGCTTCACGCCGGTCGGCCTGCCCGCGCCGTAGCGGGCGCTAGACGCCCAGCCAGCGCGCCTTGGTCGGCTCGTCGCGCGCCAGCGCATCGGCCGGGCCCTCGTGGACGATGCGCCCCTTGCTCATGAGATAGACACGGTCGGCCACGGCGAGCGCGAAGGCGAGGTTTTGCTCCACCAGGAGGATCGACGCGCCCGCGGCTCTGAGCTCGCCGAGCACCCGCGCCATATCCCGCACGAGCACCGGGGCCAGTCCCTCGGAAGGCTCGTCCATCAGCAGGAGGTCGGGATTCCCCACCAGCGCGCGCCCGGTGGCGAGCATGCTCTGCTCGCCGCCCGAGAGCTTGCCGCCGCGGTGGCGAAGCCGCTCGCGGAGACGCGGGAAGAGGCCCAGCACGCGCGGCGCGTCCCAGCCGCGCGCACCCGGGCGCGCCCCGACGTGGAGATGCTCGCGCACTTCCAGCGAGGAGAAGAGCCGCCGCCCCTGCGGCACGAGACGGATGCCGCGAGCCGCGATGGCGTGGGCGGGGAGACGGGTGATGTCCTCCTGCCGATAGCGGACGGCTCCCGATCGCGCGGGCGTGAGGCCGCAGATGGCGCGGATCAGGGTGGTCTTGCCCACGCCGTTCCGGCCGAGCAACGCCACGATCTCGCCCGCGCCCACACGTAGCGAGACGCCCTGGATGATGCGCGAGTCGCCGTAGGCGACCTGGAGATCGTCCAGCTCAAGCATGCGGGGTGCCGAGATAGATCTCGGCCACGCGCGGATCCTTGCGGATCTCGTCGGGCGTGCCACCGGCCAGCACTCGCCCCTGATGCAGCACGAGCACGCGGTCGGCGAGATCGAGCGCCACGTCCATGTCGTGCTCGATGAAGAGGACGGTAAGATCGCGGGGCAGGCGGCGGATGGTCGCCGCCACCTGCGCGGTCTCCGCGGGCGAGAGCCCGGCAGTCGGCTCGTCGAGGAGCAGCACACGCGAGCCCGCGGCGAGCGCCAGGATCAGCTCGACTTGCCGCTGCTCGCCGTAGGAGAGAAGGCGCGTGGTCACATTGCGCCGCTCCGCGAGGCCCCACTCCGTGAGGAGAGCGAGCGCCCGGGCGCGGAGATGGGGGAACGCGGTCTGCGGGCGGAGCAGGGCGAAGCGCGCAGGGTCGGCCCCCTGCACCGCCAGCAGCACGCTGTCGAGCACGCTGAGATCCGGGAACAGCGTGGTGATCTGGAAGGTCCGCCCGAGCCCTCGCTGGGCCCGCGCGTGAGGGCCGAGCCGCGTCACGTCCTCGCCGTGGAGCCGGATGCGCCCGCGCGCGGGGCGCAGAAGCCCCGTGATGGCGTTGAACAGCGTCGTCTTGCCGGCGCCGTTCGGCCCGAGGATGGCGAGCCGCTCGCCCGGAGGCACGTCCAGCGTGACGTCGTCGAGCGCGCGCAGGCCGCCGAAGTCGTGGCCGAGTCCCTGGACCTCGAGCGTGCTCATGCCGCCTGGTCCTTCCGCCGTCGCAGGAGGCGCACCAGGCCCTCGGGGACGAAGAGCGTCACGGCCACGTAGACCAAACCCAGCACGAGCAACCACCGCTGGGTGTAGGCGCTCACCGCATTCTCGAGATACACGATGACGGCGCTCCCGAGGACGGGACCGAGCAGCGTGCCGGCCCCGCCCAGGATCACCATGATGAGCGCCGCGGCGGAGAACACGATGGAGAGGTACGCCGGGCTCACGAAGCCGTTGTAGTAGACGAAGAGATTGCCGGCGAGGCCCGCGAAGAGCCCCGCCAGCACAAACGCCACGTACTTGTAGCGCCACGTGTCGTAGCCGAGCACTTCCATGCGGCGCGCGCTCTCGCGAATGCCGACGAGCGCGCGCCCGAAGGGCGAGCGAGTCACCAGCGCGAGCACGGCCACGCTGGCCACGAAGCAGACGAGCACCAGGTAGTAGAAGCGTCGCCCGTCGGCCAGGCTCAGGGGCAGGCCCTCCGCCGGCCGCGGGATGCCGGGCAGCCCGTCGTCACCGCCGGTGAGCCGGCGCCAGCCGAACGCGATGCCCCACAGCACCTGGGCCAGGGCCAGCGTGATCATGAGGAGATAGGAGCCCTCGGCGCGGAGCGCGAGCAGCCCGAACAGCGCGGCCGCCACTGCCGCGGCGACGAGGCCGCAGGCCATATCCACCCAGAAGTTGTTCCAGACGCGCACGGCGAGGAGCCCCACCGTGTAGGCCCCCACCCCGAAGTAGGCCGCGTGTCCCAGCGAGGGCAGGCCCGCGTAGCCCAGCGAGAGGTTCAGGCTCATCGCGAAGATGGCGAAGATCAGCATCTTGGTGAGAAGGTCGACTTGATAGCTCGAGAGCGCGAGGGGCAGCACCGCCAGCGCCCCCACCGCCGCGCCCGCGCGCAGGATCATCGCACGCCGAAGAGGCCCGTCGGACGCACGGCGAGGATCAGGGCCATCGGCGCGAAGATCGTGAACATCGCAAGCTCGGGGAAGCGCGCCTTGCCGAACGTGTCGAGCAGGCCCACCAGGAGCGCGCCCACGAAGGCGCCCTTGAGGCTCCCGAGCCCGCCGATGATCACGACCACGAAGGCCAGGAGCAGGATCTCGAAATCGGCGCCGGGGTACACGCCGAGCATGGGCCCGCCGATGATGCCGCCCAGCGCGGCGAGCGCGGCGCCCAGGCCGAAGACCACGGTCGAGAGGACGGAGACGTTGATGCCGGTGGTGCGCGCGATCTCGGCGTCGTCGATGGCGGCGCGGATCATGGCGCCGAGCCGCGTGTGCTCCTGGAGGAGCCAGAGCGCCACGCCCACCATCACGCCCACGCCGATCACGAACAGCCGGTAGGCGGGGAAGAAGAACGTTCCCACTTGCACCGCGCCCGAGAGGACTTCGGGCCGCGGCAGGGTCTGCGGCGTGCCGCCCCAGTGCCAGAGGCACAGATCGCCGATGATCAAGAGCATGCCGAAGGAGAGTAGCGCCTGCGGCAGCTCCGCGCGCGGTACTCGGCGCAGGAGCACGCGCTCCATGAAGACGCCCACCGCGGTCACCACTGCCACGCCCCCCAGCGCGGCGACGAGCAGACTGTCGGTCGCGCGCGCCACCGACAGAGCGGTGTAGGCGCCGAGCAGATAGTAGGAGCCGTGGGCGAGGTTCAGGATGCGCATCAGTCCGTAGATCAGCGAGAGGCCGGCGGCGAGCAAGAACAGCAGCATCCCGAACGAGACGCCGTTGAGAATCTGGATGAGATAGAAGCTCATGGCCCGGCGGTGCGCGCGACTCAGCGGCGAGGGTGCCGGGCCCGGAGGCCCGGCCCTACTTGTTCCACCAGCCCCAGGTCGCCTCCTGCGACACCGAGGGGATCCGGTCGACCACCGCGTTCACGATGCGGCTCCCCTGCTTCTCGGTGCGTGTGACCAGGATGGGCGCGATCACCTGCCGATAGGCGTCGAACTGCACGCTGCCCCGCGGGAGCTTGAGCTTGGGCAGGGCGGCGCGGAGGGCTTCACGCACCCGATCCCGATTGGAGAGATCGCCCTTGAGGCTGTCGAGGGCCTCCGTGATCAGCATGGCGGTGTCCCACCCGCCCTCGCTGTAGCGGCTGGGCCACACCTTGTAGGCGGCCTCGTAGTCGCGCACGAATGCGCGGTTCTCGGGGTTGTCTACCGCCGCGCTGTAACCGTGCATGGTGAGGATGCCGAGGGCGGCGTCGCCGATGGCGGGGAGGACGGTGTCGTCGGTGAGCACGCCGTGTCCGGTGAGGGACATGCGGGCGGCGAGGCCATACTCCTTGTACTGCTTCACGAAGCGGATTGCGTCGGCGCCCGCGAACCAGGCGTACACCGCGTCAGCCTGGAGGGAGCCCGCCTGGGCCAGATAGGGCGCGAAGTCCGGCGTGTTGAGCGGCGCGTAGATCTCCTTCACGATCTCGCCGCCCGCCGCCTTGAAGCCCGCCATGAAGGCCTCCACCGCGTGCCGCCCCGCCACGAAGTCGGTGGCCATCACGATGACCTTGCGATACTTCGTGTGCTTGATCATCCACGCGCCCATCGGATAGTTGGACTGATCGGTGGTCTCGGCGAGGCGGAAGATGCTGGGCGAGGCCTGCTGAGGCGAGGTGAGCACGCGGGTGAACGCCACCGGCACCACCAGGGGCGTGCCCTGCTCGTGGACGTAGTTTCGGATGGCGAGGGCGACCACGCTCGACACCGGCCCCACAAGGAAGTCGGCGCGGTCGCGCTCCGCGAGCTTCTTGACCTTGGTGATGCCGACATCAGGTTTCGCCTCGTCGTCCTCCTTGAGGAGCTGGATCTCGCGCCCACCCGCGCGGCCGCCGATCTTCTTGAGGTAGAGGTCGATCCCGTTGGTGACGTCGGTCCCCTGCACCGACAGCACGCCCGTGTAGGGCAAGAGGAGGCCCAGCTTGACCGGCGGGGCCTGCGCGACGGCGGCGCCGGGCGCCAGCGCGACCGCGAGGGCCAGCACGGCGAGAACCAATCGAGTCATGGAAGGTCCTCCCGTCGAAAGATGGGACGCCGTCTCACGGCGGGAGCGTAGCACAGCGGACGGCGGACTAGCCCTTTCGGCGGAGCTTGGGATCCCAGGCGTCCCGGAGCGTGTCGCCGAAGAGATTGAAGGCGAGCACGGCAAGGCTGATGGCGAGCCCGGGGAAGATGGCGAGCCACGGGGCCTGCTCCATGAACGCGCGCCCGGTGCTGCTGAGCATGAGGCCCCACGATGGCGTGGGCGGCTGGGTCCCCACGCCCAGGAAGGACAGCGTGGCCTCGATGAGAATCGCGTTGCCAAGCCAGATGGACGCGATGATCAGGATGGGCGCGGTCACGTTGGGCAGGATGTGGCGCGCGAGGATGTGCAGATGCCGGCACCCCAGCGCCTCCGCCGCCTCCACGTAGCGGTTCTGCTTGGCCGACAGCACCGCGCCGCGCACGATGCGCGAGTTGCCGGGGATGATGACGAGGGCGATCGCGAGCATCGCGTTCGTCGTGTTGGGCGTCAGCACCGATACGATGGCGAGGGCGAGGATGAGCGCCGGGATAGCCTGCACAGCGTCCATTACGCGCTGGAGGATCAGATCCGGCCGCCCCTCCCAGTAGCCGCACACGAGCCCCACGATCATTCCCGCCACCGTGCCGATGCCCACCGCGAGGAGTCCCACCCAGAGCGAGATGCGACAGCCATAGATGATACGGCTCAGCACATCGCGGCCGATGTCGTCGGTGCCGAAGAGGTGTTCGCGGCTGGGCGGCTGCAGCCGAATCTCCGGGTGCGTCTCTAGCGGATCGAAGGGGGCGAGCACGTTGGCGAGGATCGCGGTGAGCACGAGCAGCAGGATCAGCGCGGCGGACACCGCGCCCAGCGGCTTGCGGCGCATGGTGAGCCAGAGGAGGCGGGTGCGGCTGATCGTCTCGGTCTGCGTCTCGGGCGGCGAGAGGGCGGGAGGGGCCGCCACTGTCGCCGCCATTGACGCCGCGCCGCGGTCACCGTTCATGCGCGCCCCGTCTCACGAATAGCGGATCCGGGGATCCAGCCAGGAGTACGTGAGGTCCACGACGAGGTTCAGCGTGACCAGCGTGGCCGCCACGAGCATCACGTTGGTTTGCACCACCGGGTAGTCGCGATAGAGGATCGCCTCCACGGTGAGCCTCCCCATTCCGGGGAGCGCGAAGATCGTCTCGATCACCACCGCGCCCGCGAGGAGCACGCCGAGTTGCCCGCCGATCACCGTCACCACCGGGATCAGCGCATTCTTCAGCGCGTGCTTGTACACCACTATGCGCCCGCCGAGCCCCTTAGCCCAGGCGGTGCGCACATAGTCCTCGCGCAGAACCTCGAGCACCGTGGAGCGCGTCATCCGCATCGTGGCGGCGGAGAGGCGGAAGCCCAGCACCGCGGCGGGAAGCAGGAACTGCTGG
>Ga0207428_10002432_pt1 | contig 18597 bp, 14 predicted proteins | sample RhiMethybrSRZTD1_FD_187600 | JGI IMG/M metagenome (GOLD analysis project Ga0207428, IMG submission 187600) | Populus rhizosphere microbial communities from Tennessee, USA - Rhizosphere MetaG P. TD hybrid SRZTD1 (SPAdes) (version 3) | ecosystem: Host-associated > Plants > Roots > Rhizosphere >...
ATAGCCGGCCATGATGACTTCGTCGCCGGGCCCGATCTGTAGCGCCCTCAGCGCCAGTTCGATCGCGAAAGTCCCGCTGCAACAAAGCTCGACAAATTCGACGTCGTGATAGGAAGAGAGTCGCTCCGTCAGCAGGCGAGAGTTGGGGCCGTGGTAAAGTCCCCAACCGCCCTCGTCCAAACTCTGTTTGACCGCCCGCGAGACTTCTTCCCACGCGGGCGGCCACGCGGGCGGCCCTTCAGGGCGAATGGGTTTTCCGCCGAGAATCGCGGGCAGTGTGGGGTCGTTTGATATAGACATGCGATTTTTAGAACCTCGCGATAGAAACCTTGTAAAACGTATGCGCGTATCACATCATACCAAAAAAATTCACACTACATTTTTCAACCGTTTCACTAACATCAAAGGGGCGATTTAATGAGCAAAATGCGTTTTTTGATGGTCGGGGGGTTTTTGGGGGCGGGCAAAACGACGACCCTCGGTCGTTTGGCGAGCAGTTATATTGAGAAAGGGCTTCGAGTTGGGATTGTGACCAATGATCAGGCGACGGATCTGGTCGACACCCACACACTGCGGCAGCGAGGCTTCGACGTCGAAGAAGTCCCCGGCGCCTGCTTCTGTTGTAAGTTCGATGATCTGCTCTCGACCATCGGCCGTCTTGAGCAATCTGAAACGCCTGATGTGATTTTGGCCGAACCTGTCGGCAGTTGCACCGATCTGGTCGCGACCGTCGTGCAGCCGATCAAGCATCTTTATCCCGACCGATTTCAAACGGGCCCCTACGCTGTGATCTTAAAACCCAGCCACGGCCTGCGCATTCTTCGCAACGAGGAGGACGCCGGCTTTTCATCCAAAGCGGCCTACATCTTTCGCAAACAACTCGAAGAGGCCGACGCCATTCTGCTCAATCGAATCGATGAACTAACCCCGGAAGAAACCGACGAACTGGCCGCGCTCGTTAAAGAGGTGAACGGAGACGTCCCGATCTTACGCATCTCAGCGAAGACTGGGCAGGGATTCGACGCGCTCGAAGAGTTGTTGGCGCAGGAAGGGAACTTCGGCCGCCGGATTCTGGATCTCGATTACGACATTTACGCCGAAGGCGAGGCCGAATTGGGGTGGCTCAATAGCAGCTTAACAATGTCCGCTTCCAAAGAATTCGAACTGGATGATTTGCTTCTCGAGATCGTGCGTTCCCTTCGCGAGCGGCTCGGCGCGGAAAAATACGAGACCGCGCATTTAAAGGTCATCGGGCTGTGGGAAGGATTTTTCGGCGTGGCCAATCTGGTGAGCCGCGACAGCGAGCCTGAGTTGTCGCTTCCGTCGCACAGCAGGGTTCGTGAAACGGACCTGATCGTCAACGCCAGGGTCGCAACGGACCCGGCCATCCTCGAGACCCTTGTGCGAGATGCGGTTCTCAAGGCGGGGGAAGCCCGCGAGGCTCAGGTCGATTTCCGCCAGACGCAAAGCTTTCGCCCTGGACGGCCCGTTCCTACGCATCGTTATGCGGCCAGTACAATGGAGTAACACGAAGTGGAAAATGAATGTACTGTAGACTGGCCGGCGGCCGTTTGCACAATTAAATATTGCGATAATGCGGCGCCCGGAATACCTGTAACGTCGGTACATTGCTTTTGTTTCAAACAGGAGCGGCTTTTGGTGATTCAGCACGAGAGCAGGGGAATCGATATACCTGGCGGCCATATTGAGGAAGGCGAGAACCCACTGGAAGCTCTAAGGCGCGAGTTGAATGAAGAGGCCGCTGTCGAAGCGACGAATTTCATCGAGGCTGGCAGTATTCTGGTTAAACAGCTCTTTCAACGCGCCCCATCGCGCTATCCCGATACTGCCCAGATTCTTCTTTATATTTGCACCCTGTTTAAAGAGCAACCATTCAACATTGAATACGAGACCAGAGGCAGGCTGTATATTGCGCCGGAGGATCTCCCGGACCTGCATAAAGGCTGGAATCCCGTACTCGGTAACGCATTGCAGGCCGCGCAGAAGAAATACAATCAGCTTTCAAAAAGGATGTAGAGCGGTTTGCAATTGCGTGTACAGTAGGGGCGGACCTGCGTGTCCGCCCCGAATTGAGTGCACAGGCAACCACCGGGGCAGACACGTAGGTCTGCCCTACACTGATTTGCAAACCGCTCTAAATGTGACCGATGCCAAGCAGCGCAAGGGCGCCCAATCCATAGAAGGCGTATTCAGGGTCCGCCCCGTCATCCCAGGCGGCGCCCCTGAATCCATCTCCGCTACATTCAAGCTGATTCACATATCGGGGGAGACTTTCGGCGTCGGTCCGCTCCGCAAAACCATGATCATGCTTCTTTCTTTGAAACCCAGATAATCTTTGCGCTGGACATATTGAAGATTGCCGTATGGGCCCCCGAAGAATAGTGGTGAAGGAACGGGCGGATCAGTTTTTTGAGCATGATTTACAAGTCAGCAATGGAAGAGCCAATGACTATTTCCCCTTTGATATTGGGATCAATACTTCTTCGTGGAATTTGTCGCAGCCGACGCAAAGATTTTGATAGAGCTTGCCCGACGGCAGTTTGACGGTCGAGGCTTCAATGAACTTTTCCACCGTCCATCCGCGCGTAATTCCCATCCGTTCGGGATGCCCCATCGAGAGCGCTTCGTAAACGGGGTTGCCGATGTGGCGCTCCAGAATCGCTTCCAGTTTTTCTTCGAGCAGATTGCCGATCGGCGCCTTTGTCTTGATGCAGCAAGGGAAGACATTGCCGTTCGGCTCGACCGAGACTTCCGAGCCTTGATACCGGTACTGCAAAAAATTTAGCGCGCCCGACCAGCGGTTGCAGAAATTGTCACGCAGCGTCGCCTTCGAGATTTCGTTTTGTTGGGCGCGCCCGCGCGGCCACAAGGGGCCGATCCATGCTTCTTCGGTCGCGCCGAAGAACGAGAAATAACGGCCTTCGACTTCCGCCTGTCCGGCGCTTTCAGCGACCAGCGGTTTGAACTCCATCCCGCGTGACTCGAAGATCCGCGTCAGCTTGCCGACCAGTTTTTCCTGCGCCTCTTTGGTCTCCAGCCCGTCGTGATGGTGATCGATGCCGGAAACAGAAATTTGCCATACGTGATGCGCCAGCAGTTCCTCCACGATCTTTTCGGTTACAAGGTCGCCCGTCGTCTGGACGATGAGCTTGACTTCGGCGCCGTATTTTTGATGTAGAAGGTCGAGGGCGGAATAGAGCACGCGCTCGCGCACGGGCTCGAGCAGGATCTCGCCTCCCGCCAGTATGACCCGCCCGACCTTCTCTCGCGGCCGGCCCGTGTCGGGATCGCAATCATTGAGGTCGAGGTAGGTCATCCGGTCGGGGAAGTTCTCGATGATGCGCGCATGATTTGCGACGCTCTCCCCGACCACGCGATCCCGCTCCGCGCCGTAGTAAGGCCGAAAGCGGTCTTCGTAGCAGTGATGACAGGTGCGGTGACATAAAAACGTTGCGACGTAATAGAGCGATTCCATTTCTTTTTCCAGTCATTGCGTAAAGGACGTCAGCAACAGCGCCGCCCGCGTGAGCAAGCGATGAGTCTAGATCGGTTTGCGATTGCGTGTACGGGAGGACTCGCTGGATCAGTACCGCGAGCGGTAGCGAGCGCGTTTTACTTATAGTCGCGCTCGCTACCGCTCGCGGTACTGATCCGTACACGCATTTAATAGCCGACCTAATCAGCCGGCCGCTTGCTTACGCGCGCGGTACTGTGCCCAATCAGAACTTAACCTTGGCCACGAACTGAATCACGCGCGGCGCGGTCGAGTTGCTGACGTAACGGCCGAAAGCCGCGTTGCTCAGCGAACTCACCGGCAGCGTGAAACTGTGGTTGTTGAAAAGGTTGAAGAACTCCGCGCGGAATTCGATCGCGCCGGCTTCGCCGAGCGGCGAAAACCGGAAATTTCTGAGCGCGGCGAAATCGGCGTTGAAGTAATTGTCGGCGCGCAGCGTGTTGCGACCGACCGAGCCGAGTTGCCCCGCCGGCGGCGCGACGAAGGCCGCCGGGTTGAAAGCGAACCCGGCCGGAACATTCTCTTTGGGGTCGCTGACTTGATTGGGACGGCGATTCGATATCCCTGTGCCGGCGTCGAATGCGCCGACCGTGACGGTGAAGGGCTGGCCCGATTGATACGTCAGAATTCCGTTGATCTGCCAATCGCTGACCAGCGCTGAGACGACAGCGCCGGGGTTCTTGAGAAAGCGCCGGTTGCGCCCGAAGGGCAGCGCCCAGGTCGAGCTGAACACGAACTTGTGCGGGACGTCGAAGTTCGACGGCGCGCGCTGCGCCGCCAGATTGTAGGAATCCTGCGCCAAATCGTCTGCCCCGGTCCCAATGCCGCTGACGTTATCGATGGACTTCGACCAGGTGTAGGACGCAAGGAATGATGCGCCGCTGCTCAGCCGGCGTTCCAGCCGCGTCTGCAACGAATGATAGGTCGCCTGTCCGTTGAATTGCTGGCTGATGACGTCGTTAGCGAAACGCGCGCCGGCGGGCAGGCTGGCGTTGTTGAATGGGCGCGAACCGACTGCAAGTCCGAGTTGCGTTACCGCCAGACTGTTCACCGCGGCAATCTGATTGATGTTGACGACGCGCGACGCATTCAGCCCGCGCCGCCCGACGTAAGCGACTTCGGCAAGCAGGTTGTTATCAAGTTCATGCTGAACGTTGAGGTTATACTGAATTGCGTAAGGCGTCCGGTAATTGACGTCCACCGCGCTCGCTCCCGTCGCCGCGCCGCCGCCGATCAATGCGAGGAAGGTTTGCGCCGCCGTATTGTTGAGCGGGAAATCCAGACTTGTGCGGGCGCCGCCGGTTTGGTTCACGATGTTCGTGATGGCGAAGGGCGCATTCGATCTGGCCGTGCGGAACCGGTCTTGAAACGTCCCGTTGTCGTGATAAATACCCGCGCCGCCGCGCACCGTCCATTTGCCGTCGTCCGTCGCCCGGTAAGCGAAGCCGACGCGCGGCGCGAAGTTATTCTTGTCAATGTTGTGCAAACGCGGCAGTTCGTCCGAGCCGACGACGAAGTTGCCGCGTCCCGGCAGCAGGTTGGACAACAAGCCGTTCACTTCAGTAATCGGCGTGTCAATCTCGTATCGCAAGCCCGGGTTCAAGACCAAACGACTGTTCACGCGCCATTCATCCTGCGCGTAACCGATGTAAGCCGTCGTGCGGAAACCGCGCGTCGGGTTGGCTGAACTAATGGTTATTTGCGCCGGCAATCCGAGCAGAAAATCCGCAAATGCGGCCACGGCGGCGTTGCCGGGAACGGTTTGATTGATCTGGCCGTTGCGCGCCCCGCTGAAATTGAGCGCGCCGCGCAAAGGGCGATATTGGCTTTGATTGGTGTGAGAGCGGCGGACTTCGCCGCCGAATTTGAAACTGTGCTGTTTGTAGTTCACTGAGATATTGTCAATGAACTGGAACATTGTGCGGTAAGTGGTCGAAGCCCCCAGGTTGTCAGTGAAAGGCTGTCCGCCCGCGCCGCCAAAACCGGTTACGCGAATAATGGGCAACCCGCGTCCGAATTCGTTTTGGATCACGCCGTTCGGCAATCCGATGCTCGCCGGGTCAATCTCCGTTCCATTCGGAATCGGATTGCGCTGGCGATTCAGGCCGAAGCGGAATTCATTCGTGACGCTGGAGCCGAAAAGATGAGTGTGCGCGACGGCCACCGATTGACGGCGCTCGGGATTCGGGAAGGGAAACGCGGGCAGTGAGGCGGCGGTAAAAAAGATGTCGAAAGGGTAGAACTGGCGCTGATCGTCATAGGCGTAACGCACGGAAACCTGATCTTTACTGGTCAGACTATGGTCCGTGCGAATTGCAAAGGCGTCTTCGTCCATCTTTTGAATGCCGTTGGCTATGTAGTTCGCCCCGACGACGCTGGCGTTCGGCAGCGGAAGGAACCCGTCCAGCACGGCGCGCGAGATGGGCGTGACGCTGCCCGCCAGGTTGAGTGTGGCAGGCTGGGTCGGCTCGCCCGCGTCAAACCGCCCGTTGCCGTTGGCGTCGGTGAAAGCGGTGTAATTCAGCGCGCCGGAGCGTTGCGCGGCGGTTGGGACGTTGCTGGCGAACGGCCCAGTACCTTGCCGCAGTTTGTTGGCTTCCCAGTTACCGAAAACGAAATGGCTATTGCGGTGAATCGGCCCGCCAACAGACACGCCGAATTGATTCTGTTTCAGGACCGTACGCGGCAATCCGTTGGAGTTGTTAAAAAAGTCATTCGCGTCCAGCGCGTCGTTGCGGAAGTATACGTACGCCGAACCGTGCCATTGATTCGTCCCGGATTTGGTCACGAAGCTGACGATGGAGCCGGAAAAGCGCCCGTATTCGGCGTTGAACAGACTGGTCTGAACCTGAAATTCTCGCGTGGCTTCGATGAGCGGGGGGAAGGCGATCACCCCCTGTTCAGGAACGTTGATGTCCACGCCGTCCAGGAAAAAGCCGTTCGCGCGCGACGGCGCGCCGTTGACGTTGAAAGCCCCGGCGTTACCGTCCGTCGGCGTCGCCAGGCCGAATTGATTGAAGGCCGAAGAGCGTAATCCGCCGGAAGCGGTCACCCCGGGCGCGGTCAGCGCCAGTTCCTGCAACTGGCGGCCGTTGAGCGGCAGCGCGTTGACGCGCTCCGCGGGAACCACGGTCGAAAGCGTCGATGTCGCGCTGTCCGTAATCGGCGCTTCGATGGTGACGGATGCGCTGACTTCTCCCAGTCTGAGCCTGACGTCTACGCGACGTTCATCTCCGACCCGCAACGCCAACCCTTTCTGCTCGCTGGCGCCAAAGCCGGACGCTTCAACTTTGATCGAGTAATTTCCTGCGGCCAGCAGCCCTATACGATAATTCCCGCCGCCGTCGGTGGCGACTGTGCGCGCAAGTCCCGTCTCCTCCGACGTGACGGTTATTTTCGCTCCCGGGACGCTTGCCCCTTGTTGATCAGAAATTTGCCCCAGCAGGGCCCCGTAAGATTGCTGCCCGTACGCGGCGACGCCGCCTGAAATCAGCGCGGTTATTAAACACACGACACCCGACACAAGTCGTTTTGTCATAGGTTCCTTCTCGAATGTTTATTTTTAGAGTTTTGAATTTCGGCTTTGGACCGCGGTACGGCTTGGGGAGCGGTTGCGACTCGGCGCTCCTGTAATGTACGCCTTCCGCGTCTATCGAGTCGCTACCGCTCCATGTATCGCGCCACGGCGCTTCGCCGCTTCTGTCTAACAACGATCAGCCAAGCCTCGACCTCTGTCGTGGCTCAACGTCCCGTTCCCACGCCGGCGCTCGCGCCGTTCTCGTGATGCGCTTCAAGCTGGTCGAGCTTGTTCATCATCTGCACGCTGTGAACCAGCGCGATGCCAGCCGCCATGTCGCTGGCGACGTGGACGACCTCGCTCATCTGCGCCTCGCTCACGCTCATTTTGTGCAGCGTCGAGGTGTAAGAATCTATGCGCTACGGACATTTCAGCGCATGCGACACGGCCAGCGCGATGTGAATGTAATGCTGCTGGAGTCTATCATGCCAATACGTTTCTCAAGGACGTTTCACGAAATCAGACCTTCATATTTTTGTCGCTACCGGCGACAGCAGTCGGACAATCATAAGGCGCGCAGAAAAGAAAAAGAGAGTGGAATTGATGGAAAAATGTTTCCTTTCATTTTTCATTTGTTCGTCCCGCTTGTGTGTATTATGTCGTTTGTGCCGCTCGGCATTTGAAATTCAGATGGCTTTACCGTACTAAATACGGCGAAATCGCTCGCTAGGGTTTCACGCAATTCAAAGGTTAAGCAAATGAAATTACGAATCCCGATGAAGCCGGCCGCACGTCGCTGGTTGATGTTATCGCCGGCGTTGGGGGTGATCGGAGTGTTGTTTGTCGGCGGGTTGGCGCTGGCGGCGGCGCAAAGCTTTGGCTATTTCGCGCCGACCGGCGAAAACGCGTTCACGCTGCGTCACTATGCCGCGCTGAGCGATGATCGCGAGGTTTACGCTTCGCTCTGGCTGACGCTGAAACTGGCGACGCTGGCGACGGTGATTTCGGCGATCTGCGCGCTGGCGCTGGCGCTGGGCCTGCGCGAATTCGCGCGCCGCAGCCGTGCGGTCAACATGCTGTTGCAGATTCCGCTGTCCGTGCCGCATCTGGCTATGGCGGGCGCGTTAATAACAGTGATCGCCCCGAGCGGTTTGCTGGCGCGGGCGGCTTACGTCATCGGTTTGATCCGGCAGCCCGCCGATTTTCCCGCGCTCATCAACGATCGATACGGAGCCGGCATTCTGCTGGCTTATGTTTTGAAAGAAACGCCGTTCATCGCGCTGATGACGCTGGCGCTGCTGGCAAGGCTCGGCGACGAATACGAACAAGCGGCGCGTGTGCTCGGCGCTTCCGCCTGGCAACGGTTTCGACATGTGACCTTGCCGCTGGTCGCGCCCGCGGTCGTGTCTTCTTCGTTGATCGTGTTCGCTTTTATCTTCGGCGCATTTGAAACGCCGTTCATTTTGGGGCGGCCTTACCCGGCGATGTTGTCCGTGGTGGCGCAGCAACGTTATCTGGACGTGAATTTGGCGGCGCGGCCGGGCGCAATCGCGCTGGCCGTCATCAGCGCGCTGTTGACGGCGGCGCTCGCCTGGGCGTATCTGCGGTTGACGCGCGCGTTCATCGGTTTGGAACGGCCCTTCATCCTTTAAAATGAAAATCACCTCGAACAGAGCCGGGCAGATGGCGGCGCTTTTGGCGATCGGAGGTTTGGCGGCGATTCCGTTGATCTTGTTGGCGCTGCGTTCGCTCGCGCAAGCCTGGTATTGGCCCGCTCTGTCGCCGCCCGCGTGGAGCGTCCGCGCCTGGCGCTACATTTTTTCGGGCGCCGCGGACGTCTTGCCGGCGTTGGGGGCCAGTTCAGTTATCGCCCTGACCGTCACGTTGCTGGCGGTGGCGGTGGCGCTTCCGGCGGCGCGCGTACTGGCCTGGCAGGAGTTTCGCGGCAAACACGCTGCGCTTTTTGCGCTGCTGGCGCCGGCGCTGACCCCGCCGTTGGCCGCGACGATGGGCGCGCATGCGCTTTTCCTGCGCTACGGGTTGACGGATACGACGCTCGGCGTAGTGTTGATCCACCTGATTTCGGCCGTCCCTTACGCCACGCTTATGCTGACTGGAAGCTTTTCGCGGCTGGACCCGGATTACGAAGCGCAGGCGCGCACGTTGGGAGCGCGAGCCTTCGACGTCTGGCTGCGCGTCACTTTTCCGGCCATTGCGCCGGGGCTGGCGGTTGCGGCCTCGTTCGCGTTCTTGATTTCGTGGAGCCAGTACCTGACGACGCTGCTGATCGGCGGCGGACGCATCCTTACGCTGCCGCTTATCCTGGTCGGTTTTCAGCGCGGCGGCGACGAAGCGATTGCGGCGGCGTTATCGCTGGTTTTCCTGGCCCCGGCGGCGATCGTCGCCTTTTCCGTCGCGCGTTTTTTGAAGGAGGGCAAGTAGGCAAAGCCTGAGACTGATGAAATACCACAATCTGATTAGCCGTTTTATTTTCTCGATTCTCTCCATCATTGCTTTCATTCAACCGCTGGCCGGATGCGCGAAGACCGGCTCGCCCACGCGACCGGCGCTGACCGTCGAGCAGTTCAACGGCGCGCGTTGGGAAGAGATCGTCGCGCAAGCCAGGGGGAGCGAGGTCAATTTTGGTATGTGGGCGGGCGACGAGGCGCGCAACCGTTATTATCAGAGCGCAGTGGCGGCGACCGTTAAACAACAATACGGCGTCACCCTGCGCTTCGTCCCGGCGGGCGACACGGCGGACATCGTCAACAAACTGCTCAACGAAAAGGGCGCGGGCAAGACCGCCGGCGGCTCGATCGACATGGTCTGGATCAACGGAGAGAACTTCCGCACCGCCAAACAGGGCGCCGTGTTGTGGGGACCGTTCGCCGAAAAGTTGCCGAACATCGGGCGCTTTCCCGCCGAAGCGCGGCGCCGCGATTTCGGCGCGGCCGTTGAAGGTTACGAAGCGCCTTATCAGCGCGCGCAATTCGTGCTGGCCTACGACACGGCGCGCACGCCTGAGCCCCCACGTTCGATTGAAAAGCTGCGCGAATGGATCAAAGCGCATCCGGGACGCTTCACCTACATCGCGCCGCCGGATTTCACAGGCTCGGCATTCATCCGTCACATTTTGATTTACTACTTGAATCGATATTCGGGAGAGGGTGGGGCCGGCGACGGCTTCGACGAACAACGCTACCATCTCGCGGCCGAAAAGACCGTCGCCTATCTCAACGAAGTCAAACCTTACCTCTGGCGCAATGGTGAAACCTATCCGGCTTCGCCGAAAGAAGCCGACCGTTTGTTCGCCAACAACGAGATTGACATGACGATGAGTTACGGTCCGAGTTTCGCGTCCGAACGCATCGCGCGCGGCGAATACCCGGCGACGGCGCGCACCTTCGTTTTTGACGAGGGAACCATCGGCAATTACAGCTATCTGGCCGTTCCCTTTAACGCCGAAAATCCGGCGGGCGCGGTGGTCGTCATCAATCATTTGATGTCGCCGGACCACGCGCTGGATCAAGGCCGGGCGCTCGGCTCACTCTTTCCGCTTTTGCTGGAAACATTGACCCCGGCGGAACGCGCCGCCGCCGAAGCCTTGCCGCGTGGGCCCGCCACGCTGTCGGTCGCAGAACTGGCGCAACGCCAACTTTCCGAACTCGACGCGCAGTACCTGGAGCGGCTGGAAAAAGATTGGCGCGAGAAGGTGCTGCGACAATGACTGCGCTGTTACTCGACCGGTTGTCGGTCAATTACGGCCCAACCTGGGCGCTGCGCGACCTCACGCTGTCGGTCAGCCCTGCCGAACTGATGGCGTTGCTCGGCCCTTCCGGTTGTGGAAAGACGACCGTGCTAAAAGCCGTCGCCGGATTGCTCGCGCCAGGGGGCGGCGACGTGATGTTTGACGGCGCATCCGTGGTAGCGATCCCGGCGGAACGCCGCGGCGCTACGATGGTCTTTCAAAAACCGCTGCTTTTTCCACACCTCACCGTGGCCGAGAACGTCGGCTTCGGGTTGAAGATGCGGCGTATGGCGAAACCTGAAATCGCCGCGCGCGTCACCCAGGCTTTGCAATGGGCGCAGTTGGAAGGTTTCGAGAGGCGCAAACCACATGAACTATCCGGCGGGCAGGAACAGCGCGTCGCGCTCGCCCGCGCCCTGGTCACTGAACCGCGCGTGTTGCTGCTCGACGAGCCGTTCTCGGCGCTCGACGAAAACCTGCGCGGCGAAATGCGTTTGCTCGTCCGCGAATTGCAACAACGTTTGCGCATCACCACCATTTTTGTCACCCACGACCAACGCGAAGCCCTGGCGGTCGCAGACCGGATCGCGCTTTTGCTGGACGGGCGAATTGAACAATGTGACGCGCCGCGCGAATTATTGCTTAACCCGCGTAGCGCGCGCGCCGCGCGGTTCTTCGGCTGGAAACTGTTGGCCGGCGAGCGCAGCGGGCAGATCGTGCGGACCTGCGTGGGCGAATTCAAGCTGAAGCAGTCGGGCCGGGACGGCCCATGCGACGTGCTCTTCCGCCCGGAGGACCTCAGGCTTTATCAAAATGCGAACGGCGGAAATTTAGCGGGCCGGCTTGAAAACCTGTTTGATTATGGCATGCGCTGGCAATGGCGCGTGCGGCTGCCGAACGGCGACATTCTCGAAGCCGAACAGGCGCGATTGCCGGAAGAAAATCCGCCGCCGATCGGCGCTGAAGTGAGCCTGTCTTTGCCGGAAGACGCGGTAAGATGCTTTCCGTCCACTGGAACAGAGAACGTCTATTATCCGTGATTTAGCGTCTAAGTCTTTCATCAACTGCGATCGAAGCCAAGCAGCGCAAGGGCGCCCAATCCATAGAATGCGTATTCAGGGTCCGCCCCGTCATCCCATGCGGCGCCCCTGAATCCACCTTCGCCACGTTCGAGCTTATTCACATATCGGAGACAGCTTTCGGCGTCGACCCGATCCGCAAAACCCAATTCGCGCGCGGTAAGCAACCCTGTAAAGGTTGATAACAGATCGCAGAAGGGGATCTGAGTATTGGCCCGAAATCCCCCCTCATCGCCTCTTACATTGGTCAGAAAAGTTTCAATCCCACGCACTGTCTGATCGTCCAGCGATCCGAATCGTTTGAGCAGCGTGGCGGCCGCGGCGGTCGGATTTGCGCCGCTTCGTTTCATCTGCCCAATTTCAACGAAGCCGCCGTCGTCTCGCCGCCTGGAGAGAACAAAGCGCTCGACGCCGGCCAGGTTGGGCAACGACCTTCCGAGCAACTCATAGCAGAGCGCCACCAGGAAAGTGTGATAAACGCTGCCCACGCCGCCTTCGTTTGTTTTGGCGTAGCCGCCGTCGGGACGGCGGAACGCCTCCAGAGAGGCCGTTACTTCATCGGCAAAACTTTCCGCGTCGCCTGCAAGAGGCTCCAGGTTCCCGATCAATTGGACGGTAATCACTGAATAGAGCCAGCTCACCAGGTCGATCAGGCTGTATTCCCGCCTGGCTGCTGCGGCGCTTTTCAAGTATGTGGCGATCTCCTGACAGCGGGAGTGATCCAGCGCATCCAGGAGCGCCAGCGCGCGCACCGCGAAACTCGTGTAATAGAGGTCGGAGCCGCCTTCACGCCCCGCGAAACCGCCGTCCGATTGCCGGAAGCGAAGGATGAAATTAACGTGCCGCGCGGCCCGCTCTGGATCGAGGCGTCGCAGCTCGCTCGCAAGACGCTTGGTCAGCCGTAGGAGGAAACTGTCGTGCAGGGCCGCGCCAAGGCTGAGCCGGACTGAAAGCGGAAGCCGTTCAGTCAGCCGCCCGAGAAAACTATTCCGCAAGTTCTTGATCATAGTAGATACTGCTGGTGAATTCCCCGATTCTGGAGCGCCAGAGGCGCGTAATGTTTATAGAACACGTTGCGCAATAGTTCTCCAAGCTTCGGAGGAGCGACATCCGCCACATGTCGCTCCTCCGAAGCTTGGGACAATCGCCTGGTAATTTCTATAAACATCAGGCTCCTCCGGAGCTAAGAGCCAAAAGACTCATTTTCTGAATTCGCCAGTAGCATCATAGTAGAGGCAGACCTGCGCGTCTGCCATCAACGTATGAGTTTTATTCTTTTTGCCGCGAACGCAGCGGAGAAATGCAGATGATTTAGTCCTAAACGTATCTCTAGTTAAGGACTACAAGATCTCGGGCGAATTCAGGCTCGGCGGATTCGTCGGCCAGAGCGGTGTCGACCAGGAAATAGAGTAATTCGCGAAGTTTTTCAGGCTCGACTTCGTCGGCGATGGTTTCGGCGCGCTGGCGGTATTTCTCGACGAGTTTGCGGGCTTTTTCGAAAACCTGGCAGGACTCATAAATCCGCGCCACACGTTGGACCACAGCGTCAGTCTTGGAGTTCCCGGAAATCAATTGAAGAAGCTCTTCCCGCTGCGCCGGCGTCGCGCTCTCGAGCGCCAGGGCGAGCAGAAGCGTCGGGCGCATCGCGAGCGCGTCCTGCCCGATGATGCGTTTGTTTTGCAGGTCGGTTGACCAATCTTTGAGGTCGTTGACGATCTGGAAGGCTACGCCAAGATGGCGGGAGAAACCCGAGATCATCTCCTCGTATTTTTCAGTCGGGCCGGCCAGCCGAAGGCCGGCGTAGAGCGCGGCTTCAAAGGCCGGGGCCGTTTTGAGGGCGTAGATTTTGAGCGCGTCAATCGGCTGAAGCGAGACCTCTGTTCTGGCCTCGTCGCGCCAGAGGAGTTCCGCGCCTTGCCCTTCGGATAACTTGACGTGCGCCTCTGAAAGACGTTTCAGAATGGCCGCCACGGCTTCACAAGGTAGATTGCCGCCCTCGTTCGCGATCATGCGATACCCCAGTCCGAGCAGGTAATCGCCGACGTTGATGGCCGTGGACACGCCATGCCGGCGGTGCAGCGTCTGATGCCCGTATCGAAATTCATCATTGTCCTCGATGTCGTCGTGGACGAGCGAGGCTTTATGAAAGGCTTCCATCGCCATGGCGACTCGACGGACGGGGTCCGGAAGCGCGGCTTTTTGATCGCCCTCGGGCGCGTTTGATTGTTGATCCTGCAAGGCGTCGTAGGCGGCTAGCGTAATGAAAGGCCGAAACCGTTTTCCGCCTTTGCACAACCAGTCGTAAGCGATGGCTTCCGTTCCCGCGACTGGATCGCGAGAATAGTCCGCCGCGCCGTTTTGTAGTTGGCTGCGTAGTCTGGGTAAGAGAGCGGTGAAGTCATCGCCGAACATGTCGTTCGCCGCTCGCATGAGTGGTAGGTAAGAGCGGGTCTTGACGGTTGGCTGCTCCTGATAAGTTTCCAAGACCTCCATCACCCAGTCATTATCCACCGTTGTGCTTTTGCAGTTACTGGAGTGCAGAGGGATCGCGTAGGCGGGGACGCCGCTCTGAACGACTTTCTCAAAAGCCTTTTCCAGCACGTTTAGACATGCGATGCCGAGAATGCCGTCGACGTAGCCGCTGACGATTACCTTGAGCACAATCGGCGTCCCCTCGGCGACCATGATCTTGTAGCCGAGTTTTTCCGCCTTTATCTTGAAATCGCCGATGGAACACGCGCCGCAATCTTCGCAATGCAACCCGAACTCGTCGTAATGGGCGCTGCAGGCTTCCACATGTTTCAGACAATGCGGCAGTAGCAGAATTCGCTTATGGAATGGAATCGAGACAAATTGCTCTTTCCAGAAGCCGTTGCCGAGCATCACCATAGCGAAGCCCAGATAACCTTTCTCGAGCCCCATCTTTTCGAGCAGCGCCCCGGCGTGAGCCTCCAGGTCTTTTTTGCTCAATGGCCGGCTGCGATCGAGGCTCCGGACGTATTGAAAGGCCTCGGCCCTGATTCGTTCGCGCAGTTCCTGCGTCTCAGGATTCAACTTGAGCAATTTGCTGCCGAGCTTCGGTTTCGCCGAAGTTTCAGTCTGGACCGCGACGTCCGTAGTCGCCGCTGTCCCCGGGATTGCTGAAACGATATTAGACATGAAGTTCTCCTGCGGAAGTGATCGATTGAGCCGAGCCTCTCCCATCAGTCAAAGTGAGTTGAAGGGCGCGGCCTAGAGCGCCGGTGATAAAAATAACGGGGTATAGTTGTTCGAAGTACCAGAGTTTTGCGAAATAGAATCCGATCGGAGACGCGTCGACAAAGCCGCCGTCTTCGACGCGCTCGACTAGCCATCGAATCCCGCGCTCAAGCGCCTCCTTCGATCCCGCGACATCGCCGCAGCCGAGCAAGGCGTCTACCGCCAACGCCGTCTCTTCGACGCTCGAAGGCGTTTGCGGGGCGCCGCCCCAACCGCCGTCATCGCCTTGCGCCCGGATAAGCCAATGAAATCCGCGCCGGGCGGCCTCGGTCTCGATCAGATTCAAAGTCCGATAGGCGGTCAGGACTCGCGTGGTCCCATATGTCGGATTTTCGTCCTCAAGAGCGTGTTGATTGCCGAACCAGAGCGGGATCCATGCGCCGTCTGAACGCTGCGCGCGACCCAGAAATCTCAGGCCGCGCTTGGTTGCGACATCCATCCTTCGCGTATACGCCTCTCCCTCTCCTGCGGTTGCAAAAGAGGCGGAGAGAAAGTCCTTCTTCCACGCGGCGAGCGCGCGCAGCGCATGCGCGCTGATGTCGGCGCTGCTGCGGTCAAATGGCAAATGTCCCCAGCCGCGGCAAAATGTAGGCCAACCTCCGTCCCCATTTTGAAGGTCTAAAAGCCATGAGATTCCGGCCTTAGCCGCCTCGCTCGATTCCGCCGTCACGCCGAGGTTTCGCAGCGCGAGCAAAGCCCCCGAGGTGTCGTCCGCGTCCGGCACGGCGCCGGGCAGCGGCGTCCAACCCCATCCGCCCGGAGCCGTCGAAGTGAACGGATGCGTCTCGCGGTATTGTTGACCGAGCAGCCATTGTCGCGCGGCGCCGGCGGAATCACGCATGTCCTCTCCGGCGTCCGCAAGCGCGTTGATCGACAGGGTTGTCACCCAGGTGGAGAGATTCGTGTCAATGGGCCAGCTGCCGTCGGGGCGTACCGCGCCCTCAAGGAACTGAACGGCCTTTTGAACCACCGGATGCGACGAGCGCCCCGCGCCAGCCATGCTCATCGTGACAAAGCTGACCAGCGGAGTGGCTTCCAGAAAGCCGCCGTTCACAGGTTGTATGGATTCGAGCTTACGCAGCGCGCGCGGAATGGCCGCCTGACGGAGTTGGCGCGCCAGGGGTATCCGTAATTCGGTTTTCGAGTGTTGCAGGATCCCCAGGGCGATCAGCGCGGGCAGGGCGTAACTCACGACCGGCAGGTTAATCCATTTGTAGGTCGAGGCAGGGAAACAGGCCAATTCAAAGGGCAGCGGCGGCGCCTCATGCCAGTCGATCAGTCCGGCCAAAGCGGAGCAGAGAAGTATGGGAACCGAGAAGGTGCGATCCTTTCCGTAACGCGCGCGAATCGCCCCCGCGAGCGTACCCGGATCTCGCCCGCCCGCGACGCGTTCCAGATAGTCTTCCGCTCGCCGCAGGCTTTCGTCGATCCGCTCTGACGACGCCGCGCCTGCTTCCTTGCCCAATGTCAGAGCGGCGCGGCAAAGCATGGTGGTCGAAATATTCGAGAAGCTTTTGACCGTGTCACCCCAGCCGCCGTCGTCAGCCTGATGGTCCAGCAGCCAGCGCGCGCCGCCGCCTATCAACGCGGCGAAACGCCGGCGATCCACCAGCGTCAATGCGCAAACCGCCGTCGCGGTCGAAAGCGATGAATTCGCCAACTCGCCGACCCAAAATCCTTCCGGCGTCCGCTGCGACAGCAGATGCGCGCGCGCCTTCGCGTACGCCTCAGCGAGCCGCTCGGGAGCGATTGGCTGTTGCTTCATTGCGGGTGATGTTTTTGCGCTTGCCGTCATATCCGAATTGAATCAGCCACAGAGCGACTGGGGGACTGGGGGACTGGGCGACTGGGGGATGAGAGAGATTTTCGCCCCATCCCCCCGTCGCCCAGTCGCCCCGTCCCCTGTGGCCATATTCCGATTTATGCGAATAACTTTCCTGATTTTCGAACGAACTGCATCTTCCATTGCAGAATTTGAAACTGACCGGTGAACTGAATGAACAATCGCCTGAACAAACTCGCCCCAGCGCCTGTTTGGTTATCCCAGTACATCTTGGGAATCCACTTGAAGTTCAGGTTATAAGCGAGTCGGAATAGACGCCAGTGCATCGGCGTCATCTCTTCGATCTTAAAATGACGCCCCAGCCCGGGGATGACCGGCGAGTAGAAGATCGGGAAGATCACCATCCGTTCGTGATAGAGATTCTCGATCCAGCGGACGGTCTTGGCGACGTCCTCGGGCGTTTCTCCGGGCAGCCCCATAATCAGGCTGACCAGTGGAAAATAACCGGCTTTGATCAGCCGGCGGATTTGCTGGTCGCAAAGCTCGCCCCACTCCGCCGGTTTGAAGGGACGAATCTTGCCGCCCTTTTGATTCATGTCGAGCAGCTCTCCGCTGGCGGTCTCGACGCCGAGATTCACCCAGAGGTACCTGTGGCGTTGCCCCTGAACCAGCAGGTCATGAACTTCGCGCAGGTCGTCGTCGGAATATTCGGCGACGGAAATAACGTTGGCGTGATCGATCTGGATCAGCTTGAGCGGTTTGACTTCTCGAAGACGGCGGATCAGCTCTTTCAAAACAGGCGGGTTCACCGGCGTGCGAGACGAGCCGCCGTAACGGAAGAAATCCTCGCTAAGCGCGCATATCGAAGTCACCCCCCGTTCGACGTTCCGCTCGACGTCGGAGGCGACGACGTCAATCGGGATGTGAATCATTCGCTCGGTCGCGATCGTGCAGAATTGGCAGCCCTTGCCGCAGCCTCTGCTGATTTCAACCACTCCCATCGAGGTGGGGCCGCAAATCGCCGGGATCTCGTTTTCATGCGAGCTTCGTGAATTGACGACGGGCGGCAGCTCCCGGCCGTCCGCCAACTCGTGAAACCAGGGCGCGATCTGCGCTTCGGCGTAGCCCTCGACCACCGTATCGATTCCCAGACTGTGTCGCGCCGCTTCGTTTTGCGCCAACTGCCATGCGCCGGCGCCGCCCGCCACGATTTTGAATGGGAGCGTCCTCTTCTTCTCTTTGAGTTGAAGGAGCAACCGCTTGTACCAGGTGTGCGTGTAAAGCGTTCCGCCGGCCATGTCTGACATCGTGCTGTTCGACATTCCGCGCCCGAGCGGATCGGAGGAAGAGACCGCGACGATCCTGGTTCTCGGGCCGACGCATTTCTCCAGGTCCTCAGGCGTGCAGAGAATGACGTCTTCGCGGCGGAATCCGTCGCCGAGCAACGCGGCCTCGATACGGCGCAATCCCAGCGGCGCCTTGCGGGCGGCCAGCCCGTCCGAGGGCAAAGGAGGGGCGATGATATTTCGCATTATCGATTCGGGCACCGTCGTGGTTTGAATCGTTCCCATCATCCCGTCGAACAGGACGGGATAGTCCGCCATCAGGGTTCGATCCGCAGTTAATACCACGGGATATCCGTTAGTCGCCAAACATGCCTCCTATAATAGCCATAGA
>Ga0207428_10002433_pt1 | contig 18597 bp, 16 predicted proteins | sample RhiMethybrSRZTD1_FD_187600 | JGI IMG/M metagenome (GOLD analysis project Ga0207428, IMG submission 187600) | Populus rhizosphere microbial communities from Tennessee, USA - Rhizosphere MetaG P. TD hybrid SRZTD1 (SPAdes) (version 3) | ecosystem: Host-associated > Plants > Roots > Rhizosphere >...
CAGTCCCGATCGCCCGGGCTACGCTGAGCCGCCGGGTGGCAGCGCCGACGGAGCCGCCGAAGTGATGCGGGTCGTGCGGCAGAACATCGCGGCCGGCGCGGACGTGATCAAGGTCTACGGCTCGACCGGGAGCGCGGACGACGTGACCGGCGACGAGACCTACACCTACGAAGAGATGAAGGCGGCGGTCGACGCGGCGAAGGGACGAGGCAAGCGGGTGGCCGTCCACTCCTATGGTCCCGACGGTGCGCGCGACGCCGTGCGGGCGGGCGCCACGTCGATCGAGCACGCCACCGACATGGACGATGCCACGCTCCGCGAGATGGTGAAGCGGGGCACGTTCTACGTTCCGACGATCGACCACAACCGCTATTACGCCGAGAACGCCTCGATCTTCGGCTACGACTCGTCCGCGGTCGCGCGGCTGGACGAGTACCGCGGGCGAAATCTGGAGACGCTTCGTCGCGCCGTGCGGGCGAAGGTGAAGGTGGCGATGGGCTCCGACGCGCTCTTCACGATGTGCGGCGAGAACACGCGCGAGCTCGAGTGGTTCGTCAAGGCGGGTATGACCCCGGCCCAGGCGCTGGCCGCCGCGACCGTGAACGGCGCCGCGCTCCTCGGCCAGGAGAAACAGCTCGGCGCGCTCGCGCCCGGCTACACGGCGGACATCGTGGCCGTCGAGGGGAATCCGCTCACCGACATCAGGGCCGTCACCGCGCGCGTCCGTTGGGTGATGAAGGCGGGGCAGGTCGTCGTGGACCGGAGGCTGGGAACCGCCGAGCGCTGAGCCGCCGGCCACCGGGGTCCCACCGCCGGGCCCCGCGGTTCTTCAAGTTTCTCGCCGGGTCTGCCGATGATTCCGCCATGCGCCACTTCAGCGTCCGCGGCTTCGGCATTCGATTCGTCCTTGCCCTCATCCTTCCCATCACCGGCATCGGGCTCGTGCTCTGGACCGTGACCCAGCTCATCGTCTACCAGCTCAACCACGCCTAACCTGGATCGCGCGTGGGTGCGCGCCTGGTGCCGTCCCGTTGCTACTCCTGCCTCGTACCTACAAACTCAAGTCCACCATAAACTAACGCCCAAAGTGGGCCACGGATTGACTCGTCCCAGGGCGGGTTGACGGGAGCATCCCACAGTGATGACTGGCCCCGGGGCCAGTTGAGACAGCCGCCGTGAACAGGCCCCGGGGCCAGTAGCGTCAACCCTCGTTCACGGGCAACAGGCCCCGGGGCCAGTTACTCGCTGCGGCTGGCCCCCGGCCTCGCGAAGAACGACACGCCGCGCAGATTCTCGTCCACCTTGAGCGGCTGATAGATCGAGGGGAAGGCGCGTGCGCGGCAGTCGAGGCGCTCGCAGAGGCGGCAGGTGATCCCGACCGGGGCGGCGGCTTGCGGGTTCGTGAGGTCGAAGCCGTCGGCGTATACGAGGCGCTTCGCCGACTCCACGTCGCACCCCAAGCCCACCGAGTAGAGCACCTCCGGCGTGTGATAGCCGCCGCGGTGCTTCCGGATCGTGCGCGCGAAGGAGAAGTAGAGGGTGCCGTCGGGGAAGCGGTCGAGCTGCGCGCGGATCACGTTCGGCTGGAGGAAGGCCGCGTGCACGTTCCAGAGCGGACAGAGGCCGCCGAACCGCGGAAACCGAAGTCCGGTGGCGCTGAATTTCTTCGAGATGTTTCCCGCGATGTCGACCCGCACCATGTGGAATGGGATCCCGCGCGCGCCGGAGCGGTTGAGCGTCGTGAGTCGGTGGCAGATCTGCTCGAAGTTGGCGCGGAAGCGATGCTCCAGGAGATCCGTGTCGTACCGCTCCTCCTCAGCGGCGCGGAAGAACGCGTCGTAGGGCATCAACAGCGCTCCGGCGAAGTAGTTCGCGAGCGCGATCCGGCAGAGGGCGCGCGACTCCGGCGACGTGAGCTGCTCGTCTTGGGCGATGCGATCCAAGGTGTCGGGGCAGGTGAGGAGCGCCGCCTGGTGCGCGAGCTGGAATCCGCGTGAGCCTCGCCGCAACACCTCGGACAGATGGAGCTCCCGGCGCTCCGGATCGAAGCGCCGCACCGCATCCCCCATCTCGCCCAGCCGGAGCACCCGCACGCGTACGCCATGGCGCCGCTCCATGTAGTGCGCCATTCCCTCGAAGAAGTCCTGGTCCCCGAGCTTGGCGTCCTTCCAGGTTCGATCCGCCTCGGCCTCGAGCTCAGGGAAGTGGTTCACGTGGCGCTGGACGAGGTCCGACACCTCCTCGGCTGCGAGTCCTCCGCGATCCACGCCGGAGAGATCCTGCCGGTCCACCACCTCGGCGGCGATCGATTCGGCCGAGGCGCGCGCGTCCGTGTAGGCATGGTGCAACCGCACCACGGCTCGGGCGATGGCGGGACTCGACGAGACGAACTCGCGGAGCTCCCGCTCGTCGAGGCGGCGCTCGCCAAACAAAGGATCGCCGAAGGCCTCGGCGAGGTCCGATACGAGCCGCGCGTCCTCGCCGATGGCGAAAGTCCTGAGGTCGACATTGAACGCGCGCGCGAGCGTGAGGAGGAGTCCGGCACCCAGTGGGCGCCGGTCGTTCTCGATGAGATTGAGGTACGAAGGGGAGATTCCGAGCCGCGCGGCCATGGCGGCCTGGGTCAACCCCTCGGCCAGGCGCAACGCTCGGATCTTCCGCCCAAGGGCGGGAGCTTTCAAGTTCGCGTCCACCAAGGAAGTTTACCACAGTTACAAAGCAAGCGTCTGTGACAAGGAACAGTGTAACTGATGTAATTTATTGTAATACAATAAATTACTGGCTTTGATCCACAGATTCTGTCATTCTTGTTACATGAACCTGAGTGCGCTGACAACGACAGGGGCGACCGTGGAGGCCCCGATCCGCCCGGGATACGAGCGGGTCCTGACGCCGGAGGCTCTGGCCTTCATCGAGGGCCTGACGCGGGCCTTCCGTCCGACGCTCGAGCAGCTCCTGGCGGAGCGCGCGAGCCGTCTTTCGATCGCTGCCCCACTCGAGTTCCTCGACGAGACGCTCCCGGTTCGCCAGGGCGGCTGGACGATCGCGCCGGTCCCGCGCGATCTCACGCGACGCACCGTCGAGATCACGGGGCCGGTTGACCGGAAGATGGTCATCAACGCGCTCAACTCCGGCGCGGATTGCTTCATGGCGGACTTCGAGGATTCGAACGCCCCGACCTGGAGCAACAACGTCGAAGGACAGCTCAACCTGATGGACGCCGTTCGCCGCACGATCGACTACGTGGATCCGGCGTCGGGCAAGGAGTACCGGCTCGCCGACCGCACGGCCACGCTCATCGTTCGCCCGCGCGGTCTCCACCTCCCCGAGCGGCACCTCCAGGTGGACGGAGCGCCCGTCCCGGGATCGCTGTTCGACTTCGGTCTCTACTTCTTCCACAACGCGCACGAGCTGATCCGGCGGGGAACCGGGCCGTACTTCTATCTTCCCAAGCTGGAGAGCTATCGCGAGGCGCGCCTGTGGAACGACGTCTTCGACGCAGCCGAGGAGACGCTCGGCATCCCGCGCGGAACGATCAAAGCCACCGTGCTGATCGAGACGCTTCCGGCCGCGTTCCAGATGGACGAGATCCTCTACGAGCTCAGGGAGCATGCGGCCGGGCTCAACTGCGGCCGCTGGGACTACATCTTCTCCTTCATCAAGCTGCGGCGGAACGATCCCGCCGCGGTCCTGCCCGACCGCTCGCAGGTGACGATGGAGCAGCCCTTCCTGCGCGCGTACACGCAGCTCTGCATTCGCACCTGCCACCGCCGCGGCGCGCACGCGATGGGGGGCATGGCGGCGCAGATCCCGATCAAAGGCGACCCCGACGCGAGCCGCGCGGCACTCGAGAAGGTGCGCCAGGACAAACTGCGCGAGGCCGCGGACGGCCACGACGGCACCTGGGTCGCACATCCGGGGCTCGTCGCGGTCGCGCGGGAAGTGTTCGAGGCCGTCATGGACGGCCCCAATCAGCTCGACCGGAAGCGCGAGGACGTGGAGGTCACGGGGAGCGACCTTCTCGCCGTGCCGCGCGGCACGCGCACCGAAGAGGGCCTCCGGCTCAACGCGCGGGTCGGCATCCAGTACCTGGAAGCCTGGCTCGGGGGGCACGGCTGCGTCCCCCTCTACAACCTCATGGAGGATGCCGCGACCGCGGAGATCTCCCGCGCGCAGGTGTGGCAGTGGGTCCACCACAGGGCGCGCCTCGAAGACGGAGCCGTCGTCGACGCAGCGCATGTTCGCGCGGTCGTCGAGGACGAGATGCGCCACGTGGAGCAGGAGGTTGGTTCCGAGCGGTTCCGGAACGGGCGGTTCGCCGAAGCGTGTGATCTGTTCCTCGGGCTCTCCACGGCGGAGACGCTCGAAGAGTTTTTGACCATTCCGGCTTACGGCCGGATCGACTAGAGAGCGATCCGGCTCGAAGTCGTCGACATCAAGGGGGCACACCATGGCAACGACGCGCTTGAAACGAGCTCGAAACCGCATCACTCCTGCGGCCGCGACCGTCCCGGCACCGCGTGCTGTTCCTGCGGAGCCGGCGCCTGCCGTCCCGGCCGCGCGCTGGACCGGCGTGATCCGCCCCTATAGCCACGAGGACGTGGAACGGCTCCGTGGGTCGGTCAAGGTCGAGCACACGCTCGCCCAGCTCGGCGCGCGACGACTCTGGCACCTCCTCACGACGCGCGAGTACGTGAACGCGCTCGGCGCCCTGAGCGGCAATCAGGCGGTGCAGCAGGTGAAGGCGGGTCTCGAGGCGATCTACCTGAGCGGCTGGCAGGTGGCCGCGGACGCGAACCTCGCCGGCCAGACCTACCCGGATCAGAGCCTCTATCCCGCGAACAGCGTCCCGAGCGTGGTGCGCCGCATCAACCAGGCGCTCTTGCGCGCGGACCAGATCGAGCACGCCGAGGCGCGCAAGGCGCCCGCCCAGAACGGCCACAACGGGCACGGCGCGAACGGCAACGGGCACGGCGCGAACGGCAACGGGCAGCGCGCGGCGCGCACCTGGCTCGCCCCCATCGTCGCCGACGCCGAGGCCGGCTTCGGCGGACCGCTCAACGCCTTCGAGCTCATGAAGTCCATGATCGAAGCGGGCGCGGCGGCCGTGCACTTCGAGGACCAGCTCTCCTCGGAGAAGAAGTGCGGCCACCTGGGCGGCAAGGTGCTCGTCCCGACCGGACACTTCATCCGCACCCTCGTGGCTGCGCGGCTCGCGGCGGACGTCCTCGATGTCCCCACGCTCATCGTCGCCCGCACCGACGCGGACAGCGCCAAGCTCATCACGAGCGATGTCGACGAGCGCGACCGGGAGTTCCTGACCGGCACGCGGACGTCGGAGGGCTTCTTCGGCTACAAGGGCGGCATCGAGTGCGCCATCGCGCGCGCGATCGCCTACGCGCCGTACGCCGATCTCATCTGGATGGAGACGTCGACGCCCGATCTCGAGGAAGCGCGGCAGTTCGCGGAGGCGGTGCACGCCAAGTTCCCGGGCAAGATGCTCGCCTACAACTGCTCGCCGTCCTTCAACTGGCGCGCGAAGCTCGATCCCGAGACGATCGCGAAGTTCCAGAAGGAGCTCGGCGCGATGGGCTACAAGTTCCAGTTCGTCACGCTCGCCGGGTTCCACTCGCTCAACCACGGCATGTTCGAGCTGGCGCGGGCGTACAAGGATCGCGGCATGGCAGGCTACGCCGAGCTGCAGACGGCGGAGTTCGATTCCGAGAAGCACGGCTATTCGGCCACGCGCCATCAGCGGGAAGTCGGGACCGGCTACTTCGACGAGGTGATGCAGGTCATCTCGAACGGGAGCTGCTCGACGCTCGCGCTCGACGGGAGCACCGAGAAGGCGCAGTTCTAGAGCGGCCGGCGCAGGCCTAGGTCGGAGTGCAGCACCGGAGGCGTCCCCGAAAGGGGGCGCCTACCGTTTGCTCGGCGTCGTCCCGACGTCGCCGCGGAGCCGGGTCGTTCCGCCGACGATCGTGGTCGATGGCTTGAGCCCGAGCTGCGCCAGGTACTTCTCGTCGCCGGGATCGTGGAGCTGCCAGTAGGGAAGGCGCTGGCTTCCCGCGAGCTCGCCCTGGTCGAGCCCTTCGGCCGGCGACCACCCGCCTCGCTGCGTCATGCCCGCTGCGGGGAGCCACGTCCAGCGAAGGATGCGGTGGGGATAGGCGCGCTCCACCCAGAACGTCCCCTCTCGCCCGTCGGCGACCTTCACCACGTAGCGAACCGCGTCGAAGCGTCCCGCCGGCACGTCCACGCCCTCCACGCCCTTGCCGCGCTCGATCACGGCCTGGGTCCAGATCAGGGGCCGGTGCGTGAGCCTTCGGTAGAACGCCGCCGGTAGGAACGCCACCTTCCGCTTCTGTCCTGGCGAAATCCATTCGTTCCGGAGGTCGCGGAGCAGGATGAAGAGCTCCTCCTCGGTCATGCCGGGCTTGGCGAGCGTCAGGCGCCGCGTGTCCGACTCCCCCTCGAAATAGCTCTGGTAGCGGTCGGCGAGATGGTAGCGCTCGAAGATCATCTCCTCGTACACGTTGCCGCACCACTCCGAGCCCGAGAACGAGATCTTCATCGGCGAAAAGTCGCGGCTCCGCGTGAAGAGCGACATCATCGTGTTGTAGTGGTAGATCCCGGTCTGGAAGTCGCGGATCAGATTGAGCTTCAAGGCCTCGACCACGTCCGCGGATCCCGGGGCGGGATGGTCCACCTTCACGCGCTTCGCTTCGCTGAAGGGCTCGGTGACGTACACCATCACCGCGGTTCCGGCCCGCGCGTGGCCGTAGCGAGTGACGGTATAGCGATAGCCGTCCAGCTCGGCCTTGCCGTCCTGCCAGTGGGATTCGAACACGGCGCCGAGGGACAGAAACGCGAGCGTCGCGAGGAGCGCGATCGTCGCGACGCGGCGGAGCGTCGGGGTCGGGCGACCCGGTCGGACGTCAGTCACGGCAACAGTATAGCGCGATCGAGACCGTGCCCCGCCAGTTCGCCGTTGCACGTAGGTCCCCCGGGGGTATGCTCGATGGTCGAATCCGGCGCCGCCGGCCTGGGTTACGGGCCGGCGTCCGGACCGTCAGAGGAGGGGCGATGAAGGAAATGACGGATCTCGCCTACGAAATCGAGCGGCTCGAGCAGGAGATCGCGGAGCGCTCGGAGCGGCTGGCCGAGCACAAGCGCCACCTTCCGCAGACTCCGGTCTCCGATTACACGCTGACCGGTCCCGACGGCCCGGTGAAGCTGTCGCATCTCTTCGGCGGGGGCAAGGACCTCATCGTGATCCACAACATGGGGAAGGGCTGCCGGTACTGCACGCTCTGGGCGGATGGATGGAACGGCATCCTGCCGCACATCGAGAATCGCGCCGCCTTCGTCGTCGTCACGCCCGATTCGCCGGACACGCAGGCGCAGGTCGCGCACTCCCGCGGCTGGAAGTTCCGCATGATCTCGAGTCATGGATCGACCTTCACCGAAGACATGGGATTCCGGAGCGAGAAGAGCTGGCTGCCGGGGGTCTCCACGTTCTACAAGAACAACGACGGCAGCATCATCCGCGTGGCCCGGGCCGGTTTCGGGCCGTTCGATACCTTCTGCTCCGCGTGGCATCTGTTCGGGCTCCTCAAGGACGGCGTGAACGGCTGGGAGCCGAAATACCGGTACGGGGCGTAGGCCGCGTCCGGATTCGGGTCCTTGGGTTCTGAGGACCCTTCGTAGGGAGGGTCTTCTGAACGACGTCCGGCCTCGCTCGCCGGTTCCGCGGTTCATCGTGCTCGCACTGGCGATCGCGATTCCGCTCCTCGCGATCGTGCAGGTCCAGGTCCGCTCGACGCACCGGGGCGTCGAAGAGAACGAGGCCCGCCGCGGCGCCGCGCTCGCGCGCCTTGGCGCGACGGCGGTGGACGAGTACCTGCGCGGCATCGCCGATTACGCCGAGGCGTACGCCGAGCACCCCGGGATTCTCGAGGGAGCCAATCGCAGGGACGAGCGCGCGGTCCGCGCCATCCTCTCCCGGCTGATCCAGGGCAACCCCCGCGTCGACCGCACGTTCGTCACCGACCTCGCCGGCGTCGAGTGGAGCGACTACCCGAACGATCCCTCCGTCATCGGAAAGACCTTCGCGTTCCGCGACTGGTTCCGCGGCGTCTCGTCCGGAGAGACCACCTACGTGTCCTCGTCGTATCGCCGTATGGCCGGGCGGCAGGAGCGCTCCATCGCGATCGCGACTCCAATCCGATCCGGCGAAGCGCGCCCCGTCGCCGGTTACCTCGTGGCGCAGGTGCTCGTCTCCTCGCTCGAGCGCCAGCTCGCGCAGCCCGTGAAGCCCGATTCGGGCGGGATCGTGGTGATCGACCGCGACCTCGCCGTCGTGACCGAGCTCGGCTTTCCGCCCGGCTCGGGACCGGGCTCCGAGCTCAACGCGCTGGTACGGGCGAAGAATGGCGGCGGCTCGCTCGGAACGATCCGTATCGCGGGCGCACCCTACCTCGTCGCCGCCGCGCCCTCGCCCGTCCTCGGCGGCCGGGTGCTGGCGCTCCGGAGCCTGCGCGCGGCGCTCGCCCCCGCGCGCGCCATGGAGCTCGTCGTCTATTTTCTCGTCGTCGCGGTCGCGCTCCTTCTCGCCCTCTTCGTGACCGCGATGATCGAGCAGCGATCGAGGCGAATCGCGGCGGCGGAGCGCGAGCGTACCGAAGCGACCTTGCGGGAAAGCGAGCGACGGTTCCGCGCCACGTTCGAGCAAGCGGCGGTGGGCATCGCCCATCTGAGCGCTTTGGGCGCGTTTCTCCGGGTGAACCAGCGGCTCTGCGACATCCTGGGCTACTCCCGCCCCGATCTCCTCCACATGCGGGTCACGGAATTCATGCGCCCCGAGGATCTGGCCGGAGGGGAGGGTTGCCCGCCGGAGGAGGTGCTCCAGCACATCGGCGAGTGGAAGGAAGGGATCTGCCGCGTGGAGCGGGAGCTCAAGCGGAGCGACGGCACCCCCGTCTGGTGTCATCTCACGCTCGCTCCGGTCAGTGACGGCTCCGGCACACCGGAGTACTTCACCGTCGTGGTCGAGGACATCACGGAGCGGAAGCGCCTGGAGGAGCAGTTCCTGCAGGCGCAAAAGATGCGCGCCATCGGCCAGCTCGCCGGAGGGGTCGCGCACGACTTCAACAATCTCCTCACCACGATCCTCGGCTACTGCGAGCTCATCCAGCGGAAGCTCCCCTCGCATGACGCACTTCGCGGCTATGTGGACGAGATCGCGATGGCGGGGCAGCGTGCGGCGGCGCTCACGTCGCAGCTTCTCGCGTTCGGACGGAAGCAGATCCTGCGCCCGCTCCCTGTGGACCTGAACGCGGTCATCCAGGACATGGACCGCCTCCTTCGACGCCTCGTGGGAGACGACGTCCAGCTCGAGACCCGGCTCGACCGGAAGCTCGGCACGGTGCGCGCTGACCAGGGACAGATGGAGCAGGTGTTGATGAACTTGGTGCTCAACGCGCGCGACGCGATGCCGCACGGCGGCCGCGTGACCGTCGAGACGCGGAACGAATGGATCGAGGCCGGATCCGCTCCCGACCAGACGGGCCTCGCTCCCGGCGCCTACGCCGTCGTGTCGGTGAAGGACACTGGCGTCGGCATGGACGCGGCGGTCCGGGCCCAGCTCTTCGAGCCGTTCTTCACGACGAAGGAACGGGGGAAGGGGACCGGGCTCGGGCTGTCGACCGTGTACGGAATCGTGAAGCAGTCGGGCGGCGGCATCACCGTGCAGAGTCAGCTGGGACAAGGGAGCCGCTTCGAGGTCTACCTCCCGACGGCGAGAGCGACCGATGTGCCCGCCGCGCGCGTCATCGAGCCCCACTCCGAGGAAGGCGCGCCCGCGGGGGGCAGCGAGACGATCCTCCTCGTCGAGGACGACGCCACGCTCCGCGCGCTCACGCGCCGGGTGCTCGAGGAGCGGGGCTACCGCGTGCTGGAAGCGCCGAGCGGGGTCGACGCGCTCGCGATGGTCGAGCGGATCCGCGAGCCGATCCACCTCCTCCTCACCGACGTCGTGATGCCGCGCATGAGCGGGTCGGCGCTCGCGGAGGGCGTGCGCGACCGGCATCCCGCGACGCGCGTCGTCTTCATGTCGGGCTATACCGACGAGGCGGTCGTGCGTCAGGCTGCGGCCGGCGGGGGGATCCGGTTCATCCAGAAGCCGTACAAGCCCGAAGGACTTCTCCGCACCATCCGGGCCGCGCTCGACGCGCCCGATCCCGCCGTCAGGACCTGAAGAGTCCCTCCGCGGCCGCGGTCGCCACGTCGGAGCGGAGGGCTTTCAAATCCCGGTGGCCATCGGGATGGATCGCGTTCGTGAGGAGCACGACATACGCGTCCGCCTCGGGATCGATCCAGAGCGACACGCCGGTCCATCCCGAGTGCCCGAACGATCGCTGCGAGAATCGGAGGCCGCGCGGCGCGGAATAGGGGCTCTGGATGTCGAAGCCGAATCCACGGCGCGCTCCCACCCCCGGCTCGCACTGATCGGTCGTCATCGCGCGGATGGTCGCTTCGGCGAGGACGCGGCGGCGGCCGTGCGCGCCGCGCATGAGGATCATCTCGCAGAAGCGCGCCGTGTCGGCCGCGGTGCCGAACACCCCGGCGTGTCCGCCGATACCGAGGAGTGCGCGCGATCGCGCGCGCGGATCGTGCACGACGCCGCGGAGCCACTGCCCCCGCACGAGCTCGGTGGGCGCGGTGCGCCCGCGGTCCCTCACTCGGGTGCCAAAACGCGTGTCCTTGAGCCCGAGCGGGCGGTAGATCGCTTCCGCCCCGAGGACGTCGAGGCGCTTCCGCGCTCGCCGCTCGAGGACGATCTGCAGCAGGATGTACCCGACGTCGCTGTAGGTGAACTTCGTTCCCGGCTCGCTCTCGAGCGGCTCCCCCGCGATGGCGCGGACGAGCCCCGACCTCGAGCCTCGGTAGTCCTCGATGGGATTGTCCGGCACGAAGCCGGCGGTGTGGGTGAGGAGCCGATGGAGCGGAATCGTCCCGATCTGCGTGTCGCGGGTCTCGACGAGATGGCGCTCGAGCGGGTCGGCGAGGCGGAGGCGGCCGTGCGTCGCCTCCTCGACCACGAGCGGCGCGGTCGCCATCACCTTCGTGAGCGACGCGAGATCGAAGATCGTGGTTGCGGTCATCGGCTCGCGCCGCGGGCGGATCGCGCGATGCCCGGCTACGACGCGATGGACTGGACCCTGGCTCCCGCCGACGATCACGACGGCGCCGGGGATGAGCCCCTCGGCGATCGCGGATCTCACCCGCTCGTCGACCGCGCGGAATCGCTTGGCTGGCATGCGCGCGACAGGATACGGCATCGCGCCGCGCGGGCGAAGCGCCCTCACGGCGCGTCCCGGGCTCAAGAAATCAGCGGCGTTGCCGTTCTCTAGCGAGTGTGGACCTGCACGCATTCCTCGGGGTAGGAGCAGCCATGCCCCGCGCCACGAGGCGCTTTCCGGCCGCGCTCCTCCTGCCGGCGCTCCTCCTCGCCTTCACGCCTGCCCCCTCCCGTGCCTCCACCGCCACCGTCCTCCGCAAGACCGCGATCGCCGCGGGAATCATCGGCGCCGGCTTCGCGCTCGACGGTCTGGTGAAACCGCGATCCATGGACGAGGGTCCGGGCGAGGTCATGGAGGAACCGGGCGAGGTCACGGGGGCTGGTCCGTTCGTCTTCGGCGGCACGGCCATCCTCGGCGTCGCGGGGCTCATCACCGGAAGCCCCGGCGCCACGCAGACCGCGAAGGACCTGGCCGTCGCGCTCACCCTGACCTCGGGGGCGGTCTGGGCGCTCAAATACACGACCCACCGCGAGCGTCCCGACGGGTCCAACCACTACTCCTTCCCGTCCGGCCACACCGCGGTCGCGTTCGCCGCGGCATCGGTGATCGACAAGCGCTACGGTGGGGCTGCCGGCTGGGCCGCGTACGGCGCCGCAGCGCTCGCGGGCGAGGCGCGGGTCGCCGACAACCACCACTATTTCTCGGACGTGGTCGCCGGAGCGGTGATCGGCACCGTCATCGGCCGCTTGGTCGCGCACGCTCCATAGGCTATCCTCCGCGGCCCATGCGCTCTCGGGCCAGGACCGCGCTGTTTGCTCTGCTCCTCCTGCTGACGGATGCGATTCCAGCATCCGCCGCGCCCGAGTCCGTAGCCCCCCGTACCGCGGATGCCTCCACCGAAATCGCCTACGTTCCATCCGCGCCAGCCCCGCTCGGCGCGCTCGCGTGGCGCGAGCCCGCCGCCTACGCCTATGCGGCGTCGGACGCCCCCGATTCGATCCCGTCCGAAATCACGCTGCCTGGCGGCTCGACCGTGCTCCGCGAGACCGCGATGGCGGGCGTCGCGATCGGCGCCGGCTTCCTCCTCGACGACACGATCGAGCCGGGCTCCGGCGAGAACACGGCCCTTGATGACGCCGGGCAGGCTATAGGGAGCCCGGTGGTGCTCGTGGGCGGGACCATCCTCCTCGCGCTCTACGGATGGCAGGCGCACGCCCCGAAGGAGCTCAACACCGCGAAGCGGTTGGCTCTCGCGCTCGCGGCGACGAGCCTCACCGTGATCACGCTCAAGGCCACGACGAATCGAGAACGCCCTGATGAGTCGGACGACCTGTCGTTCCCGTCGGGGCACACCGCGAATACGATGGCGGTCGCGACCGTGCTCGATCGCGAGTACGACGGCGTGGTCCCGTGGATCGCCTACGGCGCCACCGCCCTCGTCGGCGCGAGCCGGGTGGTGGGGAACCACCACTGGTTCTCCGACGTGATGGCGGGGGCGGTGATCGGGCGGTTCTTCGGGCGGCTCGTCACGCACAACGACGTCGCGCGCCACAACGCCGCGCACCACTAGAATCGTGACGCGATGATTCCGCTCCGCGACAAGAACCCCTCGGGCACCGTTCCGCTCGTCACCCTCGCGATCATCGCGGGGTGCACGGTCGCGTTCCTGTACGAGCTCTCCGCGCCCTCGCTACAGCAGCTCTTCGCGTCGTACGCGCTCATCCCGGCCCGCGTCACGCTCGGACTCGAGAACGGGGGTCCGCTCGGCCCGCTCGGCGCCATCACGCCGTTTCTCACTTCGATGTTCCTCCACGGCGGCTGGCTCCACCTGATCGGGAACATGTGGTACCTCTGGATCTTCGGCGACAACGTCGAGGACACGCTCGGTCCGGTCCGCTATCTCCTCTTCTATTTTCTGTGCGGGATCGCGGCCGGGGCCACGCACGTGCTCGTCTCGCCCGGATCCACGGTGCCCACGGTCGGCGCGAGCGGAGCCATCGCTGGGGTGCTGGCGGGCTATGCCTCGCTCTTCCCCCGCGCCCGGATCGTCACGCTCATCCCAATTGTGTTCTACTTCTCGATCGTCGAGCTGCCCGCGGTCGCGCTCCTGGTCCTCTGGTTCGTCATCCAAGGCTTGAGCGGGTTCCTGTCCCTGGGCGCGCCGGGCGCGAGCGGGGTGGCCTGGGGGGCCCACGTAGGCGGTTTCCTGGCCGGACTCGTTCTCATCCGAATCCTCAAGCCCCGCAAGGTCATGGCGTAATCGGCGGCCGGGCGGGTACTACCGAGGTAGCAGGCGGCCCTACCAGCTTGACTGGATTCCTCCTTCTGCCACAATGAAGCCTGACCCCAAGCGCACTTAACCCAAAGGATGGCAAGGCGATCCATGAATCGAACCACGCTCCGCCTGATTCTGGTGACCGTGGCCGTCATCGGCTGCGTCGTCTGGCTGATCTCGTCCGGGGTGAAGGCGACCGGGATGCAGTACATGACGGTCACCGAGCTGGCCCAGCTCACGACGCCTCCACGGCAGGACGCGTTCCGCCTCGACGGAAAGGTCCAGGCGGGGAGCGTGGTCTACGACCAGAAGGCTCCCCGGCTCCACTTCCAGATGACCGACGGCAAGGAAGCGATCGGAGTCGTCTACGAGGGCCTCATGCCGGACGCCTTCGCGGACGGGCGTGAGGTCGTGGTCGAGGGCAGCTACCGTCACGCCGACAAGACCCTCCACGCGTCGAAGCTCGTGACCAAGTGTCCGTCGAAGTACGAAGCCGAAGGCCTCGGGAAGGACCGTTCGTGAGCGAGATCGGGAAGCTCTCCCTCTTTCTCGCGTTCCTCTGCTCGTGCTACGCGGTGGGAGCGTTCGCCGTGGGCTTGCGCTCGGGGATGGCCGGACCGCTTCGGAGCGGCCGGCGCGCGGTGTGGGCCGTCTGCGGCCTCACGCTCCTCGCGACGATCCTCCTCGTGCGCGCGCTCGTCGCGCGCGACTTCACGTACCGCTACGTCGCCGAGCACACGAGTCTCGATCTCCCGGCGATGTACGCGTTCAGCTCGCTCTGGGCGGGACAGGAGGGCTCGCTCCTCCTCTGGCTCCTCATCCTGAGCGCGTACGGCGCGGCGTTCCTCTGGTGCTATAGGAAGCGGCTCGATCCCTTCTACGACGCGGTCGCGATGGTCGTGGCGTGCGTGATGATCTTCTTCACGTCGCTCCTCTCCTTCGTGTCGTCTCCGTTCCGGATCCTCGCCACGCCGCCGCCGGACGGAAACGGGTTGAACCCGCTCCTTCAGGACCCGGGCATGATGATCCACCCGCCGATCCTCTACACGGGCTACGTGGGCTTCATCATCCCGTTCGCGTTCGGGGTCGCGGTGCTCATCATGAATCGCACCGGCACGCGCTGGATCGAGGAGGTGCGGCGCTGGACCCTCTTCAACTGGATGTTCCTCGGCTTCGGCATCCTGCTCGGCGCGCGCTGGGCGTACATCGAGCTGGGCTGGGGCGGGTACTGGGGCTGGGATCCGGTCGAGAACGCGTCCCTGATGCCGTGGCTCGTCGGAACCGCCTTCCTCCACTCGGTCATGATCGAGCAGCGCCGGGGCATGCTGAAGACCTGGAACATCGTCTTGATCGTGCTCACGTTCGAGCTCTCGATCTTCGGCACGTTCCTCACGCGATCGGGGGTCCTCACGTCGGTCCACTCGTTCGCGGAGTCGGACATCGGCCCCTGGTTCATGGGTTTCATCCTCGTATCCGGCACCATCGCTACCGCACTCATCCTCTACCGGAAGGCGCTCCTCGAGTCCGAGAACCGGATGGACGCGGTGGTCTCGCGCGAGGGCTCGTTCCTCTTCAACAACGTGCTCTTCGTCGCGCTCTGCTTCGCGACGTTCCTGGGGACCACGTTCCCCGTGCTGAGCGAGGCGGTGACGGGCTCCAAGATCTCGGTCTCGGCCCCGTTTTTCAACCGCGTGAACGTGCCGATCGCGCTTGCGCTCCTCATGCTGACCGGCATCGGCCCGGTGCTCTCGTGGAAGCGCGCGACGGGGGCGTTCTTGAAGCGGAACTTCCTCATCCCGACCTTCGTCGGCGTGCTCGCGACGCTCGTCTGCGTCCCGTTCGGGCTCCGCGGCGTCTATCCGATCGTCTGCGTCTTCGGGGCCGCCTTCGTGATCGCGGCGATCGTGATGGAGTTTGCGCGAGGGGTGCAGGCGCGGAAGGACGTGGACGCGCCGTCGAATCCGACCTCGATCCTCCATCTGGTCCAGAAGAACAAGAGGCGCTACGGCGGCTACATCGTGCATCTCGGCGTCGTGATGATCTTCGTCGGCGTGCTCGGCTCCTCGGTGTTCCAGAAGGAGGCGCACGCGCCGCTCCAGCCCGGGCAGTCCATGGCCATCGGCCCGTACGCGCTCACGCTGGACCGGGTCGAGGACGCGCAGATCCAGAACGCCACGCAGACGCGGGCTCACCTCCAGGTGACCCGGAACGGCAAGCGCCTCGGCGACATGCACCCGTCCAAGGCGATGTACACGAAGTCGCAGCAGCCGATGACCGAGGTCGCGCTCCACTCGACCGCGGCCGAAGACCTCTATCTCATCCTGGGGGGCGTGAACGACGACGGCTCCGCGTCCATCCAAGCCTACATCAATCCCCTCGTCGCTTTCGTCTGGATGGGAGGGATCGTGATGGTGATCGGCACGATCATCTGCCTTGCCGACCGGATGCGCCTGAAGCGGGAAGAGAAGCTCCTGGCATGACCCGTCGCCCCATCCTCGTCACCCTCTCACTCACCGCGGTCCTCCTCGCGGCGTTCGCCTGCACGGCCCGCGCCACCGAATCCGCCGCGGGCCGGAAGGATCCCGCGCGCGCCGTCACGAGCCAGCTCATCTGCCCCTGCTCGTGCGGCGAGATCCTGAGCGGCTGCACGTGCGAGACCGGGAAGTCGATGCAGGGCTTCGTCAACGACGAGCTGAAGAAGGGGAAGGGCAAGGACGAGATCACCACGGCCCTCGTCGCGAAATACGGCGAGGTCATCCGCGGCGCGCCCAAGGCGCAGGGGTTCAATCTGCTCGTCTGGATCCTGCCCTTCGTGGCCACCGGGATCGGCTTCGTCTTCGCGGCGATGGTGCTCAAGCGGTGGGTCGGACGGCGGCATCCGGCAGTGCTCGCACCGGCGGGGCACCCTCCCATGACGCCGGCGGAGCAGGATCTCGCGGACCTCCGAGCCCGCGCCGAAAACGAGCTGCGCGGGCTCCGCGAATGATCCTCGCCGCACAGCTCCTCCTGACGCTCGCGGTCCTCGCGTTCATTCTCACGCCCCTGATCTTGAACCGGGGCGAGCGGAGCTGGGCCGAGCCCGAGCTCGAAGCGAGCCGCCGCTCCATCGCCGAGCGGAAGGGGAGGCTCTATGGCCAGCTCATCGATCTGGACTTCGACCGCGATTCGGGCAAGATCTCCGTGGAGGATCACGCGCGGCTCCGGGAGGAGATCATGGCGGACGTGATCCAGGTGCTCGCGGAGGAGGAGAAAGTCGTGCCTCAAGGCCTGCGCCGCCCGGTCGTCCTCGAGGGAGGCGATCGCGTGGAGCGGATGATCGAGGAGTACAAGCGGGCACGCCGCCCAGGGGCGGGGGCCGCGCGGTGATGAAGCGCGCCGCATCGCTGGGAGCGCTCCTCGCGCTCCTTGCGATCGCCGCGCCGGCGGACGCCCTCGTCATCCAAGGGCGCGTCGTGAAGGGCATGGATCGGAGGCCGGCCCCCGGCATCCCCGTGTCGCTCCATCCGGTGAAGAACGAGCAGGAGCTGCCGGGGCAGACGGTGGCCTCGGGTCCCGACGGGACCTTCCGCTTCACGGGGATCGCCCAGGATCCTTCGACCTCCTACTTCCTCTCCACCGAGTACGAAGGCGCGTTCTACACGGAGGGGCCCGTCGAATTCACGGGCGAGACCGGCGCCAAGGACATGCAGATCTACGACGTCGGAAGCGACATGGCATCGATCCGCGTCACGAACCATCACATCCTCGTGGAGCGCGCCGAGGATCACCTCCACGTCACCGAGATCCTGGTCTTCCAGAACGACGGGGCGACGGCGTACCTGGGCACGGGGCTGAATCACGCCGAGAACGTGGGCGTGCGGCTCGGACTGCCGGCGTCCGTGAAGAAATTCGAGCCGGGCATGGGGGGCGACGAGGGCTCCGTCGTCGTGCAGGGGCGCGACCTCTCGAGCCACCGTCCCATTCCTCCCGGGCAGCGTCCATTCAGCTTCAGCTACGAGATCCCGCTCTCCGGCCGCATGGACCTCTCGCATCGCATCTACTTCCCGACCGAGAGCGTCGACGTCCTGATCAACGACCCCGGGCTGAAGGTGGAGGGGAGCTCGCTCACCTACACAGGCTCGCGCGACCAGGGCGGGAAGAAGTTCGAGATCTATCAGGCCAAGAACCTTCCTACGGGATCCGAGCTCACGATGCGGGTCCATGGCGCGGGCTTCTGGTCCAATCCAAAGATCTATCCCTGGCTCGTGGCCCCGTTCGTGATCGTCGCCGTGCTGATCTTCGCGTCGCGTCGCGGCCGGAAGAGCGATGCACCCGCACCCCGGGCAGGAACGGCGCCGAGCGACGTGCGCACGGCCATCGCCGCGCCCAAGGTCGCGGCGCTCGCGCCGGAATCGAATGGCGACGACGACCTACACACCGTCTACCTCTACCTCATCGATGCGCTCGACAAAGGCCTGGAGCGCGGCGAGTTCACGCGCGAAAGCCACGACCTCGTCCGCGGCAATCTGAAGCGCCGCCTCGAGACGATCCTCTCGGACCGCACCCCGACCTCGCGCTGACGCCTTGATCCTGAAGGCCGACGGCGTCACGAAGCGCTTCGACGACCGGCCCGTCTTGAGCCGCGCCTCGCTCACGCTCGAGCCGGGGCAGGTCGTGCATCTCGCGGGACCCAACGGATCGGGGAAGACGACGCTCGCGCGGATTCTCGGGACGCTCCTTCCTCCGGACGAGGGGGAGATCCTGGTCGACGACGTTCCGCTCTCGGAGCGCCGCTCGCAAACCCGCCGCATGATCGGCTTCGCGAGCCACGCACCGCTCCTCTATCTCTCGCTCACTCCGGTCGAGAATCTCGAATTCTTCGCGACGCTAGCGGGCGCTCGCGACGGCCGGCGCCGCGCACTCGCGCTCCTCGAGCGCTTCGGGCTGGAGCAGGCGGCCCACCGGCCGCTCGCCCACTTCTCGCGCGGGATGCTCCAGCGGGTCGTCCTCTGCCGCGCGCTCCTCCTCGATCCGGAGCTC
>Ga0207428_10002435_pt1 | contig 18594 bp, 16 predicted proteins | sample RhiMethybrSRZTD1_FD_187600 | JGI IMG/M metagenome (GOLD analysis project Ga0207428, IMG submission 187600) | Populus rhizosphere microbial communities from Tennessee, USA - Rhizosphere MetaG P. TD hybrid SRZTD1 (SPAdes) (version 3) | ecosystem: Host-associated > Plants > Roots > Rhizosphere >...
GTCTGGGAGCGTCACCTCTACGGGGACCAGCCGCTCGGCTGGGACGTGATCGGCACCGAGGAGACGGTGCGCGGCGCGACCCGTGACACGTTCATGGGGTATCTCGACCGCTGGTACCTCCCGGAGCGCACGGTGCTCGGGCTCGGCGGGAAGATCGGCGACGACGTCCTCGGGCGGCTCGAGGAGCTCGTCGGCGACATCGAGGCGACCTCCACCGGCGCCGCGGACCCGGTCGTGCTTCCCGAGAACGGCAGCCCGGTCCTGCTCCACACGAAGCAGTCCGACCAGGCGCACGTCGTGATCGGCGCGCGGAGCTTCCCGCACGGCCACCCGGATCGGTACGTCCTGCAGCTCCTCTCGACGGTGCTCGGCGGCGGCATGTCGTCGCGGCTCTTCACGGAGGTCCGCGAACGTCGTGGGCTCGCGTACTACGTGTTCTCGGGCAACCAGAGCTACGCCGACGCGGGCACGCTCGGCGCGCAGGCGGGGGTCGACCTGACGCGGATCGACGAGGCCGTCGAGACGATCGTCGCCGAGCTGCGGCGCATCGCCGGCGAGTCCGTTCCGGCGGAGGAGCTCGAGAAGGCGCGCTCGTTCGCGAAGGGCCGCTTCGTCCTCGGCCTGGAGAGCCCGCACGCGACGATCATGTTCGGCCTGCGCCGCGAGATCCTCGAGGGCCGCGCCGCGGAGCCGACCGAGGTGCTGGAGGGGCTCGACGCCGTCACCGTGGAGGATGTCGAGAGGGTCGCAGCCGACGTCCTCGGCGGGGATCTCCGCCTCGCGCTGATCGGGCCGTTCGACGAGCCCGAGCGCTTCGAGAAGCTCCTCGCCGCCTGAGCTCGCGGGCAGTCAGGCGTGCGGCGCGCGCGGGGCGAAGTACGCGTCCGCGGTCGAGAGAGCCCGCGCGGCTGCACCGCACGAGCTCGATCCCCTTCTGTTTCAGCGCCGGCGAGTTGACGCATAGCGCTATCAACGCTATCTTGACGATATGGATCCCGAAGAGGTCGCCGAGCCGTTCACCATGCCCGTCCCGCCGGGCTTCCCGCCGCCGCCGCATCCAGGCGACCGCGTGCTCTTCTACCGGGCGCACGACAGCGAGGGCGGCCCCGGCGGCAAGGAGCACGAGGACATCATGCTGCGGCGCGTCCCGCGCGAGGTCGCGATGCGGTATCGCGCGGCAGCCGGCGGGCGTGCGATGACGCACGCGCAGTACCTGACCGCGCTCGTCGAGCTCCACGCGCGGATCCGCGAGCGTGCCGACGGCGGCGACGAGACCGCCAAGGCCGTGCTCGAGGGGCTCGGGCTGCAGACGGTCGCCGTCTGAGCGACGTCGCGTCGTAGACTCGCCGGATGACCGAGCGGGAGCTCCTGTACCGCGCGGCGGAGCTGGCCGCGGACCACCTCGACACGCTCGAGACGCGGCCTGTCTACCCGCAGGTCTCGGTCGAGGAGCTCGCTGCGCGGATCGACGTGCCGTTGCCGGACGGGCCGTCGGAGCCGGGAAACGTGGTCGAGGAGCTGGCGGCCGCCCTCGAGCCGGGTGTGGTCGCGAGCCAGAGCGGGCGCTACTTCGGCTTCGTCGTCGGCTCGTCGCTTCCGGCGGCGCTCGCTGCCGACATCCTGGTGTCGGCCTGGGACCAGAACCTCGGCCTGCTGTCGCTCGGCCCCTCGTCGCTCGTGGCGGAGAACACCGCCGGCGCCTGGGTCAAGGATCTGCTCGCGATTCCCGAGAGCGCGTCCTTCGCGTTCGTCACCGGCTGTCAGACGGCCCACTTCACGTGCCTCGCGGCGGCCCGGCAGCACGTCCTCGCGGCGGTCGGCTGGGACCTCGTCGAGCAGGGCCTCGCGGGCTCGCCGCCCATCACCGTGCTCCTGGGCTCGAAGCGCCATTCCACGATCGACCGGGCGCTCCGCTACCTCGGCATCGGGCATGCACAGATCCGGGTGCTCGAGGCCCTGCCCGACGGCAGGCTCGACCCCGACCGGCTCGCGGCCGCGTTGGCCGAGAGTGAAGGCCCGACGATCGTCTGCGCGCAGGCCGGCGAGGTGAACTCCGGCGTCTGCGACGACCTGAACGCCGCCGCCGACGCCGTCGGGGGAACCGGCGCATGGCTTCATGTCGACGGCGCGTTCGGCCTCTGGGCGGCGGCGAGCCCGTCGCTCCGCCATCTCCTCGCCGGCTCGGAGCGGGCCGATTCCTGGGCGACCGATGCTCACAAATGGCTGAACGTTCCCTACGACTGCGGTATCGCCTTCTGCGCCCATCCCGACGCCCATCGAGAGGCGATGACGGCCCAGGCCGTCTATCTGATGCGCGAGGCCGACGTGATCCGCGAGCCGGTGGACTGGACGCCGGAGCACTCCCGGCGAGCGCGTGCAGTGCCGGTCTACGCGGCGCTCCGCCAGCTCGGCCGGTCGGGCGTCGCCGAGCTCGTCGAGCGCTCGTGCGCCCGCGCGAGGCAGTTCGCCGCCGGGATCGCCGAGCTACCCGGGTGCCAGGTGCTGAACGACGTCGTGCTGAACCAGGTGCTGTTCCGCTTCGCGGACGACGACGCGACGGGGGGCGCGCTCGCGTCCGTCCAGGCGAGCGGGGAGGCGTGGATGAGCGGGACCGAGTGGGACGGCCGCCGCGCGATCCGGCTCTCGGTCTCCTCGTGGCGCACGACGGAGGCGGACATCGAGCGAACCGTCGCCGCGTTTCGGCGCGCGACCGAGAGCGTCTAGGTCTCGTCGGCGGGAGCCGACGAAGCCCGCTCGGCGATCTCCTCGACGACCGCGGGGTCGGCGAGCGTCGTCGTGTCGCCGAGGGCGCGGTTCTCGGCGACGTCGCGGAGGAGCCGGCGCATGATCTTCCCCGAGCGCGTCTTGGGCAGCTCGGGCGTGAACACGATGTTGGCAGGTTTGGCGATCGCGCCGATCTTGGTCGCGACGTGGTTGCGGAGCTCGTCGAGCATCTCGACGGATCCGTCGTCGCCGCCCTTCAGCGTCACGTAGGCCACGATCGCCTGGCCCGTGACGGCGTCGGCCCGCCCGCAGACCGCCGCCTCCGCGACGCGGGGGTGGTCGACGAGCGCGGACTCGACCTCGATCGTCGAGATCCGATGGCCGGAGACATTCATCACGTCGTCGACGCGGCCGAGCAGCCAGAAGTCGCCGTCCTCGTCGATCCGCGCGCCGTCACCGGCGAAATACAGGCCGGGGAAGCGCTCCCAGTAGGTCGCCCGGAAGCGCGCCTCGTCGCCGAAAATCCCGCGGGTCATCGCGGGCCACGGCCGGTCGAGGACGAGGTACCCGCCACCCTGCTCGACGCGTTCGCCCTGCTCGTTCACGACGCCCGCGGCGACGCCGGGGAACGGCTTGGTCGCGGAGCCGGGCTTGGTGGTGGTGATGCCCGGGAGGGGGGTGATCAGGATCATCCCGGTCTCGGTCTGCCACCAGGTGTCGACCACGGGGCAGCGCTCGCTGCCGATGTGCTGCTGGTACCAGATCCAGGCCTCGGGGTTGATCGGCTCGCCCACCGATCCCAGCAGCCTGAGGGAGGACAGGTCGTGCTTCTGAGCGTGCTCCGGCCCCCACTTCATGTGGGCGCGGATCGCCGTCGGCGCGGTGTAGAGGATCGTCACCTTGTAGCGCTCGACGATCTCCCACCAGCGGTCCTTGTCGGGGTAGTCGGGGGTGCCCTCGTACATCACCGAGGTCGCGGCGTTGCAGAGGGGCCCGTAGACGATGTAGGAGTGGCCGGTGATCCAGCCGACGTCGGCGGCGCACCAGTACACGTCGGTCTCTGCTTTCAGATCGAAGATGTAGTGGTGCGTCGAGGCGACCCCGACGAGGTAGCCGGCGGTCGTGTGCACGATCCCCTTCGGCTTCGCCGTGGTTCCCGACGTGTACATGAGAAACAGCAGGTCCTCGGAGCCCATCGGCTCGCAGGGACAGCTCGCCGGGTCGTCCGAGACGTCGAGGTCGTGGAGCCAGACGTCCCTGCCCTCCCGCATGGGGACGTCGTTGCCCGTGCGACGGAGAACGAGGCACGAGCGCACCTTCGGCGCATCGGCCATCGCCTCGTCGGCGATCTGCTTCAACGCGACCGGCTTGCCGCGCCGCCAGGCCTCGTCCTGGGTGACCAGCACCTCGCAGCCCATGTCGACCATCCGTCCCGACAGCGAGTCGGCCGAGAACCCGCCGAACACCACCGTGTGCGGCGCCCCCAACCGCGTGCACGCCAGCATCGCGATCGGCAGCTCGGGGATCATCCCCATGTAGATCGCGACCGCCGTGCCCTTCCCCACACCCAGCTCCTTCAGCGCGTTCGCCCACCGCACCACCTCACGCTGCAGCTCCGCGTAGGTGAGCTCCCGCCGATCACCAGGCTCCCCCTCCCAGAAGTAGGCGACCCGCTCCCCCAACCCCGCCTCCACATGCCGGTCGACACAGTTGAAGCAGACGTTGAGCGTGCCGCCGAGGTACCACTTCGCCTGGGGCAGCTCCCATTCCGAGAGCGTCTCGAACGGCTCGAACCAGCTGACGCGCTCGCGCCCCTCGCGCTCCCAGAACGCGTCGGGGTCGAGGTCGTAGATCTCCGGCTGCGCGTTCGCCTGGGCGGCGAATGCCGGGTCGGGCGGGAAGCGCCGCTCTTCGCCGAGTAGGGTCTCGATCGCCCGGTCGCTCATCGCGCCGTTTCCACCACGCTCCGCGCCGGGTCGAGGTCGTACGGGAGGTCGGTGAGCGTCTCGTAGCCGTCCTCCGTGACGAGCACCAGGTCCTCGAGCCGCACACCGCCGAACCCGTGCCGGTAGAGACCGGGCTCGAGCGTGATCACGTCTCCTGCGATGAGCTCGTGGCCCTTCCGCGAGAGCCCCGGGGCCTCGTGCACGTCGAGGCCGACGCCGTGGCCGAGCCCGTGGTTGAAGCCCTCTCGAAGCACCGTGCCTTTCGGCCTCGAGAGCCCGGTCGAGTACCCGAGGCCCTCGTAGAAGCGGCAGACCTCCCGCCAGAGCTCCGCGCCGTGGGCACCGGGCCGGACCAGCTCCCGCACGAGGTCGAGCGCCTCGCGGGTGTGCTCGTGCCAGGTGACGAGCTCGGGGTCGGGCGTCCCGACGGAGAACGTCCGGGTCATGTCCGAGTAGCACGTGCTCTCGAGTTCTCGTGGAAAGAGGTCGCAGACGATCACGTCGTCGTTCGCGAGGCGCCCGGAGCCCTGGTGGTGGCCGTCGGCGGCCTGTGCCCCGTGCGCGACGATCGCGTCGTCGCCGCGGCAGCCGAGCTCCGCGAAGGCAGCCTCCGCCGCGGCCCGCAGGAGCTCCGAGGTGAGCGGCTCGCCGTCGACCACCCGGCCGCCGTCGCCGGCCTCGGAGCGTGCCAGCAGCTCCGCGATCGCGCGCATGCCCGCCTCGCCCGCCCTCGTCGCCCGGCGGATGCCGTCCAGCTCGAGGCGAGTCTTCCGGCGCCGGCGGAGGTCGAAGAGCCCCTGGTCGGGGACGAGCTCGATCCCCGCCGCGCGCAGCGCATCCGCGACCTGCAGCGGGAACGCGGCGGGCACGCTTGCACGCGTGATCCCGAGCGACTGGACGGAGCGCACCACGTGGGTCGCGTCGATCTCGTAGAAGTCGACTCCCGCCTCGATCAGGTCGTCCACCGAGATCGTCTCGGACGGGATGATCTCGACCGACGGCTCGACGACCGAGATCCGGTCGCCCTCGATGCTCCACACGACCGCCACCCGTCGCCCGCCGACCTCGGCATACAGGAACGGGTCGCCGACCTGGAGCGGCAGCTCGTGCCGCAGCTCGGGGGAGCGCTCGGTGTCGCCGAAGATCAGGAGGTCCATGGGACGAGCCTATCGGCGGGTCGGCCGCAGAGGCGCGGGTAGGGTGGAAACGATGACGACGGCGCTCGTGGAGTTGAGGCGGCGGCTGGCAGAGGTCTCCGACGTCTCGCGCGCGGCGGGGGTGCTCGGCTGGGACCAGCGCGTGACGATGCCGCCGCTCGGCACCGAGGCGCGCGCCGATCAGCTTGCGACGCTCGGCCGCATCGCGCACGAGCGGTTCACCGACGACGAGGTCGGACGGCTCCTCGACGACGCCCAGCCGGCCGTGGAGTCGCTCGAGTACGACTCCGACGACGCGAGCCTCGTCCGCGTCACGCGCCGCGACTGGGAGAAGGCTCGCCGGGTGCCGGCCGAGCTGCGCGAGGAGATGACCCGAGAGGGCTCGCGCGGCCATCACGCCTGGGTGCAGGCGCGCCGCGACAGCGACTACGCGTCGTTCCGTCCGTACCTCGAGCGCAACCTCGAGCTCAAGCGGCGGTACGTCGAGTGCTTTGAGTGGTCGGACAGCCCGTACACGCCGCTCCTCGACGACTACGAGCCCGGCATGCTGACGACCGAGGTGCGCGAGGTCTTCTCGGTGCTCCGGCCCGCGCTGACCGAGCTCGTCGCCTCCGCGCCGGAGATCGACGCGTCGTTCCTCCGCGGCGAGTTCGCCCCCGACGAGCAGCGCGCGTTCGCGGAGCGCGTGCTCGACACGCTCGGGTTCGACGACGGCTCGTGGCGGCTCGACCCGACGGCGCACCCGTTCTGCACCTCGTTCTCGAACCGGGACGTTCGTCTCACGACCCGGTACCACCCGGACAACCTGGAGTCGGTCTGGTCGACGCTCCACGAGGCCGGTCACGGGCTCTACGCGCACGGAATCGCCGACTCGCTCCTCCGCTCGCCGCTCGGCGGCGCACCCTCGCTCGGGCTGAACGAGTCGCAGTCGAGGACCTGGGAGAACCTCGTGGGGCGCAGCCAGCCGTTCTGGCAGCACTGGTACGGCGCCCTCCAGGAGGCCTTTCCCCAGCTCGGTGGCGTCGAGCTCGACACGTTCGTCCGCGCGATCAACCGCGCCGAGCCGGGGCTGATCCGCGTCGACGCGGACGAGACGACTTACAGCCTCCACATCATCCTGCGCTTCGAGCTCGAGCAGGAGCTGCTCGAGGAGAGGGTCTCCCTTGACGACCTCCCCGAGATCTGGAACGCACGAATGAAGGAGTTCCTCGGCGTCGACGTGCCCGACGACGCGCACGGCGTCCTGCAGGACGTCCACTGGTCGGGCGGCGGCGTCGGCTACTTCCCGACGTACGCGCTCGGCAATGTGATCTCGCTCCAGATCTGGGGCGTGGTACGACAGGCGCTGCCCGACCTCGACGCGCAGCTCGCCGCGGGAGACCCGCGGCCGCTGTCCGACTGGCTGCGCGACAACCTCTACTCCCTCGGGCGGAAGCTGACGCCGAAGGAGACGATCGAGCGGCTCACGGGGTCGCCCGAGATCGACCCCGCGCCTTACCTCGAGTACCTGCGCGCGAAGGTCGAAGCCTCCACCTCGTGAACGTTCTCGGCGAGCGGGAGCGCGAGGCGGTCGCCTCCGTGCTCGCGTCGCTCGAGCAGGACGTGAGCGTCATGCTCGAGCTCGGCCCGGCGGCGGCGCCCGTGACGCTGCTTGCGGCGGGCGGGGGCGAGATCGATCCCGGCGACCAGACCCGAGCGATTCTCGAAGACGTCTGCTCGCTCTCCGAGAGGATCACCCTCGAGGTTGTCGAGCGCGACGAGCCGGGGCCGTGGCCGCGTACGACGATCGGCCCGGGGCTCCGCTACCTCGGGATGCCGCTCGGGTACGAGCTGACGACTCTCGTGCACGGCATCGTCGAGGCGGGGCGACGCGAGCCGTCGTTGACGGCGGCGTCGCGCGGGCGGCTCGGCGCGCTCGAGCGCGACGTCGCGATCGACGTCTACGTCACCCCGACCTGACCGCACTGCCCGCCGGCCGTGCTGCTGGCGTACAAGCTCGCGCTCGCCTCGCCGCGCATCCACGCGAGCGGGATCGAGGCCTCGGAGTTCGCCGTCGAGGCGGATCGGCACGGCGTGCATGCCGTGCCTGCGATCGTCGTCGACGACCGCTACGCGTGGGCGGGCTCGGTACCCGAGACGGCGTTCGTCGATCGCGTCCTCGCCGCGCTCGGCGACTGAGCCGATCAGGCGAGTAGACCGTGTTCTTGGGACGGCTCGTCGCAGGGCGCCGAAGACGCTGGCTCGTCCTCGCGGCGTGGCTCGTCGTGCTCGGCGGGCTCGGGCCGCTTGCCGGGCGATTCGAGTCGGTCCAGAAGAACGAGCCGGCGAGCTTCCTGCCGGGCGGCTCCGAGTCGGTCAAGGTGCTCGACGCGGCCGCGGGTTTCCCGTCGGGCGAGGTGACGCCGGCGATCGCGGTCTTTCGCGACAGCGGTGGCCTCGGAGTCGCGGGCCTGATGGCGGTCGAGGCTGCGCGAACGCGCGTCGACTCTGCGGACATCCCCGGCGTCGGACCCACGTCGCCCGCGATCCGGTCGAGAGACGGGACAACAGCCTTCTTCGCCGTGCCCGTCGACGCGGAGGGAGACGCGGACGTCCTCGTCGCGGCGGTCGACGAGCTACGGGACCTCGTTTCGGCCGGCCTGCCGCGGCAGGCCGAGGCGCGGGTAACGGGGCCTGCGGGGTTCTCGGCGGACGCGACGAAGGCGTTCGAGGGGATCAACTCGACGCTCCTCTTCGTCACCGCGAGCCTCGTCTTCGTCCTGCTCGTGCTCATCTACCGGAGCCCGATCTTCTGGGTGCTTCCTCTCCTCACGGTCGTGGTGGCGGAGTCGGTCGTCCGGGGCGTCGGCACGCTCCTCGCAGAGGCCGGCGTCGTGATCAACGGCCAGACGGGCGGCATCCTGCTCGTGCTCGTGTTCGGAGCTGGGACCGACTACGCCCTCCTCCTGACCGCGCGCTACCGCGAGGAGCTCCTCCGCATCGACGACAGGTACGAGGCCATGCGGGTCGCGTTGCGGAACGGGGCGCCGGCCATCGCCGCCTCGGCCGGCACCGTCGTCGCCGCGCTGCTCTGTCTCTCGGTCGCACGAGTGAACTCGACGGCCGGGCTCGGGCCGGTCGGCGCGATGGGCGTCGCGGTCACCGCGGCGGCGATGCTCACGCTGCTCCCTGCGCTGCTCCTGATCGGGGGCCGTGGGGCCTTCTGGCCGTTCGTCCCGCGGCGGAGCGACGGCGTCGCCTCGGACCCGGGGTCGTGGCGGCGCCTCGGGGAACGGATCTCGCGACGGCGCAGACTCGTGTGGGTGACGACGTCGCTCGCGCTCGCCGCGCTCGCCCTCGGCACGCTCACGCTCGACGACGACCTGACGACGGCGAACTCGTTCCGAGGCTCGGTCGAGTCGGTGCGCGGACAGCGGCTGCTCGAGCGCTCGTTCCCGGCGGGCGTGGGGGCGCCGACGGTGGTGCTCGTCACCGACGAGGCGCGCGCGGAGCGAGCGCTCGCCGCCGCCCGGTCAGCGGATTCGGTTGCACGGGTCGGTGAGCTCGAGCGGGGCGCGGCGGGGGTGCGGTTCGAGGTCGTTCTCCGCCAGGATCCGTTCAGCGAGGCCGCGTTCCGCTCGATCGGTCCGCTCCGCGAGAAGCTCCGTGGCGTCGCCGGAGACGACGTGCTCATCGGAGGCGCCACCGCGGAAGAGGCTGACTTGAGGGACGCGGTGCGTCATGACACGCGCCTCCTCGTCCCGCTCGTCCTGCTCGTCGTGCTCGGGATTCTCTTCGTGCTCCTGCGCTCACTGGCCGCACCGGTTGTCCTCATGGCGACCGTCGTCCTCTCGTTCGCCGCGGCGCTCGGCGCCAGCCTTCTCCTCCTCGGCGCCCTCGCCGACTTCCCCGGCGAGGACCCGATCTACCCCCTCTTCGCGTTCATCTTTCTCGTCGCGCTCGGCGTCGACTACAACATCTTCCTAATGGCGCGCGTGCGCGAGGAGGCGCTCACAGCCTCGACACCCGAGGCAATGACCCGCGGTCTCGCGGCCACCGGCGGTGTCATCACCTCTGCAGGCATCGTCCTCGCAGGCACGTTCTCCGTGCTCGCGGTGCTGCCGCTCGTCGCGCTCACGCAGCTCGGGATCACGGTCGCGGTCGGCGTCCTGCTCGACACGTTCGTCGTGCGCTCGCTCCTCGTCCCCGCGGTGACGTACGAGCTCGGCGAACGAATCTGGTGGCCGTCGAGGCTGTCACGACGATCGCGGGACGCGGAGATGGGCAGACGGCGAAACGCAGGATGAGGCCCCGCCCCGACGACGGGACGGCGGCGGCGGCGCCTGCCCGGCCCGGATGCCGGCTCGCCATACACTGAGCTGTGTGGATCCAATCGACCGTGCGAACGAGCTGCTCGAGCGGTATGCGGCGCTCGCGCTCGCGGAGCTGCCCGGCGGCACGCCGATCTTCGACGCCCACACGCACCTGGGCAACGACATCGACGGGATGGTCGGCGATCGCGACGAGCTGCTCCAGATCCAGCGGGCCTACGGCATCTCACGCTCGTTCGTGTTCTGCCTCGACGAGCCCGATCGCAAGCCGGCGTTCAGCGCCGCCAACGACCGCTCGCTCGCCCACGCCGCTGCGGCGCCTGGAGAGCTGCTCCCGTTCGTCCGGCTCGACCTCGACGACCGGCCCGTCGAGGAGGCGACCAGGTGTCTCGACCGCGGCGCCCGCGGGATCAAGCTCCATCCGCGAGCTCAACGCTTCCTGCCCGACGACCCTCGGCTCGAGCCCGTGTTCGAGCTGGCCGCCGAGCGGCGGGTGCCGATCCTGATCCACGGCGGTCGCGGCCTGCCCCCGATCGCGGACTCGCTCGCCGGGCTGCTCGACCGTCACTGCCCGCCGGCGTTGATCGTCGCGCACGCGGGGATCGTCGACCTCGCCGCGATGGCGGAGAACTTCGCCGGGCGGGCGGGGGTCTTCTTCGACACGTCCGTCTGGAGCCCGCTCGACCTGCTCGACCTCTACCGGCTCGTCCCGCCCGAGCAGGTCGTCTACGCATCGGACTACCCGTACGGCCGCCAGCCGAACTCGCTGCTGATGGCCGTCCGCACCGCACGGGCGTCCGGCCTCGACGAGCGCCAGCTCAGGGCGCTGTTCCACGACACCGCCGCGCGGATCGCGGACGGGCTCGATCCGGTCGAGCCGACGACGCCGCAGGGAGCGACGCAGCTGGCGCACCCGGTCACGTTCCTGCGGATCAACCAGTACCTGACGATGGCCTCCGCGATGCTCTGGCTCCGGCACACGGCTGACACGTACGGCGTGATCGGGCTCGCGCTCAACGCCTGCGACGAGCGGTCGAACGGACACCGGCCGCAGACCGACCAGCTACGGGAGGTCCTCGTCGTGACGCGCGACCTGTGGGATCTCGCATCACGGCTCGAGGACGAGACAGCGCAGCGCCGCGCCCAGCGCGGCGCGCTGCGGCTCGTCCACCTCGCGAGCGTCCTCTCGGTGACGAACGCGGCCTAACCCAGGTGTCCGACTTCGAGTCGGACACCTCGGCGTAACGGCTCGGTCGGCTCAGGTGTCCGACTGAGGTCGGACACCGGCGTGGTGTTCCAGCCACTTGTACAGCGGCCCCTCGGCGTCATCGAGCAGTCGGGGCTCGACCCGGGCGCCCGCGGCGACGAGGAGCTCCGCGACCGCTGCGTAGTCCCGCCCCTGGACGGTGTGGTTGCGTGAGCCGTGCGCGGCCCAGCCGAGCGCGGATCCCGGCTCGGCGCCGAGGGCGAGCAGCCGGCCCACGAGCGCGGCGTCTCCGACCCAGGCGGCGTGCTCGACGAGCGAGCCCTCCGGCGAGCCGCCGACGACGCCGCGGAAGCCCGGCCCGACCGCGTCTACGACCGGATCGAGGTGCCCGCCGAGCGCGGCCAGCACGATCACCTCCTGCTGGTCGACGTCGAAGGTCTCCGGCAGCGGCATCGTCGGCCTCTCGCCGCGAGCGAGCGACTCGATCACGGCGTCTGCCGGGTCGAGCTCGGTGGAAGCGCCGAGCTCGGCCAGCGTCGCCGCGACGTCGCCCCGTCCGCGCAGCCGTGCGTGTTGGTACGGCGTGCGCAGCGGAACGTTCCCGCGCCAGGTCTCGCCGCCGGGGCGGTCGAGGTCGGCGCCGTGCTCGGCGAGCAGACGGACGACCTCCGGGCCACGACCGCGCCGCACGGCATGCGCGACGTGCGCGTGCTCGTTGGCGTCGGCCCCGGCCTCGAGGAGGAGCCGGACGTGCTCGATGCGCTCGTCGTCGAGTGCGTGCGCCAGAGCGTTCGTCCCGCGCGTCTCGGCGCCGTGGGCGAGGAGCAGCTCGAGACAAGCCGTGTCTCGAGACTCGGTCGAGTGGTAGAGCGACTCGTTGTCGTCGGGGTTCGCCCCCGCCTCGAGCAGCACGCGCGTGAGGTCGGGGTCATGGGCGACGCCGGCGGCGCCATAGAGCGCCGACATCGAGCCGTACTCGTTCTCGAAGCTCGCGTTCGGGTCCGCGCCGCGGTCGAGCAGCTCCCGGGCGAGCGACGCGGACGGGAAGCACGAGTGGCAGACGTAGAGGAGCGGAGCCCAGCCGCGCGGGCCGCCGGGGGCGCCCGGGTCGCCCTCCCACGCCTGTCCGAGCACCAACGCCGCCCACGGATCCGCGGCGGTCTCGGGATGCGCAACGAGCATCGCCTCGGCGCGCGTTCGCTGCCGGCCAGTGGCGGCCAGCACGAATCCCTCCGCAGAGGCGTCCACGCTACGCGACCGCGGCGGCGGCCCGCTCGGCGATCGTCTCGAGCGCGCGGCGCTTCCAGCCCGTCTGCGGGTTACCGGGCAGACCGGCGAGCGGGTCGGCCGGGTCGAGCTCGCGCGGGACGTTCGCGACACCCGCGGCTACGAGACGCGTCTCGGAGCCACGTCGCGCGGCCGCGACCGAGACGAGCGGGAACGAGAATGCGGCGCGCTCTCCCAGGCGCTCGTACGCGGACGCGTCCGGCGGGGCGGGCAGACGCACGGCGACGACCAGCTCACCGGGCCCGAGCGTCAAGAGCGACCGGTTGTCCGCGGTCGGCGTGCGGTACAGCTCGAGGAGCGGCAGCTCGCGTGCGCCCGACGACGAGCGGAGCTCCACGACCCCGCCGGTCGCGGCGAGCGCCGGCGCCAGGTCGGACGGGTGGGCCGAGATGCAGTCGCCGGGCTCGAGGTTGTGCCGGCGGTGGTCGCCGATCTGCGCGTAGCAGGTCTCCCCGCCGCCGAGCCAGCAGTGCCACTCCTCGCCGCGGTAGTACCAGCAGCGCGTGTGCTGGCAGAGGTTGCCGCCGACCGTGCCGGCGTTCCGCAAGAGCGGCGAGGCCGCGAGCGAGGCCGCGCGCGCGACCGCGGCGTACGGCGCGGCGAGCGGCGAGGCGGCGAGCTCCGCGAGCGTCACGGTAGCGCCGACCCGGAGACCGCCGTCCGCCGCCTCGATCGCGCCGAGCCCCGAGTCGCGAAGGTCGACCAGGACTGTCGGCGTCCGGATCCCCCGGTCCGCCTGGCCGGCGAGGTCGGTGCCGCCGCCGAAGGGTGCGGCCCCGTCGTCGGCGAGCAGCGCCAGTGCGTCGTCGAGGCTCCCGGGCCGCGTGTAGGTGCTCATGCGAGGGCCTCGAGGACACGGGCGGGAGTGAGCGGCAGGGCGGCGGCGCGACGGCCGGTCGCATGGGCAAACGCGTTCGCGATCGCCGCGGCAGTCGGCACGATCGGCGGCTCGCCGAGCCCCTTCGAACCGAGGTTCGGCAGGTTCTCGTCGGGTACGTTGACGAAGTCCGAGACGATCTCCGGGACGTCGGCGATCGTCGGCAGCTTGTAGTCGTCGAGATGGCCGTTGACCGGGACCCCGGTCGTGGGGTCGACGATCAGCTCCTCGGTCAGCGCGTAGCCGATCCCCTGGATCACGCCGCCCTCGAGCTGGCTCGACGCGGCGAGCGGGTTGACGATCCGGCCGACGTCGTGCACCGCGACGACCCGCTCGACGCGGACTACGCCCGTGCCCGGGTCGACCGCCACCTGCGCGATCTGGCAACCGAACGTGTTCACGCGGAACCCGTCTGGGTTCGGGCCGCGGGTGCCGGAGCCGTCGATCGTCGCGTTCCCGAGCTTGCCGGTGATCTCGACGACGTCGACGTCGAGTGCCCCGTCGCGGGAGCGGATCCGGCCGCCGCGCACGGTGAGGTCGTCGGGGGCGATCTCGAGCACGTCCGCCGCGAGTGAGAGCAGCGTGCGGCGCACCTTCCCGGCGGCGCTCCGCACGGCAGGCATCACCGCCGGCGTCGTCATCGAGCCACCGGAGACCGGGGCGTAGACGTTCGGCCCCGTGTCGCCGCCGCGCGCGACGACGTTCTCGAGCGCGAGGCCGAGCTCCTCCGCGGCGACCATGCGCGCGGTCGTGAGCGTCCCCGTGCCGATGTCCTGAATCCCCGTCGTGACGAGCGCGCGCCCGTCGGCGTCGAGCCGGATCGTCGCGTGGGCGGGCGGGCCGCCGCCGCCCCACCAGATCTGCGTCGCGCAGCCCATCCCGCGGAGGAGCCCATCGGGCTGGGTCTCGCCGAGGGCGTCGCGCTCCGACCAGCGCGCGAGCTCCGCCGCGCGGTCGTAGCACGCGAGCAGCCGCTTGCTCGAGTACGGCAGCCCGGAGCCCTGGTCCTGCTCGACGTGGTTCAGGCGGCGGAGCTCGAGCGGGTCGATCCCGAGCGCCGCGGCGAGCTCGTCCATCGCCTGCTCGAAGACGGTGATGCCCTCGGTCACGCCGGGTGCGCGGAAGGCGTTCTGCGCCCGGATGCTGGTCCGGACGGGGAACGTCATCGCGCGGACGTTCTCGCAGGCGTAGAGCGACAGCGCCGGCTCCGCGACCGGGAAGATCCATCCCCCGGCGCCCATCTCGACGACCGCCGCCAGCTCGACCCCAACGAGCGTTCCGTCGCGGCGTGCGCCGAGTGTCACGGTCTGCCGCGTCCGCGCCCGGCGGCCGCCGACGACCTGGTCCTCGTGTCGCGACAGCACGAGCCGGACCGGCCGCCCGGTTGCCCGGGCGAGCTCCGCGGCGAGGAGCGCCTCGACGCCCGCGCCCTGCTTCCCGCCGAACCCGCCGCCGATGAACTCGGAGACGATGCGCACCCGCTCCGGCACGAGGTCGAAGCGGCGAGCGAGCTCGCGCCTGGCGTCGAAGATGCCCTGTGTCGAGATCCAGGCGGTCAGCCCGTCGTCCTGCCAGTGGACGACGGCCGCGTGCGGCTCGAGCGGGCTCTGCACGTGGGCCGGCGTCTCGCAGCTGAGCTCGACGCGGGCAGCGGCGGACGCGAGCGCGGCATCCGGATCGCCGCGGACGACCTCGCGCGGCTCCTCCGTGAAGCGCTGCTCGTTGAGTCCCTCGTCGAGGAGGAGCGGCGCGAGCTCCTCGAACTCGAGCGCGAGCGCGAGCAGCCCGGCCTCCGCGGCCTCCGGCGTCTCGGCGGCGACGACCGCGATCGGCTCGCCGGCCCAGGCCGGCTCGGCCGTGAGCGGCGGGTCGCCGCCCATCGTGAACGGCCCGTCCGGCCCGAGCACTGCGCGCACACCGGCCGTGCGCCGTGCCGCATCGAGGTCGAGCGCAGTGACCCGGCAACGTGAGACCGGCGCGCGAAGCACGCGGGCGTCGAGCATCGCCGGCAGCGCGACGTCGACCGTGTAGCGGGCGCCGCCGCTCGCGCGGAGCGGCCCGTCGTGCCGCGTGGCCGGCCGGCCGACGATCGTCAAGTCGGCGTCGTCGGGCCACGTCTCGAGGTCGTCGTCCTCGTCGACGAGCACCCAGACGTCCTCGAACCGCCCCTCCATCTCCCGTTGCGACTTGACGAACCGGGGGCTCACGCGCCGCCGCCTGACGCCGCTCGCGGCACGGTGCCTTCCGGGCCCGTACTGCTCGCACTGTGCCCTCCGGCCCCGCACCGCGACCGGCGCCCCAGGGGCAGGCGTGCAGCGGGTCCTGACTCGAGAGGGCTCACGACACCTCCTGCCCCGAGGCGCGAAGCACGGCCCGCTCGATCTTCGGATAGGCGCCGCAGCGGCACAGGTTCCCGGCGAGCGCGCCGCGGATCTCCTCGCGCGTGGGCGCCGGCGTGCCGGCGAGGAGAGCGCTTGCGGAGATCATCTGGCCGGGTGTGCAAAAGCCGCACTGGAGCGCGTCCTCGGCCACGAACGCGTCGCGGAGCGTCGTCGCCTCGCGGGCGAGCCCCTCGATCGTCGTCACCGCGCGGCCCTCTGCGGCGCCCACCGGGAGGAGGCACGAGACGACCGGCTTCCCGTCGAGGAGGACCGCGCAGGCACCGCACGCGCCCTCGCCGCAGCCGAGCTTCGCGCCGGTGAGCGCGAGATCCCCGCGCAGCACGTGCAGGAGCCGACGCGCGGGGGAGACGTCGAGCGTGTGCGTCTCTCCGTTGACCTCGAGTGTGACGGGCACCGCGCAAGCAGTACCAGACCGGATGCAGCGCTCGTCGACTACCCTCCGGCGGATGCCGGGCGCGGGTCGCTCCAAGTTGCAGTCTGTAACTTGCGCCCTTCTCGTCGGCGTCCTTGCGCTCGCCGTCGCGGGCTGTGGCGGTGGAGGCGACTCGCAGACGACGCCGGGCTGCGACGACGTCGACGCTCCCGCGGCGCGCGACGACGGCGGGGAGACCGCGCCGGCCGAGCCCCTCGACGCCTCGAAGACCTGGACGCTGACCTTCGACACCTCGTGCGGGTCGTTCGTCGTCACGCTCGACCTCGACTCGGCACCGAACACCGCCGCCTCGCTCGTCTCGCTCGCCCGCGCCGGCTACTTCGACGACACCGAGTTCCATCGGATCGTGCCGGGCTTCGTGATCCAGGGTGGCGACCCGACCCAGTCGGGGAGCGGCGGCCCGGGCTACTCGACCCGCGACGCTCCGGCCGCTGGGGCCGCCTACACGAAGGGCGTCATGGCCATGGCCAAGACCGCGACCGAGGCCGCGGGCACCGCGGGCAGCCAGTTCTTCATCGTGACGGGCACCGATGCGGGGCTGCCGCCCGAGTACGCGGTCGTCGGCAAGGTCACGAGCGGGCTCGACGTGGTCGAGCGGATCGGGAAGCTCGGCGACCCGGCGACGGAGCAGCCCACGCAGCCCGTGGTGATCGACTCCGTGACGGTCGGCTCGGGATCGTGAGCCGGATCGGCGCGGTCGTGCTCGCGGCGGGTGCCGCGACCCGTTTCGGCGCCCCGAAGCAGGTGCAGCTTCTCCCCGACGTCCTGCGCCGCGTCGAGGCGAGCCCCGTCGACGAGGTCGTGGTGGTTGAGGGCGCGTACCGACTTGGTGTTGATTCAACACAAGCTCGCGCCCGTCTCGTGCATTGCCCGGAGTGGGAGCGGGGGCCGGGCGCGTCACTCCGCTGCGGGCTCGCGGCGCTCTCCGAGGAGGTCGACGCGGCGGTCGTCGTGCTCGCAGACGGGCCGCGACTCGCTCCCGAGGCGGTGAAGCGCGTGATCGAAAGCTGGAAGGAGGAGGGCGGCGATGTCGTCACCGCCTCCTACGGCGGCGTGCGAGGCCATCCGCTCCTCCTCGCGCGCGCCCGCTGGGCGAGCGTCCCGGACGAGGGACTGCGCGTCGTCGAGCCGAGGCTCGTGCCCTGCGACGACCTCGGTGACCCCGGCGACGTCGACACGCCCGAGGATCTCACGGCGCTCGAGGACGACTGACGCCGCTGGTAGCGTCGCGCCGTGGGGCGGATCGCGGCGGGCTGGCATCTCGCGAAGCTGAGCCTGCGCGTCGTCTGGAGCGACGGCTCGCTGAGCGCGCTCGTCGTGCTCGGCGGGATCGCCTCCGGTGCCGTCGCCCTCGCGTTCCTCGTCCCGGCCGCCGTCGCGTACGGCATCGAGGAGAAGGTGCTCGCGGCGGTCCTCACCGCGATCGGGGTCTACCTCGCGACGCTCGTCGCCACGTACTTCGCCGTCGCGCTCGCGGCCGCAGCGGCGGACGTCCTCGACGGGCGCGACCGGACCGTGCGGGGTGGGATGGCGGCCGCGTCCCGTGTGACGGGCTCGATCGCGGGCTGGGCGCTCGTGCTCACGACGGTCAACCTGGCCCTCCAGCTCCTGCGTGAGCGCGCCGGGATCCTCGGCAGCCTGCTCCTCGGCGCCGCGACGGTCGCATGGACCCTCGCGACCTTCCTCGTCGTGCCGACCCTCGCGCTGGAGGGTCTGGGGCCGCTCCAGGCGCTCGACCGCTCCGCGGCCCTGTTCCGGGCGAAGTGGGGCGAGCAGCTCGTCGGGACGGCCTCGATCGGCCTGCTGTTCGCCGTGTTCGGCACCGTGCCGGCGCTCGCGCTCGTGTTCCTCGGGCTCGCGTCCGGGTCGACGCCGATTGCGGTCGCGTGCTTCGTCGTGGGAATCCTCGCAGCCGTCGCTGCCGGGGTCCTGGGAAGCGCGGCGCGCTCGGTCTTCGCGGTCGCCCTGTACCGCTATGCGTCGGGCACCGGGCCGACCGGCCCGTTCACGACCGTCGACCTCGAGCTCGCGGTCGCCCGTAAAGGCGTCTAGAGCGGCGCGGTGCCCGGATCGGTCGTGCGGAGCTGCGCGAGCTTCTCCATGAGGCCCGGCGGCATCCGCTCGGCCGCGGTCGTCCGGACGTAGACGCGCAGGGTCTCCTCGAAGCGGTAGCGCCGGCGGCAGTAGTCGCAGCCGTCGAGGTGCTCCTCGGCCTCGGCGACCTCCAGCGCGGTCAGCTCGCGGTCCAGGT
>Ga0207428_10002438_pt1 | contig 18586 bp, 13 predicted proteins | sample RhiMethybrSRZTD1_FD_187600 | JGI IMG/M metagenome (GOLD analysis project Ga0207428, IMG submission 187600) | Populus rhizosphere microbial communities from Tennessee, USA - Rhizosphere MetaG P. TD hybrid SRZTD1 (SPAdes) (version 3) | ecosystem: Host-associated > Plants > Roots > Rhizosphere >...
TGCCGAGAGCGCGAAATACAACCTGAACCTGCCGTCGAGGGCGCGGTTGCCGTTCGCGAGCCGACCGGCCGTCGCGATCTCGCGCGATGGGCGCACCGTCGTCTTCGTCGCGTCGGTCGACGGCGTCGATCGCCTCTTCGTTCGTCGAGCCGATTCGTTCGACGCCACCGAGATTCCTGGAACCGAGAACGGATCGAGCCCGGCTATCTCGCCAGATGGTCGCAGCGTCGCGTTTGTGACCGGCTTACACCTCGCGAAGGTGGCACTTGCCGGCGGTTCGGTGACACGCCTTGCCGAAGTCCTGGATGCCCGCGGTGTCAGTTGGGACGACGACAACTGGATTGTCTATGGACCGACCACGATCAGTGGCCTCTGGCGCGTTCCGGCGGCCGGCGGTCAGGCGTCGCCGATCACGATGCTGGCGACGCCTGGCGAGCGCACCCATCGATGGCCCCAACGGCTGACAGGTGGTGCGCTGATGTTCACGATCGGAACGGAAGCGAACCCCGACAACTACGACAACGCCGTCGTGGTGGCCCAAATGCCGGACGGCAGCCGCCACACAGTCTTGACTAACGCCGCGATGGCGCGCGCGACCGCTGACGGGCAACTGCTGTTTGCACGCGCCGGAACACTGTTCGCCGTGCCGTTCGATCTCCAGCGGGCAACTGTGACCGGGACGCCGGTCGAGGTCCTACAGGAGGTGGCGGGAGACCTGACGACAGGCGCGCATCATTTCGCTGTGTCGGCGGCGGGAACGCTGGTCTACATCTCGGGCCGGAATGCACCGGGCTCGACCGTGCCGGCGTGGGTGAATCGACGCAACGAGGTCGAAGCATTCGACCTGCCCGCTGGCGGCTACGGCGATCTGCGTATCTCACCCGACGGGCAGCAGATGGCGGCGACGGTCGGTGCTGGTTCCGGAAGCGACATCTGGGTTCGCCACCTCCAACGGAAGACGCTGATCAAGATGACGTTCGGCGAGCAGAACGTGACGCCGCTGTGGTCCCGCGACGGGACCACGCTTTACTACACGCAGATGGACCTCGCGCAGGGGCGCTCGACCATTATGCGACGGTCGGCTGATGGCAGTCGTCAGGCGGAGCCCCTGGTGACATTGCCTGGGCGCGTCTATCTCAATGACATCACCACGGACGGTGGCAGTCTCGTCGTCAGTGTTTTCGGTGACTCGCATCGAACGTCGAGCGGCGCCACCAGGACCTCGTGGGTCGCGCGAGTGCCGATCGTGAAAGACGCCCGCCCAGTCACGTTGCTCGACGACGATGACGAGTCCAATGCGCGCCTGTCGCCAGACGGCCGATGGATAGCTTATGTCACACGCGAGGCCCGCGCACTGTACATCCGCGCAATGGCCGGGGATGGCCGCTGGCAGGTGTCCAACAACGGCGAAGAGCCGAAATGGTCAAGGGACGGACGCCATCTGTACTTCCGCAACGACAATCTGCTCATGGCCGTCACCGTCGATCCGCGCACACCGGCATTCGAATCGAGCGCGCCGACGCCACTTCTCAAGGGCATCTACAACCTGCGCAGCGAGAGCGGTCTCAGTTACGACATCGACGCCAGGGACGATCGGTTCCTGATGTTGACACTGGCTGCGGACGCTGCCGACGCGCTGTCGCTGCGCCTCGTCACCAACTGGACTCGGATCACGACTGATTAGCGCTTGTCGACAACGACCTTGCCTTCCTTGAGCACCACCTTGGTCTTGAGCATCTCGTAGATGTTCAGCGTCGGATTGCCGTCGAGCAGGATGATGTCGGCGAGCTTGCCCGCCTCGATCGTGCCGATCTGGTCCGCCATGCCGACGTAGCGCGCGGCGTTCGGCCCGATGATTCGGTGGATGTCGGCCATCGAGAACACGATGCTGAATGACTTCAGCTCGTGCTCGAGAACAACAAGGTCCGCGGCATTCTGGTCGGTGGAATACGAGATCGTCTGGTGGTTCGGATCGGCGTCCCAGATGCGGCGGGCGTTGACGATGGTGTAGCCCGCTTCGGTTCCGGTGGCGCGGCCTTTCGGATCCCGGTTGGCGCCGGCGATCGCTTCCGGCCACGGCTTTCCGTCCCGAAAGCGCACCGTGTTGTCCTTCGGCCATTGCACCGACGCGGGCGCCGCCGACAGGGTGTCGATGTTCGGCGCGCCGAACGCGATCAAACCGGCCACGATCGAGCCGGTCTGCGCCACGCGTTCCGCCTGGTCGTAGCTGGTGAAGTCCTTGTTCGGGAGATGAACCAGCCGGGTCACGCCGGCGTCGACCGCGGCGGCCATCGCGGGGCTGCTCACCGCGTGGACGTTGACCTGGACGCCGACCTTCTTCGCCTCGTCGACGATCGCCTTCAGCACTTCGATCTCCGCCTGCGGCGGCGCGGGCTCCGGCGTCAGTCCGATTTCGCCGGTGTGCTTGATCCCCTTGGCGGCGAGCGCTTGCACTGCGGCCCGCGCCTCCGCCGGCGTCTGCCGCAGATTGACCTGACCCGATGCGATGATCCGCGGACCGATGAACTCGCCCTTCTCGATGCGATCGCGCAGCGCGGCGTTCTGCTCAGCAGGCCCGCCGCCGGCAAGCACCGTCGTGTAGCCCGCCTCGATCAGCGACTTCATCTGCTCGGCGCCGAAGTTGTTCACGTGCTTGTGGCCGTCGATGAACCCGGGCATCGCGCTCATGCCCTTGGCGTCGATCGTGCGCAGACCTTGCGTCGGCGCCGCTCCCGGCGTGACCGAGACGATCTTGCCGCCGCGCACGATGATGGTTCCGGAGTCGATCACCTGGCCGCTGCCGACGATGATGCGTGCGTTGGTGATCGCGATGTCCTGGGCGAGAGCGGGAACGGCCGTCAGGGCTGCTGCGAACAGGCTGGCCGCGATGAGCAGTCTCTTCATGGCGGCGAATGGTACTTCAGGTCAAAGGGCAAAGGTCAAAGGGCAAAGGTGAGGCCAAAGGTCTAGGAGCAGGTCTAGTTCACGTTTGACTTCACTTTTGACCTTTGACGTTTGACCTTTGACCTGCGAGGGTCAGTGAGTCAGCGCGTAGATGACGACGTCCATCGCGACCGAGTAGGCATCCGGTGAGAACTTGTAGAAATACTGCGGGTCTTCCGCTTCGCGCTCCCAGCCGTCCGGGATGTCGCTGTTGTGGATCATCACCACCATCAGCCGGCCGTGGCCGTCGGCGATGCCGTGGACGTTGACCGTGGCGCTGTCCTCGCCGCGTTCCGACATGCCGCCGCCGCTGCGCCGCCAGAACTGAATCGACGCCATCTGCGGCACTTCCTTGACGACGAACATCGACTGCCAGATCGGATGCCCGGGCGGCAAATCGATCAGCGGATACTTGTCGCGCGGCAGCACGCGGCTGATCTCTTCGTCCCACTGCTCGCCGGCCCGCGTTCCCCAGTAGTCAGAGGCGAACAGGAAGCCGCCCTTCTCGAGATACTCGCGCAGGCGAATCACTTCCTCCTCGGAGAAACGCGCCGAGCCGCCGTCCTCGACCAGAATGTAGGGGCAATCGAACAACCAGGGATCGGTGGCCGCGACGGTGACGTATTCGGGATCGCCGGTCTTGTGGTCTTTCGTGACCCGCGTACGCGTCAGCTCGCCGAGCCGGACGCTGAAGTTGATGTCGGCGCCAGGGTAATCGGTGCTCCAGCCGCGCTTCTCGCGGTGGTCGCTCTGGAACATGAGCCGGCAGTGGTTGAAGGCGCCGGCAAACGTGTTCGGGTTCGGGGAACGGGGCGCCGCGTAGAATCCGAAGCCGCCGCGCCAGATCTGGGCGTGCGCGACGGTGGCGGCAGCCACCATCGCGGCGATCATCCAGGCCAAGCTGCGCACGAGGTGTCGACGCATGGCGATCTTCGCTGGCGAAGCGGGGTCGGCATCATCCGCCGCCCCGGGTTCAGCATACTCCGTGCGTGGTCCCGATTTGTTGTACGGGTGCCGGGCTGACGCTGGCGTCGATAACTCGTCTATTTGCGCGTCAACGGAACCGGAACGACGGCGCGCTCGTCTGGAGTGACAAGCCTTTGCACGTCCGGCTGGCGGAGGATGAGATGTCGATCCTGCGTTTGTTGGTGTTGGCGACCGCCGTTCTGATCGGCGGCAGCTACGTCGTTCAGTATTTCAGCAGCGACGAATACGGGCTTCGCTGGCCGGCGCGGGCCCGGGCCGAGCGCGCGCTCGAACGGGCGCGGCAGCGGGGCGTCGCCATCACGGGAAGGACCGCCGCGGCCGCATCGAAAATCGTGGCGAAGACGGAGGCTGCGGCGATCAGGATTGCCGACAAGACCTCGGCCGCGGCCACCAGAATCGGTGACAAGACGACTGCTGCGGCAACCAAGATCGGCGAGAAGACGACGACTGCGGCAGATAGGATCGGCGAGAAGACCAGCGTTGCCGCAGCGAAGGTCGAGCACAGACTGAGCGAGACGGCAGTCTCGGCGAAGATCAAAGCCAAGCTGGCGCTCGACGACGACATCAAGGCGCGCGCGATCGACGTGTCCACGAACGGTACGACGGTGACGCTGAGCGGAACGGTCGCCTCGAAGGCCGAGCGCGCTCGAGCCGTCGAACTGGCGCGAGCGACGTCTGGCGTGACGAGAGTCGTCGACGAGCTGCAAATACCCTAGGAATCGGGAATCAGGAATCAGCCAATGTAGTGTCCGCCTTCAGGCGGACGACGGCGTTAGCCATCGCGACGAAGTGTGTCGACACGTCCGGTGAGCTGGTCTGGTCCAATCGAGACATAGAGCTCACGCTCGGTCACGGACAGGCTGAGGGCGAGCCGTCGTTCCAGTCGTGTGACCAGCGCGCTCACGAGCGCGCGGTCGATGGCGTACAGTTCCAGCGCAAGGGCGTTGTGGATCTTTCGGCCGGCGAGCTGTTTCAGGAACTGCGCCGGATCCTTGTGCGAGTAGACGACCACGCGTTCGGCAAGTTTGGACGCTTTGTGCAGCCGGTCGGCGTCCGGAGTGCCGATGTCGATCCACGTCTTGAGGGCGCCCGTCAGATCGCGAACCGCGATGGCCGGTTCGTCTGGCGTCGAGACGCCACGTGAGAACTCGATCCCCTCGGTGAATTCCAGCAGGTAGGCGAGCAGGCGAGCGATCAGGTACTCCTCGGACTCGGACGGATGACGCGCCATGCGTACCGCCAGTGTTTCGTAGATGTGGCGGTCAGTGTCGGCTAGTTCGACGTCGAAGTTGTAGATCGTGGCCGTGAGTGCCATGCGTGAAGAGTGGCCACGAAGAACAGCAAGAAATGTGGCCACTGAGAACACGAAGAACACCAAGCTTTACCGTATTGCAGCTCGTTATTCTTGGTGTTCTGAGTGGCCTATTTCGCCGTGGGCTCCGTGGCCCGACTCGATCTTATCTGGCACGCCGCGAGTTCGGACAGAGAGGCGCACGCGCCTACAGCTTGTACGCTGCCTCGACCCTGCGATAGAACGAGACGGCCGGTGGCGGGAAGCGGCAGGATGATGAGGGAAACCACCCCCGCGAGACGGGTGATGAATCGGCGCACGCGGTACTTATCGGCCGGACCGCGCGTGCGCCGACAGCGCTTCAGAGTTCGAGCTTACCCGTGCTATCTCCGAAACTTTCCTGATGCACGCCCAGCTTGTCGAGCAGCGACAGCATCAGATTCGACATCGGCGTATGCGCCGGGTAGGCCAGGTGGCGATCGCCCTTCAACTGACCTGACGCGCCGCCGGCGACGAGGATCGGCAGCGGATCGTGATCGTGCTGGTTGCCGTTGCTCATGCTGCTGCCGTAGAGCACCACCGAGTGATCGAGCAGGTTGCCGTCGCCGTCCGGCGTTGACTTCAGCTTCTCGAGGAAGTAGCCGAGCATCTGCACGTGATAGCGGTTGATCTGCGCAAACGTGTCCATCCGGGCGCGCGCGTTGGAATGATGTGACGCGGTGTGGAAGCCGTCGCGGATGCCGCTGCCGGGATAGACGGCGCCGCTGGTGTCGCGCGCATACATCATCGTCGAGATGCGGGTGATCTCCGCCTGATAGGCGAGCACCTGCAGGTCGTACATCAGCTTGATGTGATCCTCGAACGCCTCCGGCACGCCGACCGGCGCCTCGGGCACGTCTGGATTGTTGGCCGACTGCTGCGTTGCCTTCTGAATGCGGCGCTCGATCTCTCTGACGTTCTCGAGGTATTCGGTGAGCCTGGTGCGATCGCCGGCATCGAGGCCGCTCTGCAGCCGCGAGACCTTGTCGGTGACGGCGTCGAGGATGCTCTTGTCCTGCTGCTTGCGCGAGAGCCGCAGCGCGGCGTTGGAGCCGTCGCCGAACAGCCGCTCGAACACGACCTGCGGGCTGTTCTCCATCGGCAGCGGCAATGTCTCGTTCCGCCAGGAGATCGTGTTGTAGTAGGCGCAGCCAAAGCCCGCGCCGCAGTTCAACGCCACCTCCTCGATGCACACCTCGATCGAGGGGAGCGGTGTGTCCTGTCCGATGCGATCGGCCAGCACCTGATCGACGGTCTTGCCGCCGTGGACGGTGCCCTTCTGCGGCTGCGATCCGCTCAGGAACACCGCGGCCGAGCGCGCATGATCGGCGCCCGCATCGGACCCTTTGCCGCCGGCCATCGGGTGCGCCAGATTGCTGCAGATGACCAGCCGATCGCGGAGCTTCTCGAGCGGCTTCAACGACTCGGTGAAGGCGAAGCCGCCGCCTTCCGTCGCCGGCGTCCACTTGTCCATCGTCGCGCCATGCGGGATGTAGATGCCGCAGAAGCGGCTCTTCGGCGTTCCCGCGGTCTTCACTAGCGCAGTACCCGCCGGAATCATCGAGTCCAGCAGCGGCAGCGCCAGCGTGACGCCCATGCCTCGCAGGAAGGTGCGGCGTGGCAGATGCTTCTTCGTGATGAACATGTGTGTACTCCGGGCCGCCTCAAGGCGGCCCCCACGAGTCCGGCTAAAGCCGGACACTACGCACCGGTCCTCATCTGAAATGCCGGGCTCTTCACGATTCCAAGCACGAGATCCGAGAAGCGATAGCGGTTCTTTGCCGCGTCTCGCATGATCGTACGGACCGTCGGCATGTCGTAATACCTGGTCTCACGGCCGACGCCGTACATCATCAGCTTTTCCGTCATCGCGGCGACGAACACGTCCGATCGATCGAGCATCGCCTTGCGCAGGCTTGTCGCTCCATCGATGACCGTGCCGTCGACGAGCTGCCCGGAGGCATTGATGGCGACGCCTTCATCGATCGTGCGCCAGCCGCCGACAGCGTCGAAGTTCTCGAGCGCCAGCCCGATCGGGTCCATGATCTTGTGGCACCCGGCGCACGCCGGGCTCGCGCGGTGCTGCTCGATCCGATCGCGAACCGACTTCGCGGTAGCGGTCGGCTTCTCCTCGAGCGGCGGCACGTCGGGGGGCGGTGTCGGCGCCTGGCTTCCCAGCAAGTTCTCCAGAATCCACTTGCCGCGGATGACCGGTGACGTCCGATTCGGATTGGACGTGACCAGCAGCAGACTGCCTTTGCCCAGCAGACCACGGCGCGCATCGTTCGGCACCGGCACGCGACGGAAGTCGGGGCCGTAAATGTTCGGGATGCCGTAGTGCTTCGCGAGCCGCTCGTTCACGAAGGTGTAGTCGGCGTCGAGCAGATCCAGCACTGAGCGGTCTTCGCGCATGACGCTTTCGAAGAGCAGCTCGGTTTCGCGTTGGAATGCCTGGCGCAGGTTGTCGTCGAAGTCGGGAAAGACCGTGATGTCGGGATTCGCGCTCTTCAAGTCGCGCAGGAACAACCACTGGTTGGCGAAGTTCGTCACCAGCGATCGCGCTTTCGGATCGGCGAGCATCCGCCGCGCCTGCTTCTCGAGCACCGCTGGCTGATGCAGCCGCCCGTCGATCGCCAGCTTCAGCAGCTCCTCGTCGGGAATCGACGACCAGAGGAAGAACGACAACCGCGACGCCAGCTCGGTGTCGCTGACGCGATACGGCGTGTTCGGGGCGATGCCGCCCGGTGTCGGCTCGAAGCGGAAGATGAACTCCGGGTCGGCCAGGATGCGGCGCAGCGCCATCTCGACGCCCGCCTCGAAGTTGCCGGTTCGCTTCTTCTCTTGCTGATAGAACGTCGTCAGAGAGTCGACGTCTGCTTCCGTCGGCGTGCGCCGGAACGCTCGACGCGCCAGCGTCGAGATAATTTGCCGCGCACATCCGTCTTCGCTCGCGCTGACTTCTGGCGAGCCACGACGAGATCCCGCCGTAGCCTTGGCGGAGGCGGATGGAGTTTCGTCGGCGGCGCTCTTCGGAGCGCAGACGAAGACACGGCGGCGGCTGGGTGTTTCACTGATACCAGCAGGGTTATACGGCCCGGTGATCACGACGCGCGATAGGTGTGGCGCGGTGGTGTAGCCGTACTGCATGCCGATGAACACGTCGTAGGTGCTCGAGACGGGACGGCGAACGAGGTCCTCGTTGGCGGCGTAGCCCTTGTGAAGGAACGCCACGCCGATCGCTTGCGGGCCGGCTTTGACCTTCAGCTTGAACTCGAGCCGGATGTCCGGCGTCATCTTCACGCGTTCTTCGATCGGGTCGGTCGGCGCCGGTTTCGCTGGATGCGAGCCGGGGCTCTCGCGCATGAAGAACATCGGCACTTCGTCGAGCTTGAACAGCTTTACCCGCTGGCCGTTCAGCGTGACCTCGAGCTCCTCGCCTTCGGCGCCTTCGCCGAACACCTGGCCGAAACTGAGCTTCAGCAGCGACAGCTTGATTTGATACTCGCCGTCCACGGGGAAGTTGTGCCGCACCGTTGTTCCGCCGCGCGTGCCGAGCGGCTGGCCTTCGAGCGTCTGGTTCTGACTCAAGTCGCCCTTGATCGTGTAGGTCACCTGGTTCGGTGACGCGTCACGTTCGCCGACAGCGAGCCGGCTGATTTTCGCCGCGGCCGACACGTAACGTTCGAGCAGCGACGGCGAGACGCCGAGCACGTCGGCGATGTTGTCGAAGCCGCGGCTGGAGTCGTCCGCAGGCAGCAGGGTCGTGGTGTCGACGTCCAGCGCCAGCAGATCGCGAATCGCGTTTCCGTACTCGACGCGGTTCATGCGGTGCAGCGGCGCCCGCCCCGGACTCGGGTTTGCGGCGGCGGCTCGATCGATGGCGGTCTCGATGGACGAAGCGAACGTGTCGAGCGCGGCACGCTCGGGACGCTTTGCGCCTGCGGGTGGCATCAGCCCCGCGCGGACTTTGCGGATGACTTTCTCCCACGTTTCCGCGTCCGCGGCGATGCGATCGGTCGACAGGCTCTCGAGTGAGAGTCCACCGGTCTTGAGGCGATCGTTGTGGCAGGTCTCACAGTAGGTCCGGCTGAGGCCGGACACGTCGGTTGTGGGCCGCGTAAAGGCGGCCCCCACGTTGGCCGCCCCTACGTTCGCAGTCGTCTCGTTAGACTGCGCGACGAGCGCGGCCCAGGCGAGCGTGACGAACGCGAACGCGATGGCAACCCGGCGCTTCATTTGGCTGCCGTCGATTCGGTCCGGCTAAAGCCGGACGCTACAGTGCTGGCAGTCGTTGACGCAGGCTGATTGGCCATCAGCTTCTTCAGGAGCGCGATCGCATCGGGCTTGGCCACCGGCGGCCGGATCGCCAGGAACGTGCCTTCAGCGAACGTCATCGGTGTTCTGCCGCCGACGTCGGCGATATCGAGCTTGGCACCGTGGTCCGCGAGAATCTGGATGATCGAGACCCAGCCGCGGTTTGCCGCACCGTGGATCGCGGCGAGCTTCAGCGTGTTCGTCGCGTTGACGTTGGCGCCGCGCTCGAGACACAGCTTCACCGCCTCGACGTAATCCGCTTCGGTACGAGTGTAGGTCTGTGCGGGAATCCAGTTGATGCCGGCTGCCGCCATCAGCGCGGTCGAGCCCTGCGCGGTCGCGATGTTGGGATCCGCGCCATGCTGGAGCAGCGCTCGCATGACCTCGATGTCGCCCGAGAGCGCCGCGCGAATGAACGGCGTCTGCCCATCGAAGTTCACCCACGAGCCGTCGAACTGCATCAGCCCGTGGACAGGAGTCGTGTCGCTCCTCAGATTCGGGTCCGCGCCCCTTGCCAGCAGCGCCTTGATCAAGTCGAGCGGGTCCCGGCCGTCGCTGTACAGGAACGGATACTTCTCGTGGTTGAAGTTGCGCAGCTCGATTGCGGCAAACAGCGGCGCACGGTGATAGTCGTCGGCCAGATTCGGATTGGCCCCTCGCTCGAGCAACTCGGTCGCGAGTGCGACCTGACCGTTCAGCAGGGCGATCAGCAGCGGCGTCGTGTGATTGCCCGATGACTGGTTGATATCGGCGCCGAGCTCCAGCAACAAGCGCGTCGCCGCGACGTTGCCATCCCGAACGGCAAACAGCAGCGGGGTCATCCCGCCATCGGCGGTTGGCAGCGCGCGCTGGCGGATGATGCCGTTGCCGGAGGCGCCGCCGGCCCGGGCGGGAACGTATTGACCCTTTGGCGTGGTGACGTTGGTGCGGGAGTTGACGTCGGCGCCGCGCGCGACCAGCAGCTTGACGACGTCGGAGTGGTTCTCGGTGATGGCCCACATCAGCGCGGTCTGGGAACGCACCGAGTCCTTCGCGTTGATGTTGGCACCGCGCTCGAGCAGCAGTGTCACCGTCTCGAGGCGTCCGGTTCGCACGGCTGTCATCAGTGCCGTCTCGCCAGCCGGTGTCGCGGTGTTGGGATCCGCGCCGGCGTCGAGCAGGCGCCGCACGATCGCCGTGTTGCCGTTCAGCGCGGCGAGACCGATCGGCGTGACGCCGTACCGCGTTGCCGCCTTCACGTTGGCGCCGCGCTTGATCAGCGCGTCAACGGCCTTGACATCGTTCTGACGAACGGCCTGATGGAGCGGGGTCGTTCCATCAGGTGAGTTCTCACTGGCAGTCGCCTGTTCACCGTACGAAACGGCGTACCCGCCGACGCCCGCGAGAAAACCAATGAGTACGAGGCGCGCAAGCCGGCGCATCCGCCCTCCTTCTTCTGAGGACGTATTATGCCCGGCGATGTGGTTGGGGTTGAAGGACTATCCTGCGCAGCCGCCGAGGAATCTCGACGACCTGAGCCACCCCTGATCGGGGTAGTAGGCGAATACGAGACCAGTGCCTTTCACGCGGTCGATCACGGCGCGGGCCACGCCTTCGCGCAGGGCAGGACATCCCCAGCTTCGACCGAGCCGTCCGGTCGTCCGCGCAACCTCCTCGCTGACGTACGGTGCCCCGTGCATCACGATGGCGCGCTCGAACGCCCGATCGTTGAAGCCCACGTCCAGACCGCGCAGCCGCAACGAATAACCGTTACGTCCGACGTATGTGTCTTCGGTAAGGAAGAGCCCGAGACTCGACTGATGCGAGTCGGGCTCGTTCGAGAACAGCGTCGACAGATTCTCGCCGCTGCCTTTTCCATGCGCGACCAGCTCTTCGTACAGAAGCGTGCGGCTGTGCAGGTCGAAGACCCACAGGCGCTTCGTGGTGGACGGTCGGCTGTAGTCGATCACAGTCAGCGTCGATGGGTCGGTGATCGAACCCGACTTGACCGCGCACGAGACGGCGCCGAGCGCGAGGTCCAGCACAACCGGATCGATTGAACCGCGGTCCTCGGCACCCCATGTATCCAAGCTCTTCGACGTCGAAACCTCTACAGGGGCTGAGTCCGAACGCTCATCCGCAGGCACGGACGAGGACGTCGCGTTCGAGGGAATGGCAAGAGCGGTACACACGAGCGCCAGCAGGGCGCACACCGACAGCACACGGGCGACACGGGGGGAGGGTTTCAACAAAAAATCGTCGCTTAGCGAACGTCGTGGAGGCGGGTCTTAAGACCCGCCGATTCGCGTGTTTTCACTATAGCAGGTGGGCGTCAGCTCAACTGGACTTGGCCCAGAGGAGCGCCGGACCACGCGTAATGTTTGTCACCGGTCTCGGCAGTAAGATGAGGGGGTCATGAAGTCTGACCCTTCGGGGTCATTCGGCGCACAACTGAAAGCACTTCGAGAAGCGGCAGGTTTCACGCAAGAGGAGCTTGCGACGATTGCCGGCCTGTCCGTGCACGGCGTGAGCGCGCTCGAACGCGGCGAGCGGCGACGGCCCCACGTCGAAACGGTGCGCGCGCTCTCCGCGGCACTCGACCTGCCGGTCGAGGCGCGCGACGCGCTGTGGCGCAGCGCGCGGGCGCCTGCCGGCGACACCGCGATCGCTGAGCCCTTCGTCCTCTCGCTCCAATTCCCCCTCACCCCGCTCATTGGCCGCAGCGCCGATCTCGACACGCTGCGACAGTGGCTTGCGGATCCCTTGGTCCGCCTGATCACGCTCACCGGCCCGGGAGGGGCCGGCAAGACGCGCCTCGCGATCGAGATCGCGCGCGCGCTCGCCGCCGAGCGGACGACCCGCGTGACGTTCGTGCCGCTGGCGGCGACGAGAGATCCGGCGTTCGTCGCCTCCGCCATCGCCGAGGCGCTCGGGCTGCCGGACGCGATTGCCGGGGACCTGGCGATGCGGGCCCGCGCCGCGTGCGACGGCCGGTCCACGCTGCTGCTGCTCGACAACTTCGAGCAGGTGCTCGACGCCGCGCCGCTGATCGCGGAGCTGTTGACGTCGGTGGCGGCGCTTCGAGTCCTCGTCACCAGCCGCGCGCCGCTCCACTTGCGCGGAGAGCGCGAGTACTCCGTTGGACCGCTCGAGTTGCGACGCGGGATACAGGCGGGGACGCCCCAGGATCTGGCAGGCGCACCTGCCGTGCGGCTCTTCGTCGAACGAGTTCAGGACGTGCAGCCTGGCTTCCGCCTCACAGCGAAGAACGCGTGGATCGTGGCCGCGATTTGCCGCCGGCTCGACGCGCTTCCGCTCGCCCTCGAGCTCGCAGCCCCCTGGATGAAGGTGCTGTCCGTAGACGATCTGCTTCATCGGCTCGAGCAGAACGTCCTGTTCTCGACCACCGGCCTTCGCGATCTCCCGGCGCGGCAGCAGACGATCAACGCGACGGTCGCGTGGAGTTACCAGCTCCTCGAGAAGAACGAACAGCGGGCGTTCCGCCGATTCGCCGCGCTGCCGGGCCGGTTTCCGATCGAGGCGGCCGCGGCCGTTCTCGGGGATCGTCCTGACCGCCCGGCGGGCAGCGATGATGCGCTCGCAGCGGCGGCTGGATTGATCGACAAGAGCCTGCTGATGCGAGCCGAAACGTCGGTCTCATCACGACCGATGTATCAGATGCTTGAAACCATTCGCGCCTACGCGGCGCTCGAGCTCGCGGCCGCCGGCGAGCGCGACGAGGCTATAGAGGGCCTCGCGCGCTATTGCATCGCCGAAGCCTCGCGCGCGGCAAAGGGTCTGGTGGGACCGGGACAAGTGGCCGCGCTGAACCGCGTGCGCGACGATCTCGAAAGCTATCGCGCCACGCTGGCCTGGCTCATCGAGGGCGGCCGGGCCACCGACGCGTCCGACATTGCGTGGCACTTGAAGTACTTCTGGATGATCCGCGGACACGGGCTCGAAGGCCTCCGCTGGTATGAGCGGATTCTCGAGCTGCCTACGCTTCCCGCCGCGGCTGAATCGAAAGCGCTGCTCGGGGCCGCCTCGATGTGGTGGACGCAGGGCGAGTTGAAACGCGCCCGCACCGCGGTCGGCCGCGCGCTCTCGCTGGCTGGCAGCGTCGCCGATGCCGAAACGCTCGCCCACGCCGAACACGTCTCCGGTCACGTGGAGCACGCGCTCGGCTGTGAGGACGCGGCGCATCAGATGTTCACCAGGAGCATCAACCGATTCCGCGCACTATCGCTTCCGTCGGGTCGAGGCACTGCGTTGAACGGGATGGCGGTGCTCGCACTTGCGCGTGGCGACGCGGATCAGGCGGAGCGCCTCCTCGCAGAAGCGACTTCCGTACTGCGACAGGCCGGCCCGTGGTTCCTGACCTGGGCGCTCTATGTGCGTGCGATCCTCGCGGTCCGGCGAAGCGATCCCGACGGCGCGATTACGCTGGTTCGTGAAAGCCTCACGTGCATTCGGGATATTCACGACACGTTCGCGTTCGTCCACTCGCTCGTCCCGCTCGCCGCGGCTGCTGCGCTCAAGCGTGACGACGAATGGGTGGCGCGAATCCTGGGCGAGCGAGACGCCGTCACCGAACGTACGGGAGTAACTGTTTCCGACAAATCGGTGCATGACCTGCTGAACCAGGCCGAGCGTGACGCGCGCGCACGCCTCGGCCCCGATAAGTGGGCCTTGGCGTACACCGCGGGTCGCACCAGCTCCATCGAGGCGGTGCTGAACGACATCGATCGCGATCTCCACAAAGCCGACGTGCCCAAAGCGAGCCGCGGCGCGACGACTCGACGAGGGCGACACACACAGGCTCGTACGGAACATCGCGTCCCTTAATGCACAATGTCATGCAGCGGCGGCTCGATCACGATGCCGCGAACGGGCGACGTGGTGATGCGTCGGCCTTCCGAGCGAATCTCCATCATCCGGCCTACGCCGATCCAACCAACCTTGAGGCAGCGTCGTTCCGTAATCGACCCGTCGAGTGAGGCACGCTCTGGATTGCGAAAGAACTCACCCCCCTGAACGCAGACGTCGGTCGCCTCGACGATCACGACGCGGTACAGCGAGTTCATCGTCCGGACGAGCAACGTCGTGAGTGGCGGCAACTGTCCCAGCTGCACGCCCTCGCTGTGATCGACAACGTCTTGGGCGCAATTCACGGTGTGCCTTGCTGGCCGTCACAGGAGACGCGGGGATTCCAGTCGACGAATGCGCCGTTCGGGTTGTCGCGCCATGCCCACACATGCAGCTCGTAATGTGCCGGCAGGCCGAAGCGATTCGGACTGTCGACGAACTGCAGCAGGTGTCCCTCGAGCACTGGCGGATCGTTCGGCGCGTGCGTCAGGTGCCAGAGGTCAGCGAAGACGATGAACTCGACGCCGACGAGGCGAGCGGTGCCGTCTCTGAACTCATAAATGAGCGCTTCCGGGTGAGCGGCCTCCACTGCACCATCCATGAGCAACGCCGGATTGACGAAGTGCACACCCATCGCTCCCGCCTCCGGCCCGCTCACGCAGCCCAGAACCGGCCCGTAGTCGGGGGAAGTATTCCGGACGTCGCGAAATTGTTCGGTGGCGCGACGAACCGTTTCGACCAGCGCGGATGATGCGCCGGCCCCATGCGCCTCGTGTTGCGCCGCGCCGAGGTCTGCATGAAATGCCGGCAGCCCTGCCAGCAGGGCGAAAATGGCGACAGAACGTACCCGGTCCATATGAAATCCTCCGGAGGTGAACGCCGCGGCTTCCGCGACGTCTACACCTCACCTAACCAGGTACGCTCGTGAGATATTCCAGCTTCTCAACTGGACTTGGAAGACGAGCCTGAACGTGAGCTCATCTGCTGAGCGTCGTAGCCGTACACATCAGGCCACGTGTCGAAGCCGCCATCGTCTTTTGGCCACGCGGTGAAGTAGACGATGTGGACTGGCAGTTTCTCTTTCAAGCCGACCGGCTTCTCCTCTTCGGCGTGCATCGCCTCTTGAATGCGCTCGTCGTCCCATTGCGGCGAATCGCGCAACAGGTATTTCGCCAAGGCCTCTGGCTGTTCGAGCCGCACACAGCCATGACTCAGCGCGCGGCCTTGACGGGAGAACAGCGAATCGGCCGGCGTGTCGTGCAGGTACACGCTGAACGGGTTCGGGAGCAGAAACTTCACATGACCGAGCGCGTTCTGCGGCCCTGGTCGTTGGCGGAACAACAGTCCTTCCACCTCGCGTTCGTCATCCCAGTCGACCGCCTTGGCGTCGATGGGCTCAGCGCCCTTCTTCCCCTTGCGCAGGATCTCGATGTTGTTCCGCTTGAGGAACGACGGATCGCGCAACAGCGCCGGCACCGTCTCACCTTCAGCGATGCTGTCGGGTACGTTCCAGTACGGGCTGAAGACAATCGTTCGCATGTCGGCGCTGAAGATGGGCGTTCGGCGTTCGGGCTCGGATTCCCCGACGACGACTTTCATGTCGAGCACGGCGCGCCCGTTCTCGCGCACGGCGAGATGAAAGGCCGGCACGTTCACGAGAATGTGCCGCGCGCCGAGATCGTCGGGCATCCACCGCCACCGCTCGAGATTGATCGCGAGCAGGCGAATCTGCTCGTCATTCGGCGCCGGCTGGGCACGAAGCCATTGCAGCGCGTGCTGCAGCGCGGTGTACTCGGGATGTGCCGGCTGCACTGACGCGAGCCATCCACTCTCGCCGTTGGCGGCGCGCTCGAGCAGCGCGGCGAAATCGGGCGGCTGTCGCCGCTTCTTCCAGCGGGGATCGAGCTGCTGCGGGCTGCTGCGACCGATTGCCACGTCGCGGCCCAGCGCGAGCAGCGCGGTCGTCATCCGCACGTCGAGCCGCGCGAGATCAGTAGGCTCCGGTGTCGACTCCTCTGCGTCGTGGTTGGAGGCCAGCATGCGCGCGATGTCAGGCTCGCCGTAGTCCGCGGGGTCGAGCCCGTGATCGGCCGCCGACTTCAGCACACGCAGCGCAGCGGTCGCTTTCAGTGAATCGCGATCGTCGACCCACGCTGGCGCTTGGGCACGCGCCTCGTAAAAGCGTTTCAGATCTGCCCAGACGTGCTCGTCAACCGACGAGGGTCGGGCGCCATTCGCCAACTGCCGAATAGAATCGCTGACCGCCGGAGGACGTTCCTGCGGCGCACAACCGCTGAATAGAAGAGCCGCGACAATGAGAATCCGCCATCCCATGAGGGGAGACGGAGCAAGGAGTGCGCCAGCAGGTTACTTGCGTATCGTTCCAGTCACGCCTTCGGGTGAGCAATTGAATGGCTCGAGCTTCAATGCCGAAGGCGCATATTCCAGGGTTCCGCGGTCGAACGGTCGAGTGAAGAAGTCCGGATCGAGAAGGTCGACCTCGACCACGAGGCGTTGACGCGCAGCATCGAGGTGCAGCCGCTCGACCGACGTCAGCGCCGCCGAGTGGAGCAGGCCTCGAGTGGGTTGGCCGGGCTGTTCGACATACTGGTTCAACACGCCGGCGGCGTAGTTCGCCGTCTCGATGACGAGCGTTTCGCCGTCCCAGTGACCGATCGAATGGCCGAGCGACGTGCGCGGACCGTTCTGGGGATGGTCCTTCGCATTCATGTGGATGACACGGCGCACGTCCATCCACTCATGACGGAGCACGACGTCAGTGCCCTCACGCACGATCTCGAGCGGCGTGCCAGGCGCGCCCCACACGCGGCGGATGGCGACTGGATCGCAGCGGAACGTCGGGTCGTCCTTGAACGGGTCGTAACCGGCAATCGCTTTCTGACCCGCGGGCGTGAGGGAATTCATCATGGGCTGCGGCCCGCTGGTGCTTCGGTTCGGGATCGGCGCGAGCAGCCACGTGCCGAAGATGTCTTTCCGTGCGGCCAATACCGGTGCCGGCGGCCGCGCCGCTCCGGTCGGACCGTTCACGCTCAACTTGCGGCCGTCCTCGAACTCGATGAAGTCGAAGAAGCACATGTAGGGGCTGTGCCGCGACATCGATCCGGTGACACGCACCTTGGTGCCGGTCTTCAGCAGCTGCGGCGTGATCCCGTTGCGCGACAGCTGCGTCACGCCATGCGACTCGCAGACGTACTCACGTGTCCTCCCGTTCTCGTCGACCGCGGCGATATGGACGTAGCTGTGCGGATTCTGGGCCTCGAACTTGGTGATCGTGCCCGAGATGTTCGCCGGCTTGCTCGAGTCGAAATGGGGCGCGAAACTGTGGTGCGCCGAGGCGCCCGCCGCCAGGAGCACGGTGCTCACGACGACACCGGTTGAAAACGCGATTCGCATGGAGCGAGTATACGCTCCGTAGCAGAAGGCCCCAGGGCTCAGGCCCCAGGCCTGGCCCAGATCGAGCCTTGAGACGCACTGAGGCCTGAGGCCTACTAGCCACTGAAAGCGAGGGCTCGATGAGGACGCTCGTTCGAACTGCGGCATTGCTCCTGATGACGGCGGTTGCGGCCGCTCAAGGCAACCCCGATTGGCATGCGTCGTTTCCGGGGTTCAAGATCGCAGGCAACCTCTATTACGTCGGGACGGCGGACCTGGCGGTGTATCTGGTTCGCACGCCGCAGGGGAACATTCTGATCAACTCGGACTTCGCCGAGGACGTGCCGACGGTACGCAAGAGCATCGAGCAGCTTGGCTTCAAATACAGCGACACGAAGATCGTCCTGATCAGCCACGCCCACGGCGATCACGACGGCGGTGTCGGCATCATCCAGAAGGACACCGGCGCCCGCGTGATGGTGATGGAGGGAGACGTCGCCGACGTCGAGAGCAAGGCGACAGGCCGGCCCGCGGCCAAAGTCGATCGCGTGCTGCGCGACGGCGATAGGGTCGAACTGGGCGGCTCGACGCTGACCGCCGTGTTGACGCCCGGTCACACCAAGGGGTGCACGACCTGGACGATGCAGGTGGAAGAGGGTGGGCGGAAGCTGAACGCCGTGATTATCGGCAGTCCCAACGTCAACGCCGGTTATGTTCTCGTCGGCAACAAGAACTATCCTGCGATCGCCACCGACTACGAGAAGACCTTCAAGG
>Ga0207428_10002439_pt1 | contig 18584 bp, 9 predicted proteins | sample RhiMethybrSRZTD1_FD_187600 | JGI IMG/M metagenome (GOLD analysis project Ga0207428, IMG submission 187600) | Populus rhizosphere microbial communities from Tennessee, USA - Rhizosphere MetaG P. TD hybrid SRZTD1 (SPAdes) (version 3) | ecosystem: Host-associated > Plants > Roots > Rhizosphere >...
CGCGCTCGTCCAGCCGGGGCGCGAGGCCCGCCACGCGCAGCTCGGCCACGGCCGCCGCGTTCAGGCAGCCGCCGCAGGCCTTGTCGCGCGGGAAGCTCGCGCGCTCGACGACGAGCACCGAGCGCCCTGCGCGCGCGAGGCCGAGCGCCGCCAGCGCACCGGCCGGGCCGGCGCCGACGACGAGCACATCCCAGGTGCGGGCGGCGGCCTGCGCCAGCGAGAGCGACGGCGTGGCGGTCATCGGGTCCACGTCAGCAGCATGCGCTGCGGGAAGATCCTCTGCACCTGGGCCCCGGCCAGCCCGGCCCGCTCGGCCAGGGCGATCAGCTCGCCCGGCGACCACGCCGCCCGTGCCGAGGCCGGCGCGTCGGCGTGCACGACCGGCGAGCGGCTGAGCAGCCGCGGCACGGCCAGCGCCAGGACCAGGCCCGTCACCGTGCGGCGCAGGTCGGAGACGAGGAGCATCCGCTGCGCCGCGGCGCCCAGCGCGGCGAGCAGCGCGACGGCGGCCTCCGGCTCGAGGTGGTGGAGGAAGAGCGAGCAGGTCACGACGTCGGCGGCCGGCAGCGGCCGGCCATCGCAGGCGTCGCGCGTCCACACGCGCACGGCGGCGCCGGCCCGCGCCGCGGCGGCCTGCGCGTGCGCGACCGCCTGCGGGCTGCGGTCGATGGCTGCGACCTCGAGCGGCACCCGCTCGCGCCGGGCGTCCTTCCACAGCGCGATGGGGACGTCGCCGCCGCCGCAGGCCACGTCGAGCAGCGTGAGCGGCGGCCCGCCCTCGTCGCGCACGCGCTGCGCCAGCGCGAGCACCGGGCGGCGCAGCGCGGCCTCCGCGGCCGACCAGCGGTTGATGCGCTCGAGGCCCTCGAGCGCCGCGTCGTGCGCCGCGGGCGCGAGGTCGGGCTGGTCCATGAGCTCGGGCTCGCGGCGTCGGACGAGGCGCGTCATGGGTGGGCCGCCTCCAGCGCGGCGCGCGCCTCGGCATAGCCCGGCTCGATCTCGAGCGCCCGGCGCAGGTGCGCGAGCCCGTCCGCCTCGCGGCCGCGCTTGAGCAGCAGCAGCCCGAGGTTGAAGTGCGCCTTGGCGTACGCGGGGTCGAGGCGCAGCGCCTCCTCGAGCTCGGCCTGGGCCTCGTCGAGGCGCGCGAGATGGATCAGCGCGAGCGCGCGGTTGAGGTGGGTGCGCGGGTCGGCGGGCGCGAGCTGCACGGCCTGGTCGAAGTGCTCGAGCGCGGACTGGCTCTCGCCCTGCTTGTCGAGCAGCAGGCCGAGGACGTTCCAGGCCTGCGCGTTGTCGGGCTGCAGCGCGAGGACCGCGCGCAGGTGCTCCTGGGCCAGCTCAGGCCGCCCGGCCTTGATCGCCGCGTCGGCCAGGTTGAGGTGCGCCTCGAGGTAGCCGGGGTCGATGGCGACGGCCGCGAGGTACTGCTCGACGGCCTCGTCCCAGCGGCCGGCCTGGGCCGCGAAGCTGCCGAGCAGGAAGTGGCTCTCGCTGTCGCCGTCGCCGAGGACGGCCAGCGTCTGCTGCGCGAGGCGCGCGGCCTCGTCGTACTTGCCGGCCCAGCCGAGCGTCTTGGCCAGGTTGCGCAGCTTCTGGCCCTCGGCCGCACGGTCGAGGCGCCCGCGCACGATGGGCTCGACCCGCGCGGCCGCGGCGGCGTTGCCGTCGGGCGGTGTCGCGACCAGCCCGGCCTGCTGCAGCGTCGCCAGGAGCGTGAGCGCGAGCAGCCGGTAGCCATCCACGTCGAGGTGGACGTGGTCGAGGAACTGCTCGTGGCCCGGCACGCGGTGCCCGAATCGGCGCTCGCAATCGGCATCCACGATGGAGACGAAGTCGAGCCAGAGCGTGCCGCGGTCGCGCGCCGTGTCGAGGACGATGGGGCGCATCTCCGTGAGCGGCCGCAGCGGGCAGACGTCCTCGTCGCGCGCGCGCTCGAAGGCCACCCGCGCCTCGTCGGGGCGGCCCAGCGCGAACAGCGCCTCGCCACGGCGGTAGTGCGCCAGGGCGTAGCGCGGGTCGGCCGCGACGGCCTCGCTCGCCAGCGCGAGCGCCTGCTCGCGCGGGTCGTCGAGGCCGAAGCGCGGAGCCAGCTCCGTCGCGATCGGCGCCTCGCGCAGCTCCTGCCCGGCCTGGGCCAGCAGGTCCTCGACGTGCCGCGCGGTCTCGTCGGACACGCCGTCGGTGTGCTGGCTCTTGAAGGGCGCGCAGTCGCGCAGCTCGGCGGCCGGCGCGACGAGCAGCAGCCGCGCGCCCGCCGAGGCGGCCAGCTCGGCCATGCGGCCGAGGTTGTAGCGGTAGTGCTCGAGGATGCGGTCGCGCAGCGCGTCGTCGCGCTCGTAGAGCTTCAGCCCGGAGGGATCGTCGAGGCGCGTCGTGACCTCGGCCGGCAGCACGGTCGCGTCGCCGGCCGCCGCGCCGGTGCCCGCGCCCGGCGTGCCGCTCGCGTCGGGGCGCGCCTCGTCACCGCCGCGCAGCCAGCGGCGCACGAGCGTGTAGGTGCGCGTGTGGCTGAGCAGCGTGCCGAGCTCGAGGAGCAGCGGGTGGCGGCCCCCGACGTCGCCGTAGGTGCGCGCCTCGAGGAACTCGTTCGGGCCGCAGTAGACGATGAACAGGTCGGGCGCGTACTGCAGCAGCTCCTGCATGAGCACGACCTCGCGGTAGCTGGCGTAGCTGATGCCGCCGCAGTTGACGACCTCGAAGCGCCGCGAGGAGTCGACCGCCGGCAGCAGCTCGCGCAGCCAGCCCGAGTAGCTCACCGCGTCGTCGAAGGGATGGCCGTAGGTCGTCGAGCCACCCAGCGTGAAGACGCGGACGGTGCCGGGCGGCTTGACCGCCGGGAAGCGCTGGGCGTTGAACCACTTCAGCTTGCCGGGCGCGGTGACCATCTCGTCCGCGCCGTCGGGCCCGGCCTGCCGCACGAAGAGCGGCGAGGCGGCCGAGAAGCCGACGTACGGGTCCTCGGTGGCGGCGATCGGCTGCACGCCGGCGAGCGCGAGCACGCCCTCGAGCACGACGAAGAAGGCCGCGACCGCCGCGAGCTGCAGCGCCGCGCGCCGGCCCCGGCGCCGCCGGCGCGGGGCGGGCGGCGTCGCGCTCACGAGCGCTCCGGCTGCCGCCCCTGCAACAGCAGCTCGGCGGCGTGCGGCGTCAGCGCGCCGATCACGAAGCCGATGTGCGCGTCCAGCTCGACGCCGAGCAGGCGCGCGCCCTCCTCGATCTCGTGCCGCTCGACCTTGGCGGCGAAGCCCTTGTCCTTGAGCTTCTTGAGCACCGACTTCGGCTGCAGGCTCGCGATCCCTTCGGGCCGCACGAGCGCGCAGGCGCCGACGAAGCCGGTCAGCTCGTCGCAGGCGAGCAGCGCCCGGTCGAGCGCGGACTCGTGGGGCACGCCCCAGCGCGTGTAGTGCGCCGAGATCGCGTGGGCCAGCTCGGCCTCGCCGCGCTCGGCCAGCCAGGCCACGATGCGGCGCGGGTGCTCGTCGGGCCAGCGGTCGTAGTCGGCGTCGTGGAGCAGGCCCGCGAGGCCCCAGGTGTCGGCCGCGGCGGGGCCGGGACCGTAGCGCTCGGCGGCCGCGCGCATGACGAGCTCGACGGCGCGCGCGTGGCGGCGCAGCGCGTCGGTCGGCGTCCACTCGCACAGCAGCGTCCACGCCTCGTCGCGCGACAGGCTCATCGGAGCAGGATGCAGGCGCCGCGGTGCCTTTGGCAAGATGCGATGCATGGAGCCGCCGGCGACGACGGCCGCCGGCACCCCGCTGCGGGTGCTGATGGTCTGCTACCACTTCCCGCCGATGTCCTCGACCGGCTCGCTGCGCGTGGCGCGCTTCGCCCGCTATCTGCCGCCCGAGATCGCGGTCGAGGTGCTCACGGTCGCCAACCCGCCGGAGGAGACCGGCAACCGCGCGTTGCTGAACGAGCTGGCCGGACGCGTGACCATCCACAAGGCGGCCCTGCCTTCGCGCCTCACGCAGCGCTGGGTCGAGCGGCTGTTCACCGGCGTGCCCCTGGGCAGCCTGATGGCCAAGGCCCTGCGCACGCTGCTCACCTTCACGCTCTGGATCCCCGACTGGCAGGTGCGCTGGCGACGGCCGGCCCTGCACCTCGGCGGCCGCCTGCTGGGCAGCGGGGGCTACGACGTGATCTTCTGCAGCTCGCCGCCGCACTCGTTGCACCTGATCGGCCTCGAGCTCAAGCACCGCTTCGAGGTTCCGCTCGTGGTGGACTTCCGCGACCCCTGGTCCGCCAACCCCGACCGCCGCTGGCCGACCTTCCTGCACCGCCTGCACGAGCGCCAGCTCGAGGCTCAGGTGCTGGCCGGCGCCGACCTCGTCATCGCGAACACGCCCGGCAACCGCGAGCGGCTGCTGGCGGACTTCGGCTTGCCGCCGGAGAAGGTGGTCGTGCTGCCCAACGGCTACGACCCGGCGCGGCGCCAGGCCATGCAGCAGCCCGTCGCCGGCCCGGGCGACGGCCGGCGCCGCATCGTCTACACCGGCCACCTCTACGACCGCGGCGACGCGGTCATCCGCGCGCTCGAGGCGCTCCAGCGCAGCGACCCCGAGCTGCAGCGGCGCGTGGTCTTCCGCTTCGTGGGCACGCTCGACGCGGGCGTCGCGGCGCGCGCCGCCGAGCTGCAGGCGGCCGGGCTGGTCGAGACGCTGAGCTTCGTCTCGGCCGAGCGCGTGCCGGAGGAGATCGCCGCGGCCGACGCGCTGCTCTACGTCGTGCCGCCCGCGGGCGAGCACTGGATCCCGAGCAAGCTCTACGACTACTTCCTGGCCGAGAAGCCGATCATCGGGGTGCTGCCGCGCGGCGACGCCTGGGACTGGCTCGAGCGCAGCGGGCTGGGCACGCTGATCGAGGACACGGGCGCGGCCGACGTGACGCGCGGCCTGCGCACCTGCCTGATGCGCCTGCAGCGAGACGAGCTCGTGGCCCGGCCGGACCGCGAGTTCATCGCGCAGTTCGACGCGCGCGAGCAGAGCCGGCAGCTCGCCGATCACCTGCGGGCGGCCGCGGCGGCCCGGCCCCGGTGAGCGAGCCACCGCCACTGCCCTCGCAGGCGGCGGCCGGGGATCCGGCGCGCGAGGCGCAGGAGCTGCGGCGCTTCAGCGAGCGTTGCACGGACGCGCTGGCCGGCTGCCTGCAGCGCGACGGCACGCTGCTCGACCCGGCCTCGGGCAGCCCGGTGCCGGACGACCACTACGCGGCCACGTTCACGGCGCTCGCGCTCGTGCTGCGCGAGCCGGATGACGGCGCCTGGCGGACGCTGCTGGCGCGCTGGGCCGATCTGCCGCCGCAGCGGCGCGGGCACGCGCCCTTCAACCGGCTCGCGCTGCTGCTCCTGCGCGACACGCTGCAGCACCGCGGCGCGCTCGACGGCGAGCTGGCCGCGCTCGTGGCCCGCGCGCTCGCGGCGTGCCGCACGGCCGAGGCCTACCCCAGCAACAACTGGGTGCTGCTGGCCCGGGCCTGCGCGCTGCTCGAGGCTCCGGCGGGCCCGCCGCGCGCGGCGGCCGCGGCGCGCGTGGGCGAGTGCCTGGCGCGCTGGATCACGCCGGCCGGCGGCTTCATCGACGGGCCGCCGCTGGCCGAGGGCGGCCCGGCGAGCACGCCGATCACCTATCACGCCAAGTTCCTGCTCGTGCTGCTCGTGCTGCGGCTCGGCGCACCCGACTCCTGCACCGAGGCCGGCCCGGCGCTCGCGCGCGGCCTCGCCTGGCTGCTCGCCTTCACCGACGAGAGCGGTCGCGCGGGCGGGTTCGGACGCAGCAGCCATGCGCTCTACGGCTACGGGTGCCTGCTCGCGCTCGGGGCGCACGGCCTGCGCGCCGGCGACGAGCGCAGCCGGCGCGCGTGGGCGGTGGGGAGCCGGCGCCTGCGGCTGCAGCTCGAGTCGGTGCGCCGCGACGACGGCCTGCTCTCGATCACGCTCAACCCGGCGACGGGCGCGGCGGGCGGCTGGGACGACTACATGCACCTGCTCGTCTACAACGCGTGGACGGCGGGGCTGCTCGCCTGGCTGCTCGCGCTGCCGTCCGAGTTGGCCGAGGAGGCGCCGCTGCCCGAGCCGGACGCCGCGGCGCTCGGGCGCCGCGCCGAGCAGCTCGCCGTCGATGAGCGCGCCGGCCTGCTCGCGGCGCGCGGCGCGCGCGGGCTGGCCTGCCTCTCGCTCGCGGGCCAGCCGGTGCAGGGCTTCGGCGACCGCCACGCGGACCTGCGCTACGGCGGCGCGCTGCCCTTCCACATCGTGATCGACGGGCAGGCGCGCGTGGCGCCGCCCTGCCGGCTGCGCGTCGAGGCGCTGGCCGCGCAGCCGGCGCTCGGCGGCTGGACGCCCGTGGTCCGCCGAGGCGAGCGGCTGTATGCGCTGCAGCGCTTCGACGCGGTCGAGCGGTGCGAGGAGGGCGGGCGCGTGCTCGTCCTGGCGCGCGGCGAGCCCAGCGCGGTCGCGGCCGGCCGGTCCGCGCGCGCGGGGCCGGCGTGGATGGCCGACCAGCTCGACCACTACCTGCTCGCGGGCCGCCGTCGACGGCGAGCCGGGCTCTCACCCGCGCGGCTGGAGGGTCACCACGCGGCGGTCGCGCTGGCCTTCGACGCCGAGGCGGGCTGGCTGGCGCACGTCGTCGCGCTCGCGGGCCGCGACTCGGAGGCGCTGCTGCTCAACCCGCACGGCCACGCGCTGCTGGCAGGGGGCGAGCTGCTGCCGCTGCGCCGCGCGGTGTTCGGCGAGGAGGTCGGCGACGGCGTGGACGCGGCCCACGCCGCGCTCGTCGCGTCGGTCGAGCTGCCCTGCTCGCTGGCCGGCGGGCGCGGCGCGTGCGCGGCCCCGCGGGCCTGGCCGGCGCGCGAGCTGGTGCTGGTCACGCTGCTCGGGCCGCCGGGCGCGGCGCCGGACGCAGCCTGGCCGCTGCGCTGGGACGCCGGCCTCCGCCGGCTCGTGCTGCCCTGGACCGAGGTCGAGCTGCTGCCGCCGCGCGCGGGCTAGGCGCCCGCCTTGGCCTTCTCGTACTCGGCCAGCGTCTTCTCGATCTCGGCCTTCTGCTCGTCGTCCTCGGCGACCGCGACGGCCTGCTTCTGCAGCTCGATGGCCTTGTCGATCTCGCCCTTCCAGAAGTGCACGCGCGCCAGCGTGTCGATGATGCTCGCGTTGGCGTGCTTGCTCAGCTCGTCGGCGCGCGTGGCCGCGACGCCCGCGAGCTCGAGGTCGCGCTGCTCGCGCGGCAGCTTCATCGCCGGGTCGACGATGCCCCAGGCCAGGAGGTTGAGGCCCTGGGCGTTCTCCTTGAGGACGCCGTCGACGATCGACTTGCCGTAGGCCGAGGCCGTCTCCTTGGGCCCGACCTTGGCGAGCATCATGTACTTGTTGTAGGCGAACTGCGGGTTCTTCGGCTGCGCGGCGAGGTTCTTCTCGCAGATCTTGAGCAGCTCGGCGGCCTGCGCGGCGTCGAGCGTGTCGTACTTCTCGAGGCCCGCGGCGATCTTGGCGGCGTCCTCGCTCTTGGAGCGCATCTCGGCCATCTCGGCCTCGGCCTTCGCGCGGCGGTCGGCGTCGGCCGCGGTGTTGGCGGCGCGGTCGTCGGTGCCCGCCAGCACCTGGTCGAGCGTGTCGCCGATGGCCATCGGGTGGCCGATCCAGGCGATCTCGCCCTTGCCGTCCACGATCATCATCGTGGGGATGCCGTAGTTGGCCGAGGCCTCCATGAAGGTCTTGGCCGTCGCGCCGTCGATGTCCTCGGCGATCTGGTAGTCCATCGCGTCGCCCTTCTCGGCGATGAACTGGTCGGTCGGCACCATGCCCTTGCGCGGCCAGACCGCGACGCCGATGACGTGCACGCCCTTGTCCTTGTGCGTCTTGGCCATCTCGTTGACATGCGGGATCGAGGCCTTGCACGGGCCGCACCAGGTGGCCCAGAAGTCGAGGACGTAGACCTGGCCCGGCTCCCAGGCGGCGATCTTGTCGCCCTTGAGCCAGTTCACGTGGTCGAGGGCGGGCGCTTTGCTGCCCACGCCCAGGCCGTCGCCGAGGGGCCGCGCGGCGGCGCCGGCGGCGAAGAGCAGCAGGGCGGTCGCGGACAACAGCAGGGTCTTCATCGGAGAACCTCAGGGAAGGAGGAAGGGGGGCGCCTCGGATGGCGCGCGCCGGGTGGCCGAGCCGCGGCAGTGTAGCCGAGGCGGCCGGGACGTCACATGGCAACGGGCCGCCGCCCGTGCAAATTGGGCCCCCGATGACGACCGAGCCGACCGAGCTGAGCCGCTTCCATCCCGTCGTCTCGGCGTGGTTCGCCGAGACGCTCGGCGAGCCGACCGCGCCGCAGCGGCTGGGCTGGCCGGCGATCGCGGCCGGCAAGCACACGCTCATCGCGGCCCCGACCGGCACGGGCAAGACGCTGGCCGCCTTCCTGTGGGCCATCGACGGGCTGCTACGCCAGGGGCGGCTGCTGGCCGACGAGACCCTTGTGCTCTACGTCTCGCCCCTGCGCGCGCTGAGCCAGGACGTGCAGAAGAACCTCTCCGCGCCGCTCGCCGCGCTGCGCGAGCGCGACCCCTCGCTGCCCGAGGTGCGGGTGCTCGTGCGCACCGGCGACACGCCGGCCAGCGCGCGCGCCGGCATGGGGCGGCGGCCGCCGCACGTGCTCGTGACCACGCCCGAGTCGCTGTTCATCCTGCTCACCAGCCAGGGCGGGCGCGCGATGCTGGCCACGGTGCGCACGGTCATCGTGGACGAGATCCACTCGCTGGCGCGCGACAAGCGTGGCAGCCACCTCGCGCTCTCGCTCGAGCGGCTCGAGGCGCTGGTCGGCGCGGGGGCCGACGGTCATGGCCAGCTGCAGCGCATCGGGCTGTCGGCCACGCAGAAGCCGCTCGAGGCCGTGGCGCGGCTGCTCGTCGGCGTCGGCCGCGAGTGCGCCATCGTCGACGCCGGCCACCTGCGCGCGCTCGACCTCGACCTGCTCGTGCCCGACACGCCGCTGTCGGCCGTGTGCAGCCACGAGCAGTGGGGCGAGCTCTACGCCAAGATGGCCACGCTCGTGCGCGCGCACCGCACGACGCTGCTGTTCGTGAACACGCGCAAGCTCGCCGAGCGGCTCGCGGCGCGGCTCACCGAGCAGCTCGGGCCCGAGGCCGTCGCCTGCCACCACGGGAGCCTCTCGCGCGAGCTGCGGCACTCGGCCGAGCAGCGCCTCAAGGCCGGCCAGCTCCGCGCGCTCGTCGCCACGGCCTCGCTCGAGCTCGGCATCGACATCGGCGACGTCGACCTCGTGCTCCAGGTCGGCGGCAGCCGCGCCATCGCCACGCTGCTCCAGCGCGTGGGCCGCGCGGGACACGGCGTGCACCGCAAGCCCAAGGGGCGCATCGTGCCGCTCACGCTCGACGAGGCCGTCGAGGGCCTGGCGCTCATGGCCTCGATCCGCCAGGGCCTGCTCGACGCCACGCCGCAGCCGCCCGGGGCGCTCGACATCCTCGCGCAGCAGATCGTGGCCGCCTGCGTGCCGCACGAGTGGGGCCAGGACGCGCTCTACGAGCGCCTGCGGCGGGCCTGGCCGTACCGCGACCTGCGGCGCGCCGACTTCGACGCCTGCGTCGCGCTGCACGCCGAGGGACGCTGGGCGCTGCTCCACCGCGACGGCGTCGGCGGGCGGCTGCTGGCCAGCAAGCGCGCGCGCATCCCGGCGCTCACCAGCGGCGGGGCGATCCCCGACAACACCGACTACAGCGTGCTGCTCGAGCCCGAGGGCACCTTCGTCGGCACGCTCAACGAGGACTTCGCCGTCGAGGCCAACCGCGGCGACATCTTCCAGCTCGGCAACACGAGCTGGCAGATCCTGAAGGTCGAGCCGGGCGTGGTGCGCGTGGCCGACGCGGCGGGACAGCCGCCGACGCTCCCGTTCTGGCTGGGCGAGGCGCCGGCGCGCAGCTCGGAGCTCTCGGCGCAGATCGGCGCGCTGCGCGAGGGCTGCGCGGGGGCGATGGGCGCGGGCGCGGCGGGCGAGGGCGGCGCGCTCGACCGCGAGGCCGGCATCGCCTGGCTGCGCAGCCAGACGGCGCTCGGCGACGCGGCCGGCGCCGCGCGCGAGGCGGCCGAGCAGGTGGCCGACTTCATCGCCGCGGGCGTCGCGGCCCTGGGCGCCGTGCCCAGCCAGCGGCGCGTGATCCTCGAGCGCTTCTTCGACGAGAGCGGCGGCCAGCAGCTCGTCGTCCACGCGCCCTTCGGCGGCCGCATCAACCGCGCCTTCGGCCTCGCGCTGCGCAAGCGCTTCTGCCGCGGCTTCGGCTTCGAGCTGCAGGCGGCGGCCAACGAGGAGGCGATCGTCATCTCGCTCTCCACGCAGCACAGCTTCCCGCTCGCGGACGTCTTCGACTACCTGCACCCGGCCTCCACGCGCGAGCTGCTCGTGCAGGCCCTGCTCGCGGCGCCGATGTTCACCACGCGCTGGCGCTGGAACGTCATGCGCTCGCTGCTGCTGCCGCGGCTGCGCGACGGGCGCAGGGTGCCGCCCGCGCTGCAGCGCATGCGCGCCGGCGACCTGCTCACCGGCGCCTTCCCGCAGGCGCAGGCCTGCGCCGAGACGCTGCCCGCCGGCGACATCGCCGTGCCGATGGAGCACCCGATCGTGCGCCAGACGGTCGAGGACTGCCTGCACGAGGCGATGGACATCGACGGGCTGCTCGCGCTGCTCGCCGGCCTGCAGGATGGGCGCATCGAGCGCGTCGCGCGCGACGTGCCCGAGCCCTCGGTCTTCGCGCACGGCATCCTGTCGGCGCAGCCCTACAGCTTCCTCGACGACGCGCCGCTCGAGGAGCGCCGCACGCAGGCCGTGATGACGCGGCGCACGCTCGACAGCAAGACGGCCGACGAGCTCGGCGCGCTCGACCCGCAGGCCATCGAGCGCGTGAAGCAGCAGGCCTGGCCCGACCCCGAGGGCGTCGAGGAGCTGCACGAGGCGCTGCTGTGGATGGGCTTCCTGACGCGCGGCGAGGCCGAGCGCTGCGGCTGGACGACCTGGCTGGGCGAGCTGGCGCGCGGCGGGCGCGCGGTCGAGGTGCAGCCGCCGAGCGGCGCCGGCGGCGACGCCCGCTGGTTCGCGGCCGAGGCACCGCGCACGGGCAAGGCCGTGCTCGCCGGGCGCCTCGAGGCGCTCGGGCCGCTGCCGGCCGACGATCCGCTCTTCACCGAGTTCGCGCAGGAGGTCCTCCAGCTCGAGGCCGAGGGCGCAGTGCTGCGCACGCGCATCGGCGGCGCGTCGGCCTGGTGCAACCGCCGGCTCCTCGCGCGCATCCATCGCGCCACGCTCGACCGCATGCGGCGCGAGATCGAGCCGGTGTCGGCCGCCGACTTCCTGCGCTTCCTCACGCGCTGGCAGTTCGTGGAGCCGCAGGCGCGCCAGCCCGGCCCGCGCGGGGTGCTGACGGCGATCGAGCGCCTGGCCGGCTGGCAGGCGCCGGCTCCGGCCTGGGAGCGCCACCTGCTCCCGGCGCGCGTGAGCGACTACCGTCCGGCCTGGCTCGACGAGCTGGCGCTGTCGGGCGAGATCGCGTGGGGCCGGCTGTGGGGCGCGGCGGCCGGGCCGATCCGCGCGACGCCGATCGCGATCTTCCCGCGCGAGCAGGGCGAGACCTGGATGCGGCTCGCCGGGCCGGGCGACGCCTGGTCGGTGTCGGGTGCGGCGCGGCCGGTCTACGAGGACCTGCTCGCGCACGGGCCGAGCTTCGCGCAGGAGCTGGCGCGCCGCACGAAGCTGCTGCCGGCGCAGCTCGAGCAGGCGCTGGGCGATCTCGTCGGCCTCGGGCTGGCGGGTTGCGACAGCTTCGCGGGGCTGCGGCTGCTGCTCGCGCGGCGGCGGCGCGCGGGCAGCCCGAACGCCGGGCGCTGGGTGCCCTTCCGCGTCGTGACGGCCGCTCCCGCGCCGGCGGCGTCGAGCGGCCCGATCGACCCCGAGCTGGCCGAGTTCGCGGCGCGCCGGCTGCTGCTGCGCACCGGCGTGGTCTTCCGCCGCACGATCGAGCGCGAGAAGCTGCCGGTCGCCTGGCGCGACATCCTGCGCGCGCTGCGCACCATGGAGGCCCGAGGCGACGTGCGCGGCGGGCGCTTCGTGGCGGGCTTCTCGGGCGAGCAGTATGCGCTGCCGGAGGCCGTCACCGGGCTGCGCGCGGCGCGGCGCTCGGTCGACGCCGAGGGGCGGCCGGCTGACGCGATGGCCGACGGACGCGAGCCGGTACTCGTGGTCGCCGCCGACCCGCTCAATTTCGCTGGCATCCTGACACCCGACGAACGCGTGGCCTCGACGGCTCGGCAGACGGTAAGGGTGGGGTAGGGGACGGCAGTCGCGAGCCGCTCGAGCGCCCGCGCGAGGCGAGGGCGGTCGCGCCAACGAAGCGAGCCACGGCCACCCCGTCGAGAGCGACCGCGGCCTGGTATCTCCGGACGCGGCCTACTGGCCCGCGCCCTCCAGCCCGTTGCTCGCCGAGAAGCCCTGGGGCGCGGCGGCATCCTTGACCCAGGCTTGGAGATAGAAATTCAGCCCGGGTGTCCACTTCCACGTGAAGGGCAGCAGGCAGAGCGTGCCCTGCGCATCGATCGGGTAGGGCCCGTAAACGTGGAATGGATCCGGGACCATCACGCCGCCGAGGAACGCCTTGAACCCCGCTGCAAAGCCGAAGCAGAAATACGCGTATGAGTCGGGCTTGGCATTGTTGAGGCAGAACTGGTTGGACGAGTTCACTGTCAAAGGGCCGTAGCCCAGCAGCTTCGGCGTCTTGCCACCGGTTCCTGCCAGCCCGTGGCCGAGGTCGGTCCACGGGGCGCCCGGCCCGGGCGGGGCGGAACTGAGCTTCAGCGTCAAGCCGTCCCCGCCGGTGCCCGCCGACACGAGGTCGAGCGCGCCGTCTCCGTCGATATCACCGAGGGCGACGAACTCGGGCAGGGCACCCACGACGTAGGTCCTTTGCATCTCGAAGCTCCCTGTCCCCGAGCCGAGCAGCACTGAGAGGTTGCTCGAGGAGTGGTTTGCCGTTACGAGATCGTCTTTCCCATCACCGTTCACGTCCCCGATGGCGACACCGAATGGCCTCGAGCCGACGTCGAACTCCGTCGTCGCCCCATATCCTCCCGTGGGCAACCAGAGCAGGACGGAGACGTCGTTCGTGAGTTCGTTCGTCGTCACGAGGTCGAGATGCCCCTCCCCGTCCAGGTCGGCCAGCGCAACGGAGGTCGGGCAGCACGCGACCGTGAATTGAACCTGCTTGCCGAAGTCCCCTGTGCCCTTCCCGCGAAGCACGGATACGGTGTTGGCGTCGCTCCTGTTCGCCGTCACGACATCGAGGTTGCCGTCCGCGTCCAGGTCGCCGATCGCGACGGACCCTGGATTGAGGCCAACAGGGAAATCGACGTGCGGCTGAAAGTTCCCGGCGCCAGTAGCCAGCAGGATCGACACGCTGTCCCCGGAGAGGATTGACGCGGGGTAGCCGTTCGACGTCGCGATGTCGAGCATCCCATCTGAATTCAGGTCGCCAAGGGCCACGCCGTTGGGGGACTTGCCGACTGCGTACTCGATCGCCACGCCGAAGCTGCCGGTGCCCGAGCCGAGCCGGACCGAGACGGAGTTCCCGAAGCTGTTGGCCATCACGAGGTCGGCATTCCCGTCCGCGTTCACGTCCCCCATGGCGACGGAGTTCGGAGTGTTGTCCCCTGAGTTGGACGGCGGCGCAAAGCTTCCACCGCCCGCGCCGAGCAGCACGGAGATGGGCCAGGAAGCGGGCCCGTAAGCGGTATTCGCCGACACGAGGTCGGGCCGTCCATCGCCGTTGACGTCACCGATCGCGACGCACTTCGGACCCGCGCTGACATTCAGGCCGGACGGAATCTCGAAGTTCGCCGTGTCGGCGCCCAGCAGGACCGTGGCCTCGTTCGAGCCGGCGCCCGCCGTCATGGCGTCCAGCTTCTGGTCGCCATCTACGTCTGCGATCGCGACCGAGACGGCGCCCTCCCCTGCGGCGAACAGCTTCGGCGCTCCGAAGCTGCCCGTTCCCGTGCCGGCGAGCATGGACAATCCGTCCATGTTGCCCGTCATGACGTCGAGGTGTCCGTCCGCGTTGATATCCTCGATTGCCAGCGCCGTTCCGAAGCCGCTGGTCCCGAAGTGCGACAGCGCCCCGAGACTCCCCGTACCGGTGCCCAGCCGGACAGAGATGGTGTGAGGGTTGCCGTTCGCCGTCACGACGTCGAGCATCCCGTCCTCGTTCAGGTCCCGGATGGCAACGGCCTTCGGGCCGTACTGCGGGCCGCCGCCGACCGTGAAGAGAGTCTGCGGAAGGAAGCTACCCGTCCCGGTGTTCAGATTGATTGAGACGTTGCTTGAGAACTCGTTCGCGGTCACCAGGTCTAGCGCACCGTCGCCGTTCAAGTCCCCGAGGGCGACTGAGGACGGTAAGTCGCCGACAGCGGTTTTCTCCCACCCCCAGAAGCTGCCCGTGCCGGTGCCCTTCAGGATGACGTCATCGGCGGCGTCGCGGAGTGCCGCCACGAGGTCGGCATTTCCGTCACCGTTCAGGTCCCCGATGACGACGCAGATCGGCCCGGGCCCGGCAGCCAGGAGCGACTGCGCGCCGAGGCTGCCGGTTCCCGTGCCGAGTAGCACGGACAGGTCGTCGGAGGCATAGTTTGCCGTGACGACATCGAGATTCCCGTCGACATTGACGTCTCCGAGCGCGACGGATGCCGGTTCAGTCCCCACGCCGAAGGCCGCCTGCACTCCGAATCCGCCCACGCCGTTTCCCAGCAGGACGGAGACGGTGCTCGAGCCGCGGTTCGCCAGCACCATGTCAGGAACTCCATCGCCGTTCATGTCACCCGTGGCCACGGACGCCGGATTGAGGCCGACCGGGAACTGCTCTCCCGGAAAGAGTGGCGGCTCCTGCGCCGACGACGCGGAAAGGAGCCTGCACAGTGTGAGGAAAGTGAATGCACGCGAAATGAGTTTCAAGGTAGGCAGCCTTTGACTGGAAGGAAAGGAACCTGTGAGTGCGTAGGGATCGAAGCCCGGGAACGGACTGAGCCGCGGCCGCCCCTCGAGAGCGACCGCGGCTCGTCTTCGTTCCGATCGTGACTTACTGACCCGCGAGCTGAATCGCGTTGGTCGCCGACCAGCCCATCGGGGCGCCGGCATCCTGGATCCAGGCCTGGGTGCAGATCTTCAACCCGGGCCACTTCCACGTGAAGGTCACGTTGAAGTTGCCCGATCCATTGGTGATGAACGGGCCGACGCGCAGGGTCGGAGCCGGGACCATCACGCCGCTCTTGAACGGCAGGAAGTCCGGGTCGAGCCCGACGAAGAAGTACACGAGCGAGTTGGGCTTGGCGGAGGCGATACCCATGCTGGTGGATGAGCCCACCGTCAGGGAGCCGGAGTTGTTCATCAGCGGCATCTGGTCACCGGTCCCTGCCAGCCCATGGCCGAGGTAGGTCCACGGGATTCCTGACATGTCCGGGTTGGCGTTGAGCCTGACGGTGATGTTGTTCGACCCGGGGCTCGCCAGCACGAGATCGGCTTTCGTGTCCCCGTTCACGTCAGCGACTGTCACGGGAACGCTCATGTCGCCGGCGGCGACGGACGACGCGACCCCGAAGGATCCCGTGCCCGTGCCGAGCGCCACATCCACGGAGCCCACGTCGCTGTTTCCCATCACGAGATCGGAGTGCCCGTCCCGGTTCAGGTCGCCCAACTTGACGCAGTAGCTCGGATCGGTGCCGGGGAAGGGGATGATCGTCCCCGCTCCCAAGGCCCCCGAGCCCGTGCCGAGCAGGACGGAGACGGAGGCATTGGGCCCGCCGTAGATCAGCACCACGACGTCCTGGTGCCCATCTTCGTTCAAGTCCCCGATCGCAATCGCAGGGGCGGCCCCGGGAAGGGGTGCGCTGCCGACGGGATAGGCCTGCCCCATCGCGAAGCTCCCCGTACCCGTTCCGAGCAGGACGGACACGGAGTTCCAGAATGTGTTCGCCGTCACGATGTCGGGCTTCGAGTCTCCGTTCATGTCCCGGATGAGAATCGAGTACGGAAAGAGCCCGGGGGGCAGCGTGGGGCCGGCGCCGTAGAACGTTGGCGCCCCGAAGCCTCCCGTGCCCGTACCGAGCTGGACCCAGACACCGTCCGTGCCCGACTTCAACGTCACGAGGTCGGAAATGGAGTCTCCGTTCAGGTCCTCGAGCGCGATGGACTGTGGAAGGATGCTACTGGCAACGGTCGTCGGCGCCCCGAAGCTGACCGGTGCTCCCGGCGTGCCGAGCAGGACCGTTACGGTCCCATCACCGTTCGCCGTCGCGATATCCCGGATCGAGTCGCCGTTCAGGTTCCCGATCGCAACGGACTCCGGCATGTTTCCAGTCGAATAAATCGTCGTCTGCGGGAAACTCGCCGGTGCCGTGCTGAGCAGGACCGAGACGTGGTTGGCGCCTTGGTCCGCCACGACGATGTCTGGGCTGCCGTTCATGTCCAAGTCGCCGACCGCCGTCGCCCTCGGGCCGAGGCCGGTCGCGAACTGCTCCCCGGGATGGAAGACCGCCGGCGTCTGGGCGGTCGACGTCGCGGAAAGGAGGCCGCAAAGTGCGAGGAAAGCGGATGCACGCGAAATGAGTTTCAAGGCAGTAAGTCTCTGGCTGGAGGGAAAGGGTCCTGTGAATGGGTTGCTCGTGCGACAACGCTTCGGGCCGCCGAAATCGGCCCTTGCCGGACCGCGGGTGCGGGCCGAGGTCTTGAGCGCCGGCCCAGTTAGGCGCGGCGTGCGAGCAACCGTCGTGGATCAGACTGTCAAAGCAAGCGTTCGGAACAGCATCGCGATCGCCTGCAGGACGACCTCACGACGTGAACTGGAGAGCAGGAGACTAATCGAGGCCTTCGCCGACGCAACTCGATGTCCTGGATTTTTCAAAAGGCCCCACCAGCACCCGCTGGCGGCCGCATGAACCGGCGCCGATGCGTGACGTCGTCGACGGTCTGCTAGGGCCGCCGCAGCAGCACGTGCAGGTCGACGAAGTCCAGCCCCAGCGCGTAGTTGCGGCGCACGGCGTCGAGCACCGCGGGTGAGTAGTTGATCGGCGGATGGTCGAGGATGCCGCGCCCGATGAGCACGGCGTCGAACTCGCGGCGCTCGAGCGCGTCCACGACGGGCTGCGGTGAGAGCCAGCCGGCATCCCAGAGCAGGAAGTAGAGCAGCGGGTCGTCGAGCTCGAGCTTCGCGAAGGGCGGGTAGGAGAAGCCCGCGTAGAAGAGGTTGAGCACGCGCGGGTCGGGCTTCGTGGCGGCCTCGACCTCCGCCTTCATGCGCGCGAAGCCGGCGCTGCGCGTCGCGTTGTTCTCGGGCCAGGTGAAGGCGATGTCTTCGCGCGGCGCGAGAGCGAGCTCGGCGCCGGCGGCGAGCGTGACGGCGAGCGCCGCCGCGGCGCCGAGCGGCCGCCCGCGCGCTCCGTCGGGTCCATCGCCGACCCACGCCACGCGGCCCCACGAGACGAGCGCCATGAGCACCGCGAGCGTCGGCTCGATGTAGTAGTTCAGCGACGAGCCGACCTTGGGCAGGATGATGAGCATGACCGTCACGGTCGTCAGCGCGTAGAGCGGATAGGGCGTGCAGATCAGCGGCTGCCAGCGCCGTCGCGCGACGAGACGCAGCAGGCCGCCGAGCCCGAGCGCGACGAGGACCACGACGACCGGCTGGCTCAGCCCGACCCGCAGCTGGTAGGCGAGCTGGCTGGCGAGCATCGGGTCGAGCAGCGCCACGAAGACGCAGAAGGCGAAGCCCTCGCTCCAGGCCCAGGCGATCGCGACGAGCAGCGTCGCCACGCCGGCGCCGAGGTAGATGAGGCCGCGCCGCGGCTGCGTGAGGAGCATCCACAGCACGCAGGCCGCGGCCGCCGCGCCGTAGGACTGCTTGGCGCAGAAGGCCAGCCCGCAGAGCACGGCCGAGACGAGCTGCCAGGGCAGCCGCCCGCGCGCGCGAGCGAGCACGAACACGCCCCAGGCCGAGAAGACCAGGGCGAGCGTGTCGTTCTTGAGGAAGGCCGTGTTGCTCGTGACCGGCCGCACGAGGAAGAAGGCCCCGAAGGCCAGCAGCGCGACCGGCACCGCGCGTCCGCCCACCGCGAAGAGCGCCAGCGCCGCCGCGAGCATGCAGCCCATCGCCACGAGCCGACCGGGCACGAAGGGGTTGCTGGCGCTGGCCGGGAAGAGCGCCGCGAGGTGGTGGTAGAGCGGCGTGTACGGCGTGAGCCACCAGGGCGCCTGCTCGTAGAGCGCGGTGTCGTAGACGTACCGGCCCTCCTGCATGAGCTGGATGCTGCGCAGGTTGGGCGTCTCGTAGGCCAGGTCGAAGGGGGCGGCGAGGTGGTCGGCCGACACGTTCGCCACGCGCCAGAGCGAGCCGGCGCACACGGCGACGGCCGCGATCCACAGCAGCAGCTGCGACAGCGAACCCGGAGCGCGGCTCGGCATCGGCTCCGGGTGCATGGCGGCGGAGTCTAGCAGCGGGGCTGCCGCGGACAGGGCGTACAATCGGGCGGTCTCGGTCGCGGAGCCGCTCATGACGCGATG
>Ga0207428_10002443_pt1 | contig 18562 bp, 43 predicted proteins | sample RhiMethybrSRZTD1_FD_187600 | JGI IMG/M metagenome (GOLD analysis project Ga0207428, IMG submission 187600) | Populus rhizosphere microbial communities from Tennessee, USA - Rhizosphere MetaG P. TD hybrid SRZTD1 (SPAdes) (version 3) | ecosystem: Host-associated > Plants > Roots > Rhizosphere >...
GAAGATGAACAGGTCGCTCGGCTCTCTCCACTGCATGAACGATCCTTGCGAGGCGCACTCTGGGCAGGTGATGCCGTCGTCGCCCCAGTTCTCGTGCAGCGAAAACACGGTGAAGTGGAGCCTGCAGCTCAGACACTTGATCTTGTGCACCCAGGTGCGGGGCATGCCTAGAACGGTACCTCCCCGTCGGGGGCAGGACTGATCTCGGGCACTTCCGGCTTGACCCATTCGCGCGAACCGGTCACCTTCTCCTCGCGCATGTAGCCCTCATGGTCGGACTTCCAGATGGTCGCGCCCTCCTCCTTGGCTACTTCCTCCATGTAGTTCAAGCTGAGGTCGCGGAAGCCGTGGACGCCGGAGAACACCGCGATGATGTTCTCCTTCGTCTTCTGGTAGATGCGGAGCGTTCCCACCGCTCTTTCGTTTCCGTAGCCTGCGTTCCTGTAGCCGCCTGAGGGCGGCGGCGAGAACGGGCCGAAGGTGATCTTGGCGTCGTCGGGAATCTCGATCTTGAAGGTCTTGGCCCCGAAGACGAGCAGTTGACGCACTAGCCCTCCCTTCTTGCTTGTTAGACCCCGGACGTGTCCGGGATGCGGGACTTCACGGTGGCGATGGTCTCGTCGAAGTGAGCCACCATTTCCTCGAAGCTAACGTTGTCGTTCCAGTAGGGGACAGGCCCGTCGATGGGTTCGCGGAAGGCAGCGAACGCCTCCCGCCAGGCGGCCGTCATGCCGCCCGCGGCGCGGACCATCGCGCCTATGACGCAGAAAACCACCGCGTCGCGGTGGAGCACTATGCACGCGGTTCCGTTCGAGTCGCGCGCGAATGTGCCTTGCGTCCAGCCCTCTCGGACGAGTTCGCGGGCGCCACTCAAAATCTCGATAGGGGACAAAGGACAGGTCTCCCTTCTTGAACCCTACAATGTAATTGTATCACTTTACACCTGTTTCCGCCATAGTGCAATATCAGCACCCTGGGGATTTCTTACCACCCCTGGGGATTTCCTGTGGATAACTCGCTCTTTGGGACAGCCGGTTCAGTCAGCCAACAAGGACAACTGTTTTGTCCGTTCGGCGGCCAGGCGGGCGTACTGCTCCGACAGTTCGACCAGGACGCTCCGGCGTCCCAGCCTGCGCGCCACCACCGCCGTCGTGCCCGACCCGCCGAACGGGTCCAACACCGTCCCCCCTTCGGGGCAACCGGCCTTGATACACAGCTCAGCCAACCTTTGCGGCATCACCGCGAAATGCGCACCCTCGTACGACTCGGTGGCGATCTCCCAAACCGAGCGTTTGTTGCGGAACTGCTTGCCAGGGGCGAGCTTGTACGGCGGCTTCTCGCCGCCCATGCCGTGCCGCATCGGCTCACCCATTTCTTTGCGTTCCTCCCAGGTCAGCTCCTTCTTCGTCTTCGCCGGAATCCAGCCGTTCGGGTTCGAGCCGGGGCCGATCGTCTGGTCGCCCCAGCGGTTCCACTCGGCAGGCTCCTTGATCGCGTCGGCGTCGAAGTAGTAGCGGGCCGAGCGTGTGAGCAGGAACACGTACTCGTGCGCCTTCGTAGGGCGGTCGTTGGCTGACTCCGGCATCGGGTTGGGGCTTCGCCCAGATCACGTCTGAGCGAAGAAACCACCCCGGTTCCCACATCGGCTCCGGTGGTGCGAAGTCGATGTCTGGCGTCTGCCCGTTATGGATGGCTTTCAGCGATGAATGCGCTTTCTCTGCGTTGGCACCCGAGGACGGGCAACCGAGCAAGAGACGCGCCTCGTGCTGCTTGGCGTAGAAGTGCGGGTAAAGCTCTCGAATGATCCAGCGGCACTCGTTCGACCGGACGTTCCAGCGATAGATCGTCTGCTTCCGCCGCTCGTTCTGCTCGGGCGACTGCTCGTTGATGGAGCCGATGCCGGTGATCGCCATGCACCGCTCCACGATGACGCGATCGGTTGACGCAACCTCTAGCCCGGCTCCGTAGGTGGCGTTCTTGCGGTGGTAGTGGCTCTCGGTGCCGTCCGCCTTGGTGTAGCTGCTGGCGTACTGGCCCACCTTCCTCTTGTGGATGAACATGCAGCCTTCAGCCTCGATGGTGGCTGCGAGCCAGATGCGATCGCGCTCGTCTCGAATGTGCCCCGTGTAGTAAGGCGCCTGTAGGGCCTTAGCCACAGCCCAGGGCACCCCTTGGAGCTGCTTGTCCACGAACGAATCCCCGAGATTTAGCCAGAGCGTCCCGTCTGCGCGCAACACGCGTCGCACTTCACGGAAGACGGCCACCATGTTCTGCACGTATTCGTCGGGGGTGGCTTCGAGGCCGAGCTGGCGGTCGAGGCGTTCGGCGCCGCACTTGCCGCACACCGTGCCGTACTGGTGCTCTCTGACTTTGGCTGCCGTGTGGCCGCCGCCCTTAGCGTTGTCGGCAGACCATTTCGCCAGCCCGTCACCCGCGTGGCTGCGTTTGGGGGCGATGTGGTCGCAGTCGGGGTCACCGCCAGCCCATTCGCCGGTGCCGTAATCGCGCAGCCCCCAGTAGGGGGGGCTGGTGAGGCAGCAGTTGACGGACTGGTCGGGGAGCTGGCGCAGAACCTGGAGTGAGTCGCCTACCCACAGGTCCATGTCGGGGTCGGACAACCAGGGTTCCATCACCAGGTGGCGACGTGGTAGGTGCGACGCAGGAGCGCCAGCCCGCCGGTTGCCTCGTCGATGTACTTGCTGCCCTCATCGTTGAGGGCGCAGACGTCGGCCACCACGACCGTCGGTGTGATTTCGAGCTTGACGACACGGTCGTACTCCAGGCCGAGCGCGTCACAGATTTCTCGTAGGGGGCCGCCGATGGGAACACGGTCGTCCCTGGGGGTGCGTGCGGTGATCATTCCTCGTCCTCCTCCCAGAAGCATTCGTCGCACATGATCAGCTCGGGGTCGATCGGCATGCCGCAGCCGGGGCAGGGCTTGTAGCTGCGTTTGTTGAGTAGTTCTTCCTCCCACTCGTCCTCTGGGGTTTCGCTCATATCCACACGCCGATACGGATGCGGGTTCCCGGCTTGTTGGGGAACGGGTTGCCTTGGTTGCCAACGGGTCGCTTCTCGAATGTTCCGCAGACGATGTAGCGGTCGTCGTCGATCACCTGGGCTTTGACGGCGGCGTCGCAGACGAGCTTCCACAGGTTGTCACCGTCGGCGGTCGGGGAGGCGCCGTAGAACCAGGCTTGGAGCGCCAGGTCGCGCATGCCTGCGAACGCGCCGCGATGCTGCAACATGAACTTGGCAACCTCGTTCTCGTGCTTGTTGGTGGGCGTCCAGATTTTCCCGCGCACCATGCGCGGCCGCGCCTTCGGGACGGGCCTGCCGGGAATGTCGATGTTGAGGTTCACGACAGCACTTCTCTGGCGTGCAGGTTGAACAGGGCGAGGGCGGCGGAGAGGATGAAGTAGCGGGACTTGTCGTCGTCGGAGTAGGCCATGCCTGAGGAGGCCAGCACCCGGCGTGCTTCCTCGGTGAGGGTGTCCAACACCTCAGCGCCGTTCTCTCGGCTGTCAACAGGGATCGACACGATCCAGGTTTTGCGCGGCCGTGCTTTTTCCAGTGTGCGCGGCTGCCGCTTGTGCGGCCGTTTGCAGGTCGGGCAGATTTCGGGGTTGTCGGGAGGCTCGTAAACGGCCCCGGACCCGTCCGGGGTGCCGATCGGCGGTTGCGGGTCGAGACGTCTGGGAGTCTGCCCTCCTTCCCACAGCCACACCCATTCGAAGTAGCCGAGCGGGTTCCAGTGGACCATCGTCCTGTTGTCGGTGATCTCGCTGTGGTGGAGCTGGCAGAGGCCGATGACGTTGCCGATCTTGACACCGTCGTGTTCGATCCAGTCGTAGGCGCCGCCGAGGAATGAGCGGCGAACCAGATGGTGGCGCTCAACGTTCGTGTCGGTGCAGAACGGGTGGGAACAGACCGTCACCGGGTAGGGGTCGCCTTCGGCGGGCTTGATCTTGAATCTTTCTTCAAACGGGACTCTGGTCAACCGGCCTCCACCCCTTCTTGTCTCGCCGTTCGGCGTAGCCGAGTTTCTCTAGCGTCACGAGCATGTCGTGGGCGGACGCGACCGACATGTAGCCGACCTCCGCCTGCACCTGGCGTACCGTTGCGGGCCAGCCCTCAGCGGTTACTGCCTGTAGCGCGAGGTAGCACTTGCGCTGTGCTTTGGTCAGCACGGACCCTCCTCAGACAGGCGAACTTGTCTTTGCACACGGTGCCGGTCGGGTTACGTCGTACTTCCGCGGACGGCTGCATACGTCCACATTTTGAGCAAACGGGCATGGAGCCACCTCCAGGCTGCTTGGAGCAGGTCGAACAGCAAGAGCATGGTTATGCCGATGGAGTGTTCAGCTACCCACAGCCACCGGCGCATCGCCGCCTCCTGTTGTCATGGGCCGCAACAGAATCCCTTCCGGTGTGACCTCGCAGGCGAAATAGGTTTCGAGGCCGAACTTGATGCCGATTTCGCGTGGGATTGCCACCGTGTAGTAGACGGTCATGTTGTCTTTGGAGGCGCGTTTGAGGCTGAGCTTGACGGGCCTCATAGGCGCGACCGTGGCGGGTAGTAGGGCATGTGGCCGTGCGCCCAGGCGTGGGTGCCGCAAAGCTTGCAGACCGCGTTCGTCGTGTTGCCTTCGGGGTACGGGTCGCCGACGACGCTGATGTGGAGTTGGGCTGTCCATACCCATTCGTGCGGGCATTTGCTAGTTGTCATGGGTCACCCCCAGGGTTCCGATGTAGATGCGGACGGGTCGTGCGTGTCCGCGCGGGATGGTGGAGCGTCCGAACCGTTCGGTGGGACGGCAGATGCCGAGCTTGACGGCGCGGGTCATGACCGGCCCGAGCGCGCGCGGCTCGTGGGTGGCGTCCTGCCAGCCCCAGCGTGTGAGTAGCGCCCAAACAGCGTCGGTGGTGAAGCCGTCCTTGCCGCGGATCAGCGCGATCTCACGGACGGCGTCGAGCGCCACGTCTTTCCATTCCGGGTTGGCGTTGCGGTCCACGACCCGCATCGCCTCGTTCCGTCGCCGTTCGGCCTCGCTGTGGGGACGGTAGAACTCGTCGGGGTCGAACAGGCCGCCGGTCACTGTCCGACCACCCAGGCGGGACAGCCGGTCTCTTTGTAGCCGCAGTAGTTGCAGGCCCAGGTGTGGAAGATGCCTTCGAGCGGCCAGGTGCCTTCGGCGCCGTAGCGTTCGTACAGGTCGTTGAGGCGTCTGGCTGTCTGTTGGATCAGCAGCAGCACCGTGTCGGGGTTGCCTTTCTCCTGGTAGAGCGCAGGCTCGGTTTCGGGCGTGACCAACTGTGGGGTCGCCTGGGTGGTGACGACATGCCATTCGGTCGGCAGGTCGGCGACCATCTGGTAGACGCGCGCCTGGAAACGCCAGTCGGCCTTCGGCTTGCTCTCTCGCCGCTTCGACGTTTTGCGTTCGGTGATGACGTCTGACTGGACAACATCCATGTAGCCGATCAGAGGCCGGGGAACCCCGGGGAGTGTTTCCTCGAAGCGTTCCTCGACTTTCAGCGGGTGAACGGACGGCGAGATCAGCGTGTGGTACGCCTCGACCATCAGCAGCCCTCGGGCGAGCATGTCGTCGGGTGCTTCGCCATCCCAGACCGGTTCCTCCTTCTCGCGTTGCGTGGCCCAGCGGGCACGGTATTTCCCCTGCATCCAGGGCAGTTCTAGGTCTTCGCCAGACTCGATCTTCTGCTGGAAGTTTTCGGCATGTGTGGCATGGTCAACAATACCTACGAAGGCGCCGACATGCGTTCGTTCCCGCTCGTGCAGCAGATAGCGGCGCCGCCACTTCTCCGGGCAGATGATCGCCGTCCCCAAGCTGGAAGCAGAGAAATGCTCCACAGGCAGCGAGAAGCTGCGGAGCCTCACTCAGCCTCTTTCACCGGCATGTTGGCGATGACGAGGCCCGCCCCCAGCAGGATGACGACGGCCAGCAGGAAGCCGAGCGTGAAGCCGACCCAGAAGCTGGGGATGGTGACGTCAGCTATCAAGCTGCTGTTCACTTGTCGCCTCCAACAGTCCGCGGAACCAGGCCACCATCACCAGCAGTCCTTCGAGCCGGGTGGCGCCGTCGCCGCGCGCACCCTTGTACATGCGGTACGCGATGGCGCCCATGTCCTGCTGGGCTTTGCTGTCTTCGATCTGGCCGAGAGCGTCGAACATCTACTCCTCCTCCACAGGCGTTTCGCTGGACACGTTGGGGATCAGGGCGAGCAGCGACAGGACGGTGACCCACAGCACGGTGCTGCCCCAGAAGACCGAGCCGACGAGGGCGAACACCAGCGTCCAGAACCCGAAGGCACGGCGGTGGCGGGCGGACGTGTGCGCGACCAGCCAGTCGGACGGCCCGTAGACGACACGGCTAAGCATCCACGATCTTCCGTGTCTTCTCCCTGTTCTTCAACGCCTTGCGCTCAGCATGGTTCTTCAAGATGCGCTCGCCGCACACAGGGCAGACACCCCGCTTGATCGTCTTGTGCCCGCAGTTCTTGCACCGCATCTGCACGAACCGTGCCGCATACAGCGAGTTGCGCTCGTTCTTCTCCTGGCGGGCCTTGTCGTGCTTGCCCATCAGAAGGGGATGCTGTCCTCGTCGGGGTCACGCCAGCCGGGCTGGCCGGGATCGGTTCCCTCGGGGATGAACTGTCTGTCCCCGGACTGGTCCGGGGTCTCGTCGCCCCATTCCGACAGCCACTCGCCGTGGTCGAGGAAGTACGACAGTTGCCGCACGTTCTCGCGGAAGTCGGACACGGTGCCTTGCGGGCCAACGAGCCAGGCGGCAACCTTGACGGCCACCTGCCGGTGAATGTCGGCGTCCTTGTCTGCGCCCTGCAACGCGGGCCGGGGGGCGGGGGTCTGGGCCTTGGATTCGCCGAAGCCGCCACGGTCACCCTGGGGCGCCCCAAACTGTGATCTTGGCTTAGATGGCGGGGTGGAACCAAAGCCGGTGGTTTGGCCGTTCCCGAACGGCAACTCAACCTTGTTCAAGTACACGTTCGTGAAGTCGCCGCGCTGCACCTCGTCGATCGTCAGCAGCATCGGCTCGTTCATATGGTTGTACGCCTCCTCGGCGATACGCCGCAAAGACGTCGTGACCTGACCCTTGTCGGTCTCGACCTCGTAGATCGTGATGCGTGCCCCGTCCCGCTTGCGGGTGACGTCTTTCGGGTTGACTTCGAGGATCGTCGCCTCGATCTTGCGTTCCATCAGGCAGCCCCTTCTGTGCCGTCGAGGGTGCGGGGCCGGTTGGCCTCCACATGCTGTTCGAGCAGGTAACGCACTTCTCCCGCGACCGACCTCTGGTTGCGACGCGCAATGGCCTTCAAGGCTTGATGAACCTCAGCCGACACGTCGGTAGAGATAATCGCTCGCGGCCCTATGTCTTTCTCTGTGATCGCCATACAGGAATCATACGACCCCGCACGGACGGATCAACAGTTGCCTGAAAGGACTACACGCTCTTTGCGAAGAAAATAGAAGGAGGGGCACCCCGGCTTTGCGGCCAACAGGGATGCCCCTCTACTCCACGCAACAACCCGCAAAGGGAAGGAGGTGATCTTGCCCTTGCCCAGGCAGCCTAGCACCCTCACCCGCCAACACGAACTTCTCGCAAAGAGCAGGAGTTCCTCAAATAGCAACAGACCCTCGGGGACCTAAAACCCGAGGGCCTGTTAGTCTTCCTCGACGACGAAGAAGAAGAAGAGGAGAGAAGCGTATCACGCACTCAGACCTAAGCATCGCAAGAACCTGCATCAAACAAACTCTCTCCAGCCGAGAGCGTCCAGGCCCGTTCCCGATGACAGGCGGCTGGATACAGAAGCTCTCAGGAGTTGGCGAACACCGAGCACTGCGCATACGCCGACTGATGATCGAGAAAGGCTGGCTTGAAGAAGCTGGCTCCTACAGACAGCCCTACCACCGGGGCTACCCCTCAGGCTGGAGGGTCACGCTCTTCACGCTAAGTCGCCGCTTTAGCGGCGCCGGGCGCTGGCCCAAGGCCCAAGCCAGGCCCAAGGTCCAAGCCTCTGTCCGCAGGGCCAAGACGTCAATCCCCTGGTGGAAGCATCCGCTGTTCGGTTTAGGCACCAAGAGCTACCCGGGGTCGTTCCCGAAACGCCTCAAAACATGGAAGGAGCCACCAGAGTGGGCAAAGTTCGCCGGTCAGCCTCTGTATTCGTAGAAGGAGTCGATCCCCGCATGCTCGCTCGCGCTGCGTCACGCACGCCGATCAAGCGGCTGGCCGACGGCCGCTACTGCCGTGACCGTCTCCCCTGGGGTGGGATCACCGAACCTGATGGCTGCGACTGCCAAGGCGCATGTCTGGCCGACAAGGAGGATCGTGACGCGGCTCGACTGGGATAAGGCGAAACGACGCCAGTTGGCGACGGGACCTAGATACCAGCGGGAACTTCACGACTTCGCCAAAAGACACAAGCTGGCCTGCTTCGTCTGCAAGGACGACAGTCCGCTGGAATGGGGGAAAACGGGGATCAATGCCAGAGGGCCGTGGGCGATTTGCCTGAATTGTGTACGGAGACCCCGGTGATTCAGTAGGCTGATCCCACCCTTCCCTCACTGAGGGAACCGCCGCACACAGGGGGTCGGCAGATGAGTCAGCTCTTGATCTGTCCTCGCTGTACATGCGTCTGGACTGACGTGATCTACACCCGCACGCTGCTAGCGGTCCGCTGCCACGCGTGTGGCTACTGGTGGGTCCACCAAAACGGAGAGGCGGGGGCACCCCTAGGTGAGTCTGCGGCTCTACCTGCGGAGAAAACCTCCTCCACGGAAAGGGGTGCCCCCACGGTTGTCACCCGCGCTTGAAACGGGCGGACTCAAACGGCAGCTGGGTCGCTGCGAACAGCGCCAGCCCGAAAGCCGTGAAGTCCTCCCAAGAACTGTTCAGACCGTTCTGGAACGCAGCAACCACGAACAACACGATCGCGACCACGGCCAGCCCCGTCTTCACCCGACAGATCCTACCCGCTCAGGACCATAAAAGAAGCCCCCGGACGTGTCCGGGGGCTTCTCTCTCATGCGGGATTGTGTAGTACGCGGGGCATCACCCCCCTTCCAGCAGCCTCGCTTCGGTGTCGGGATGCATGATTCCCGCAAACCCCACCGTGTTTGTAGCCTGCCGGGACGGGTGCAGGTAATGCACAGCGTCTTCTTCGGCTGTCACCGAGAAGCTGTCGTCACCAGCCACGATCGTGCAGAGCGACTCGTGCGGCGACCCGTCAAGCTTCGCCAACAGAACCCGCAAGTTCCTGCGCGACAGGAACATGCGGTTCCCCTCCCTTCGCATCGCCACCCCCTTGTGCGAGCGCCCGATCGAGCAGCTCCTTCACCTGCTTCTTCGTGCGGAACCACTTGTCGTTCCACTCGACGATCCCCGACTCGCCTTCCTTGGTCGCCAACTTGTGAAGGGTGTTGTACAGCTCGTGTTGCAGATCCAGGTTCGGCTCGTCGAGTTCAGCCTCCGTCTCGCGGATGACGAACCCCACCAGACAGTAGTTGCCTTGACCGTCGGAGTAGCACTTCTGAATCCAGTGGTCGTCGATATCGCTACGGATGCGCCGCAGCGCCGACTGAGCTTCCGTGCTCAGCACTTTGTCTCCTTTCCCTAGTTCGATTCGGAGTCGGTCAGAAGCGGCAGCGACGTCGCCTGCGTGTACATGGCCTTGCCCTTGGCCCACTGGGCACCAGCGGCAGGGACACGCCTTCTGACCGGAGAACCCAGCTCTTCCAAGCCGACCCCTCTGGCGCCCTCGTCCGCCCTGTTCGTGTGCAAACCGCCGAAGAACGAATCTTCGGCGTCCTCTAAAAAGGGCGCACCGCCAGCGTCACCCGGTCCAGATGCTCCAGATGCTCGGCCGGAATCTCGCGGCCAGCGATCAGCGTCGCCTGTTCCTGATCGCGGGCCAGGATCGCGTCCTTCGCGAGCAGCTTCGCCTTCTCGACGACCTCGCCGTCCTTGTCCGTCTTCGCTTGCAGAATGATCGCGTACTCGAACAGTTCCATCATTTCGGAACCTCCTCCTTCCCTTGCGTCTGTTTCACCAGGCGGTCGTACAACACCACGTTGGTCGCCGCCGCCAGATTCAGCGGACCAACGGAGGGGATACGAACGAACCGGTGGCAAACGTGCCGTATCCCCTTCGGCACCTCACCGTCTTCCGGCCCGAACACGTACAGGGCGTTCTCGGGATGGACGAACTCGGGTAGCGACTCCGCGTTCGGGTTCAGCTCCACACACACAGGAACCAGCCCCGCCCGACTCATACGGGACACCACCTCGTTCTCGTCCTGCCCGCCCGTCATCACCACCGAGTGGTATGCCTTCAACCGCTCCTCGCGCGGCAGGCGCGCACCGTCAGGCCACAATGCCGGGTCAGGAACTCTGTCGCCTGTCCATGACAGACGACCCGCCCCGAAGCACGCCGCCGCCCGCAAAGCGCCGCCCACGTTGTGCGGGAACTTCGGGTCGATCAGCAGAAGCGCCGCCGTCACAGATACCACTTCCGCTTCGGCGGATCACCGATGAGCGGCGCACTTGTGTAGAACCTGTCCGCACGGAACCGCCAGTGGGTGTAACGGCGGAAGCCGCACACCGTGCAACGCGTGAACGGCCATACGCGGGCCAGGAAACCCCGCACGTGAATCACCCCCTTCCTTATCTGACGATGATCTTCACCTCTGTGCAGTCGGGCTGTTGGAGAACCAGCTTGGTTGTGGCAAGCAGACACTTCTCCAGCTTCCGATGCCTCGGCATGTACAGCAGTTCGAGCGAGAAGGGCGGGTTGTCCTCCCCGTTGTCTTGCAGAAGCGCGACCTGGCTGCCAGGCATTTCGGCGTGGCCGTACCACTTCCCATCCCTACCGAGCCGCGCGTAGACGTGGTAGATCATCCGTCGAGTGTTTTGACCATCTCGTCGGCGGTCTTGCTGTACATCTGGTTCGACACCAGCCACTCCCGCTTCCACTGCCAGTCGTCCAACACGTAGGAGCGGAAGTCGATCTCGCTCAACACGACCTCGTCGTCCAAGCTCATTTCGAGCATGGCGATCACCCGGTCGTAGTCGCGAGTGTGATCCTCGGGACGAGGGATACGAATGAACACCTCCCGCACCCGCCCGTCCATGATCCCCTCGATCTGCTCGTTCAGACGGGCGACAGCGTCCTTGCGGTAGCCCTCCACCGCCTCCTCGAACACCTTGCGGTGGCTGGCCCGGTTCTCCCGCAACTTCGCCACCAGATCGTCCTTCTCAACCCTGATCGGGTCCATCAGCCCTCCTCGTTGAAGTAGCTCGCTAGCGCGTTCCAGTCGGTCGCGTCGAAGTCCTCCATCGCGATCCGCCAAATCTGGCGGGCATAGAACGACTCCTTCGTCCTGACGTTCGGGTCGGGATAGAAGAAGCCGTTCTCGAACACCGCCCTCAGCTCCGCCCCGTCCATCGCTTCTGCTTCGACGACGGCGTCACAGAACCCACGCCACGTCTCGTTCAACAGATGAACGGCGTTCCACGCGTACGACGAAGCCCTCGTGTCCATCCGCTTCCGCATCGCCGTATGCATCAGCTCGCCGACATTGTCGGCCGCCAGAACAACCTTGTGCTCACTCACAGCATCCTCCTTCCACCCCGGACGTGTCCGGGGTCAGATCGAGGGAGGCGCGGGACCGGGCGGCGCGCTCGCCCTGTCGTCCACGGTGGTCCCGCGCTCCCTTTCGAAGCCCTGCTCCGGGTGGCCTAGCCGGAGGCGCGCACCTCAGGCAACACTCACTCGAACTCGATTGTCACTTCTGCGATACCGAACTCCGTGTCGTGATAGACGCTCCAGTCGTGCTGCTCCTTAGCCAACTCGATGATCTTCGACGGGATCACGGCAACCATGATCCGCTCACCCGCCCTTGGCCCGTCCATCGCTTCGACGGTGACGTAGACGGCGTACTTCACACGCGGCCCGTATCTAGCCGTGATCTCGTGATCGGCCATCTAGTTCCCGGCCACCGAGTTGATGATGATCTGCAAGAACACCAGCACCACCAGCAAGGTCAGGATGACGCCGGGTATCCACACTCTCCTACTCAACGCTCCACGCCCTTTCCATCGTGTTGCTGGGATAGAAGGTGATCCTGACGCCGACATGCTTGTTGCCGATACACACCGGCGGGTACACGCAGAACTCCACCGTGCCACGCCAACGCATGATCACCCGGTCGCCGTGGTTCTCAGCGGTGGGGTAGCCCTGGTCGTTCCCCTGCCACCACCACCCACAGCACCACCAGGCGGCGTCGCCGAACATGTACTCGACGCTGATGATCCTGTCGAACGGCACGTAACAGACCTTGAACGTGCCCTCGTAACGCAGCATGTCCACGCCGCCGACGAAGTGGTAGGTCTGCCGGAAGTCCTGCCACTTACACCGCGCCCGGCCCGACAGCCACCTGGGGTTCTCGCTGCCGGAAGCACCCAACTCGAACGCCCCGCCCTCTAGCTGAGGCATCTGGTCGGGCGGAGGCGGAGGCGGCGGACTCCCACCACCCCCACCCCCACCGCCGCCGCCGGAATCGACGGTGACGGTAAGGCTGCCCGACGACGGCTGCACCGTCATCGCGCACGACGCGGTCCACGTGAACGTCTCGTTCACCGGCATCGAGAACGCAATCTCCCTCCAGCCTGAATGGCCGAGGTTGTCCCAAATGTCGGTGTCGGCGTTACAGGTCGCGTAGAACGACACTGTCCCGCCAGGAGCAACAGGGTTCGGCGAAGCGATCAGACTGATCCCCGCCAACACCTGCTCCTCAGGAATCGGAGGCTCGTCCGCAAGAGCGTCAGGAGTGCCCCCGTACAGCACGAAGAAAGCAAGCATCCCAGACACAGAGGCCCGGTTGAACATGCTTCCCCCTTTCTTGTCAGGCCGCAGCAATTGACCTGACCCCGCCCTACCGCACAAGGGCGTCAAACAGCTGCCTCACCTCCTTCCGGGTGAACGGGATGCTCTCGGATCAGATGCCCGAGAATCTCGATGTTGCGCCAGAGCATTTCGTAGGCGACGACACACAGATCGAGCGGGTCATCGCCGAGCGCGTCTCTCAGCGGCGGACATTTCATCCCCAGTTCTTTCAGGGCTTTCTCCGCCGCGTCCTTGTCGTTCAAAGGCACCTGCCTTCCTGTAGCAGCACGCACACCCGTTGATGCCCTTCCAGAGCGTCGTCGAGCGTGCTGTACCGCCACTGATGCTGGTCGTACTCGCCGCCGAAGATCATCGTTTCGAAGATCAACGGCGGCCCGTCGCTGAAGCGATGGTTGAAGACGATATGGACGGTGCTTACCTCGACGTCGTCGAACTGGTTGTACGCCACCCGACGCTCGTCGAAGTCACGGAACAGCCGTGCCGCCTCCTCATCGGAGATCGGGTTGCCGTCCCTGTCGAAGGCACGAAGGAAGTTACTCACCGGTGAGCGGCATCTTCCTCCCCAACGAGATACCGCCCCCGCTCCTTGCGTGCCTCCTCGACCAGCTCGTCGAACACGTCCAACACCTCGGCCTTTCTCCGTATCCGCTCGTCGTTCCATGCCGTGATAATCCCGATGTTCTCCACATACGCAAGCGGCTGCGGCGACCCGTACCGCCCCTTCGCACGCTTGTTGACGATTTCGGCGAGCATCGTCACCGCCTTCTTGTACAGCGGCCGATTGTGCGGATCGCACTCGTACAGATCGACGTCAGCCAGCTTCACGTATGCGGCACGTACCGCCCCCAGCGAACAGACCGAAGTGATATCGCTCACGTCTTGCGGGTCTCCGGCCCCGGAGCTTCTGCGGAACAGGGAGCCGCGATGCCAGCCCCGATCCACGTAGCTGCGAGCCTCCTCAGCCAGGTCCCCCAGCGTCACCGCCTTCGTCATCTTGTACCCCTTTCTTCTCGGGTGTGTTCTTCGGAGCGGTTGATCAGATCGTCCAGCTCCCGGTTCTCGCGCAGGATCTCCAACCGCTCCTTTCTCCTACGCTCGGGTGCGCCCTGCCGCCAGCGCCACCAGCCGATAGCCACACGCACCAGCGCGTACACCACCAACAGAATCACGGCGACAAGCACCAGGAAGAAAACGACGTAGAGGAGTCTCATCTACTTCCCCTTTCCCAGCAGCACGTTCGCTGCGCCGGACGTGATCACGATCTGGGCGCCGCCGCAGCCGCCCGTCGGTGCGGTGTTGTTCTGACCTGCCGCCCCGCCACAGATGATCCGCCACTTCTCCAGCTCCACCAGCGCCGGGTTGTTGGTGTAAAGCTGCGCCAGCTTCTCCTGGGCCAGACGCTGCTGCGTCGCCCGCTGAACCTCAGCCCTCGCCTTCGACACGGCGGCGAACGCACCCAACGACTCGTTGATCTTCCTTTCGATCAACGGGTCAAGCTCCGGCTGCGCCATACGAAAAACGATCTTCTGGAAATACTGGCGGCCCAGCGTGTCCAGAAGCTCCGTTTCCAGGCCCGTCTGGATCTTGTCCTGGATCGCCTGGAGATTCACCCCTGTCTGGGCGGCCGTCTCCTTGTCGATCCCTTCCGCGTTGCGGTTCGCGACCAACGCGCACGACGACACGAGCTGCTCGCAGTTGTAGGTGAGCATCGCCACCCGAAACTCGTTCTGGATGATCGGCAACATGATCGCGTTCAGAAACGCAGACCAGCCCGCATCGCCCTCCCACGGCGCCTTCTGTCCGCCGCCGCCAGGGTCAGGGAACTTGCGGACACCGAACTGGTTGTCGAACGCCTCGGTAGTCGTTTTCTCGTCGCCCGCACAACCGAACTTCGTTTCGAAGTAGAGCGTGCCTTGCAGATGGACGTTGAACCCGTCCGCCGTCTTCGTCTGCACCACACCCTGGTAGTCGGCGCCCGCCTTGCGATCGGTCGTGATCGTGAAGTACCGCTGAACCCCAGACGTCGGGTAGTAGTGGACAGAACTGCGGTAGCCGATGTCATGCGACTTCGCTGCCGGACAGATCACCTCCTTGATGTTCTTCTTGTCGAACGGTCCGCCGTTGCGAACCACCCCGACCGACCCGCCGTCCGCGCCCGCGTAGTTACACGAACAGCCGGTGGTGAGCGAAACAACCGCCGACACAGCAGCGGCCAGCCACATCCATGTTTTCATCGCATCCCCTTTGTCCGCCCCGGACCCGTCCGGGGCTACTTGTTGAGCTGCTGCCTCAGGACCTCCTGCCGGATGGTCTCCACCGACCCCTGGATTTCATCCAGTTCGACGAGCAGCTGGTTCAGGTCAGGCGGCTCCGGCGCCTGCTTCTTCTTGGCGATCTCCTGGTGGAGCTGGTGGAGAAACGTGTCGCCCGCCTCGCCGAGCGAGTATTTCGTCGGACTGGCAACCTTCGCCGCTTGGAGCGGAGCCATGATTCTCACCAGCCCCTCGTGTGTCATGACGCTGGCGAGAAGCGCGACAGTCTCCCCGATCTTCTGCTTTTGCTTTGAGCTGGAGCTGGAAGCCCCTATCAGCGTTCGGTGTGCGGTAGCCACCTTGTAGCCAGCCTCCCTCACCAGCTCCTGGGCTTTCGTGTGCATGCCCATCGCATCCTCCTTAGTTTCTCTGTCGTTTCTCGTACTGTCGGCGCTGCCAGGGCCGCACCCAGACAAGCCAGACGACCGCCCCTACCACCACCCCGATGATGTAAGGCAAGAGGTGGCTCACCGCCTACCCCGTTGTTCTCGCTGCTGCTCCTGCCGTTCCTCGATCGCTTTGCGCAGATCGCCGTTCGGCAACGGGATCAGCTCGTCCACCGTCGGGATGCTCTCGATGAACTCTCGTGCCTGATTCGAGTCGAGCACCTGCAACGTCAGCTTCTCCAGCAGCTCGACCTCCTGCCGGTCGATCCCGAGCCGGGTCGCGTGCGACTGCGTGTACACCTCCTGTATTCGACGCTGAACCTCGTAGTCGAGGTTCTTGGGCAGCACGTTCCATTGCTCCGTGTTGACAACGATGATGCTGCCGCTGATGTGGAGGCCGTTCTGGTACGCCTCGTCGGCTAGGTCGGTCAGCCGACGGCTGAGCGCGAGAGCCTCGTCGGCTAGCGCTCGAACTCGGTCGCGGTACTCGTCGATCCTTTCCTGGTTCTCCCTGATCACCTGCTCGCGTACAAGCTGACGCAGTTCCGCCTCGCGCAGGCTCGTTTCGGTGCGCAACAGGTCGAACCTCATCCTGACGACGCTCTTTAGTTCGCGAGCGTCGGCCTTCGTGATCTTCGCTTCGGAAGCCACGCATCCTCCTATTCCGGCCCCGGACCAGTCCGGGGCCTATTTTGCGTCCAGCACTTCTTGTGCCCTGTCAACCAGACGCAGCAGGCTTTGTTGCGCCTGGCTTTGTGGCCCTTCGCCGAACGGCGTTGCGAACGCCTCGGAGTAGTCGAAAACCACGAGTGGCCTCAACACGTTCTCCAGTTCGGCAACACGCGAACTCAGCAGTTTCATTGCGCTGTCCGTGATTCATCTCTCCTTCTCCATAGGTGCCGCCCGGAGCCGAAGCCCCGGACGGCACACCCTGATTCGCTACTGGCTGGCGGCGAGGGAAGCCGCCTCGGTCAGCTTCTGGCGTCCCTCCTCGTCCCTGCCCTCTCCCCAGAGCTGGATGGCGTCCGCGATCAGCGAACGGATCGTCCCCATGTCGTGCCTGATCCGCTCTTGCTCACGCCTGAGCGTCTTGTTGGCGGCGTCCAGGTCGTCAAGCTGCGTCCTGAACTCCTGCGTGTACTCGCTGATCGCTTCGTAGCCGACGATAATCGCTGGCATGTCCGTCCGCACGAGGGGAGGTGCGGACGTGTAGCCCTGCTCGACGGCTTCCTCAACCGAAATGGCTCCGACGATCGGCCTGCTCATGATGATCTCTCCTTCCAGGCGTCTTTCCTCATGACTCGCACAAGGCGACGCCAGTGGGTTGTGCGGCCGCTCGCCGTCCGGCATTTCTGCCCAGGCAGCGCGCCGCATGTGGGACAGCGGGTCGTTATGGGTTTAGACATGCACCTCCTTCCTACGGCTTGCTTGCCGTGACCCCAGGCCAGTACCAGATATCCGACAGGCCCATGTGGTCCTGACGCATCCGGCCCAGCCAGTCTGTGTCCAGTTCTTGGTCGTCGAGCCTGCGGGTGATCAAGGCGACAAAGGCGGCCAAAGCCCCTGGAGTACCGACAACACCAACACAGGTCTCGCCGTACATGTACCGGCCGCTGTAGTCGGTCCTGACGGTGCAGCCCGCCTCGAACGCCGTGTCGATCAGAAGATCGACGTCGATGACGGTCACGGCTCGTCGGTTAACGTCTTGCCGTACAGCGCGACCTGTAGCTCGTCGCGCAGATGCAATGCCAGTGTGCGTCGCTTATCTGCCGAGAACTCCAAGTCGGTCTCGTCGAACAGGTTTTCCAGCCGCAGGAAGGCGCTAAGCAGACGCTCCAGCACCTTCCCGGCGTCCTCGTCCAGCTCGACCGTGACCGTCTTAGCGGTCGTGATCTTTGCCTGCACTTTTCCTCCTTCCCTCCCATTCTTCGATCAGTTCGTCTAGCGTCACCGCCTCCTTCCTGACCGGTGTTTTGCGTGGCTTGCGTGGCGGCGGCGGAGGAGGCTCCCAAACCTCGATCTGTTCGAGTTCGGGAAGCTCCTCCAGCCACGGGTTCTCGATCACCTTCTCCTCAGGCACAGGCTCAGGCTCAGGTTCTGGCTCTGGCTCTGGTCCCGGCTCGGGTACGAACCCGGCCGGGAACCCTTGCCGCCACAGGCGGGTGTACTCCTTGACCGGCATGCCCATCAGGTTGAACCACTCGGCTTCGCTCAACGGCTCCTTGAAGTCCCTTTCGAAGTGGAGGTACTCGTCGCTCCACACGTTCTCACCCTCGCCGGTCGCGTAGTACCCGTCGAGGGCACGAGCGATGATTTCCTGCTCCTCATCGGGTTCTAGTTCTTGGAACGGGTTGTGGAAGTCAGCCCAGTCGCCCAGTGAATAGCGACGCCAGCGCCGCTCCCACTTCATGCGGTCGGTGCCCCCCATGAAGATCGGAAGCCGAAGTAGCTCACGGATGGTCATGGCTGGCCCCGGGACACGTCCGGGGCTACTTCTCGGGGAACACGTCGATGCGAAGTGTGTCGTCGATCAACACCTTCACCTGCTGCGGTGTTCTTGACGGCCGGTCGTTCCAGCCCTCGATCCCGAGCGCCCCGCAGGTGTTCGCGATGGTCTGGTAGATCGCCTCGTATGCCTCCTTGTAGTCGGCCGGGATGCCGCTAGCGGTGTAGCCGTAGCCCGACTCGTGCCGAAGCAGTCCCACCAGGCAGAAGCGGTGTTTCATGCCGACACCTTTGTCGTAGCTGTCTTGGCCCCACTCGTCGTCCACGCGCGCGCGGACACGGCGGAGCAGCGTCCGGGCTTCCAAGCTCAACATCAGCTCGGCCCTTTGAGTGTCCGGTCGATCAGGGCGACCACTTCCTCTTTCGTGCGGCCCTTCCGGTCGTTCCAGCCGACGACCAGCGTCTGCCTGTGTACGGG
>Ga0207428_10002447_pt1 | contig 18548 bp, 17 predicted proteins | sample RhiMethybrSRZTD1_FD_187600 | JGI IMG/M metagenome (GOLD analysis project Ga0207428, IMG submission 187600) | Populus rhizosphere microbial communities from Tennessee, USA - Rhizosphere MetaG P. TD hybrid SRZTD1 (SPAdes) (version 3) | ecosystem: Host-associated > Plants > Roots > Rhizosphere >...
GAACCGGATGCAGGGTAACGACTTCGTCACCAGCGTGATGTACCGGCGCGGCGTGACCTGCTTCAGTTGCCACGATGCCCACGGCACGGCGAACGATGCGTTGCTGGTGAAGCCGGCGCGCGATATCTGCCTCACCTGCCACGGGCCGTCATCACCCAGCGGCCCGCATACGGCAACGCTCGAGGACCATACGCATCACGCGCGGGGGAGCGCCGGCAGCGATTGCGTCGCCTGTCACATGCCGAGGATCGAGCAGACGATCGCGAACATCAACGTCCGCAGCCACACGTTTGCGTTCATCACGCCGACGATGACGGACGAGTTCAAGATTCCGAACGCGTGCACGAGCTGTCACGCTGGCAGGTCGACCGACTGGGCAAGGGAGGCCTTGCGGACGTGGGCGAACATGTCGCCGTGGCGCGTGCGGTGATGACCGCTGGGTCGCGGCGACGCCGCTGCGCACTGTTCGCACTGCTGGCCATGACGCCCCCACTCGCGTTGGCGCAGGAGAACACCTGTCGTGCCATCTGTGACGTTGAGTGGAAGGTCGAGCCGACGTTCACCATCGAGAATCTTGGCAACAGGCATCGTGTGGTCACATCAGATGGCGTGACCGAACGTGTTGACCGCGAGCGCGTCTTCGAAACCGTGTTCGCAGTGGACATGGCGACGAGAGCGCCGTGGCTCGGCTTCACCGCCGAGGCGATCACCTCACCATTCAGCGACGACAACGTCGTCGAGCTCGAATTCGAGACCAATTTTCATTGGCTGTTCGAGTCGATGACGCGAGGCTGGGTGACGTCGCATGTCGACGTGGTCGATCAACTCAGTCCGGCGGAACGCCCCGGCGCAGGGCGCGCGTACACGCACAAGCTCGATTTCGAGCTCGATACGGCACTCCACGTCTTCAAGTGGCTGCCCGAGGATCGATGGCTGCGCGGCGTCGAGCTCGAAACGTCGCTCGACTACCTGGCGACCGGGCTTCCCAAGAAAGGTGACGCGTTTCCCGATGGCTCACGTTATCTCGATGATTCCAGCCGCTGGTCGTTCTCGTTTGTGTTCGTGATTCCAGTCGCGCCGTTCTGACTACCCCTTGGATCCAGCGGCGCATCCTGACGGCTTTCTGAAGAGTCGGTCAGACTCCCGACAGAATTGACGCCGCAGACGGGCGACACTGATAATCCCTGCAGTGACTTCTCGGCGCTATTTCGCCCTCGTCGCCGTGCTCGGGCTGATCGGCCTGCCGTTGCTGCCGCCGGAGCACGTCCACGTCACCGAGGAAGAGGGGCATCACGCCGAATTCATCCATCGTCACTTCGAGTCGCACCATCCGATCGCAGCGGACCGGGTCTTCGATCATCAGGACGAGGAAGCGCCGGTCTGGCTTGATACCCCGTTCATCGGCACCGACACGACGCATCTGCCGTCGGCTGTTCGCGTGCTCGTTCAGGAGCTCCCGCTCCTGCAGCCCCGGCCGCTTCCGCGCTGGACGCTGACGTTCGACCACATCTCGGTCCACGACCCGCCCTGGGCGGCGTCGACCGGTCTCCGCGCACCTCCCACCCTCCTCGTCTAGCTCGCTTCAGACGCGTCAGTCGTCGTGTGTCTGACGCTGCTGAAAAGCGGCCCCCACGATTCATTCCTCAGTCGAGGTGTTATGCGCCGAGCCATGCTCTGCGCCGCACTGATGGCCGGTGTCTGGCCTTCGAGTGTTGGCGCGCAATCCGTCACGTTGACCGAAGCCGATGCGATCGCCCGGCTGTCGGCCGACAGCCCTCGTGTCCGCGCGATTCGCGCGGGCGTCGACGTGGCGCGTGCCGACGTGTTGGGCGTCGGTCGCTGGCCGAATCCCCGGCTCAACGTCGATCGCGAGGCGGTGGCCGGCATCTCGGAGACGCTGACGACGGTACTGCAGCCGCTGCCGATCACCGGCCGGCGCACGCTCGAACGCGCGTCGGCGGCCGCCCTGGCCGACGCGAATGAACGACGCGCGGACGATGAGCTGCGACGAGCGAAAGCCGATCTCCGCCTCGCGTATGCGGACCTCGTCGTCGCGCAGATTCGCGAGCGGGAGTTGACGCGTTCGAGGGATCGCCTCCAGGAGCTCGCGCGCATTCTGGAAAAGCGCGAGGCAGCCGGTGACGCGGCCGGCTTCGACCGATTGCGCGCCGAACGCGAGGTGCTGGAGGTGGAGGCGGATCGCGTGATCGCGATCGCCGACCGGGAGCGGGCACAGGCTCGACTCGCCGGCTTCTTCGCCGCGGGGACGGACCCATCGACCCTGGTCGCCGAGGAGCGAGTGATCGGCGCGCGCGATCTTCCTTCAGTCGATGCGCTGGTCGAGCGAGCGGAACGGTCGAGAGGCGAGATCCTCGCGCTGCAGAAGGAAACCGACTCCGCACAGCTCCTGCTCCGGGCCGCCGAGCGCCGCCGCATCCCGGAGCCTGAGCTGATGGCCGGTACGAAGTCGTCGTCGGTCGGCCGCGGCGACGTCGGCAGCGTCATCAGTGTGCAGGCCGTGTTGCCGTTGTTCGATCGCGGCCAGCCGGAACGCGCGCTGGCGCAGGCCCGTGCAACCCAGGCCTCGGCCCGGCTCGAGTCATTGCGCATCTCGCTGCGGTCCGACATTACGGCGACGCGAGCGGCTGCCGTGGAACGCCGCCGCGCCGCCGCACGATACCGCGACGCGGCACTGACGAACGTCGTCGAGGTCGAACGGATTGCGCAGGTCAGCTACGACGCCGGCGAGCGTGGCATTTTGGAGCTGCTCGATGCGTTTCGCACCTCGTCTTCTGCCCGGGTGCGCCAGGCCGCGCTCGACGCGTCGGCCCGTGAGGCAGAAATAGAGCTCGAGTTCGTGAGCGGATGGGAGATTCCGTAATGCGCGCGAACACGTCGACGTATCTGGTCGCCAATCTGATTGCGGCCGCGAGTGTCGCGATCGCCTGCAGCAAGCCGACCGCGGGGGCAGCCGACAAGACGCCCACTCTGGACGTCACGAACTGGACCGACACGAGCGAGTTGTTCATGGAGTATCCACCGCTCGTGGCGGGGCAGACCGTCCGTTTCGCTGTGCACCTGACGCGGTTGAGCGACTTCAGCGCTGTCAACGCCGGACGGCCCCGAATCGAGATGACTCCAGACGCGGGTGGATCGCCGACGACAGTGCCAGGGACCGATCCACTGCGTCCTGGCGCCTTCCGCGTCGAAGGCGCGCTGCCGCCCGCGGGCCGTTATCGGTGGGCCTTGGTCATCGATGCGCCGGACCTGAAGGATCGTCACGAGCTTGGCGTGGCCACGGTCTTTGCCGATCAGGCGTCGGCCATCGCCGACGCTGAGAAGCAGGGTGCCGACGACCCGGCGGCGATTTCCTACTTGAAGGAGCAACAGTGGACCAACCCGTTTGCGACGGTGCTCGTGCGCGACGGCGAGGTCCGGTCGTCGATTCGCGTGCCGGCGACCGTTCATCCGCTGCCGGGCGGTGAAGCGGTCGTCGCGGCCCCGGCAGCGGGGCGGCTCGTGGCCGACGTGCTGCCATCCATCGGCGACCGTGTCAAAGCCGGACAGATCCTGGCGCGCTTGGAGCCGCGGCTTTCAGCCGGCGCGGATCGCGCGACGCTCGAGGCGGAGGTCGCCGAGGCGCGCACGGGCGTCGAAGCGGCGCGGGTCGAGCAGGCACGCGCCGAACGGCTGCTCGCCGATCGCGCCGTGCCGGCGCGCCGTGCCGAGGACGCCACGCGTGCGACGGTCGTCGCCGAGGCACGGCTTCGTGCGGCGGAAGCGCGACTCGCGCAGCGCGACGAGACGCTGCGGACGGGCGGCGGTGCGGCTGCAGGCAACGCGTTCGCTCTTCGTGCCCCGATCAGCGGGCGGCTGTCAGAAGTCGCGGCCACACTGGGTGCGTCGTACGACGAAGGCGCCGCGTTGTTCAAGGTCGTGCGCACCGATCAACTCGAACTGGAGGTGCAGGTCCCGGCCGCTGATGTGGCCGTCGCACGTCAGACCGCCGCCGTCGCACTCGAGATTCCTGGGCTGCCGAAGGCGTTGGAACTGGACCCGCATCACGTCCACCATCCCGGCGTGATCGATCAGACCACGCGGGCGTTGCCGCTGCAGATGGAGATTTCCAACCCTGGTGAGCAACTGCTCATTGGACAGGTGGGGAGCGCGTTGCTGTACACGAAGGAGAAGCAGCGCATCCCTGTCGTCCCGAGTGCGGCGGTGTTGATGGAGGCCGGGCGGCCCTACGTCTTCGTTCAGGTCGGCGGTGAGCAGTTCGCGCGGCGCTTCATCGAGATTGCCTCGCGCGACGGCGATCTGGTGGGCATCAAGGACGGTCTCAAGCCGGGTGAGCGCGTCGTCACGCGTGGCGCCTACGAAGTGCAGCTGGCATCCGCCGCCAAGGGCCTGCCGGCGGAAGGGCACGTGCATTGATATGAAGCGACTGATTCAGTGGTCGATCGACCACCATTGGATGGTGCTGGCGTTGGCCGTGCTGCTCGCCGCGGCCGGCATCTGGACCGCGCGCACCATGCCGGTTGACGTGTTCCCGGACCTGACCGCGCCGACGGTCACGATTCTCACGGAAGGCCACGGGATGGCGCCTGACGAGATGGAAACGCTGGTGACGTTTCCGATCGAGGCAGCGATCAACGGCGCCTCGGGCGTTCGGCGCGTGCGTTCTGCGACCGCCGTCGGCATTGCCGTGGTCTGGGTCGAGTTCGATTGGGGGACCGACATCTTCCTGGCCCGCCAGGTGGTCGCCGAGAAGCTCACGCTCGTGAGCGGGACGCTCCCGCCGCAGGCCGAGCGGCCGATTCTCGCGCCGATCTCGTCGATCATGGGCGAGATCCTGTTCTTTGCGATTTCCTCGGAGCGCGACGATCCGCTCGCGCTTCGCACGGTCGCCGACACGCTCGTGCGGCGGCGTCTCCTCGCCGTCTCCGGCGTCTCGCAGGTGACGCCAATCGGCGGCGCCGAACGGCAGTTTCAGGTGATCGCGCACCCCGATCAACTGCGCGCCAACAACATCAGTGTCACCGAACTGCTCGAGTCGGTGCGTGGCGCCAGTCAGAACACCTCGGCCGGTATCTACATGGAGGGGCCACAGGAGTACGTCCTGCAGACCATCGGACGGGTTCGCACGTCCGAGGAGATCGGCGAAAGCGTCGTCGCGCTGCGGGGCGACCGATCGGTGCTGGTCCGGAACGTCGCCGACGTGCGCGAGGGCGCGGCGCTCAAACGCGGGGAGGGATCGCGCAACGGCAAGCCGGCGGTGATCGTTGGTGTGCAGAAGCAGCCGGGCGCGAACACCGTGGAGCTGACGGCGCGTCTCGATCGCGAGCTCGACGCGCTGCAGAAGGAGCTGCCCGCCGGCATGACCATCGATCGCCGGATCTTCCGGCAGGCGGATTTCATCGAGGTGGCGGTCGACAATGTCATCGCGGCGCTCCGCGACGGCGGACTACTTGTCGTGGCCATCGTCGTGCTCTTCCTCGCCAATCTGAGGGCGGCCGCCATCACGCTGACGGCGATCCCGCTGTCGCTCGCGGCGGCGGTGCTGGTGCTGCGCGCGTTCGACGCCACCATCAACACGATGACGCTCGGCGGGATGGCCATTGCGATCGGTGCTCTCGTCGACGACGCGATTATCGACGTCGAAAACGTCGTCCGTCGTCTTCGAGAGAACGCGGCCCGTGCGGAAGCGGAGCAGCGGCCTGCCGCTGATGTCGTTCGCGATGCGACGCTCGAGATTCGAACCTCGATCGTGTTCGCCACCATCATCATCGTCCTGGTGTTCCTGCCCATCTTCGGCCTTGCCGGTGTGGAAGGTCGGCTGATGACGCCGTTGGCGGTTGCCTACATCGTCGCGCTGCTGGCGTCGCTGGTCGTTGCCATCGTCGTGACACCGGCATTGAGCTTCGCCTTCCTCCCTGGAGCGCGGTCGATTCTGCGTGGGCACGACGGCTGGCTGGCACGCACGCTGAAGGAGCGCTTTGCGAAAGATCTCCCGCGTGCGCTCGATCACCCCAATCTGGTGATGGCGACGTCGGTCGTCCTGTTCGTCGCCGCGGTGATCGCGATCACACAGATGGGGACGGCGTTTCTGCCCGAGTTCAACGAAGGCACGCTGACCGTGCAGGCCAACACGCTGCCGGGCACGTCGTTGCCCAAGTCGGACGAAATCGGGCGGCGCGTCGAGCAGATTCTGCTGGCGCAGCCCGAGGTCGTGGCGACCGCGCGACGGACCGGCCGCGCCGAGTACGACGAGCACGTGCAGGGCGTCGAGGCGGCGGAGATCGACGTGGGCCTGCGCGGCACCGGCCGATCGCGCGGAGAACTGCTGGCGGCGCTGCGTCGCGGGTTCGCGACGCTCCCGGGAACCAATGTGACGATTGGTCAGCCGATTTCGCACCGCATCGATCACATGCTGTCCGGCACCCGCGCCAACATCGCCGTCAAGGTGTTCGGCGACGACCTGCCGACGCTGCGCCGTCTCGGCGAGCACGTGCGCGATGTGATGGTCGGCGTCCCCGGCGCCGTCGACGTCTCACTCGAGCAGCAGATGGACGTGCCGTTCGTGCGCTTCATCTTGAACCGGCCGGCCATCGCGCGATACGGACTGCGTGCCGACGATGTGGCCGAGGCTGTGGAGACGAGCTTCGCGGGGTCGACAGTCGGGCGCGTGTTCGATCGCGGCGTGGCCTTCGATCTCGTCGTCAAGTTCGATCCGACGTCTCAAGCCGACTTCGACCGGCTGCAAGAGCTGCCGGTCGATACGCCCGGCGGGGGACCGGTCCCGATTCGCCTGCTGGCCGATGTTCGCCGCGAGTTGGGGCCGAACATGATCCTGCGCGAGAACGTGCAGCGTCGCATCGTGATCTCGGCGAACGTCGCAGGGCGGGACCTGGGCTCCGTCGTCGACGACATGCGGACGGCAGTGGCCCGGCAGGTGCGGATGCCGGCGGGCTACAGAGTAGAGTATGGAGGGCAGTTCGAGAGCGAGCAGAGTGCGTCGCGACGGCTGAGGGTGCTGGGCGTCGGCGTGATCGCGGGGCTGTTCATGCTGCTCGTGTTGGCGTTCGGCAGCCCGCGCGATTCCGTGCTCATCATGCTCAACCTGCCGCTCGCGTTGATCGGCGGAGTGGCCGGTGTATTCCTGGCGGGTGGCGTGTTGAGCGTGGCGTCGATGATCGGCTTCATCACGTTGTTCGGTATCGCGACGCGCAACGGCATCATGCTCGTCTCGCACATCCGGCATCTGATGGAGCAGGAGGGCGTGACCGACTTTCGGGAGGCCGTCGAACGCGGCGCGCGTGAGCGGCTGATCCCGATTCTCATGACCGCGATGGCGGCCGGGCTCGCGCTGATTCCGCTGGCGCTCGGCGGTGGCAAATCGGGCAGCGAAATCCAGACGCCAATGGCGATCGTCATCCTGTGCGGCTTGATGACGTCGACGCTGCTCAACATGGTCGTCGTGCCAGCGATGTACCTGAACTACGGACGTGGGGGACGCCTTTAGGCGGCCCGTGAGGGATATGAAAACCGTTCATTGGCTATTCGTCGTCAGCGCGGCGTTGTTCATCTCGGGCATTGGCTTTATCATCGCCGCCGCGCGCGCCTCGCAGGGTGCTGTCCCAGCCGCGGCGGCGGCGCCGCCGCCACCGGCCGTCGCGACCGTCCAGCAGATCATGCGCGGCATTGTCGGTCCGTCGGCCAACGTCGTGTTCGAATCGGTCAGCACGACGGTGTCAGCCGCTGGCATCGAAGAGAAGCAGCCGAAGACCGACGCGGAATGGCTCGAGGTGTCGAGCAGTGCCGCGGCGCTCGTCGAGTCGGCGAACATGCTGGTCGCCGGCGACCGCTCGATCGACAAAGGCGAGTGGGTGACGATGGCCAAGGCGATGGCTGACGCGGGGATGGTCGCGCTGAAAGCGACGCAGGCGAAAGATCCGGCCGGCGTGCTCGCCGCCGGTGAGGCAATCAATACATCATGCGACAACTGTCATCGAAAGTACCAGCGAGAGTAGTCGCGCTGGCGGCGCTGCTCGTGTTCCTGGCCGCCGACGTGCTGAGCGCGCACGGCGTCTCGGGCAAGGACGCGGTGTTCCTGCAAGGGTTGAACGGCCGGGCGATTGGTCCGCTGCTGTACCTCGGCGCCAAGCATATGGTGACGGGGTACGACCACTTGCTCTTCCTGGTCGGAGTAATTTTCTTCCTGTACCGGCTGAACGACGTCGTGCAGTACGTCACGCTGTTCACGATCGGGCACAGCGCGACGTTGTTGCTGGGCGTGCTCGGCGGAGTCCGCGCGAATCCGTTTCTCATCGACGCCGTCATCGGGTTCTCGGTCGTCTACAAGGCATTCGAGAACATGGACGGGTTCCGCCGCTTTCTCGGATTTCAGCCGAACACACGCGCCGCGGTGCTCGTCTTCGGGTTGTTCCACGGTTTTGGCCTTGCGACGAAGCTGCAGGAGTTCGAGCTCTCCCCCAACGGGCTCGTGGCCAACATCATCAGCTTCAACGTCGGCGTCGAGATCGGGCAAGGGCTCGCGCTGACGGCGATCCTGATCGCGTTGACCTACTGGCGCTTCCGCCCGAGTTTTCTGCAACACGCCTTCGCGACCAACGCCGTCGTGATGAGCTGTGGTTTCCTGCTGGTGGGCTATCAGCTCGCCGGCTATTTCCTTTCGGTGTAAACCTCATGACGACGCAACAGGAACTGACAACCGAGGCGCGGCAGCGCCTGGCCGCGGCCGCGGGGGCTGCGCTGCTCGTCGCGGGACTCGTGCTGGTGATGTTTGTCCTCCCTGCTGAGTACGGCGTTGACCCGCTGGGTATCGGCGCGCGCGTCGGTCTCGTCGAGCTCGGCGCGGTTGGCAAGCAGGTCGAGGCGCTCAACGAGTCTGCGGCCAGCGGCGGCGCCGGTCAGGCGACGCTGATCGTGCCGCAGGAGCGCGGGTTCAGGAGCGAGAGCGTGGAATTCAAAGTGGGCCCGCGTGAGGGAATGGAATACAAGTACAGGCTCGACAAAGGGGAAGCGCTGCTGTTCTCATGGAAGACGACCGGACCGGTCGCGTTCGAATTCCACGCAGAGCCCGACGGCGCGCCCCGCGGCTACGCGCAGACCTACGAGAAAGGCGATGGCAAGAGCGAAGCGTCGGGAACGTTGACCGCGCCCTTCCCAGGCATTCACGGCTGGTACTGGGAGAACAAGACCGACAAGGAGATCACGGTCACGCTGACCTCAGCGGGTTTCTACAACATGGCTCACGAGTTCCGTACCGGCCAGCCGGTGAAGAACAAGATGTTCCAGTAGAAACCGGTTTCATGGACGGGCGATGCTGATGACGCGCCCGGTACGCGCATCGATCTCGACCACGGCGGTTTCGAACAAGCCTGGCGGCTGTCCCGGCAGTCGGCCGAGAAGCGTGACACGCCAGATCGGGCCATCGGGTGACGTCGATCGTTGCGCGTCGACGGAGTCGGGCGTGAACGAGACTTGCGAGCGCGCGATGGTGATCGCGCGCTCGCGGCTGATTTCGTCGCGCGGCGGGCCGCAGGTCGCTGCCAACGAGGCAACAACGGCCAGCGCGATGAACGCAAACCGGCGGACGGCCATGTGGACCACCGCACATCAGTGCCCAGTGATTGGGCACCGTTGGGCAATATTAACGCGCGTCGCCTCGACCCTCGGCCCAGAGCACGTGGGTGACCATCTTGTCGCCGCGCCCGAAATCGAGCTCGTATACCTCGATACGCCCGCCCGCTGCCGACCGGACGAGCTGACCCCACTGCGCTGGATTGTCGGAGTCGCGTTGACCCATCCCCGGCGACGGAAGCGTCGAAGCACCTACAGTGGTGACGTTGTCGAGGTGCGCGTAGATGGTTTTGAGCTGAGCGTAGTCGTGAGCGTTCGGGTGCTGATTGGTCACGGGGTCGCTCGTGTAATCCATACAGCTGCCGAGGTTTGGATTGTCGAAGTCCTCGTCCTGATGGTCCAGACCAAAGTCGTGCCCGACTTCCTGGCACGTCACGAACTGCCGCCACGAGGGGGTGTTGTACCTCGTCTGTGCGAAGTAGTAATCGTTGAGACGGGTTGTGGCCTGCGTGATGTGTACGCTTCCGCTGATCCAGATCTGGGCGATGCCTAGCCAGCCGTTATTGCCATACGACGCCGAGCACACCTCGATGCGGCCGCTCGTCGGTCGGCAGTTCTTCGCTCGAGTTCCACCCGCATCCGCGTCCAGATCCAACACGTCCGAGGCGCTCCAGTCCGAGATCGCGACGGCCAGATACGGTTTCCAGACGGCAGACACGTTATCGCCGACCTTCAATCTGAACGGGTTCTCTGTGCGCGCCCAGTGATAGCCACTCCACGAGTGACTCGCCGATAGGCTGCCAACCATACCCATCATCGCGATCGCGCAGACGCTCAACACACGGAGAACGGCAGATTTCATGGACGTACCTCTATCGGAAAACGAAGCGGATTTCATTCCGGACGCGGGTGGGGTCTTCAGGGTAGCATCCATTTGGGAGTTGTCCAGAGGGCACCGTCGCGACAGCGCGGGTCTTTGAGCCGGCGTAAGAGAACACGGCAAGGGGTTCCCACACGCTATGCGGTATCTCGCACTGATCTATTTGAATGAAAGTGAGCTCGCGGCGATTCCGCCGCAGGAGGCGAGCGATCTGAACGCACGGCACCTCGATCTCAACGATCGGCTCCGCGCCAGCGGCAACTTCCTCGTCGCCGAGGCGTTGGCCCCAGCGCAGGAAACCAAGCGCGTATCGAAACACAACGGCAAGACGCACGTAATCGACGGGCCGTTCACGGAAGCCAAAGAGGTCGTCGCTGGCTTCTACCTGATTGAAGCCGATACCCTGGAACAGGCCACCGAGATCGTGTCGAACATTCCGAGCGCCAGCCTGGGCACCATCGAAGTGCGGCCGTGCCGGCAGTTGATCGTCGAAGGCCGTCCGTTGAGGTGGGGCTAGGCGTTGTATCCGGTCCTCTTCACGATTGGTGATTTCGAAATCACCAGTTTCGGCGTTCTCGTCGGCCTCGCCGCCATCGTCGGTGTGCTCGTGTTCGAGCGCGAGGCCAAACGAAGCGGGCTGCCCGAGGAGATTGGCTCGGCAGCGATCGGTGGCGTGATTGGCGGGCTAATCGGGGCCAAGCTGCTCTGGAGCATCGAGTTCGCCGGCACCGGTCCGTTCTTCTCGCTCCTGTTCAGTCGCGGCGGCCTGAGCTGGTTCGGCGGTCTCATTGGCGGCGTCGGCACGGGGCTCTGGATCCTTCGCCGCCTCCGGATCCCGATCGTGAAGGCGCTCGCAGCGGCCGCACCGGCGCTCGCCATCGGCCACGCCATCGGCCGCATCGGTTGCTTTCTCGTGGGCGACGACTACGGACGACCATCGACGCTGCCGTGGGCGGTGGCGTTCCCCGAAGGCCGTCCGCCGACGGACGTGCCGGTGCATCCGACGCAGCTGTATGAAACGTTGCTCCTGGTGCCGCTGGCGTGGATGCTGATTCGGTGGCGCCGGCAGGGTGTGTCCGACGCCGTCGTGGTCGGGCGTTATTTCATCCTCGCCGGCGCGATTCGATTCGGCATCGAGTTCATTCGCGTGAATCGGCCGATTCTCGGGCCGTTGACGCTGGCACAACTGATCGCATCGGCGTTGATGATGGTTGGCGTTGTCCTCGTCCTGCGCAGGGGCGGGTCGGGTCAGCCGCTCGATCAAGTTGCGCCATAATCGGCGGCGTTCGGGCCTCGACATAGGTCGTGACTCCAGAAGTCATCTCGCACTATCGACTCGTCTGCAAGCTCGGCGAAGGTGGCATGGGCGAGGTCTATCTCGCCGACGATGTCACGCTGGGTCGTCCGGTCGCCCTCAAGCTGCTGCCGTTGCGTGTCATGGCCAATCCGGTGCGGGTGCGCCGCTTCGAGCAGGAGGCGCGTGCCGTTGGCGCGCTCAACCATCCCAACATTCTGACCATCTACGAGATCGGTCAGGTGCAGGACGAAGCCGGTGCCAGACATTTCATGGCGATGGAGTATGTCGAAGGACAGACGCTCCGCCATCATTTGTCGAGCCGACGATTCAGGCTGGAAGAGGCGCTCGAGATTGCCGCGCAGATCGGCAGCGCGCTCATGGCGGCCCACGGCGCCGGCATCACGCATCGGGATATCAAGCCGGACAACGTGATGTTGCGAGACGACGGCGTCGTCAAGGTCCTCGATTTCGGCCTCGCCAAGCTGACCGAGCGGCGCGTGCTGCGCAGCGATCCGGCGCTGACACAGGCCGAGACGGTCGACGAGACCTCCGAAGTGGATGTATCACCGGCGATCGATCAGCAGCTGACGACGCCGGGCGCGCTCGTCGGGACGGTGCGATACATGTCGCCCGAACAAGCGCGTGGGCTCGTGGTCGATGCGCGGACGGACATCTTCAGTCTCGGGATCGTGCTCTACGAGATGCTCGCCGGGCGTTCACCATTCCTGGGCGCGACGTCGATGGACACGATGGTCGCGATTCTCGACCGCGACCCGCCGCCGTTGACGCGGTACGCCCCTGAGATTCCGGATGAACTGACGGCGATCGTCAACAAAGCGCTCGCCAAGGATCGCGACGCCCGCTATCAGTCGGCCAAGAGCCTCATGGCCGATCTGAAGCGTATGGAGAAGCGGTTGTGGGTCGCGGAGGGCCTCGCGCCCGCCTCCGACAGCGGCTCGCGCGGAGGCGACTGGGTCGTACCACGCCGCGACTCGTCCCAAGGGTCTGGTGGTCCTGCGCACGCGTCGGGGGGCTCCTCCTCGATGTCGCACCGCCCGCCGATCGATTCGCTCGCCGTGCTGCCGTTCTTCACGACGAGCGCCGACGCCAACGCGGCCTACCTCGCCGAAGGCATTCCGGAGAGCTTGATCCTCAACTTGTCTCGGCTCTCGCAGCTACGGGTGATGGCGTGGAGCACTGTCGCGCGGTTCCGCGGCCAGGAGGCCGACGCCATCGACGTCGGCCGCACCCTGGGCGTGCGCGCGATTTTCGCCGGCCGCATGTATCAATTCGCCGACAACCTGGTGATCCGCACCGAGCTCGTGGACGCCGGCGATGGCTCGCAAATCTGGGGCGCGCAGTTCCAGCGCAAGCTCGACGACCTGCTCTCGATCGACCAGGACATCTCCCAGGAAATCTGTGAGCACTTGCGCGTCAGGTTGAATGAAGACGAACGAGAGCGGCTCGCACGACGCTACACGCAGAACGCCGCGGCCTATCAGGCCTATCTGAAAGGACGCTATTACTGGAATCAACGCACCGCACGGTCGCTGAAGAAGGCCATCGAGAGCTTTGAAGAAGCGATTACGCTCGACGATCGGTATGCGCTCGCCTACGCCGGGCTGTCCGATTGTTACGGCCTGGTCAGTATCTACGGAACCGCGCCGCCGAAGGCGGCGATGCCACGTGCCAAGGCGGCCGCGCTGAAGGCGCTCGAGATCGATGAAGGTCTCGCCGAGGCGCACACGTCGCTCGGGGCTGCGCTGGTCTGGTTCGACTGGGACTGGCGGGCGGGCGAGCGAGCATTCCAGCGCGCCATCGAGTTGAATCCCGCCTACGCGGTCGCCCACCACTGGTACGCGTGCGTGCTGTTGTGCGCCGAGCGGCGCTTCGACGAAGCGCTGGCGTCGCAGCAGCGCGCGCTGGCGCTCGAGCCGTTGTCGCTGATCGTCAACTCGAGCGTCGGGTTCATTTGTTATCAGGCACATCGATTCGATCAGGCCATTGACGCGCTGCTCAAGACGCTCGAGATGGACGAGATGTTCACCTATGCGCGGTTTCACCTCGGCCTGACCTACGCCCACCTGGGCAGGTTCGACGAAGCCATCGCGCAGCTGCGGCGCACGATCGATATGGCCGGCGGACGCGGCTCGTTGCTGTACGCCGCGCTCGGGTATGCATATGGCGTCGCGGGGCGGCGGGACGAGGCGCACCGTATCTTGCGTGATCTGCAGACGTCACCGCTGAATCGGGACGTGTCGCCGTTCTACCTCGCGATGATTCACGCAGGCCTCGACGAACATGAGGCCGCGATCAAATGTCTGGCGAGTGCCATCGACGATCGTTTCCATTGGGTCGTCTGGCTGCAGAGCGAGCCGGTGTTCGCGCGTCTGCACGGCCGCGACGGCTTCGTCGAGCTCACGCGGCGAATCGGTCTGCCCGATCGCGAGGCCAGAACGATCTAGCGCGCGTTTCTGATTGATGTCGTGCGCCTCGCTGGTCCTTGGGTCTTGGTCCTTGGTTCTTGGTCCGTCGCCTGGTCCTTGGTCCGTTCCTGGTTCCTCGTCCATGGTCCTGAACCACCGACCGACCCACCCACGACCGAAATGGACAAAGGACCGGGGACTGTGGACGGACGAAGGACTAGGTACGGACCAAGAGCCAAGCACTAAGGCCCAAGGCCTTGGTCACACGGTAGCTTGCCGATCGTCTGGCCGATCACATCGTTCCGTACAAGCGATCGCCGAAGTCTCCGAGGCCGGGAACGATGAACTTGTGCGCGTTCAGCTCGCGGTCGATCGTCGGTGTGTAGACCGCGACGTCGGGATGACGCTGTTCGAGCAGCGCCACGCCTTCTGGTGCCGAAACGATGCAAATCATGCTGAGCGCGGTCGCCCCCGCCGCCTTGATCAGATCGATCGCCGCCACCGCGCTGCCGCCGGTCGCGAGCATCGGATCGATCATCAGCACGTGGCTGCCGGCCAGGTTCGGCGGCAGCTTCGAATAGTACTTCGACGCGATCGCCGTGGCTTCGTCGCGCTGCAGCCCGATATGACCGACACGCGCCGATGGGAGCAGTTCGAGCACCGCGTCCAGCATGCCGAGCCCGGCACGTAACACCGGTACGACGACGACGTCGGCGGCGACGACGCGGCCCTGGGCCGGGCCGAGTGGGGTGATGACGGTGGCGTCTTTCGACGGCAGCGCCCGCAACGCTTCGGCGGCCAGCAGCACGCTGATGCGGTTGGCGGCGCGCCGGAACGCCGGCGGCTCCGTACGCGCGTCCCGCAGTTCCATCAACGCGTCGTGGACGACTGGATGTTCGATCACGTGCAACGGCACAGCTGAATAGTACTAAAATCCCCCTATGCGGAAACGGCTTCTTGCCGTGACAGCCGCCGTTGCGGCATCGCTGGTGGCCGTCTCGGCCCAGAACGCGCCCCGGCAGGTGTCGCTCGTCGTCACCGGCGGCATCGTCGTCACGATGGACCCCGCCGGGCGGATCGTGCCGAACGGCGCGGTCGCGATCGACGGGGCCGATATCGTCGCCGTCGACACCGCGGAGAGCATCGGCAAGCAGTTCCGCGGTCGCGACACGATCGACGCGAGCGGGCAAGTCGTCCTGCCTGGTCTCATCAACACGCATACGCACGCGCCGATGGTGTTGTATCGCGGCCTCGCCGACGATCTCGCGCTGACCGAGTGGCTGAACAAATACATCTTTCCCGCCGAGGCAAAGACCGTGTCGCCGGAGTTCGTTCGCGCGGGCACTCGCCTCGCTCTCGCCGAGATGATTCAGTCGGGCACGACCACCTACGCCGACATGTATTACTTCGAAGAGGAGATTGCTCGGGAGACCAGTCAGGCGGGCGTGCGCGGCGTGCTCGGTCAGACCATCATTCAGTTTCCGGTTGCCGATGCGAAGACGCCCGCCGATGCACTCGCGCGGGCCGAAGCGTTCATCAAGCTGTTCAAGGAGGACCCGCTCATCACGCCTGCGGTGGCACCGCATGCGATGTACACGCTCGATGGTCCAACCCTCAAGGCGGCGCGCGAGCTCTCTCGTCGTTACAGCGTGCCGACCTTGATCCATCTGGCCGAAACGCGAGACGAGGTGAAGACCGCGCAGGAGCGTTTCAGCGGATCGCCGGTCGCCTATCTCGATAGCCTCGGATTCCTGGGGCCGGGCGTGCTCGCGGCCCATGGCGTCTGGGTCTCCGATGCGGACATCGCGATCCTCAAGGCGCGCAACGTCGGCGTCTCGCACAACCCCGAAAGCAACATGAAGCTGGCCAGTGGGGCCGCGCCCGTTCCGTCGTATTTGCGGTCCGACGTGGCGATTGGCCTCGGCACCGACGGGGCCGCCAGCAACAACGATCTCGACATGTTCGAGGCGATGCGCTTCGCCGCGCTGCTGCACAAACATCAGACGATCGACCCACGCGCGGTCAGCGCGCGGACCGTGCTCGAGATGGCCACGATTCGCGGTGCCCGTGCGCTCGGCATGGACCGCGTCATCGGTTCGCTCGAGCCGCGCAAGCACGCCGACCTCATTACCGTCTCGATGGCCGGCGCGCGCCAGACGCCGATGTACGATCCGCTGTCGCATCTCGTCTACGTCAGCCATGGCGACGACGTCCAGAACACCGTCGTCAACGGACGCGTGCTGATGCGAGCGCGGAAACTGACGACCCTGGATGAAGCTGCCGTGATCGCCGCTGCGCGCGCCTGGATCGACAAGGTGCGCGCCGCCGTGAAGTAGGACCGGAGGCCGTGATGATGCGTTACATTGCTGGCGCCATTGCGTGTTCAGTCGTGCTCCCGCTCTCCGCCGCGGCGCAGGAAGTCAGCCGCGAGGCACTCCTCGATCGAGCGGCCGCGTACGTGTCGCGGTTCGTCGATGGGTTCTCGTCGGTGGTTGCCGAGGAGACGCTGGTACAGGAGACGACGATTCCGCGGCGCAAGCGCACGATGCGTTCCGATTACCTGTTCGTGCGCTTTCCGGGCGACAGCCTGTGGATGTCGTTTCGCGACGTGTTCGATGTGGACGGCAAGCCGGTGCGCGACCACGAGGAGCGGCTGACGAAGCTCTTCATGACGCCGTCGAGCGACGCGCGCCGCCGCGCTTCGGACATCGCCAGCGCGAGCGCCCGCTTCAACTTACTGGACATCGGCACCATCAACCATCCACTGCTGGCGATGTCGTTCCTGCAGGACATCTACCGCGCGCGTTTCCGGTTCATCCTCGCCGGATCGGAGAAGAGCCTCGGTCCCAAGATTAGGAAAGTGCAGTTCCAGGAGTTCCAGACGCCGACCATCATCAAGGGCAACTCGAACAGCGACGTTCTCACGCGCGGGCTTTTTTGGCTGGACGAGGACACCGGCCGTGTGGCCAAAACCGAGCTGCGGATCGGAGGGCAGGCGGCGCCGATCTCAGTGATCACGCTGTTCAAGCTGGACGAGACACTCGGCATCGACGTGCCGGTCGAGATGCGCGACTGGTATCCGGACCGGGGCGGGGAAATCCGTGGCGTCGCCACCTACGGCCGGTACCGGCGTTTCCAGGTCACAACCGAAGAAACGATTAAGTGATCAATCGCCGACGACGGCGATATAGGGCAAGTGGCGATACTGCTCGTTGTAGTCGAGGCCATAGCCCACGACGAACTTGTCCTCGATCGTGAACCCGATGTAATCGACGGCGACCTCGATCTGGCGCCGCGACGGCTTGCTCAACAGACACGCCGTTCGCAGCGACCGCGGGGCGCGCGCGCGAAGGATGTCCCGTAGATAGGTGAGCGTCAGCCCGGTGTCGACGATGTCCTCGACGATGACGACGCCGCGCCCTTCGATGCCGTAGCCAAGGTCCTTGAGCAGCTGCACCTGACCTGAGGATCGTGTGGCCGCGCCGTAACTGGACAGCGCCATGAAGTCGAGCGTGACCGGCACGTCGATCACACGTACGAGGTCGGCCAGGAACACGAACGCGCCTTTCAGTACGCAGACCAGATGGACGCCGTCGGGATGGTCCCGGCCGATCTCGCGGCCGATTTCGCGCACGCGCTCGGCGATGCGATCGCTCGTGATGAACGTGTCCATGCCTTGAGCCGTCCAGCGCCGCAAGAGTAACATAGCGCTAGCGAGGCTTCGCCTCGCTAGCGACAGCATCCTCTGCCCGCGCTCGGCGCGGGCGCGCCGTCTTGACCGAAGAAAAGTCGACTCATATGCCACGAATCCAGCCGGTCAAGACGGCTAGGCCGTGAAGCGGTTTCACATGGTCACCGAAGCGGATGCACGCGTGCTCGAATACGGCAGCACGATCGTGCTCGTCGCGGGCGGCCACATCACGCCGCTCGCGCGCGACACGCTGACTGCCAGACGTATCAGCGTCGTGCGTGAAGGCACCGACCCCGACAGCGACACACTTGCTCCCGTGGCGGCAATTCGTACCGTAGCCGTCGCCGGGGATCACACGTCGCTCGCGTTGAAAGCGACGATCGTTCAGCACCTGCGTGGCCGAGGCATTGCCGCGCACGATCTCGGAACCACGACCAGCGATCCGGTCGACTACCCGGATACGGCATCCGCCGCGGCGCGGCAGGTCGCTCGCGGCGAGGCGGACGCGGGCATCGTGATCGATGGTGCCGGTCTCGGCTCGGCGATCGCGGCCAACAAGATTCGCGGCGTGCGCGCGGCGATGTGTCTCAATCACACGCTCGCCCGCTACGCGCGGCAGCACAACGGCGCGAATGTGCTGGCGCTCGGCGC
>Ga0207428_10002452_pt1 | contig 18530 bp, 14 predicted proteins | sample RhiMethybrSRZTD1_FD_187600 | JGI IMG/M metagenome (GOLD analysis project Ga0207428, IMG submission 187600) | Populus rhizosphere microbial communities from Tennessee, USA - Rhizosphere MetaG P. TD hybrid SRZTD1 (SPAdes) (version 3) | ecosystem: Host-associated > Plants > Roots > Rhizosphere >...
GCTGTAGATAACGCGCGTCGAGCACTCTCCTGAATGGCGCCGCCGCATAGCCGAGTCCCCAAGGGAAATCGCCGACGCCGAGCCCCGCAGGATTGGTGGCGAGCGTCGCGTCGTACCAAGGATCGACCACATCGAAGGTGACCACATAGCGCTGCGTCTCGACGATTCGGCCGAAGCTGTCGCTGCACACATTCCGCGTCAGGAAATCGCGCGGCACTGCTGCGATATCCGCCGCACCGCCCGGCGAAGGCCGGCACAGTGCGGTGCCATTCTCGAGAAACGGCAACGTCGCCTGCGTGTACAGTGCCAACCCAAGCCACAACGTCACGAGCACCAGCAGCGGCGTGACGATCCAATTGGGCAGCAACTGCCATTTCAACCACTGGATGAAGCGCTGATAACCAATGCTGGTCCTGAACGACTGTGTCCATGATCCGCCCGCGGCCGGTTGCAGTTCGCCTTCCGTGGCCTGCTTCCACATGGCCCGCGCTTCGTCGCGCAGCGTGCGCTCCAACCGCGCGCCAATCCTCAGAAACATGAAAACGATCGCCGCCAGCAGGAAGAAGTAGAACGGATTGTTCGCGTAGACCTCCACCCACTTGCCGGCGAAGTCAGGCAGCGCGAGCGTCGACAGGCGGATCACCCCGCCGATTCCGGTCCGGCCGTCGGCGAGCACCGGTGGCGTGGGCAACCTGCCGACAAAGAGCGGGAGGGCCAGCAGCAGCAACGTCGAGGTCAGCGTCGCAAAATAGGTCGTGCGTCGCCACCACACGAAGTTCCAGATCCTCTCGGTCACGGCGGCACGGGCGCCGGCCCCGATCGGGTCGCTTAAACGCGCGCGAAGGGCCTTCGTGATCAGTGCCTTGGGTTGGTTCGTTTCCAACGGTGGCGTTGGTGCCTGGTTGTCGGCTTGAGGCACGGTTTCGCCTTCAACCTGCGGCGGGACAATGATGAAATTCTCCGGCAACGTGATCGGCGCGTAGCGATCGGTTCCCGTGGCGATCCTGTTGATGACACTCTCATGCACCTTCACCTGGCGCAACAACCCACGCGATCTGCCGTCGTCGTCAGTGATCGCCGGGTCGCGAAGGCTGAGTGTCGTCCATCCGACCGGATCGAGCCACGCCGAGATCCTGCGTGGCTGGTAGCGGTAATAGGCTCCCACACCGGAGCGGCTGTCGTGGATCGGCCCGAAGCTGCTCGCGAGCGCCACGATGCGATCCTTGACGACTTTCAGCGTGCGCAGTCCCGCGTTCTCCGCCTCTTCCATCATCCACAGTAGCGATATATAGCTGAGGCTCTCGTCCGGGTACCCGCCACCCACGTCAGCGTGCATGCCTGTGAACCAGACCTGCTCGAGCCGGTCCGCTTTGACGATGTTCCGTTCAACGAGCGTCGCCTCATGAACCTCGTCCCACACCAGCGGCTGGAACGCGTCGCGCTCATCATCAAGCGCCAGCGCGTGGCGCGCGCAGAGGACACGCTCGTGAAGCTGGTAGTCGGGCATGCTCAATGGATAGATCCAGTTGTCGATGGCTCTCGTGATCTCGGTGATCGGGCCGCCATACGCCGCGACCGTATCCCATACGCCGATGAAGCGGATGTTCGGCCGGCAATTTTCTGCCGGGTCATACGACTGGTGGCCTTTGATTCGATCGCGCCAACGGCGGACGACGCGGCTGACGCGCCTGGCCAATGTGGTCGGCCACTTCAGACGACGAGGGATGAAGTCGGCGCGGAATGCGCGATACGCCTCGCGGCTCTTCCAATTGAGCTCGGCCTCGCTCGAGGAACGGACCAGTCCTTGCGAAGCGATGAGCGCCACCGCGAGGCGCGCGGTAAACGCGCCGCGGCTGAAGCCGAACGCGTAGATGTCGTCGCCGTCCCGATAATTCCGGCACGCGTAACGATAAATATCGAGGACATTTCGTTGCAGGCCGACGCCGAAGGCGCCGCCCAATACGGTCAGCGGCTTGAACGACGACGTTCCGACACCATCGTCGTAATACGAGATCTGATCGCGCTTGCCTTCGGCTGAGGGCCCGAGGTCGACCGCCTCGTACATCCGCCAGACGTTGGTCTTGAACAGTTTGGCGCTGCTGTTGCCGGTGCCGTCCGAGAACAGGATGATCGATTTGGGCCGGCTGGCCGACGCGCGGGTTGGCGCGGCGTCCGGAAGCTCAATGCCCGCGCCATCCACGGACGTATCCTCGCCCTTCGTACTCATATTTCTCCTGACTGGAGGGTGACGCGCACACCTTCGGGGGGAGCTCAGATTTATCAGCGGCGAATAGGCGGGTCAATCCCCAATCGGGGGAGCCGCGATAACTCTGCGCAAGACGATTCAGGAGCGCGCCGTTGCCGCCGCCTCCAACCACTTGGCCATCGTCTCGTCGTTGTTGCCGTAGCGCGCCCAGCCGGCGGCGTTCGAGTTCCAGCGATAGTCCACGATGTTCATGTCGATGCCGCGATCGATCAGGTATTGCATCGACGGGTAGCTGTCGGGCAGGAAGACGAGGTGATGCAGGATGCTCGCCGGCTCGTGCGAGTTCCAGTTGGTGTTGATGTTGGCGCCGTGCGCGAGCAGGAAGTCCGCAACCTCGAAGTGACGGTTGATCACGGCGAAGGCGAGCGCGAAGTCGAGCACATGCTGCACGGTGCGCGGGCCCCAACGGAGATCATCGTGCTGCTGCCAGTGCGGGCTGGTGCTCGGATAGTGCTTGCTCAGATCGCCCAACGCCGGTGCGCCGGATGCGTCGAACCACTTCTGGACCCGCGCGAGCTCTCCCATACCAGAGGCATGCGGAAGATCGTCGGGCATCGGCCAGATGCGCGTCAGCAGCGGGATCAGATCCGTGACGGAGTAGGTGAGCGCGGACGCGATCGCTTCCGACACCGGCGGCGGCCGGCGATGCAGGATCGCGGGATCGCGATCGAACAGCGCGCGGATCAACGGGACGCGCTGCCTGTCCAGCGTCGCCTTGCCGATCAGATCATGCTGAAACCAGATGTAGTCGTCGCCGAGGAGCCAGCGCTCGCGTTGCAGCATGTTCACGAACGCTGCGAGATCGAGATCGTGAAGCGACCGCACGACGTGGCCGATCACAAATGCCCGCCACAGGCCTCCGGCTCTTGTGTGATCGAAGTCCAGCGATTGCTTTTCGATGAAGAACGTGACGAATGCGAGCCGGTCGGTCGTTTCGTCGATGCGTTTCCCCAACGCTGGATCGAGCGCGATCGTGCGTTCGAGCAGCAGTGACGCGATCGCCTCCTGCTCGTAGCGACAGGCGCACATGCACGCATCGCTCAGCGCCGTCACATCGTACGAATGCTCCGCGAGCAGCGCGCGAACCGCATCGAGCTGGCCGAGCGCCACCCGGAACATCAGCGTGCGCGGCAGCAGGCCTTTGCGCTCGAACAGATGCAGCAAGCCGACGGCACGTGATCGGAGGATGCCCTCCGCGACCTCCGGCTGGACGACGGCGCGTTTCTCAAGCAGCAGTTCCGCGGATGCCGCGCGCGTGAACCAGTGTTCGCGTTCCGCGCCAAAGGCGTCGCCATACGCGCCGGTCGCCATTTTCAGCAGGCTCTGGTGCCGATCGTCGCCCTCCCAGGACAGCAACGCCGGGTATTCATCAAGCAGCTTCTTCAGCCATGCGAGATCGTTGGTGTGAATCGCGCGGTGTGCTTCCGTGACGGCCGACTGGAAATCGTTGCCGAGGCGCTTGCTCATCAACTCACGACTTAGAAGGCCAAACAGGCCGGAAATATTCCCTTGCCGCGGGGTAGGTGGCCCTTTCTGCGCGGTCCCGCGAGTATCGAGGGACCGTCGATCCGCTGTCAACCGCGAGGCTGGACCAACGGCCGAGCTTTGCATATAGAATGCACCCCCATGGCGCACCCCCTTCGCCTATCCCTGATGCTTGCCGCTCTGGCGGCTGTTCTCCCAACAACTCAAGCCACTCTGTCGGCGCAGTCGAGCGGCGTCATATATCTATGTGTCGGACCTCAGGGTCAGCTCAGGCAGGTGCTGCAGACTGAAGCCTGCCGGCCGAGTGAGCAGCGCCAGGCGATCAACATCACGGGGCCGGCGGGACCCACCGGTCCAACGGGCGCCGTTGGTCCGACCGGACCCGCCGGTGCGAATGGAGCACCGGGCGCCGTTGGTCCGACTGGACCCGCGGGTGCAAATGGAGCACCCGGCGCCGTTGGTCCGACCGGACCTGCGGGCGCGAATGGAGCACCGGGCGCGATCGGTCCGACCGGACCCGCGGGCGCGAATGGAGCACCTGGCGCCGTTGGTCCGACCGGACCCGCAGGACCAAGCGGAGCGGACGGCGCCATTGGCCCGACCGGAGGCCCGGGGCCGATGGGCGTCCCGGGTACGCCCGCGCCGCAGGGCGCGATCGCCGGGCAACTCAGGAATCTCTGCGCGCCGAACTTCAACTTCACCGGCGCCGTCGTGCACATCGCGGGCCGAGGCTTCACCGCGCTGACCGGCGCCGACGGAGCATTTCAACTCGACAATATTCCGGCCGGCACCTACGACGTCCTCGCCGAGCGAAATGGGCTCGTCGTCTCGGTTGCGAGCCAGGTCGTCGTGAGCGACGCGCTGGTGGACGTTGGCGAGCTGACGATGCCGGACCTGATGACCGACGCCGCCAACTGCGGCGCGTGTGGAAACGCGTGCGGCAGCGGCAACCAATGCGTGAACGGCGTGTGCCAGGGATCGACGCCACAGTGCGTGGTTCCGGCGGATTGCCCCGGGGCAGATGACGCGTGCCGGGTGAAAACCTGCGTGGCCGGCGTGTGCGGATTCAACTTCAGCCCAGCCGGCACGGTTGTCGGCAATCAAGTTCCGGGTGATTGCCGCGCCAATGTCTGCGACGGCAACGGCAATACGATCGGCGCCGCGGACAACAGCGATCTGCCGGCTGACGATGGCAACCAGTGCACGGCAGACGTCTGCGTCAACGGCACGCCGGTGCACCCGCCGGCGGCCTCCGGCACGGCGTGCAATCAGGGTGGCGGCAGCGTCTGCAACGCCACGGGCTCGTGCGTCCAATGCGCGACCGCTGACCAGTGCCCTGCCGGCAACGCCTGTCAGGTGGCGACGTGCACGGCCGGCGTGTGCGGGTTCCAGTTCGCGGCCGCAGGAACCATCTGCAGTGCGGGCTCGTGCACCAACGGCGTTGCCACGAACCCGGCGGTGTGCGACGGCACGGGCACCTGCCAGCAACCGACGCACACCCTCTGCTCGCCGTATGCGTGCAACGGCGCGACGGCGTGCCGGACGTCGTGCACGGACAGTTCCCAGTGCGCGTTGGGAAACATTTGTTCTAACAATCAGTGCGTGCCGGCCCTTGCGCAGGGCTCAGCGTGCACCGCGAACAACCAGTGCGTGGGCGGCAACTGCGTCGACGGCTTCTGCTGCAACTCCGCCTGCACCGGTTCGTGCCAGGCGTGCTCGGCGGCGAAGAAAGGCAACGGCGCCAACGGCGTGTGCGGCCCTATCGCCGTCAACGCTGATCCCGACAACGAATGCGCGAACGGCACCTGCAACGGTGCGGGGGCGTGCTTCAACTTCCAGACCGACCCGAACAACTGCGGCAACATCGGCACCGTGTGCGCCTCAGGCGTCTGCGCCGCCGGAGTCTGCGTGTATTCGCCGTCAGGCGTACAGAACAATCTGCCGATCGCGAGTCTAACGGGATGGACGCAGTGCTACATCGATAGGTATAACGTCGACTTGCCGCTTGCTCAGGTGCTGAGCCAGTGCAACCAGGCCAACCTCGCCCTCGGTTGCCGCGCGACCGGAGCGAACACGCTCGATGTGTGGGCGTGGGGGCCCCGCGCCGACGTGCTGTTCGACACCGGCGCGACAGCGCAGTCCGTCACGACGCACGTGGCGAATGGCGTTGGCTGGTACTACAGCCCCGTCTGGTCGTGGGGCTTCGCGGGGGCAGCTGACACGATCACTCGATTCGTTTGCGACAGCAGCAACACCAATCCGCAGAACCGTTTGTGCTGGCACACTGGACAGAACAGCGGTGGCTTCCGTTGCGGCGGCGCCGAGGGCTTGAACAATAGCGCCGCATTCGAACGCATCGTCTACCAACATCCCTGAACAGATCGTTGGAGTAACCTGACGGATCTCATGAAGCAAACCATCGCCCTCGTCATCGGACTTACGGTCGCGTTCGCGGGGCGCGCAGCCGCGCAGCAGTCGCTGCAGCAGCAAAACGAGCAGATTCTTCAGGAGCTGAAGGCGATTCGTCAGCTGCTGGAAAAGCTGGCCGGTCCGCTCAACGGCGCGCCCGCCGGCGCCGTGCCGACAACGGCGCCCGCGCCGATGCCGGTGAGCGATAACGTCAAGCTGGCCAACGTGACGGGCTACATCCTCGGCAAGGCGGATGCGCCGCTGACGATGGTGGAGTTCACCGATCTGCAGTGTCCGTTTTGCCGCCAGTTCCACACGCAGGCGTTCGAGCAAATCAAGAAGGAATACATCGACACCGGGAAGCTGCGCTACATCAGCCGCGATTTCCCGCTGGAGTCGATCCATCCCTTTGCGATCCCCGCGGCCCGCGCTGCGCGCTGCGCGGGTGACCAGGGCAAGTTCTGGGACATGCGCCATGTGATCCTGATCAACAACGCGACGCTCAACCACGACGCGTTCGCGACGTTCGCCGGTGATCTGAAGATGAACGTCAACGCGTTCAAGACGTGCACGGCGGACGCCGAGAAATTCCAGGCCGAGATCCAGAAGGACCTCACTGACGGATCGAGCGTTGGTATTCAGGGCACGCCGTCGTTCGTCATTGGCAAGACGAGCGCGAACGGCCTGGACGGCGTTCGACTCGTTGGTGCTCAGCCGTTCTCGGCGTTCGACGCCAAGCTCAAGGACCTGCTCGCGAAATAGCGTCGCCCTTCGCGCGAAATGCCGGCGGCGCCACCTGCCGCCAGCTCTCCAATTTCATCAAACGTCGCACTTCGCGCCATATTGTCCTAAAGAACGGCTCGCTTGGACGCGATAAAATGGGACAACACCTCCTCCCATGCCGAGCGTTATAGCAATCGTTATTGTCAGGCCCGAACATCTGGTATCCGTCAAGAAGCGGCTCTCCGCGACCGACGTCGTGTCTGTCGTGTCCGAAGCCGATTTGATGCAGTTCCACGACACGCTGATGGATCGGCCGCCCGAGGTGCTGGTCATGCACTCGGCGTTTGCTGCGACGTCGCGAGGGGCAACCGTTGTTGCCGGGTTGAAGGCGAAGCCCAGGGAAACCGGGACCGCTGTCCGAGTGTTTATCGAGGACGAAGTCAAAGTACCGCTGCTGCTGTCTGAAGCGGATCTGCCGCCGGTGGATGCGCTGCTCGAAACCTCGCGCCCGCTCGATCGCGCCGGTACCCGTCAGGCCGCGCGCTATCCGATGAATCGGCGCGACGTGGCCGTGAACGGCGAAGCAGGGCAGTTGATCGATCTTTCCGTGTCTGGCGCCCAAATTCAGACCACGAGCCGGCTTCGACCGTTGAAGCTGGTTCGCCTCGTCCTACCCGACGAATCAAACGATCTGAAGATGCAGGGCACCGTGGCGTGGGCGATCGCCGTGCCTACCAAGGGCGGGATGCACTACCGCGCCGGCGTCGAGTTCGTGAATCCCGAGAAGAAAAAGCTCGCCGCGTTCTGCCAGAAGCACGGCGCCGCGCCGGATCCAACGACTTCAGGGGCGACGTAGAGGAGACTCGTCGATGCGGGCCAGCAGATCCCACGGTCCGTCGTAGATCGCGATTGCTCCATCCAGATCGGCATCGCGCCAGCCACCACTCCTGAAAGCAATCGCGTCCATCCCTGCGCGTCGTGCCGCCTCGATGTCGTACGGCGTATCGCCGATCATGATCGCCTCGGATCGATCGGCATGCGCGCGCTCGAGCGCCGCTTCGATGATGTCCGCGTCCGGCTTCGACTCTTCCGCATCGTCGCTCGACGTTTTCGCATCCATCAGCGAATCAACGCCGGCGATCGCGAGGAGCGGTTTCAGCTCGGCTTCTTTCGCCGAGCTGGCCGCCACCGCCGAACAGCCACGATCCTTGATCGCAGCGACAAGAGCCTTCGCGCCACTGAACGGCTTCAGGCGCGGCAGCATCTCGCGCTTGAAGATCTCGGCGCGCCGCTTTGCGATCAGCTTTCCGAGGGAAGAATCCTGCTGGATGCCGCTGACTGCGGGCATGAGCTTGTCGCCGCCCATGCCGATGCTGCGGCGGACGACAACGGGATCGACGGTGAGACCGTACTCCCAGAACGCTTTGACCCAGGCGCGAGTGTGGGCCTCGTTGCTGTCGACGAGCGTGCCGTCGACGTCGAAGAGCACGGCTTTGAGCGGGCGTTGCATGCCTTCGCCAATGCAACTCTCTCGCCGTTGAACGAGAGCCGCGCCGCCACGACACTACGATGCGGATGCGAGCAGTCGATCCTCGAATGAATAGTCTGCTGGCCGTTTCGGTTGAGTGCGGTACCACTCGTATCCGCGTTGCAGCGCCTTGTCGATCGGCGTCGGCGTCACGCCAAGCACGCGCGGCGCCTTCTCCACAATCATGCTGAACCCTGGGAGATCGAGGAACTCGCCGAAGTACAAATTCTCGCCGATAATCCGTCCTCCGGCAGCGTGGATGTGCGCACGCGGCACCGCAACGAGCCGCGCATCGGTGCCCGCGATTCGCGCGAGGGTCTCCACGAAACTCCGCTGTGTGGTCGGCTCGACGTGTCCGACGTTGAAGGCCTGCCCTGCGGCTTCGCGCACGTCGAGCGCCCGGACGCACGATTCCGCAACGTCTTCCACAAATGCCCACGGCATTGCCGTTGATCCGCCATCTGGAAGGATGATCGGCCGGCCCGCGAGCAATCGATCCCAGAAGAACTGTTCGCGATAAAACGGCTGATGCGGTCCGTGCACGAACGGCGGCCGGAAGGTGGTGACGGGGAATCCGGTTGCCGCATGCATCCGCATCAAGCGGCGTTCGGCCGAGGCTTTGTGCTGCGCATACGCGTTCGCGTCATCGTCCGGCGCGAGCGCATCCGTTTCGCGCCTGTTGAGGCCGGGAATGTAGGCGGCCATGCTCGACATGAAGACGTAACGCGCGAGGTTGTTGCCGCAGCTCTGCGCCACCGCCTCGACTTCGTCAGCCGTCGTCCCATGCTGCCAGTCGTAGGCCAGGTCGAAGACGGCGTCGAATCGGCCCTGAGAAACGAGCCGCGTCACCGCGGGCAGGTCGCGCCGATCGGCCTTCAGATTTCTGACCTGATCGCCCAGGTCGTGCGTGTCTCGACGATGCAGGACCGACACGTCGTGTCCGCGTGCGATCAACCGCGCGACGATGGCGCGCCCCATGAACAACGTCCCGCCGATGAGCAGGATTCGCATGGCGCGAATCTTAACGCGGATGGCTGAGGTAGCGCCGGTTTCTGGTCAGCAGGTCCCGTCCTGCTGAATCGACCCTCATGCCGAGGCGGCGGGCGCCGGCGTGTCCGTCGCCAACGGCATGTCAATCACGAAGACGCAGCCGGTGCCGGGCAGGTTGCGATAACTGATCTCGCCTCCGGAGATCCCGACGGCCTTGCGCGCGATCGACAGTCCGAGGCCGAGGCCGCTGCGATCCCGCCGGCGACGGTCGGTGAACGCCTTGAACGGATCCTCCTTGCCTTTGATGATGCCGCCGCACCGATCTTCCACTTCGATGAAGACGCGGGTGCCGTCGCGCACGGCGCGGAGTTCGACACGCTGGCCGGGTGGCGTGTACTTGAAGGCATTGTTCAACAGGTTCATGACCGCAGACGCCAGCAGCTGAGGGTCGGCGGTGACGATCAGCCGTGGGTCGACGTGGTCGACGCCGAATTTCAGGTCGCGGAATTCGGCGTGCAGGTTGGCCGCTTCCGCGACTTCCTGGAGTAACACCGCGAGCGGCACGCGCTCTTGCTTGGCGACGTTCGCCGACAAGCGAATGTCCGACAGCGTGCTGTCGACGAGATCGCGCAGGTTCATGAGGCTGCGGCCCAGCACGGTCCCGGTACTGCCGTTGATGGCAACCGCGCCGCGCTTGAGCGTGTGAAATGCGAGGAGCGCCGTGTTGAGGAGGTCCCTGATCTCGTGCGCGAGCTGACCGGATCGTTCGATCTCGCCCGTGGTCCGCGATTCGGCGGTGATGCGCGCGTGTTCGGTCACGGCGCCCGCGATCGCGGCGTCGAGGCATCGATTCAACACGTGGAATTCTGCCGTCGTGATCGGCGCCTGCTCCGCGACGGCCACCTCCGTGATGGCCTGGCAAATGTCGCCGTAATCGTGCACGACCTGGGAAATGTTGAATCCCAGCGCGCGCAACTCCGCGCCGTGCTTGATCGCCGATGCGCCGATGGCGTTCTCCGAGAACGGCGTCGCCGTCGTCTCCAGCCGCAGTGTTTCAGAGAGCTGCGTCAGAAAGAGCGGGACACCGTGCTCGAGCTCACTGGTCGACACCAACGGCCAGGGCCGGTCCGTGAGCTTGGCCCTCGTCGTCGTAATGATCTCGTCGCGATAGGTGGTGATGAATTCATGCAGCATGTGAGTCTTTCCGCTTATGGCGCTTTTTTCGGGGGTGGCGTCGGCTGAATCGCCGGTTCGTCCGGCGCCGGCGTGAGCTCGAAGGGCGTGTCGATTTCGGCAATCTTCGCCACCACCTCGAGCGGCACCTGTTCAAAGTGCGTTTGTGGTTTTAGGGAGGGAGCGTTCTTCTTCATCCGTCAACAGTAGCGGCGCAGAAGCGCTACGGGTGAGATCCTTTGGCTCGCGGGCGAGGTCCTTCTGCAGATGGTCTTGCTCAAGTCATGTGCTCCCGCCCCCCCCCCGTACGTAAGTTTTTGACAAAGGGAGGTATACTCAAGCGTCTCGTGATGCGACCATACGTTAACGTCACGTTTACTTCACGTTAGCGCGATGCGCATCCTGGAGCGTGGCTGATGCAAGTGAAGAGCAAGAAGCTGCCGATGAATTTCAAAGGCATGCTGCAAAGCGATGTTCCGCAAGGACGAAACGGCAAGCACAAGGGGATTGTCACGAAGATCCTGTCGGACCTCGATCAGATCGATCAAGGTGTTGCGCTGAAGGTCCCGCTCGCCGATCTCGCTGACAGTAAGGAAAGAATCCGGTCGGCGCTCAACCGCGCGACCCGGAAAGGCGGCCTCCACGTCGCCACCGCCAGTGACGCGATGTTCCTCTACGTCTGGAACGAGGTCGGCGCCTCTAAATAGCTAATTCGAGAACGCGGGGATCCCGGTCTGCGCGCGGCCGAGGATCAGCGCGTGCACGTCGTGCGTGCCCTCGTAAGTATTCACGACTTCGAGATTCACGAGGTGACGGATCACGCCGAACTCGTCGACGATGCCGTTGCCGCCGAGCATGTCGCGTGACATGCGGGCGATGTCGAGGGCCTTGCCGCAGTTGTTCCGCTTGAGCATCGAGGTGATCTCGGGCGCCGCCGTGCCTTCGTCCTTCATGCGGCCGAGGCGCAGCGCGCCATTGAGGCCGAGCGCGATCTCGGTCTGCATGTCGGCCAGCTTCTTCTGGATCAGCTGGTTCGCCGCGAGCGGACGGCCGAACTGCTTGCGCTCCATCACGTAATTCCGCGCGCGGTGCCAGCAGTCTTCCGCCGCACCCATCGAACCCCAGCAAATGCCGTAACGGGCGCTGTTGAGGCACGTAAAGGGACCCTTCAGTCCCTTGATGTCGGGGAACGCATTCTCTTCGGGACAAAACACGTTGTCCATCACCACTTCGCCGGTCAGGCTCGTGCGCAGCCCGACCTTGCCATGAATCGGCGGCGCGCTGAGCCCCTTCATGCCTTTCTCCAGGATGAAGCCGCGGATCACGTCCGCATCATCCTTCGCCCAGATGATGAACACATCGGCGATCGGACTGTTGCTGATCCAGGACTTCGTGCCGGTGAGCGCGTAGCCGCCGTCGACCTTCTTCGCCCGCGTCAGCATGCCGCCTGGATCCGATCCGTAACCGGGTTCCGTCAGCCCGAAACACCCGATGAACTCTCCGGTCGCGAGCTTCGGAAGGAATTTCTTCTTCTGCGCCTCGGTCCCGAATTCGTTGATCGGCACCATCACGAGCGAGCCCTGCACGCTCATCATCGAGCGGAAGCCGGAATCGATCCGTTCGATCTCGCGCGCCACCAGGCCGTAGCTCACGTAGTTCGAGCCGGAGCCTCCGTACTGTTCCGGAATCACGATGCCGAGCAGATCGAGCGCGCCCATTTCGCGGAAGATCGACGGGTCGGTCTTCTCGTGGCGGAACATCTCGAGCACGCGCGGCACGAGCTTGTCCTGCGCGTAGGCCCGCGCGGTTTCGCGCACCATCTTTTCTTCGTGCGTCAGCTGCTGATCGAGGAGCAGCGGGTCGCTCCAGTTGAACGATGCGGCGGAGGATTTGGCCATAGACAGACTCACGATCTTATCGCGACTGGCGCGCGTATGCCCAGAACGCCCACGCCGCGGCGGACGCCGCCGCCGGCAGCAAAACGATGGAGGAGGGCAGCAGCTCGCTCGACAATCCGATTCGGGCCGTCACAAGGCCGCTGGTGATCGCCGCCGCCCAGGCCGGGACCGCCGGCACTCTGCCCAGGAACGCGGCCGCGAGCGGAACCACGACGAAGAAGGCGTTGCCCAACGCGCGCTCAGGCGTCTGCACAAAGGTCAGCGCGAGCATCGGCAGCGCCGCGCCGGCGGCAAGCTGCTGGAAGGGCCTGGACGCATGCCGATAGCCAAGCGCCGCGAATGCCCACGCGAAACCGAACGGCGCAAAGAGCATCAGGGCCTTCTTCGCGAGCGACGGATTCAGCTTCCACCAGATCGCGAGCCACGAGCCGGTCGAGAAGCTCGCCGCCGGGTTACGCGAGATTCCCCATCCGGCGTAGGTGTCCATGTACCAGTGGAAGCCAAGCAGGATGACCCATGCGAGCGCGGCGGGCAGCAGCCATCGCCACGGGGAGCGGCGATCGCTCCACATGATGACCGCGAGCGCAGGTGCGGACGCGACCAGTGCCACGGTTTCTTTCACGAACACACCGATGGCGGCCATCACGGCGACCGCCAATGCGCGATCGACAAGCCACAGATACAGCACGATCGCCGAGATCAGGAAGACCACTGGATCCGGCGAGTAGGGATCGTAGGCCGTGAATGTGAAACCGTAAGAGGTCTGCAGCAGGAGCGACGCAATCAGCGGCGGGCCGAGCGGCGCGGCCGCGATCGCCACTATTGATCCAGTTGCGGTGTGCGCGATCCATTGCAGTCCGCGCCAGCGGCGCTCCGAATCGGCCGGCACCTGCTCGAGGAGAACCGGCACGAGGATGCGATAGCAATAGATCGTGTTCGGACAATGAGAGGCGAACGGCTGCCTGCCGCTGTATTCGTACTCGTCGCGATCCGTCAGCCGCGGCGCGGCGGGCGCCAGCGCCTGTAGTGCGGCCGCCACCACCGCATTGAAGAGGATCACTACAACCAGCCTGCGCATGCGCAAGCTGAGCATATGCGATAGAGCGGCGGTATAATGACGGCAGTACGGACGATAGCGCGCACCCCAGCCGCTCCTGAGTCCCCAAGGGCCCGTTCCGGGTCGAGACGTGACAATGTCGTTCGAAGATCGCATCAAGTCCGCCGTCGATCAGGCCGTAGCTCCGCTCATCAAGCAGGTCCTCGCCGAGGCCGACACCGAGCGCGAGGCCGCCATCCGCGACGCAAAGGTCAAGATTTTCGAGGAGGCCGAACAGGCCACGCAGACGCGCGTCACCGATGCGGAAGCGCGCGTGCGCGCGATGATGGAAGAAAAGTACGTCGTCGTGCGCGCCGACGATCGCGCCGCCGCCGAGCGCGAGATCCGCAAGCAGCTCGAGATCGAGGTCGACAGGAAGCTGCGCGACGCGCTCGACGCCGCGGAGAACCGCATGCGCATCGCGCTCGCCGACGGCGAGGCCAAGGCCGCCGCCGATCTGAAAACCGCCGTCGCCGATGCGCGGGTCAACGAGCGCGAAATCGAAATGGCGGGCGTCAGCCGCCTGCTCGAAAGCGTCCGCGGTCTTGACGGCGCCACCTCGTTGAGCGAAGTGCTCGACGCGCTGGCGCTCGCCGCCGCGCGCGAAGCGGCCCGTGCCGCCGTCGTCGTCCTGCGCAACGATCGCATCCAGGGCTGGCGCTTGTCGGGCTTCGGTCCGCGCGATGCGCAGCCGAAATCGATCGATCTGCCGCTGAGCGAGTGCGGCGTGATCGGCCTGGCGATCGGCGCCGCGCGCGCCGTCACCACGCGGGACAGCGAGAGCGCAGGCATCGGACCCGGCTTCGAAACGCTGCCGGCCGATCGCATGGGCCTGGCCGTGCCGGTGATCGTCGGCGGACGCGTCGTCGCCGTGCTGTATGCGGATGCGGTCACGCTCGATGGTCATGAGCGACACGTGCCGAGCTCATGGCCCGAGCTGATCGAAGTCCTCGCGCGCCACGCGGGACGTTGCCTCGAGGCGTTGACCACGCGGAAGACGATGCCCAAGATCCCACCGCCGGCTGCTGCCGGCACCTCCGCGCTGCCGGCCCAACCTGCTGCCTCGACGGTTGCGCCGCCAGATGCGAGTAATCTGGTGTGAGATGAAAGTCCCAACGATCGTGGCGGCCGTCGCGCTCCTGGCCGGCGTCACGCTGTCGGCATCTCAACTCGTCGTCCCCGGGCGTGCCGGAACTATTACCCCTGCGAAGTTGTCGCCAACCGCGCATCCCCCGGTGCCGAACGAGCTGGCGTCGATGTGGCTGGTGCCAGAGCAAAACGCGAAGCTCGGACCGGCCATGACGAATTTCATTCGTGGTGTCCGGTTACTGGAAGAGGACGACAAACCGGCCGCGGCGCTCCCGCTCGTGAGTGATGGGGCGCTGTCGACGACGCCGGTTGCGGATTACGCGCGCTACTACACCGGCCTGGCGTTGATGCGTCTCGAGCGATACGCCGACGCCGACAGCGTGTTTGCGGATCTCTCCGCCAGGCAAATCGATGGGCACCTGCCGGAAGACGCGGCGTTTCGGCTCGCGGAAATCCGCGAAGCGCAGAAGGATTACAAGGGTGCGGTGTCGGTTTACGAATCGCTGGTGCTGAAGAAGCTGGCGCAGCCGCAGCTCGCGTGGCTGCGCCTCGGCCTCGCCGCCGATCTGGCCGGACAGCCGATGCGATCGGTCGAGGCCCTGCAGCGCGCGTATTACGACTTTCCGACGACCACCGAAGCCGACCTCGCCGGCCAGGCGCTCGACAAGCAGGACGTCGATCTCGAGGCGCCGTTTGCGCCGAAGGAGCTCGCGCGCGCGGAGACGCTGTTCCAGGCGCGGCGCTGGACCGGCGCGAAGCAGTCCTACGATCGCGTCAAGTCGTTCCTGAGCGGCGCCGATCGCGATCGCGTCTCGATCAGGATCGCCGCCGCGGAGATCGCGCTCGGCCGCCATCGCGAAGGGCGCGACGCGCTTCGACCGTTCCTGTCGGGCCCGCTCGCCGAAGAGGCGAATTTCCATTTCATCACCGCGACGCGCGGCTTGAAATTGAAGGACGAGCACATCGCGCGCTCGCGCGCCTTCGTCGAGACGTATCCGAACAGTCCGTTCGCCGAAGAGGTGCTGAACAACCTTGCCTCGGCGTACATCATCGACGACCAGGACGACGAGGCCGACAAGGTGTTCCGCGAAATCCTCAATCGCTATCCGGCCGGCCGCTTCACCGAGCGCGCGGCGTGGAAGGCGGGGTGGTGGGCGTATCGGCAGGGCCAGTACACCGACGCGCTGCAGTATTTCGATCGCGGCGCCGCGCAGTTCCCGCGGTCGGACTACCGGCCGTCGTGGCTGTATTGGTCGGCTCGCGCGGCGCAACAGGCCGGCGACGTGGAGACCGGCGTGGCGCGGCTGCGTTTGACCGCGATCGATTATCACAACTCCTACTACGGCCGTCTCGCCGTGAAGCGCCTCGAAAGCGAGCGTGGCGGCGCGATCGCGCCGACGTTGCAGCGCCAGCCGTTGCCGATGCCGACGATCCCCACCGCCGGCAGGATCGCGTCGTTGCTGTCGGTCGGGCTCAATCGCGAGGCGATGAGCGAATTGCAGTACGCGCAGCGCGTGTGGGGCGATTCGCCCCAGCTGCAGGCGACCATCGCCGTCACGCATAAGCGCCTGGGCAACGTTCGCGCCGGCATCAACGCGATGAAGCGCGCGTATCCGCAGTATCTCGCCGCCGGCGGCGAAACGCTGCCGTCCGAGATCCTGAAGGTGATCTTTCCCGTCGACTTCTGGCCGCTGCTGCAGAAGTATTCGAGGGAGCGCAACCTCGATCCGTATCTGGTCGCCGCGCTCGTCGCGCAGGAATCGAATTTCGATCCGGTGGTGCGATCGCACGCCAACGCCTACGGGTTGATGCAGGTGCTGCCCAGCACCGGCCGCAGCTATGCGCGGCGGCTCGGCGTCAGGCCGTTCTCGACGCGGCGCCTGACCGAGGCGGAAGTCAACGTGCGGATCGGCACGCAGATCTTCTCCGACACGATCCGCAAATTCGGCGGCGTCCACTTTGCGCTCGCCGCCTACAACGCCGGCGACAGCCGCGTGCTGGCGTGGCAGCGCGAAAAGCCCGGCCTGCCGCAGGACGAATTCATCGACGACATCCCGTTCCCCGAAACGCAGAACTACGTCAAGCGCATCCTCGGTACGGCGGAGGACTACCGCTCCTTGTATAGTTCTCAGCAGTGACGAAAATTCGAAGCGCCAGGCGCGTCTCGTCGTTCGCCGATTCGGTGTTCGGGGAGATGACGAGGCTGGCAAAGCTGCACAACGCCGTCAATCTCTCGCAGGGCTTTCCGGATTTCGAGGCGCCGCAGTCGATCAAGGACGCCGCCTGCGGCGCGATCCAGGCCGAACAGAATCAATACGCGCCTCCGTACGGCACCCAGGCGTTCCGCGAAGCGATCGCCGCGGACTTCACGCGCCGCTACGGCGTCAATCTCGTTGCCGACGAACAGGTCACCGTGTGCTGCGGCTCGACCGAAGCAATGATGGCGTCGATGCTGTCGTGCATCGATCCCGGCGACGAGGTGATCGTCTTCGAGCCCTTCTACGAGAACTACGGTCCGGACGCGATCCTGGCCGGCGCGGAGCCGAAATACGTGCGCGGGCGCGAGCCCGACTGGCGATTCGATCCTGACGAGCTCGCCGCGGCCTTCACGAACCGCACGCGCGCCATCGTCATCAACTCGCCGAACAATCCGACCGGCAAGGTGATGACGCGCGACGAGCTGCAGTTGATCGCGGGACTCTGCCAGAAGTGGGACGTGCTGGCGATCTCCGACGAAATCTACGAGCGCATCGTCTTCCGCGGCCAGGCGCACGTGCCGATGGCCTCGATCGACGGCATGGCCGATCGAACGATCACGATCGGCGGCCTCTCCAAGACTTACAGTGTCACGGGCTGGCGCATCGGCTGGGCGATCTCGCCGCCCGCGCTCACCGGCGGCATCCGCAAGCTCCACGATTTCCTCACCGTGGCTGCGCCGACGCCGTTTCACGATGCCGGCGTCGCCGCGCTGTCGTTGCCCGACGAGTTCTACTCGAATCTCGCGAGGGATTACGAGGCCAAGCGCAACCTGATGCTCGACATCCTCGGCCGCCATGGCTTCACCGCGTATAAGCCGAGCGGCGCCTATTACGTGATGGCGGACGTGAGCCCGTTCGGATTTTCCTCCGACTCGGAATTTGCGCAGTATCTCGTCAGGGAAATCGGCGTTGCCACCGTGCCGGGCAGCAGCTTCTACATCGATCCCGCCACCGCGCCGCAGACGGTGCGCTTCTGTTTCTCGAAGCGCGACGAGACGCTGCACGAGGCCGACCGCCGGTTGGCGCGCCTTTCTGTCCGCCTTCGCCCTGAGGCTACGGCGGGACAAGTCACTTCAGGCGATAAAGCCTGATTCCGTCTTCTTCCACCTCGAACTGAAGCTGCGGGGCGGCATCGATCGCATCGATCACTTTTCGATCGTAGCGGCGCGTGTGCACGAGCACGCGGGTGACGTGAGCGGCTTTCAGCTCGGCCAACGCCGCATCGCCCGGAAATGCATTGAGCGCGCGCCCGCGCGCTTCGAACGTCTCCGGGTGGAAACTGCTGTAACCGTTCAGCAGCGGCTTGAAGTAGCGCGTGTTGGCGAACACGTATGGCCCGTTCAGGCTCACGTTCGCTCCCGAATAAAACGGAAACTCCGCAACGACGGCGTCCTGCTCGCCTGCAAAGCGATCGTAAAGACGAGGAACGTCGTAGGCCGGCGTGAATCCGACGGGAGCGCGGAGGGCTTCGACGGTCACGAGTACGGCAAGAATGACCGGAACCAAACGCCATGCGCCGCGCCACTTCTGAACGGTGGCCACGCCAAAGCCGGCAAGGATCGCGATCGAGGCCAGCGGCAGCCATCCCCAGCGGGCGACATTCCTGAGTCCGTTC
>Ga0207428_10002453_pt1 | contig 18521 bp, 15 predicted proteins | sample RhiMethybrSRZTD1_FD_187600 | JGI IMG/M metagenome (GOLD analysis project Ga0207428, IMG submission 187600) | Populus rhizosphere microbial communities from Tennessee, USA - Rhizosphere MetaG P. TD hybrid SRZTD1 (SPAdes) (version 3) | ecosystem: Host-associated > Plants > Roots > Rhizosphere >...
TGCAGCCCCCAATGTCACAAAGTATTCGCCAGCCGACAGCCACATCGTGCAATCGGCGGCAATGATAAGCCGCGAACTGGCCCGTGCCTTGTAGGCAGTCTGCGTCTGACTTATGTTCGTGGCACCCCACAATACGGTGCCACGTCGATCTTTGATGCTGAACCCGCAGGACAGGTCGACAATATCCTGGTCACAATCCAGAACCATATAAATTCGACATGCTTCGCCGGACTGGATAACCTGCAACCGGTGTCCTCCCCGGTCCAGGATGCCGTAATCGACGAGCCGAGCTTCCCGCGTACCGTATCTCATGTTGGCTTCCACCGTGAAAGGCTGCGCCGGTAGTTCCGCCGTCGCCAGCGGTTCTTGGGAGAGCGACGATTCTACTGCTCTAGCTATGTTCAGGCCCGCTTCTGCCTTCTGCTCGCCAAAGAGCAAGCTGTGGTAAGCAATGGTCATCTGCTTGGGGTCGCCTTCGGCATATACGCGTCCGTCTTCCAGAATCATCGCGCGATCGCACAGCGTGGTGATGGCGTTGCTATCGTGGGAAACCAGCAGCACGGTGGCGGCTCGCTCCCGAAATTGCTGCAGCCGGGTGGAACATTTGAGCTGGAAACGCGCGTCGCCCACGGACAGCGCTTCGTCCACGATCAGGATGTCTGGGTCCACGCTGATGGCCACGCTGAACGTCAGCCGCGCCTGCATGCCGGTGGAATAGGTCTTGAACGGCTGATCGATCACCTCGCGCAGCTCGCTGAATTCGATGATGGCCTCCACCTTGGAGTCGACCTCGCGCCTGCTCATGCCCAGGCACATGCCGCCCATGTAGATGTTCTCGCGGCCGGTATACTCGGGATGGAACCCGCTCCCCAGCTCCAGGATCGCCGAGATGCGGCCGTATACATCCAGGTCTCCCTCGGTGCGTTTCAGGGTGCCGGCGATGAGCTTGAGCAGCGTGCTCTTACCCGCGCCGTTGCGCCCCAGCACGCCGATGATTTCACCGCGGCGAACCTCGAGATCGACACGGTCCAATGCCACGCGCCGTATGTGACGGCTCTTGCCGGTGATGGCTTCCTTGAGCGCATGAACGGGACTCTGGTAGATGCGGTAGACCTTGCTCAAGTTGCGGGCCCGAATGGCAACGGGCGCGTCGCTCACAACGCGTCTCCGAACGACGGGCGTGTGCTCTCGAATACCAGCCATCCGAGTATCAGAACGCCGAAGCTACAGAGGGGGAACACTATCCAGGCCGACGGATGGGGTGCCGTGGGACGAAACAGCGCGTCCTGCCAGCACCAGGTGAGGTAGCTGAATGGGTTGAAGTAGAACAGGGTGTCCAGGTATTTGATGTGGACGAACGGGTTGTACAGTGTGGGCTGGATAAATAGGTTCACGGTGGTGAAAACCTGCACGAATTCCTTGAGATCGCGCATGAACACGCCTATCGCCGACAACAGGAACGCGACACCGATCATCGCCGCCAACTGGCAGATGATCAGCCACGGTACGCTCAGTGTCCACCAGGATAATGTGCCGTGCCAAGCGGAATAGCCGAGCGCGAATAGCAGCGCCACGCAATAAGGCAAGGCGCTGCCCAGTGCGGTCTTCACCGGCAAGACCTCGGTCGGAAAGACAATCTGCTTCACGAGATTTGCCTGATTCACGAGAATTCCCGGCGCGTGGAACAGCAGGTTCTGGAATGCCAGCCAGGGCACGATGCCGGCAATCACGCTGGCGGAATAGTCAACCCGGGAGACATCACTGCCAAAACGCGCCGGAAAGACGTAGGCAAACAGCACCGCGTACATGAACATCAGCACCAGGGGTTGGCCGAAGGCCCACAAGACGCCGATGGCTTGGCCCATGTGCTCGTCGCGGAGCTGGCGGCGTACCATTTCCGTGATGAGCTCGCGGCGGACATACAGCATGCGCGCGAAGGGAACCGGGCCACTTAGCATGAGAGCCCGAGATTGGTCGGCCAAGCTTGCAGCATCAACACGCTCTCCAGCGGGTGGATTCAGTTGACACCTTCCAGATGCGCCTTCCAGCACTCGCGAACAGGTGTCAGATGGAGCTGTCTTCTGCAGCCAGGCGCTTCTCCTAAAGAAGGGGCAATGAGTCGCTGGGCACGTCCACGACGTAGGATCCGCCGCGATTGAGGCGCTTCACCCGCTCGAGGTCCAGATCGACACCGCAATCAGTCAGCCCGGTCTGGGTCAACTCGACGGCCAACGAGAGCCAGGCGCGGCCCATTCCGACTTGACCCTAGCCTGCGGTCCTCGGTCTGGCGCTCCAACGCGGCATTCCAGTCAAGCATCGCGGTCATCATAGGGCACGTGACGCAGTGGGGCAAATCCTTACTGTATAGTCCAAGGCGATGTGACCCGTCGTCCCGCCCCTTTCTGGTCGCGTTGCTGGCTGCGCGGTCATCGTCACCGCGATCTGGATGTCCGTCGCAAGACGATCGGGCTGATGCCGCAGACGTGGCACCAGGGCACGCCGCGCGTCGGATGGATGTTCGTGTTCCGGGCTCGCGGTCTACAACCGGGTCCGTATCCGAGATCTGGCCGAGCAGCGACATGTGGACGCATCTTGGATTCGCAACCTCGACTGGGGAGCGAGCGACTCCGAGAGCGCCCTGGCGAATCCGCCGCGATCACGCTCGATGCGCCTTGACACCACCACCTGTGCGCCTTTCATCCGCTTTTTTCGCAACCTGCTAGAGCCGGCGGTATGTTTCCGGCGCGAAGCGCGCGAACAGCGCAGCGACCAGCACCACCAGCGCGGCGGTGGTCGCGAGGGTGGCGTCCGCGCCGGCGAGATCGGTGGCGATGCCCAGCGCCACCGGGCCCACCACGTAGCCGAGGTCGCCGATCATCCGGTACGCGCTCATGGCCGCGGCGTTCATGCCCGGCGGCGCCACGTCGGCGGCATACGCGGCGGGCGCGGCGCCCCCGATCCCCGCGGCCACGCTCCATGCCACGCAGCCGGCGAGGAACCACGCGTACGAGGGCGCGACCAGGAACACGATCAGCGCGAGGCCCGACATCGCGCTGGCGGGCACGATCACCGTCTTCCGACCGTAACGGTCCACGAGGACGCCGGCGGGATACGCGAAGGCCAGCCCCACGATGCTTGCCACCGCGAGGCCGAAGCCGATACGGTCGGCGCTCAGCGCAAGCCGGTCGCGAGCGAGCACCGGGATCACGCTGAAGAGCCCGCCGGTGCGCGCCACCGCGCCCATGAACGCGGTGAGGCCGACGAGGGCGAAGCCCGCCCGCCCCACGAGGAGACGCAGCTGGGCGGCGAACGAGGCCGGCGCCGCGCCCGCCGCCGCCGCGGTGGCACGCGCCCCGGGCAGGTCGCGCGTCTCCGGCACATAGAAGAAGGCGAGGGCGGCGGCCAGCGTGCCCGCCACCGCGTAGAAGAGAAACGGCGCGGCGAGGCCGTAGTGCTCGGCGAGCAGGCCGCCGGGCAACGGGCCCACGCCCACCGCGAAGAGAAAGGTCCCCTGGTACACGGACATCACGCGGCCGCGCTCGACGGGCGTCGTGATGTCGGCGAGGACGATGGTGCCGGTGGTCACCACGAGCGCGGCCCCGGCGCCGGAGACGAAGCGCGCGACCACGAAGGTGGGGAAGTCCGGCGCGTAGCCGCACAGGAGATTGCCGGCGGCGGTGACGAGGCCGCCCAGCGCGAGCACCGAGCGCCGCCCGATGCGATCGGCGAGCTGACCCGCAGGCAGCGCGACGAGAAACCGGGCGAGGCCGTAGATGCCCACCGCGAGCCCGATGGCGGACTGCAGCACGCCGAACGAGCGCGCGTAGAGCGCGATGACGGGGACGATGCTGCCGAACCCCAGCTGATTCACGGCGATGAGCGCGCACATCCAAATCAGGATACGATTGCGGCCGGGAACGGGCATCGACCGCTACCGTGCATCACCCCAGGAGGAGATGGCAATGGGATTCGGCTTCGCGCTCTTCGCCGGCATCGCCCCCGAGGTCATCCGCGACTCCGCGCGGGAGGCCGAGTCGCTCGGCTACGACTCGTTCTGGGTGAACCACCCCGGGCCCGTCGACGGGCTCGCCTCGCTGGCCCACGCCGCGCGGGAGACCCGGCGCCTGGCGCTGGGCGTGGGCGTGATCCCGCTCCACACGCGCGGGCCGGAAGCCATCCTCGAGGGTGTCAAGGCCCAGGCGCTGCCGCTCGACCGGCTGCTCCTCGGGGTGGGCAGCCCCAACCCCAGGTCGCTCGAGCGCGTGCGGAACGGCGTGGCCGCGCTCCGCGCGGGGATGAAGACCCGCATCGTCGTCGCCGCCCTCGGGCCGAAGATGTGCCACCTGGCGGGCGAGGTGGCGGACGGCGTGCTCTTCAACTGGCTCACCCCCGCCTACGCGAAGACGGCGGCGGAGTGGGTGCGCGCGGGCGCCGCGGCGGCGAAGCGTCCCGCCCCGCGCACCTACGCCTACGTGCGCCTCGCGGTGGGCGATGCCTCGATGGGCCGCCTGCAGGACGAAAGCGATCGCTACGCGGCCATCCCCGCCTACGCGGCGCACTTCGAACGCATGAACACCAAGCCCATCGACACCGCCATCGCCGCGAAGAATGCCGACGGGGTGAAGACCGCGGTCGCGGCCTGGCAGGGCGCGGTCGACGAGGTGGTGTTCCGCGCCATCACCGCGAAGGACACCGCGGAGGAGACGCTCGCCCTCGTGCGGGCGGCCGCGCCGCGCCGCTAGCGGCGTGGGCCGCGCCGTCCCCTTCGTCCAGGCCGACATCTTCACCACCCGCGCGTTCGCGGGCAATCCCGCCGGCGCGGTGCTGGACGCCGACGGCCTCACCGAGGCGGACATGAGCCGCATCGCGGCGGAGATGCGCCTGGCCGGCACCTGCTTCATCACGCGCGCGACAACGGCCGGCGCCGTCCATCGCCTGATCTATCGCTCGCCGACCCGCGAGATCCCGTACTCGGGCCACACCACGCTGGGCGGCGTGCACGCGCTGCTCGAAGCCGGCCGCCTCGGCGCCGGCGAGGCGGTGTTCGACACCGCGATCGGGCTCCTGCCCGTCAGCGTGGAGCGCCGCGAGGGGGCGACCGTGATGTGGCTGGCTCCGCGCGTGGAGCCGCCGCGCGCCCTGCCCGCTCCGCTGCCCCCGCTCCTGGCCGCCCTCGGGCTCCCCCCGGAGGCCGTGGGCGACTGGGCGCGGCCGGCGCTCACCGCGGACGCGGACGTACTGCTTCCCGTCGCCGGGCTCGACGCGCTCCACGCGCTGCGCCCCGACATGGCCGCCCTCGCCGCCGTCGCCGCCGCCCACGGCCTTCGCGGCGCCTGCGTGGTCTCCCGCGAGACGGTGGAGCCCACGTCGGTGTCGCACTGCCGCTTCTTCGCGCCCACGTTCGGGATTCCCGAGGACATCGTGACCGGCTCCGTGCATTCGCCGCTCGCCCTGTGGCTGGCGGAGGCCGGGGTCGTGAGCCTGCGCGGAGGCGGCGCGGCCTTCACCGCCGAGCAGGGCGATGCGGTCGGGCGGCCGGGACGGCTCGCGATCGAGATCCAGGGCGGTGGCGGGCCGGTCCCGCGCGTTCGCGTGGGCGGCTCCGCGGTGACGGTGCTGAGCGGAAGCCTGCGGCTCTAGTCGCCCACGGGGAGCGCGAAGAGCGTCGAGGGGTCGATGCGCGCGCGGCCCGCCTGCACCTGGAAGTGGAGATGCGGCCCCGTCGCGCGACCCGTCGAGCCCACCACGCCGAGGGTCTCGCCCCGGATCACGATCGCGCCCTCCGCCACGTCCACCCGGTCGAGGTGCATGTAGAGCGTGTAGAGCCCGAGCCCGTGATCGAGCACCACCAGGCGTCCGCCAAAGAAGAACTCGGCGATGAGCGCGACGCGGCCCCGGTTCGCCGCCACCACCGGCGTGCCGCGGTCCGCCGACCAGTCGGTACCGCCGTGGGGGCTGCGCGGCTTGCCGTTGATCACGCGCCGCGAGCCGAAGCCCGACCCCGGCCCCTCGACGGCCACCGGGTGCGTGAAGCGTCCCGCCCAGAAGCGCTCCGGCGTGACGGTGTCGTAGAGCGTGCGGAGCCGCGCCGCCTCCGCGTTCGCGCGCCGCTCGCTCTCGGGATCGAGGTCCACCATGTAGTCCGGGAGGCTCAGGCGCTGCTCGGGGAAGGTGCGCCGGCGAATCGTCACCGCGCCGGCCTTCTTCTGCGCGCCACCCGCGGCGTCGATCACGCCCACGCGCCACGTGCTCTGGCGCGGGGGCGCCTCGAGGTCTACCCCCACCACCGCGGCCCAGTTCTCGCCGTAGGGGAAGAACGTGAGCGGCCGGCCGTCGAGGCTTCCCTCGATCTGGCGCGCGTTCTGCGCGCCGGTCACGAGGACGAAGACCATGTCGCCCTGTCGCGGGGCAGTGGGCGTCACACGCACGGTGAGCGGGGACGATCGCGCGGGCGTCACCGCGCGCGCGGGGGCCGGAGTCAGGAGCGGCGTGAGCAGGAGCGGCAGGACGGCGACGGCGCGAAGAGCCCGGCGCGAACGCATCCCGGCGGCGTGCGCGATCAGGGCGAGGATTCGGGGCGCTGCTGCCGCAGGAACTGCTCGATCTCGGCCACGAGATCGCCCGACGGGGGCAGCTCGTCGCGCGACGCCGTCGCGGCGGGCGGATCCTCCTCGCCCTCCTCCGGCTTCTTGCGCTCGAGCTTCTTGATGTAGTCGGCGATCTTTGCGTTCTGCGACACGATCTCCTCGAGGTTTTGCTCGAACTGCTTGGCGGACTCCTCGAGGTCGGACAGATCCGCCTCGGCGTTCAGCAGGGTCAGCACGCGCCGCACCAACGCCATGGACGCCTTCGGGTTCTCGATGCCGGAGATGTAGTGCGGGACATTCGCCCACAGGCTGGCGGTGGGAAAGTCCTGCTCGCGGGCCAGGGTGTTGAGCACGCCCACGATGCCGGTGGGCCCTTCGTAGCGCGTTGGGCGGATGCCGAGCCGCGCCGCCAGCTCGGGATCGTGCGAGCCGCCAGTGAGGCGCACCGGCCGCGTGTGAGGCACCTCGGCGAGGAGCGCGCCCAGGGTCAGGATCAGCGACGAGCCGGCGCGCCGGGCGAGCTCGAGCACGGCGCCGCAGTACGTCCGCCACTTGAGGTGCGGCTCCACCGCGACGCCCACGATGAGGTCACGGTCGAGCGCTTCGGGTTGGGACAGTGAAAACTCCGTGACGGGCCAGATCACTTCGCGCTCGGTCTTCGAGCCCGCCTTGAAGCGGACGTGGGGACGCGACAGGCCGAAGTGATAGAACTCCTCGGGATCGATGCTCGCGAAGGGACGCGAGGGCCACACCTGGGCGAGGTAGCGCGCGGCGCCGGTGGCAGATTCGGCGGCGTCGTTCCAGCCGGCGAAGGCCATGATGAGAATGGGCCGGCGCAGGCCGGCGGGATCTTCGTGAATGGTCAGGGGGTCCGTCACGTCGTGTCCGCCCGGTGGGGGCGTCGTCATGGACTTTGCCTCAGAAGCGCGGGTCCCGCAAGGAGAAAAGCGTGCTGAAAGCAGCGCGGGGACAGTTGCGGCTCGGAGCCCCACTCGGTATCATAACGGTCGGTCGCTCACGGTCGTCCCACAGGAGGTTGTGATCATGCGGTGTCGCCTCATCGGCTCGGCTCTCGTGTTCTCGATCGCGATGATCGTCAGCGGGTGCGCGAGCTCCGAGGAATGGGCGGAGTGGCGGTCACACAGCAGCCACTTCGCGTCCGGGCAGCACGCCACGTTCTCGCTGCGGAACCGCGAGGGAAGCGCGCCGCGCGTGGCGCGCAGCGACATCGATGTCGCTCGGTCGGAGAACTGGTGGGGCAAGGCCATCACGGTCAGTCCCGACCAGATCTTCCAGAACTAGCCGCCGTGGTGACGCGCCGCTGGGCAGCGGCCGGGCTGCTCGTCATCGCGCTGGGCGCCGGGGTGGCGCCCGCCCCCGCCGGCCCCGTCGAAGACAAGCTGATCCCGCTCGAGCGCTATGCCACCCCCAAGGCGCGGGCGCTCGCTTCCGCCCATCGGCTGCAGCTGCTGAAGTACTCCGAGTACGTCTACGGGTGCCTGCCGTGGCTGGACGTGCAGAAGCAGAGCATCGGCTTCCAGCGGCCGAAGTTCGCCGAGGGTGACGACCGCTACTTCTCGACCTGGATCGTGGTGGACCAGAAGGACGACCCGCAGTTCGCCGCCATCCCCCAGCCGCGTCGCATGTCCGCCATGTTCTCGCGCTTCGGGATGGATCTGCTGCGGCGCATGGCCACCCTCCACGAGGTGGTCGCCGACGCCAATGTCGAGGGCTTCTCGGTGGTGACGAGCTGGCTCAAGCCGGGCTCGCTGGCCCCAGGCGCCCAGCCGGTCAACGAGAGCATCGCGGTGTTCATGGACAAGAAGACCGCGCTCGACTACCTCGAGAGGCGCATCACCGCCGCGGAGCTGACGACCAAGGTCCGGTCGTTGGCCTTCGACGGCCAGAAGGACCTCGGGGTCATCCCGCTCGAGATCTGGGACGACTTCTTCATGGCCACCTTCAAAGTGCCGAACTACGAGCCGCCTCCGGGGGTCACCTGCTAGGCTGACCATGATGAAGCGCCCCATTCGCCAGAAGACCCAGTTCTCGCTCATCTACGTCCTCATTGCCGCGGTCGTCCTGTCGGTGGTGCAGAGCTGGCTGGTCGCCCCCCCGACCGTCGAGATTCCCTTGAGCCGCTTCCTCGCGCTGGTGCGCGAGGAGAAAGTCGACAAGGTCGCGGTCACCGACAAGGAGATCCAGGGCACGCTCAAGCCGGGCGCGCTCCCCACCCCCGCACCGCGGCCCGGCGACCGGGTGCGCTCGTTCTTCGGCGCCGAGCCGGGCCCCACCGTGTTCCGGACCACTCGCATTCCCGGCGTGGACGACTCGAGCCTGGTCAAGGAGCTCGAAGCGCACAAGGTCGAGTTCGCCGGCCGCATCGAGACCACGTTTTGGCGCGACCTGCTCTTCGGCTGGGTGCTGCCGCTCGCCGTGATGGCGGGGATCTGGATTTTCCTCATGCGGCGCATCGGCGGCGGGCCCACGCAGGCCCTGTCGTTCGGGCGGTCGAAAGCCAAGATCTACGACCGCCGCGAGCTCAAGACCACCTTCGCCGACGTCGCGGGGGTGGAGGAGGCCAAGGCGGAGCTGGTGGAGGTGGTGGACTTCCTGAAGAACCCGAAGAAGTACCAGCGCCTGGGCGGCCGCATCCCCAAGGGCGTGCTCCTGGTGGGCCCACCGGGCACCGGCAAGACCCTGCTCGCGCGGGCCGTCGCCGGCGAGGCCGACGTGCCGTTCTTCTTCCTCTCCGGGTCGGAGTTCGTGGAGATGTTCGTGGGCGTGGGCGCGGCGAGGGTGCGCGACCTCTTCGAGCAGGCCAAGGAAAAAGCCCCCTGCATCATCTTCATCGACGAGCTGGACGCCATCGGCAAGTCCCGCGCGGGCAACACGGGACTCCTGGGCGGGCACGATGAGCGTGAGCAGACCCTCAACCAGATCCTCGCCGAGATGGACGGCTTCGACTCCTCGAAGGGCGTGATCATCATGGCCGCCACCAACCGCCCCGAGGTGCTGGACGCGGCGCTGCTGAGAGCCGGGCGCTTCGATCGGCAAGTGGTGGTGGACCGTCCCGACGTCAAGGGCCGCGAGGCCATCCTCCGCGTGCACGCGCGGAACGTGCAGCTCGCCCCCGAGGTAGACCTTCGCGTCCTCGCCGCGCGCACGCCGGGCATGGCGGGCGCGGACCTCGCCAACCTGATCAACGAGGCCGCGCTCCTCGCCGCGCGGAAAGGCAAGAACCAGGTCGAGATGGCAGACCTCGAGGAGGCGGTGGACCGGGTGATCGGCGGGCTCGAGCGCCGCAGCCGCGTCCTCTCCGAGAAGGAGCGCGACATCGTGGCCCATCACGAGATCGGCCATGCGATGGTCGCGAGCTCGCTGCCCCACGCCGATCCCGTCCACAAAGTCACCATCATTCCCCGAGGCGTGGGCGCCCTCGGGGCGACCTATCAGCTGCCGCTGGAAGACCGCTATCTCCTCACCCGCAGCGAGCTGGAGGACCGTATCGCCGTGCTCCTGGGCGGCCGAGCCGCCGAGGAGGTCGTCTACGGCGAGGTGTCCACCGGCGCCCACAACGACCTCGAGCGCTCGACGGAGATGGCCCGCCTCATGGTGATGCAGTACGGCATGTCCGAGAAGCTCGGCCCCTTGACCTTCGGGGGGGGCCGGCAGTCCCTGTTTCTCAAGGGCGCGGGCATGCCGGTCGAGCGGGATTTCGGCGAAGAGACCGCGCGCACCATCGACGAGGAGACCCGGTCCATCGTGGACCGGATCTACGACCGTGTGCGGGGCCTCATGACGGCGAAAAAGGGCGTGCTCGTCGTCGCCGCCGCAGAGCTCAAGCAGCGCGAAACCATCGAGGGCGACCGGCTGCGTGAGCTGCTCGCCGGAGCCGTGGAGGGTTCTCGATGATCTCCGTACGCCGCCGCACCGTGCTCGTCATGCTCTTGCTCGCGGCGGCAGTCGGCGCCGCCGGCGGCTGGGCGGTGAGCCAGGCCCAGAGCGACAAGGCGCCCACGGCAACCGCGCCGAGCTTCGTCGGCAGCGAGGGCACGCGCGTGGTCCCCGCCGCGCTACCGCTTTCCTCGGGAAGCTTCGCCCAGGTGGTGGAGGCGGTGGGGCCGGCGGTCGTCAACATCAACACGTTCACGCGCGGCGGCCGCACGCCGGTCGAGGAGTTCTTCGGTGACGAGATCTTCCGGCGCTTCTTCGGCGACCAGCCGGAGCGGGAGCAGCAGCAGCGGAGCCTGGGCTCGGGCGTGATCGTGGATCCCTCCGGGGTCACCCTCACCAACGCGCACGTGGTCGAGCGCGCGACCGACATCGAGGTGGTGACCTCCGACGGCAAGAAGCACAAGGCGAAGGTGGTGGGCGTGGACCGGCGCACCGATCTCGCCGTGCTCCGTCTGCAGGGCGGCGGGCCCTACCGTGCGGCGGCCCTCGGCGACTCCGACCGCATGCGCGTGGGCGACTGGGTGCTCGCCATCGGCTCGCCGTTCGGCCTCCAGCAGACGGTGACCGCCGGCATCATCAGCGCCAAGAGCCGCTCCCTCACCGGCGGCCCCTTCGACGACTTCCTCCAGACCGACGCCGCCATCAACCCCGGCAACTCCGGCGGGCCGCTCGTGAACATGAGCGGCGAGGTCGTCGGGATCAACAGCGCGATTCTCTCGCGCTCGGGCGGCAATGTCGGCATTGGCTTCGCCATCCCCGTGAACATGGCCAAGCGCATCTACACCGAGCTGGTGGCCAAGGGAAAGATCACGCGCGGCTGGCTGGGGGTGTCGATCCAGCCCCTGACGCCGGAGCTGGCCAAGAGCTTCGGGCTCAAGGAAGCCAAGGGCGTGCTGATCTCGGACGTGGTCGCGGAGAGCCCGGCCGAGAAGGCGGGCGTGCAGGCCGGCGACATCATCACCGAGTTCGACGGCAAGAAGCTCGACGGTCCCCAGGATCTCCAGCGGGCCGTCGCCGGCGCGGCACCCGGCAAGGCCATGCCGCTGACCCTCTGGCGCGACAAGGCCACCAAGACGGTGGAGATCCGCATCGGCGAGACCCCCGACGAAACCGTGGCCGCGAAGCCCGGGGGCAATCGCGGTAAGACCCTGCTCGGGCTCGACGTGCGGCCCATCACGCCCGATATCGCGCGCCAGCTCAACCTGCGCAATACCGAGGGCGTCGTGGTGGCGCGCGTCGACGACGACAGCGCGGCCGCGGAGGCCGGACTTCAGCGTGGGGACGTCATCCGCGAGGTGAACCGGCAGCGGGTGCGCTCGCTCCAGGAGTTCGAGCGCATCACCCGCGACGTGAAGGAGGGCGACCGCATCACCGTGCTGCTCCAGCGCGGCGCCCAGGCGCTCTACGTCGCGTTCACGGTGGCCCGGGGGTAGTCGGGCTCGGATTCACGGCCGCCGTCCGATCTCGATGCGCCCGGGCTGGATGCGGGCAGCGGCCACCGTCACGAGCGCGGGCAGGCGTCGAAGCGCAAGGGTGGGGTCGAAGTGCTTCACGATCCAACCCGCCATGAAATCGGGGACCGGAATCCCGGAGACGCGCACGCGGTCGACCATGAGCGCGAGCGGGCGATCCGCGGGTGAACGGTCGAGCCAGACGCGCGCGGTGATCACGGGGCCGAGCCGGGTCACCCGCACGTCGGCCGCGCCGTCGCCGAGGCCGACCTCCACGCCGACCCCAGCCGGCTGACCCCGCAGGAGTTGGTCGAGATCGGCCTGGGTCACGAGCGCGTGCTCGAGCCGGAGCGTACTGACATCCAGCACCTCGAGCTCGCCCGTCTCCAGGAGCCGACGGGGGTTGAAGACGAGGCCCTCCACGGCGACCTGGACTTCACGAATGGTGAGCGGCGAACGGTCGTGCAGGGCCAGATCCCCCACCGTGGCACGCTCGGCTGTCAGCCGCACGTGCTTCACCTCGCCTCGCAGGATGGCATCCGGACGATAGTCAAGCGCCACCTGGAGCCCCTGCGGATCGCGCAGATAGGCGCGAAGCAACGAGGCCGGTGCCTCGGCCAGCGGCGCGGGGACGCGCGTGGGCGGGATGCGGCGCTGATGGAGGCTTGCGACGCTGCCGTCGGGTAGGGCGTATCGGCCGATCATCGGGAAGACGTCGGCCAAGTAGGGGTCGCCGCCTTCCACGGCGTGGGTGATCTGCTCGAGCCGCGGTGCCGTCCATGGGGGCCCTTGGGATCCCGTCTTCACGATGACAAAGTCCACGCCGAATGGCGGTCCCCGCCACGCGCCCACCATCCGGAAGGGAAGTCCCAGGCGCGCGGCTTCGTAGCTGAAATTCGAGAGCGAGAAGAATTCGTGATTGGGCACGATCGCCACGGTCACCGGCTTGTTGCCGCTTTCGCGCTCGATGTCCTCGAGGATTTGCGCATGCGGCCAGTCGGCCGGCTCGGGGCGCCGGACGAACACTATCGGGAGACCGGTTCCTGGGAGGATAGGCGGCGCCGGCAGCGCAAAGGCCGTCATGGACACCTGCAGCCCGCCGAGCGCGATGCACGCCCATGTCACGCCGTGACGCAACGCCGGAGGCAAACTGCGGGCTCCCGCCGCGGCCACCAAGGCCGCGGCGGGAAGGATGGGCAGTGTGTAGCGGAGGTTCTTGTTCTGAATCAGGGTGAAGACGACGAACGGTCCCAGGGCGGCGATCCAGAGGAAGGCGCGGGCGCCGCGCCCCCGCCTGAGCGCCCAGAGGCCCCAGAGAAACAGGGCAGCCGCCAGCAGGCCGAACTGGGTCGGAAACATCGTCGGGTAGTACAGAAGCCCTTCGGCGGAGAATGTCGCCGATTTCTGCTCGATGGCGGCGTTCTTGAAGGAGCGGTTCATCACCTGGAGCGGCAAGCCGATGAGCCGCGGGCCATACCAGGGCAGAGCCAGTGCCGTGGCAGCCCCCAGAGCGACGGCGAAGCGCCCTACCCACGCCATGTGCCTTGTCTCGGACGTAACCGTCGCGGTTTGCCAGATGACCCAGAGGAGCGGCGGCAGCAGATACACCAAGAACGGCGGCTTCGTGAGCATACCGATGCCCGCGACGATGCCGGCCGCCAGCGACCAGCCCGTCCGCGAGAATCCCTCGGTCCGCGCCAGGACGTACAAGCAGCACGCCACCATCCCGGTCAGCGGGAGATCCAGCTGGAAATTCGTCAGCGAGGAGACCACGAATGGCGCCGTCGACAGAAAAAAGGCCGCCAGCAGACCGGCTGAGGTGTCCAGCAGGTACCGTCCGAGGAGGAAGACACTCACCGCACCCAGCACGAGGAAGCCCCACATCACGACCTGCGCCGTGAGCGGCGACACCGGGGAAAAGAAGTAAAGCAGACCCGCCGTACAGGGCGCCACAGGCGGATAGAAGGCGGTTGCCTCGAGGATCTCGCGGAGCCGGTCGTGGCCGGGCTGCGCCAGTATCTGGTAGCAGTGGAGGGCCCGCTCCAGATGGTTGGCATAGTCCCATTCGGGCGGTCGCCGGTCGATGGAGGTCCAGACGGTCACGACGAGTCCGAGCCCGGCCATCAACGAGGCGAGCAGGAGCCACGGATGCCGGCTCATCTGGAAGCCCGGGTGACGCCCCCCAAGGTCATGGCACTCGCGGTTGTGGCCTCGCGTGATTATAGGGCCACGACGCGCCCCGCCGAGTCCCCTGCCCCATGACCCAGGCCGTTTTTCCTTGACCTCCCACTGGTAGCGACGTTCAATTTATGAACACCGATGAAGCCGAAAGGGACAATTCGATGAACGTGCCGCTGCTCGATCTCAAGGCGCAGTACGCGACGATCCGGGACGAGATGCGCGAGGCGGTAGACCGGGTCCTCGAGGCCCAGCAGTTCATCATGGGGCCGGAGGTGGCGGCGCTCGAGAAGGCGGTGGCCGACTACGTGGGAGCGCGACACGGGATCGGGATGTCGTCGGGCACGGACGCGCTCCTCGCCACCCTCATGGCTTACGACGTAGGCCCCGGCGATCGGGTCATCGCCCCGGCCTACTCCTTCTTCGCCACCGCCGGCGTCATCGCCCGGCTCCACGCGGTGCCGGTGCTCGTGGACATCGACGCGGCCAGCTACAACCTGAGCCCGTCGTCGCTCGAGCAGCTCTGGGGCCGCCTCGACCGCAGCGTCCAGCAGCGGGTGAAGGCGATCGTCCCCGTCCACCTTTATGGCCAGTGTGCCGATATGGCCCGCATCCTGGAGGTCGCCGACCGGATCGGCGTTCCCGTCATCGAGGACGCCGCCCAGTCCATCGGCACGATCTACCGAGATGGTCGGTTCGCCGGCACGCTGGGGACCATGGGCTGCTTTTCCTTCTTCCCCTCGAAGAACCTGGGTGGGATCGGGGACGGCGGCATGGTCGTCACCAGCGACGACGGGCTGGCCGAGCGGCTACGGCTGCTGCGCAACCACGGCGCGCAACCGAAGTACTACCACAAGATCGTCGGCGGCAACTTCCGGCTCGACACCATCCAGGCGGCGGCCCTGCTCGTGAAGCTCCGGCACCTCGATGCCTGGCACGAAGCGCGGCAGAAGCACGCCGATCTCTACCGGGATCTGTTCCGGCAAGCCGGGCTCGTCGGCACGGTGGGACTGCCCGAGGTAGTGGATCCTACGCCGGGGGTTCGGTCCCACATCTACAACCAGTTCGTCATCCGCACGCCGAACCGAGATGCGCTGCGGGAGTTCCTCACCGCGCAAGGGATCGGCACCGAGATTTACTACCCCGTGCCCTTCCATCTGCAGGAGTGCTTCGGCGACCTCGGGCACAAGGCGGGCGAGTTCCCCGAATCGGAGCGGGCCGCGCACGAGACCTTGGCGCTGCCCGTCTATCCGGAGCTGATGCCGGAGCAGCAGGCATATGTCGTGGAGCGGGTCGCCGCGTTCCACAAGGTCGGGTAGGTCGGCACGCCGTCCGTCACGCGCCCCGCTCGGGTTTCGTGACGTAGTAGGTCCGGCTCTCGATCGCGGTGGACGCCATCGTGTCCGCGCGGGCCTCGAGGACCCGCGCCCCCGCGGTGGTCAAACAATCCCGCACATCCGGCTCGGCGAGCGCCGTCATCCTCATCGGAAACAGGCCCAGCCGGTGGTAGAGCACGTGAGGACCGAGTCCGAAGCTTCTCAGAATCCCGTAGAGCCGGCGCCGCGGCTGGAATCGTCGTCGGAGCGGGATATGGCTCGGGATCTGACACACGAGCAGCCCACCCGGCGCGAGGACCCGGACAAAGTCGGCGAGGTAGGTGCCGATGGCTGCCCGGGTGGGCAGATGCTGCAGCACGAGCACGCTGTAGACCAGGTCGAAGTGGTCGTCCGGGAACATGCGAAGGTCGGGGTGCCCGCTGACCACGAACTCGCACGTGGGGAACGCCGCGTTGAGCGTCCTGGCGGTGGCGACCATCTGCGCCGAGACGTCGACGCCGATGGAGCGCCGGAAGTGGGTCGCCAGCGCGCGGGTCAGCCGGCCGACGCCGCAGCCGAAGTCAAGCGCGCGCTCGCGCCGAGCCGGACGGCCCAGGCGCCGCATCTCCGGCTCCAGGCGGGCGATCTCTTCCCCTCCGGAACGGAAGAATTCGTCGAGGTCCCACCGGCCGAAGCGGCGCTCCGGGCACGCGAGAATGGCCCAGTAGGGATCGAGCTCACCGAGGTCTTCCCAGTCGCGCTGATGCCGACGGAGCGACGGCTTCACGAGGCGGCATTCAGGGGGCGGCCGCCTCGTCCAGCACGGCGAGCACCTGGCGCGCGGCATGCTCCCAGGAGAAGGTCGTGGCCCTCGCGAGCCCCCGGGTGATCAGCTCCTTGCGTAACCGATCCTGAGTGAGCAGACACGAGATGGCGTCGGCGAGGGCGCTCGTGTCCGTCGGATCGACGAGCAGTCCCGCGTCGCCCACGACCTCTGGCATCGCGGAGGTGTTACCGACGACGACGGGGGTGCCGCAGGCCATCGCCTCGAGCGCGGGCAGGCCGAATCCCTCCGCGAGCGACGGCATCGCGAGGACGCGGGCCCCTCGGTAGAGAGCCGGCAGCTTCCGCTGCTCCACGTATGGCAACAGCTCGAGCGGGCTCCCGGCTCTCGCGGCCAGCCGTCGGAGCTCCGCGACGCGCGCAGGTCTTCCGCTGCCGACGATGACTAGCCGCACGGGGGTGTCACGGGCGACGCGGGCCACGGCCTGGACGAGCCGAGGCAAGTTCTTGTGAGGCAGGAGACTGCCTACGTAGAGGACATAGGGTACTCCGCCGTCATCGTTGGCCGGCCCGACGGGCACATAGTCCGCGGCGTCGTAGCCATTGAGAACGACATGGACGCGGTCCGGGCTCAAGCCATACGCGGCGATCACCTCACGTCTCGTCGCCTCCGAGACCGCGATGACGGCGCGCGACGCGTGCAGCACCGCTGGGACCAGGCGGCGGAAGTAGAATTGCTGGCGAGGATACTGACTCGGGAAGGCGAGCGGGATCACGTCGTGAACTACGGTCACCTGGGGTACCCCACAACCCAGGATCCCTTCCGGCAGCGTGTTGAGCAGCGCGGCCGGCCGGTCCAACCGCACTCGGGCTCGCAAGGCGGTCTGAGTCCACAGAAGCCGAGCCCCATGGCCCCGCAGACCCCGCTCCGGTCTCGTCAGGGCAGATGTGCGCCGGACCGTCGCGCGCAGACCCGAGAGCGCCTCGGGGCACGAGGTATAGACGATCAGGCCCTCCCGGAGCGAATCGAGCGCCCGAACGAGGCCATGGGCGTAGCGGCCCAGCCCGGTCGGGACGGACCCCAGGATCGAAGCGTTCACGGCGACCCGAGACGGGCGAGTCATCGCTCGGAGGTCCTCAAGGATCGGATGCGGGCCACTCGACTACCAGGATTGAGCTTGGAGGGGCAGCATAGAGCATGAGAGAAAGAAAAGCCAGATTCCATGACCATGGGGCCACAGCTACGCCGCGCCATCTTCGGAGCGTTCGTCCTCGGCCTCGGCCTTTCCATCACGCTGTCCCAGTCGGCCTTGGCTCTCCTGACGCTCGTTGGACTCTGGCGTCTCCGCGAGCCGGCGGCGCGCGCGACGGCGCGCTGGCCGCTCTGGCCACCCGTTCTGGCCTTCAGCGCCGTGACCCTGGTCTCGGCGCTCGCCTCCGGCCATCCCCTCGCCGCCCTGGGTGCGAGTAAGGGGCTCCTGCTCGTCGCGGCCCTGTACGTGACGGCCAACGTGCTATCCGGGCCGGCGGACGGTGACCGGTTTCTCTCCGCGCTGCTTCTGGTGGCAACAGTCGCGTCGGTCGTCGGGTTATTGCAGACTGTCGTGTGCCCCGGGCAGGCCGCCGACTACGGCTCCCCGGCCTGGCTCTATCACCGCTGCTACCGTGCCCGAGGGTTCTTCAGCATCTACATGACGCTGGCCGGGGTCCTGAGCCTCGTCCTTCTCGCAAGCTTGCCGCGGCTGATACCGGGGGCTGCGTTCCACCGCTGGTCAGCGATGCCCTGGCTGATGTCGCTCGTCGGCTTGCTGGCGACCTACACCCGGGGCGCCTGGATGGGCTTCGCCGCGGGCGTGCTCGCCTTGATGCCCGTGACCCGCAAGGGCCGGTGGCTGCTACTCGCAGGTCTCGTCGTGCTCGCGCTCTCCGCACTGGCCGGCCCTCAGCACCTGCGCCAACGCTTCATGACGATGGGCAATCCCGACGATCCCACCGTGAAGGAACGGGTCTACATGTGGCGCAGTGGGCTTGCGATGTGGCGCCAGCACCCGGTGCTCGGGCTGGGCCCCGGGGGGGTCAAGCGTGAATACGCGAGTTACGCCCTGCCGGACGCAGTCAAGAAGCGCACTGGGCATGTGCACAACACGCCCCTGCAGATCCTGATCGAGCGCGGGGCGCTGGGCCTGGCCGCGTGGCTCTGGATCTGGGCCGCCTTCATCGCCAGGTGCGTGGGCGTGCTGCGGCGGCTG
>Ga0207428_10002454_pt1 | contig 18520 bp, 20 predicted proteins | sample RhiMethybrSRZTD1_FD_187600 | JGI IMG/M metagenome (GOLD analysis project Ga0207428, IMG submission 187600) | Populus rhizosphere microbial communities from Tennessee, USA - Rhizosphere MetaG P. TD hybrid SRZTD1 (SPAdes) (version 3) | ecosystem: Host-associated > Plants > Roots > Rhizosphere >...
AACGAGATCACATCAGCCAGTGAATCGAGATCGCCGCCAAGGACTGACTGCCGGCTCTTCACTGTGCGCGCGACGATGCCGTCCAGGACGTCGCACACGAGCGCCAGGGGAAGGAGGATGAAGGCGTACCACAACAACCGCGGATTGCCACTCGCGAGGTAGTCCAGACAGAGAAAGATCGCGATCGTGCCGCAACTCGCGTTGCCAATGGTCAGCGCGTCTGCGGCCGTATACGACCGCAGCATGGACAGATGGCCTCGCGGATCGGTCATGGCCGACAGCATAGGACAGATCCCTTCGACTACGCTCAGGGCAAGCGCCAACTGACGTAGACTTGGGCGCTATGAACAGACGCACGCTGGCCGGTGTCATCACCCTTGTGTTTCTGATCGGCGTGGTCGCCGCCCAGTCCCGGCGTCCGGCAGGCACGACGCACAACGGCAGTTCCTTCCGCTTCAACAAGGTCACAGAGGGCGTCTACCATGCGGTCGGCACCGGTTCGCTGGCGGTCGTCGGCAACTCGTCGGTGATCGTCAACGACACCGACGTGATGATCGTGGACGACCACGTCTCGCCTGCCGCCGCGTGGGTGCTGCTCGAAGAGGTCAAGACGCTCACGAAGAAGCCGGTGACCACGGTCATCAACACCCACTTTCATTTCGACCACGCGCATGGCAATCAGATCTTCGACTCGACGGTCCAGATCATCGGCCACGAGTTCACGCGCCGGGCGCTCCTGAGCAATCCCACGTCGATGCCGCTCTATCAGAACTACTTCACCGCGATGCCCGGGCAGATCGAGACGCTCCGCAAGCGGATCGCCAGCGAGAACGATCCGGCGGCGAAGGCCAAGCTGCAGACGCAGCTGCAAGTCGCAGAGAACAACTACGCATCGCAGAAAGAACTGAAGCCGACGCCGCCGAACGTGACGCTCAGTACACAGATGACGCTGTTCCGCGGCGACCGCGAGATCCAGATTCGCTACCTCGGTCGCGGCCACACCGCCGGCGACGTGGTCGTGTTCCTGCCGAAGGAGCGCGTCGTGATGACCGGCGACTTCCTGACCTCCGGCCTGTCGAACATGAGCGACTCGTATCCGCAGGAATGGGCGGCATCGCTCGATGCACTGAAGAAGCTGGACTTCGAGACGGTGCTCCCCGGCCACGGCGAGGCGTTCACCGACAAGGCCAAGATCGATTACTTCCAGGCGTATCTGCGCGATGTGTGGACCGAGACCAGCCGCTTGAAGAAGGAAGGCGTGTCCGCGGAAGAAGCCGCCAAGCGCGTGGACATGACGAAGCACAAGGGCAATCTGCCCATCCAGGCGCCGGGCATTCCGCCGATCGCGGCGACGCGGATCTACGACTTACTCGACGGCAAGGTCAAATAGCGGACGCTCAGGGCCGCGCGCGCGGCACGGGGATCTCGCCGATCACCTCACGCCGCTTGAACTTCCATTTCCCGTCCTCGCGGACGAACTGGTCGCGATACGTCGCGAGCAGCAGGAAGTCGGCCTTCGAGTTGTCGGCGGTGGTCATCACGAAGCCGCCCTTGCTCACGGCCGTACCGCTATCACCAGTGATCTCGATCGATTCGTTGAAGTACAGGTGAAAGTTCCTGCCCTTCGAGTTGGGATAGTTCGTCCCGATCGCTTTTTCCAGGAACGCGCCAATCGCCGCTGGGCCACGGGCGGGCGATCCTGGGCCGCCGACGAACTCCGCGTCACGGGCAAAGAGCTGTGAGAACGCGACGAAATCCCTGGCGTCGAGCGTTCGTCCGTAGTCCGCCCACAGCGTGCGAATCGCCTCGCGGGCCTCGAGCGCCTGCACCCGTGCGCTCAACGCATCCGCAGGTTTCGGTGATTGTGCGATCGCAGGCAGCGCGACAAACGCGACCGCTGCGGCAACACGCCATGCGTTACCTCGCATGCTCGATGCCCTCCGCGCAGGCGAACTCTCTGAGCTGATCGTCGGGCGGCTTAGTCATTCGTCGATAGGTCTTCACCGTCTCCCACGGCTTCACCAGCGCCTTCGGATCGGTCACGGTGATCCGGTCCTCGAGAATCCCCGGCTCGACGAACCGTATCCGCTCGCGGACGGTCATCTGATCGCTGTGCGGCGTGAAGCCCTCGATGTAGGTGTTGTCGCGCAGCGCCACTGTCTCGACGACCAGCGTGTCGCCCTCCCAGTGGCCCGTCGAATAGCCGGCGTAGGTCGGATCGTCGAGGATCGCCGGCGTCGGCTTGCGGCCATCGAGATACACGCGGCGGAGCGCGTCGTTGAGCTCGCTGAAGAAGGTGATCTTGTCCTTCGTCTGCATCACCTCCATGCCGTAGGCCATGTTCATCATGGCCGGCATGCCGGGCGGCAGACACTTCGCGGTGTTGTCACTGTCCGACGAGCCCGAGATCCGCGACTTGCTCATTGCCTGCCATTTGGCGAGGTATTCAGGCGTGAGCTGCGGCGCCGTTGGCGCGCGCCCTTGCGAGCCGTCAGAGAGCGGCGCGGTGCGCGTCGGCGGCGGCAGTGGCTGCCGCGGCGCAGACGGCGGCGCAGACGGCGGCGCCGCAGACGGCGGCGCAGGTGCAGGTGCGCCACCAGCGCGCCCGCCGCGTCCCCCTCCCCCACCGCCGAACGCATTGATTGGCCGGTAAACGCCAGAGAAGTCAGGCGGGGCCTGTTGCGCGTCCGCCACGGCGACCGCCATCACGGCGGCCACGAGCGAGATGAGAGTTCTTTTCATCGCTAGTCTCCTGGCGGCGCGTTCGGCAACACCTTGCCGTCGGCCATCGTCACGCGCGCGATCATGCCGACCTTGCTGCCATCCTTCGACGGACTGTAGTGCACCGTGACTTTGTCGCCGGGCTTCAGCACGCTTCGTGACCATCCGGCCCGCAGCAGCACTCCCGGCGCACGGCCTTCCATCGCCCACTCCACTTTCCCGCCCTTCCCGTCGTCCACGTCCACGATCAGCCACGTGTGCGGGTTCGACCACTGCCATTCCTTGACGGTGCCCGTCGCCGTCAGCACCGTCTCGACGGCGAACGCGACGTTGCTGTGGTGCGCGGAGAGCGGTGCTTCGCCGAGTTGCAGCGCGGCGACGACGGTCGCGGCCAACACGATGATGCGCATCTTCATGACAAACCCTCGCGTCTACGGTGCGCCAATTTTACGCCTCCAGAATCCGACACGTCGCTACGGTCGGCACTCGAAGTTCTTCGCGTCCTGTGTATCGCCCGTCCCCTTGTAGTGCGCGTGCTGCGGATACGCGCAGAGCGGGCGGCTGCGTCCAGGCAGCGCACGGCCGGTCGCGGTGACTGAAGCGGGGGCGGTGCCCTTCTCCACCCAGTCCACGAGCGACGAGAGCATGTCGAAGGTATCGAGCGCGAGCGGGCCGCCGCCGCAGTGGCCAACGCCGGGCGCCAGATAGAGCCGGCTCCAGTTCATCACCTGCTCAGGACCGCCGTTCGCCTTGGTCATCCGCTCGTAGTAATCGATCGTGTCGAGCGCAGAGAACCAGGGATCGCTGACTCCGTGGAAGAACATCAGCTTGCCGCCATGGTTCGAGTACGTATTGAGGTTCGTCCAGCTCGACGTCGCGGTGAGCACGTCGCCGGCGCTGGCCGCCGCGGCCGCGGCACGCGCGTCCACGTCCATGCTGGTCGCGGCGAACGGCGGGCCTACCGGATTCAAGCCGCCGTGCAGCAGCCCCGGAATCCCTTGTGTCGAGGCGATGCCGGTGTCGAACATGAAGCCCGGGTACACCTGACGGCCCTTCGAATCCTTCGGTCCTGCGAATCCCTTCTCGATCGCTGTGGCTTGCGCCATCGTCAAGCACGCGTCGGTCTTGTTCGCACCGCACACGAGCGTCTTGGGATCGAACCGGCACGCTTTCGTGTTGAAGATCATGTCGTCTTTCAATCCGTCGCCAGCATCGCAGGCATTCAGCACGCCATCGATGACCGCCTTCTTCTGCACATCGGTCAGCACCGTCCGTGGATCGGCCTTGCCCGATGCATCCTTCGTCGCGGCGGTGTTGAGCATTGTTGCGACCCACTCGTCGCCGATTCCAGAGTAGGCCGTGCGCATCGCTGGCGCGCCGGAAATGATGCCGTCGAAGAACGTCGGATGACGCTGCGCCATCAACATCGCTTCACGGCCGCCGGTCGAACAACCCGCGAAGTACGACCGATCCGGCGCTTTCGCATAGTGCTGCGCGATGATCTGTTTGGCGAGCGGGGCGATCCGTCCAATCGCCTGATAGGCGAAGTCGAGCGCCGCCTGCTGCTCCTGCATGAAGCTGGCATCGAACCCGCCCTGCCCCGTGTGACCCGTATCGGTGGACACGACGGCAAATCCGCGGGCGAGGGCCGGAGTTGCACCTGCGGCCACGGCGCCGAGCGGCATCTGCACGCTTCCGTTCAGGCCGCCACCGCCCTGAAACAGGAAGCGGCCGTTCCAGTCGCCCGGCAACGCGAGCGCGAAGCCGATGCCGTATGGCTTGCCATCGGCGCCGGTGCGTCGATCGAGGACGCCGTCAAGCCGGCAGTACGCCGGCAGCTTGATCGCGGCCGCAGGAGGACCGCCTGCACGACCGGCCGGCGGCGAGGACCCTTCGGCGAACCACTCCGCCTTGGTAATCGTCAATGCGACGCCCGGAATCTGCAGACTCGTGAGCGCGGCGCACGCCGCGGCGTCACGTTTGGTTTGCGCGCCGGCGGGCATCGCGGCGGCTATGAGCATGGCAATCGCGACGATTGGAACTGTGATACGCATGGTCGGGGATTATAGGTCGTACGATGGCCAGAACCGCCGCAGGACTTCTGCTATTCCGACGCAGCAATGACCTCGTCGAGGTCCTGCTCGTCCACCCAGGCGGCCCGCTGTGGGTCAAAAAGGACGAGGGAGCGTGGACGATTCCCAAAGGGGAGATCGAGCCTGGCGAGGAACCGTTACCCGCCGCGCGCCGCGAGTTCGAAGAGGAACTTGGATCTCCCGTCTCTGGTGACTTCATTCCGCTCAAGTCGATACGCCAGGCCAGCGGGAAGCTGGTGCACGCGTGGGCCCTCGAAGCGGATTTCGATCCCGCGACGCTTCGCAGCGGTACGTTCAGTATGGAGTGGCCGCCGCGCTCAGGACGACAGCAGCACTTTCCTGAAGTCGATCGCGCCCAGTGGTTCACGATCGACGAGGCGAAACAGAAGATCAACAAAGCGCAGATCGCGCTTCTCGATCAGGTCAGTTCTCTGTAGGGCGGTCGATGCGATCGACGACGAGCACGTCAACGGGTCCGCGGCGGGACTCGAGCCGAAGACCGAGATCGTCCCGGAGCGCGGTCTCGAGCGACGGTGCGTCGGACACGCTCGCAGGCGGCGGCCCGACCAGCGCACCGCCCAACCCTTCCGGCGAAAAGACGATGTCGTAGTCGAACGCCCCCGCGAGCCCGGTCTCGTTGATCACGGGCCGCCGCAACACCGGCGACAGCTGTCGGGTGAACTCCTGCATGGTGATGCTGCGGGCGCTCATCCAGCCAGGCGCCACCATCGCGCCGCACCTTCTGCCAAGTGGTTCGTCGGTTTCGAGAATGATCCGAATCGGCGCGGCATTCGCCGCTCCTGGAGGCGGTGGAGGCGGTGGCGGGGGGATCGGGATGCCCTCTGGCGGCCGAACCGGCGCGCACTCCGGACCAGACGGACGCAGTTTCGGGCCGGGCCTCTTGTCGGCTCGAGCCATGGTCAAGGCGACGATCGGCAGCTCGCGCCGCTCGGAATGAGCGACCAAGCCGAACCGGTCGGCCAGTAGCGAGCGGAGCATCAGACGAATTGTGCTGGTCGGCGTCGCATCACTCGTCCGTGCCTCGATCGCAAAGCGCTCGCCCGTCGTCCAGTCGGGGGCGTCGATCAGTTGCAGGCTCTCCATGGTGTAGGCGACGAGGATGACCTGGCGGATATTGACGTTCGCAGCGATCATCCGGCCGCCGGGCTGAAAGACGACCAGCGGAATGCCCTGATTCGTGCGGTTCGGCTTGATCGACACGACGTCGAACGTCGGTCGTGACTCTGTTTGGCCCAGCAGAACGACGGGCAACAGGCCAATGGTCAGGGACACGAGCAGCCGTCGTCGCATGACGCGTTGGACACTGAAACATGGCTGGAGTTCCACGCTCGATAAGGACTAGAATTCCCTGGCAGATCGTCGGACCCTGGTCAACTCGGCAACTTTCAGGAGTCGGGTCTATGACACGGTCACTCGCGTCATCTCTCGTGGCAGCCGGCCTGTGCTGCCTCACCGCTTCACTCGTCCACGCACAGGTTCCCGACACACCGAACTTCTCCAAGCATGTCGCGCCCATCTTCCAGGAGAAGTGCGAGGCGTGCCACCGGCCCGACTCGATCGCGCCGATGTCACTCCGGACATTCCAGGAGAGCCGTCCGTGGGCGCGCGCGATCAAGGCGCGCGTCGAAGCGCGGCAGATGCCGCCGTGGCACATCGACAAGACGGTCGGCATCCAGGAGTTCAAGAACGATCGGTCGCTCAGCGACGATCAGATCGCCACCATCGCGAAGTGGGTTGACGGCGGCGCTCCCGAGGGCGACCCGAAAGACATGCCGAAGGCCAAAGAGTGGCCCGACGGCCAGATGTGGAACTACGCGGCGATGTTCGGACAGAAGGAGCCGGACCTCGTCATCCGCTCGACGCCTTGGACGCAGAAGAAAGGCCTCAACGATACGTGGTGGAAGCCGATGGTTGCCACTGGTCTCACGGAGCCGCGATGGGTGCGCGCAATCGAAGTGCGGCCCGGCACCGTGAAGGGGCGGAAGATCACGCATCACGCCAACTCGGATCTCATTCAGGACGAGCCCGGTGAGGTCACGCAGGCGGGACCGGGCCGATTCATGGAATGGGCGGTCGGCAAGGAAGGCGAGATCATGCGTCCGAACAGCGGCAAGCTGATGCTGCCTGGTTCACGCATCGTCTGGGACATCCACTACTCGGCAACGCGCGAGGAAGACATCACCGACGTCGTCGAGATGGGCATCTACTTCTACCCGAAGGGGCAGGAGCCAAAGTATCGACAGCACCTGCTGCGCATGGGCAGGAACGGCGACGGCGCCGTTGATATTCCGCCGAACACGATCTCGACGACGGAAGCGTTCTATCCGCTCAAACAGGCAGCTCGCATCGAGAGCTTCCAGCCGCATATGCACTTGCGTGGGAAAGCGATGTCGCTCGAAGCGATTCTGCCAAACGGGCAAACGGTGCTGTTGAGTCACGTGGATCAGTTCACCTTCAACTGGCACTCGGCGTACGTCTACGCAGACGAGGCCGCGCCGCTCGTGCCGAAAGGCACGGTGATGAAGGTGACGTCGTGGCACGACAATACCGCGGCCAACAAGAACAACCCCGATCCGAACGTTTGGGTTGGGTACGGCGATCGGACGGTCGACGAGATGGCCCACGCGTGGGTCAACGTGACGTATCTCACCGACGCGGAATATGCCACGGAAGTCGCCGCGCGGCGCGCGAAGCTGACGACGACCTCCGGCACGCGCTAGTTCAATGAGACCGCTTCGGAACGCGACGTGGCCGCTCGCAGTCCTGGCGGTAGTCGTGGGCTGCGCGATGGCGACAGCACGCGGGGCGCAGTTGACTCGCGCTCCGCTAGTACTCGAGCCGCTCGGCTCGACAGGTGAGGCGATCTATCCCGCGCTCGAAGGATGGGGGCCGGACAAGAATGGCGACACCCTGATCCTGCTCGGCTACTACAACCGCAACAAGACGCAGGAGCTCGACATCGCGATCGGGCCTGGCAACCGCATCGAGCCGGGTGGGCCCGACTTCGGTCAACCCACGCATTTCTACGCCGGCCGGCAGCACGGGGTGTTCGCGATCAAAGTGCCGAAGGACTTCGGCACGCAAAAGCTGACGTGGACGCTGACGGCAAACGGACAGACCTCGTCAATCTCGTTTTGGCTGAACCCCGCCTACTGGGTCAACTTCTACAAGCACCCGGCCAACGGCAACGAGCCGCCGATTATCCGGCTCCAGCGTGACGGTCCGACGATGACCGGACCTCCGGCGGGCATCACGCAGACGCTGTCCGGCGTCGTCGGTCAGCCGGTTCCGCTGACGCTGTGGGCGTCAGATGTGCCGACCAAAGTGAACGAGGGTGAAGAAGCGCTAGCTGTGCGCAATCGGGCGTCCGCTGCGGCACGCGGCGATCAGGATTCGGTGGCGATCATCAATGGGCAAGTGATCGGTGGCGCGGGAGGTCCCTCGCGTGCGCCCGGGACATTGCCTCGCGACGCGGCACCCGCGAACCCGCCGGACATCACGGTAAACTGGCGCAAGCATCGCGGCAACGCCGTCACGTTCGCGCAATCGCGCATCCCGCTCGTCACCAAGAAGAACCCGACGCTCCTTCTGGAAGCGACGACCGCGGCGACGTTCGCCTCCCCGGGCGAGTACATCATTCGCGCGCAGGTCAACGACACGTCAGGCGATGGCGGCGGCGGCGAGCAGTGCTGCTGGACCACCGCACTGATCAAAGTGGACGTTCGGTAGGACCGATGTAGTGTCCGGCTTCAGCCGGACGTCTCGTAATACTTCTTGTACATCCCACGCCTGAAGATCCAGCCGCCGAGCGGACCGAGCCACCCCAGCACGTAATACATGTAGCCAAGGTCCATCAACTCGATCAGGTTGCCGTCGAAGTCCTTGGCGAAGAAAAACGAGTGGCCACGCGGCGATCGCTCCGGCTTGCTGACGCACTCGACGCCCTTGCTCACCAGGTAGTCGTGCCAGCGTTGCAGGTTCCGCACGTTGAACGAGATGTGCGTGAGGCCGACCTTATTCCACGGCACAGCACCCGGCGGCAGTTGCGGCTGGAACTCGAAGATCTCCAGCACTGCCCCGCCCGGCACGCGAATCCAGCCGATCTTGCACGACGGCGGTGGCGCGTCAGTCCGGCTGAAGCCGGACACTACAGGATCGACCTTGAAGAACGAGCGCACACGGTCGGGCGGCGTGTCGGCCACTCCCACGAGCGGGCAGCCGAAGACGTCCCAGTAGAAGCGCACGGCCTTGTTGAAGTCCGAGACGGTGATGCCGACGTGGCTGAACGATCGAGCCCTCACACAATCCTCCGCGGAGGCTGAAGCCTCCGCTCTACGCGTGCCATTCGGACCGAATGTGCTCTGCGACGCGAAGCGCCTGCGCCGCGATCGTCAAGCCTGGATTCACCGCGGCTGACGATGGGAAGAACGACGCGTCCACGACAAACAGATTCTCGACGTCGTGAGTCCGGCAATACGGATCGAGCACCGAGGATTTCGGGTCGGTTCCGAACACCACTGTCCCGCACTGATGCGTGGTGTTCAGGACACCGGTCGAATGTGCGAAAAGCTTTGGCGATACGTACCCCAGCCGCGCTAGCACGGCGCGCAATTCTTCGACCAACCTCGCGTGCGCGCTCAGGTTGTTTTGCGTATACGTCACCATTGGCCGCCCACCCGGCCCTAGCACCACGCGATTCTCCGCCCGCGGCAAATCCTCTGTCATGGCCAACCAGTCCGTCGCGCGCGAGACCCACATGCGATACGCCCACAGCGGGATATGTCGCATCTCGATGAATTTGTAGCGCCAGCCATCGCCGACGGCCTTCGCCATCGACGCGTCCGTTCGGCCCTGCGACTGAATCTGGCCAAGCGGGTAGTTCGTGTCCGGCCCCCGGAGGTAGTAGTCGTTGATCGCGACGGTCTTCTGAAAATCGTCGCCGTTCACTCGATAGCTGACACCCTGCAGCATCGTGGCGAGGTGCGCCATATAGCGCCTGCCGACGAGGCCCGATGAATTCGCCAGCCCGTTGGGATGGCGGTCGTTGGCCGATCGCAGCAGCAGCACGGCGGAGTTCACCGCGCCGCACGAAACGACGAATCGATCGGCAGTCACGCGCGAGCGCTGCCCGTCGCGTTCGATCTCGACCGCCTCAACCCGCCGGCCCGCTGGATCAGTCACGAGCCGCTCGGCAGTGGCGCGCGTCAGGAGAGTGACCCTGTCGTGGCGCGCCGCCGGTCCGACGCAGCACACCTCAGCGTCGCTCTTGCGCTGAATCTGACACGGAAACGAGTTGCACGTGCGACACAGAATGCAGCCGTCCGAATCCCCCGGATTGATCAATCCGAGAGGTAGCGGTGATGGATGGAGCCCCTGCTCGCGCAAGCGTTCGACGATCGCCGACATGCCGGGGGCGTGCGGCACGGGCGGGAACGGATAAGGGGCGCGGGGCGGCTCGGTCGGATCGTGTCCGCATTCGCCGTGAACGTGATACAGCCGCTCAGCCTGATCGTAGTACGGCGCCAGTGTGTCGTAGCCGATCGGCCACGCCGGCGACAGGCCATCGGCGTGCTCGGTCGCACAGAAGTCCTCGCGCCGCAGGCGATAGAGCACGCTGCCCCAGAACTTCGTGTTTCCCCCAACGCAGTAATGCGTGTAGGGCACGAACTCGCGGCCGTTCGCGTCCAGCCATCGCTCCGTCGTGCGGTAACGGAGATCCCTCCAGACTGCCTCCGGACTCCAGTTCTCCGGCTCGCGCGGCACGGCCTCGCCTCGCTCCAGCAGCAGGACGCGCCCACCGGTACCCGCCAGGGCATGGGCCATCGTCCCTCCGCCGGCGCCGCTTCCGATGATGACGATGTCGAAGTGCTCGGTCCGCATCAACGCGCCGGTGCCCTGAAACCGGCAACCGCCAGAGGGCCGGCCGGCGCAACGCTCGCGTAAATCTGATCCATCAGCCGTTGATCGTCCATTGCCCGCTCCAGGCTCATCTCGGGCACCGCGCCGGTACGGATGGCGCGATGGAAGTCGCGATACATCGCTTGATAGCCGCGGATGTCTCGAAAGCCCGGAAATACCAGCCGCGGAACGCCGCGGCCGCGGACCACCATGATCGTACCGTTGGACTCGAAGGAGATCACACCCGTGCGGCCAAACAGCTTTGACAGCCGCAGGCCACGAAGAAGAGAAGGCACTTCCCTGGAATAGTACAAAGACCCCACCGCCCCGTTGTCGTACTCGAACGCGACCATCATGCTCTTCGCGCGTGTGTCCGGCCCTTCCCGCGACGGTGTCGGCCGGTAGCCGTGCGCGCTGACGATGCGCGGGCCGAGACTGCCGGCGAGGTGCAGCCAGTGAATGCCTTCCTCGAAAAACGCATCACCGCCGGCGAGCTTCTCGTCGTTGCGCCAGTCGTCGGCGGCTTTCAGCCGCTTGGCGATGGTCGTAAAGTGCCCGAACACCAGATCGCCGATGACGCCGTCAGCGAGCAATCGTCGCAGACGCACCGCCAGCGGCTTGTAGTGATCGTTCTCGCCGATAAGCACGACGCGCCGCGCACGGTTCCTGGCTTCGAGCACCGCTCGGTAGCCCTCCATGCTCGGAAAGGCCGGCTTCTCCACGAGCACGTGCTTCCCCGCGGCAAGCGCCTGGAGCGTGAGGTCCTGATGCAGGTACGGCGGGACGGCCACGACGACCGCCTCGATCTTCGGATCGGCAATCGCCGCCATGTAGTCGCTGTAGCTGCACGCGCCGCCATAGCGCGCCGAGAAGGCCGCGGCCTTCGCTGCATCGCGACTGGCATAGCTCGGCTCGATAATGCCGCGGAGGGCCTTCAAATGCCGGCTGTGGACGCCGGTGATGAACCCGCATCCGAGAAAGGCTATGCGCACCACGCTCCGTCAATGATACAAGGCCGTACCCGCCGTCCGCCTGAAGGCGGACACTACGCTAGGGCGCCTCGTTGTACGCCGCGCGAGCCACTCCGGCCAGCCCGTTACGGGGATACTTGTCCTGCAGTTCGTCCTGAATCACCTTGACGGTGTCGTCGAGCGACCTGCCCTGCTTCTTCAACTCCGCCGCTCGCGCCTGCACCGTCGTCATCAGCGTCTTCCACCTGGTGATCATCGACGCGTCGCCGAGCGGCCCATGGCTGGGAATAATCCGAACGGGCTTCATCTGCTCGAAGCGATTCAGGCTTTGCAGCCATGTGGACAGCTTTGAATAGGGACTGGAGAAGCCAGGCATCGTCGTCATCACGATGTCCCCGGAGAGCAGGACGTTGTCGGGCTCGACCCAGAACGCGATGTCACCGCGCGTGTGGTTCGGTCCCATCGCCAACAGGCGCACACGAGCGCCGCCAAGGTCGATCGTCAGCTCCTTGTCGAAGGACTGATCGGCCTTGCGGAACTCGGCACCCTTGAGGAGCTCCGCGGTGTCAGGCGAGAAGCTCGCGAATCGTTTCGCGGTCTCGAGACCGAACTCGTCGATGTCGGCTTGCTGATCGCGCGAACGCAGCATTTTCGTGGAGGCCGGAAAACCATCCGCGCCAAGGTCGTGCTCCGGATGAAAGTGGGTCACGGCGAGATACAGGTCGCCGCCCTTCTTGACCTTCGCCACCTCGCGCATGATGGCTTCGCCGTTTCGAGCGCCAAGACCGGTGTCCACGACAAGCGTGCCCTTGCTGCCGACGATGATGCCGACGTTGGGGACGAGCGGGACGCTACCGTCCGGGATCGCGTAGACGTGTTCGGAGACCTTCTCGGTGACGCCTTCCTTGATGAGCGGCGGCTGCAGTGGTCCGCGCTGCGCGGGAAGACTGGCGGTAAGGATGATTGCCATGCCAACGGCCGTGAAGAATGTACGCATGATGAGTGCATTCTATCTGCCTTCGCCGAAGGCTCCGGCGCGACCGGTCCGCCTTCGCCGGAGGCTTCGGCGGGACAAGTCCGGCCTAGTCGTACGACTGATCCAGGCGTTGAGGCGCAGGCGTAATCTCGAGTCATGTCTGACTCACTGGCACAGCAACTCTCGAACGACCTGGCCGGCGCCGCCTCGCGGACCGCGTCGAGCCTGGTACTCCTCCGCGGCCGCCGCAGGCGCGCCGCCAGCGGTACTGTGATCGATCCGCAGTCATTCCTCGTCTCGGATCACCTGCTCGATGCGGATGACGAGATTCGCGCCCGCACCGCCAATGGCGAGGTCACTGCTCGCGTCGTCGGGCGCGACGCCGGGACCGACCTTGCGCTCCTCCACGTCGAAGGCGGAACGCTCACACCAGTCACCTTCGCGGCCGATCCGGTTCGCGTGGGCGAAATCGTACTCGCCGTCGGCCGCACGTGGACGGGTCTGGTGGCGCACCCGGGCTTCGTCACACACCTGTCCGGCCCGCATCAGGTCTCGCCTGGTTTCAGACTCGAGCAGGCGATTCACACCTCCCTCGAGCCCTTCTCCGGCTTCTCCGGTGGCGCGCTGGTGAACGTTCGCGGCGAGGCTGCCGGCATTTCAACGTCGGCGCTCGATCGCGGCCGAGGCCTGGCGATTTCCGCCCGCGACGTGACACGCGTCGTTGAAAGCCTTCGTCGTCACGGTCGTCTGCGCCGCGGTTACCTGGGCATCTCGAGCCTCTCGGTCGCCCTGCCCGAACGGCAGCGTCAAGGAACCGCCGAACGAGGTCTGCTCGTCACATCAGTTGCGTCCGGCAGTCCGGCCGACGCCGCGAAGCTGCTGGTGGGTGATGTGATTCTGGCAATCGACGAGACCTCGGCCGTTCGCCCCGATGATCTCGCCGGGTATCTGAGCGCGGAGCGAGTCGGTCAGCGCGCCGCGCTTCGCGTCCTGCGCGGCACCAATCCAGTGCAACTCGATGTGACGATTGGGGAACGGACCTCAGACGAGCGGTGATGCGTCCTATGGGGTGAGCGAACTCAACTCCCAACGCCCAACTACCTACGCCCAACCACTCCCAACTCCCAACCTCCAATTGAGCCTTATTGGGAGTTGGGAATTGGAAGTTGGGAGCGGTTGGCAGTTGGGAATTGGGAGTTGGGAATTGAATTTATGAACGTCGTTGTCGTCGCCCGCGACCCTGCGAGGCGACAAGCCTTGATCCAGCGTGTCGAGGACGCCGGCTGGACCGTGCGGGCGGATGTCCCGGCGGAGGCTGCGCTCTCACCAGAGGATCTCGACGGCGTGGCTGCCGTGCTCATCGACGCTCGCGATGTTCAGGCGACGTCGAACCCCGCCGACCACGCACACGAATTGATCGAGCCGCTCACGTCGCGCGAGCAGGAGGTCTTCGAGCAGATGGCGGCGGGACTCTCGAACCGTCAGATTGCGCACGCGCTCAGGATCAGCGAGCACACCGTGAAGTTTCACGTCAGCGCCATTCTCGGAAAGCTGGGCGTCTCGTCACGCGCCGCAGCAATTCGTCATGGCATGCGACAGGGCCTGGTCACCCTGTAGGGGGCGTCCTTTTGGACGCGCCGGCAGATTCGGCAGTCGGAGATTTATGGACGAAGAACTTCTCGACGCCTATTCCCGTGCAGTGATCGGTGTCGTCGAACGCGTCGGCCCGGCCGTCGTACGCGTCGATCGATTGCGCGAGTCGCGCCGTGCGCGCCGCGCTGAAGGCTCCGGATCCGGGTTCATCTTCACGCCCGACGGACTGATTTTGACCAACAGCCACGTCGTCTCGGGCGCGGAGCATCTCAACGTCACGACCGCCGATGGGCGCAGTCATCACGCGGACGTCCTCGGCGACGATCCCGATACCGATCTCGCCCTGCTCCGCATCAGCGCGAGCGCGCTCCCGGTCGTCGAGCTGGGACGATCGGCGGCGCTGCGCGCCGGTCAGCTGGTTGTCGCGGTCGGGCATCCGCTCGGCTTCGAGCACACCGTCACGACGGGCGTGATCAGCGCCACCGGCCGATCGCTTCGATCGCGCACGGGCCGCATGATGGAGAACATCATTCAGACCGACGCTGCGCTCAATCCTGGCAATTCAGGCGGACCACTGGTGACGAGCGCCGGCAAGGTCGTCGGCGTGAACACCGCGGTGATCATGGGCAGCCAGGGTCTGAGCTTCGCTGTCCCGATCGACACGGCCACGTTTGTCGTGACGGCGATCCTGCAAGAAGGTCATGTGCGCCGCGCGTTCCTCGGCATCGGCGGGCAGAACCTGCGACTCCCCCGCCATCTCGCGCGGGCCGCGTCGGTCAGCGCGAGCACCGGCGTGCGCGTCGAGTCCGTCGTGGACAACAGTCCGGCAGGCCGGGCCGGGATTCAGCCCGGCGATGTGATCATCGGATTCTCATCGACGCCCATAGCGAGCGTCGATGATCTACATCGAGTGTTGACACGCGAGGCAATCGACGTGGCCGCCACGCTGCGCATCGTGCGTGGGGCGGCACGAATGGACGTGCCGATCACGCCAACAGAGGCGGCGGCGTGATTAGAGCGATCTGAGATACGCGATCACGTCGGCCGCGTCCTGCGGATTCATCCTGAATCGCGGCATCGGGGCGCGCAGCTGCCGACCGTCCCACCGAATGGCGCCCTGCGTCAGCAGACGCATGGCTTGCTCATCGTCGTATCCCGGGAGACCAGCAATGCGCGGGATCTGATTCGGCCAGTCGGCGGTGAAGGTGGGACGCACAGGCATCGCGCCACCCTTGAACTTCGTCCCGACCACGAGATTGCCCTGGGCGTCGCGCGACGAGTGACACTCCCAGCACATGATGACCTGCTCCACGAGATAGCGTCCGTGCTCGAGATTCCCCGCGGCCCGTGGCGCGGCCTGCGCCGCGCCCGTCGGGGACGCGGCGGGCTTCTGCTGCCCCGACAGCGAAACGACGGTCAGGAACAGCAGCGACGAGAGAGCACACAGACGGCCAACGGACATTTCGTATCCTCCTGAACTCATTATTCCTTCAGATCGTTCAGCACCGCGACCACCGACAGCGGATCGACGCTGAACTCACTCAAGCGCAGCGCCCAATGCAGGTGCGGCCCGGTGACGCGACCGGTTGCACCCGATGCGCCGAGCATCTCACCGCGGGCGACATCTCGCCCGGCCGCAACGTCGATCCGTGACAGATGGGCGAGCAACGAGAACATTCCCAGGCCGTGATCGATGACGACAGTGTTGCCTGAGAAATACAGATCTTCGGCGAGCACGACCCGTCCAGCGTTTGGCGCCACGACCGGCGTTCCCGACACGGCGCGAAAGTCCGCACCCTGATGGCGGCCGCGTGGCTGGCCGTTGAGAACCGTGAGACGACCAAAGCTGCTCGTCGCGTCGCCCGGCACCGGCACGTGAAACGGGCCTCGCCATGCGCGAGGCGTCGTCTGAGTGAACAGACTCGCGAGACGCTTGGCCTCGGCTGCAATGCGTTCGGCTTCCGCGGCCGGCGGATTCACGAACTCGTTCCCGACCTTGAGCCGTCTGGTCTCGAACTGTTTCCTGACGACGCTCAGCGCGGCCGTGCCGGCCACGGCTTTGCCGGACGCGTCGGTCCCAGTGAGCCGGACATCGTACGGACCGGGCTTCGCTTCGAGGTCAGCCGCGACCAGGCCCTGCCATTCGTTCGTGGCGACGCTCCAGAAACGCACCGGCCGCCCGAATGCCTGCCCGGTGAGCGTCGAAAGCGGCGTCGGCGATGTGACCGTGAGCTTGACGACGCTTCCAGGTTGGAGCGTCCGAGAAGAGGTGGATACGGTGAGCAGACTTCCGTCCTGCCCAACAATCCGGATGCTGAGCGCGCCGACGATCAGGGCCAACGTGAAGACAACGTGGCGCACTCTGTGTGAGGTCCTGGGACGATCTTAACAGTTACGCGCTTGGACTTTGGTCTCTGGTCTCTGGTCTCTGGTCTGCGGTCTGCGGTCTTTGGTCTCTCGGCTTTGGGCTTTGGGAATTGGGAGTTCGACGCGGGGCAGCGCCCCGCGCCGTTCGGTGGTCGCGGGGGGCTACTGCACGTGCGGCGCTTCTGCGCCGTACGAAGGCGGCTCGCTCGGTCGGGTTGGTCTCCGCCGGCGCGGACGCGCATCCTGCATTTCGAAATCTCGCACGAACTTGTCGAGCACGCTGTCGCTGTCGGTGACCCCGAACTGCTCAATCACGGCTTTCGAGGGGTCGAACGCAGGCTCGGGCATATCGGCCGCGACCGACACCGGCATCGGCGGCGGCACGACGACCGGCTCAGCGTGTGGCTGCGCCTCGACAGGCGCGACCGGCTTTGCATCGGCGGCCACGTGCGTCGGCGTAATGAGTCGGCCGACGACCGGTGCCTCAGCGGCTTGCGTCGCGACGGTTCTGGGCGCGGCAACCTTCTTCGCCACTGGCTTGGCGACCGGCGTCACCACCTTCCTCACGGAGGGCGCTGACCGCTCATGCCGGAACCAGAAATACTGACCCACGCCCCATGCAACCCAGCCCACCCACGCCAGCTTGAGCGGGGTCCCGAACGCGTTGATCACATCCATGAATTCAGACATGACGTTTACTCCACCCACGTAAAGGCCTTGTTGGCTGACAGCGAGTACCGTGTCAGCAAGGCCTCAAAGATCGGCGCATTGATACTCTCGAGCGCCATCGCCGCACGCAGCGCCTGGTCCACGTTGGTACCGTCCTCGCGCTCGAGCACGAGAATGATCACCACGCGGCGCTGATCCGACGTCTCCTTGTATCCCTTCGTCGCGATGTGATGTCCGACGTTCAGCTTACGCACGGGAATCGGCCCCGAGATCGCCTGGCGCACCCACATCGCGATCCGTTCCGCGCGACGCCCCGCACGCGCTTCTTCGCGTTTGCGGCCGGCTTCGATCGAGAGGCCCGGCACGATTTCTTCGGAGCTGGCGCCGACGGCGATGATCTCTTTCGCGCGGTTCAGGACGTTCTTCATCTCCGGCGTGAACGACGGCTCGTCGGTTTGCTCGAGCGCTTCGTACGACGACAGCCGCCACCGGAATTCATCGGTGAACAACAGCACGCGGAACGACGCCTTGTGGCCGGACTGGTCCTGCGCATTGCGTACGATGACGTCGTGAGCGACCTCCGGAGGCGTTGGCGTCGTCAGTCGGGTCAAGCGGTCCACTTCGAGCACCGTCGCGTACGACAAACACGCGCCAGCGATCACAAATGCCAGCGTGGATGTGCCCCACGCAATCGCCGAAAACGCGGAGTGCCACTTTCGTTTGACCGGAACGGCCGTCGGTACAACCACAACTTCCTCCGCCACCCTGAAGTGCAGGATTGTCGCCACACCCGGGTCGCTGTAGCAGCACAGGCACGAGCGTGCAGATGCGAGTGATTCTTGCGGCGCAGGACTTCACGCGGCTGACAGAAAGTGGCGCTTGGGACAAAAAGTGCCCGGCGTGCACACGCGTGCGACCGCGCACGCCTACGAAAGCCGAGGCCCAGTTACGGAAGTGCGTGAGCGCCGTCGCTGGAAAAAGCCCGGAGAGCTAGCGGATGAAGGTGAACTTGCCTTGCGCGGAAATGCCGCTTCCGAAGGGCCAGAAGATCGAACCGTTGCTCGGCCGGGCCGAGGCGCTGACCCGGATGTAATAGTCGCGGTTCGGCTCGAGGATCGACGTTTTGAACAGACCCACCCGATTGAAGTACGTCATCCACTGGCGGACCGCATTCTCGTCGGTTGTGGTGCGCGACTCCTCAGTGCGGCCGT
>Ga0207428_10002456_pt1 | contig 18510 bp, 17 predicted proteins | sample RhiMethybrSRZTD1_FD_187600 | JGI IMG/M metagenome (GOLD analysis project Ga0207428, IMG submission 187600) | Populus rhizosphere microbial communities from Tennessee, USA - Rhizosphere MetaG P. TD hybrid SRZTD1 (SPAdes) (version 3) | ecosystem: Host-associated > Plants > Roots > Rhizosphere >...
GTACTGCGAGATGGAATCGGATCAGGTCTACCGAGCGCACCAGAAAGTGCGTCCGCGGGAGGAACTCGAGCGAAGTTTCACGAACTCAGCGCTGCCGCGAAAGGAACTGGGCCTGCTGGCGACCGTGTTCAAGGAGGACGGCCGCTACATCGGGCGCATGGGTTTGTATCCGCATCGCACTGAAGAGGGCGTCATCGTCCCGCACGAGGCCACGCTCGCGTTCTATATCGCGCGGCCTTATTGGGGGCGAGGCATCGCAACCGAAGCTGGACGGGCGTTCGTGGAGCATGGCTTTCGAGACCTCGGTCTTGTCAAGATCCACGCCGGCATGAACGCGGCCAATCTCGCATCAGTGCGAGTGATCGAGAAACTCGGCTTCAAATGGGTGCGTAGCGGCGGCGACGACAAAGTGCGCTGGCACGACTACGAGCTACTCGCTCCGTAGCGCCGTGACCGGATCGACGCGCAGCGCCGCCAGCGCCGGCACGATGTTGGCGATGCCGGCAATGGCCAGCAACACCGTCGCGGCCGCGCCGAAGGCCAGCGCATCGAAGGCGCTGACACCGTAGAGCATCGACGTCAGCAGGCGGCCGACCGCCGCGGCGCCGAGCGCGCCGATCACAAGGCCGATCACTGCCAGCCGCGCGCCTCTTGATGCCAGCAGTCGAAGCACCGACCCTCGCGGTGCGCCGAGCGCGACGCGGATGCCAATCTCGCGCGTCCGCTGGCTCACCGAGTACGCAACGACGCCGTACAGTCCGATCGCCGCAAGCCCAAGTGCCAGTGCGCCGAACGCGCCCAGCAGGATCGCGCCGATGCGCGTCGGCAGCATCGTCGTCTCGGCCACATCGGCTGCGGCGACGTCTTCGGTGAACACGATGCTCGGCTCGAGCGACCAGAGCGCATCGCGCAGCATGGGCAGCGCCGCGGAGGGCGGTGTTGCCGTGCGGACCGCGAATGACATCGACTCTTCATTCGGACCGTCAGGCACGTGCAGGTACGGCCGCGGGTCCTCGCCCACCGATCGCACCTTGTGATCGCGCGCAATGCCGACGACTTCCCATGCTGGCGTGTGATAGCCGCCCATGTAGAAACGCTGCCCAACGGCGCCGCTGGGCCAATACTGGCGCGCCAGCGTTTCGTTCACGACCGCGACCTTCCGTTGATTGGCGATGTCATCACGGGTCAACCCACGGCCCGCGAGGATCGGCACGCCGATGGTCGTGAAGTAGTCCTCGCCAATACGGACGGTGTCCACCGGCGATTCCAGCTCCTCAGGCGTGTGGTGACCCTGCACACGAATGCCGCCGATATTGATGTCCGGTGAGAGGGGCAGGCGGGACGTAGTCGTGACTGCGGCGACGCCGGGCAATCCCCGCAGGCGCTCGAGTGCGCGCTCGCGGAAGGCGGCGCGGCGAGGTTCGTCGTAGCCGTTCATGCCGAGGTTGAAAGTCAGCGACGATAGCGGCCGCGGATCGTAGCCGATATCGGTGCCGCGGGCTGCGCCAAGACCTCTGACCATCAGCGCCCCTGCCACGAGGAGGATCGCCGACAAGGCCAGTTGCCCGACGACCAGAACGTCACGCGCAGAGAATCGCGAGCGTGCATCACCTTCGATCGAAGCCTTCAGGGCCGGCACCAGCTCTGGACGCGACGCCGACCACGCCGGCGCCAATCCGAAGACCAGCGTGGTGACCACCGTCGCAGCCAGGGCGAAGAGCAGGACCGTGCGATCGATGGCGAAGTCAAAGCTGATTCGCATTGGAAACACGTTCGTCTCGGTCAAACCCTGCAGCGCGCCGCCGGCCCACCACGCGATGAGAATACCCAGCGCGCCGCCAGCCGCAGCCAGCACCAAGCCTTCGGCCAGCAGTTGCTGAACCAGTCGACGCCGGCTCGCGCCGATCGCGGCGCGAATCGCCAGCTCGCGCCGTCTCGCGCTGGCGCGCGCGAGCAGGAGGCCCGCGACGTTACCGCAAGCGACGAGCAGCACCAGCGCCACCGCGCCCGTTAATCCCATGCTGGCGGCCTCGAAGTAGCCGTCCAGCGCCGGATGGAATCGCACACCGGCCGATGGCACGAGATTGACCGTGACGTCTTTGTTGGTCAGGGGGAAGTCGCTGCGCAGGCGGGCGTACAGTGCTTCGAGTTGCGACCGTGCTTCCTCGATGGTCCGCCCGTCTTTCAAGCGTCCCTTCACGAAGAGCCAGCGGCTGCCACGGCGAGTGAGGCGCGTGCCGCCGCTGTCCTCGTCGGTATTCGACTGCATGCCTGAGAACGCAAACCGGTCCACCATCATCAACGGGACCCAGAAGTCCGCGGGAACTCCGGGAATGGTCCCCGTGAATTGGCGTGGCGCCACGCCAACAACGGTGTAGTCGATGCCTGAGATCTTGACCGTTGCGCCGACGGCATCGGGTGTCCCGCCGAGACTGCGTTGCCAGAGGCCATGGCTGACGATGATCACCGGCGCCGCATTCGGGGTCACGTTCTCGTCCTCGCGGAAGGCGCGGCCAAGCGGAATGGGGATGCCCAGGAGATCGAAGTAGTTCGGCGTGATTGTCTCGCCGGTAATCAGCGAGCCCCGGCCCGTCGTCGACAGGATCCCTCGCACGTAACTGCTGCCGGCGACGCCGGCGAGCGCATCCGAAGCGCGCGCGATGTCCTGGAAATCGGGATAGGACGTGGTGAGCTGTGGATAATCCTTGCTGATACCGCTGTAGATTTCGACGAGACGATCGGGACGCGCCAGCTGCTGGCCGCGCAGCAGGACCGCGTTGACCACCGAGAAGATCGTGACGTTGAGGCCGATGCCGAGCGCCAGCGAGCCGATCGCAACAGCCGCAAAGCCTGGGCGCTGCAGGAGCTGCCGGGCGCCAAACCGCAGGTCCGAGAAGAAGACACCCATCGTTCCTCCTTACGTCTCTGGCGCTCATCATGTTCTGACATAAACTAGTCATCTTGTGAAGATTCACGAATACCAAGCAAAAGCAGTGCTTTCCAAGTACGGCGTGCCGGTTCCCCGCGGGGAAGTGGCGTTCACACCCGAAGAAGTTCACGACATCGCCAAGCGGCTCGGCGGATCGATCACGGTCGTCAAGGCGCAGATTCATGCCGGCGGCCGCGGCAAGGCGGGCGGCGTCAAGATCGCCAAGTCCGGCAGCGAGGCTGAGACGGCCGCGCGCGAGCTGCTCGGCAAAACGCTGGTCACGTATCAGACCGGTCCTAACGGACAAAAGGTCTTTCGTCTTCTCGTCGAAGAAGGCCTCGCCATCGATCGCGAGCTGTATCTGGGGCTCGTCCTCGATCGCTCCTCAAAGCGCATCGTCCTGATGGTGAGCAAAGAGGGCGGCGTCGAGATCGAGAAGGTTGCCGAGGAGCATCCGGAAAAGATCCACAAGGTCTTCATCAACCCCGCTGTCGGGTTGCAAGTGTTCGAGGCGCAGAAGCTCGGTTTCGCGCTCGGCTTGAGCGGCGATTCGCTCAAGAAGGGCGTGAAGATGATGCTGGCGCTCTACAACGCCTTCATCGCGACCGACGCGTCGATCCTCGAGATCAATCCGCTGATCGTCACGAAGTCCGGCGACCTGCTGGCGCTCGACGCGAAGATGAACTTCGACGACAATGCGCTGTACCGGCACCACGACATCCGCGAGCTGCGCGACATCGCCGAAGAGGATCCGCTCGAAATCGAAGCATCGAAGTTCTCGCTGAACTACATCCGCCTCGACGGCACCATCGGCTGCATGGTCAACGGCGCGGGCCTGGCGATGGCGACGATGGACATCATCAAGCTGTCGGGTGGCGAGCCGGCCAACTTCCTGGACGTTGGCGGCGGCGCGAATGCGGATCAAATCAAGAACGCATTCCGCATCCTGATGATGGACAAGAACGTGAAGGCGGTGCTGATCAACATTTTCGGCGGCATCCTGCGCTGCGACGTGCTCGCGGCCGGCGTGATCGCCGCGGTCAAGGAGCTGGGCGTGCCGGTGCCGATCGTGATTCGCATGAAGGGCACCAACGTCGAAGAAGGCAAGAAGATGCTCGCCGACAGCGGGCTGAACTTTACGACCGCGGACACGATGGGCGAGGCCGCCGACAAAGTGGTCGCCCTGGCGGGAGGCCGTTAATGGCAATCCTGCTGGATAAGAACACGCGGCTGATCGTTCAAGGTCTCACCGGCCGTGAGGGCACGTTCCACGCCAAGGCCGCAGCGGAGTATCACACCAAGGTCGTCGGTGGCGTCACGCCCGGCAAGGGCGGGACCACGCATGAAGGCTGGCCGGTGTTCAACACGGTGTCGGACGCGGTGAAGGCGACCGGCGCCAACGCGTCGGTGATCTTCGTGCCGCCGCCGTTTGCCGCCGACGCGATCATGGAGGCGGCCGATGCGGGCATCGCCCTCGTCGTCTGCATCACCGAAGGCATTCCGGTCGTCGACATGCTGAAGGCGATGACCTTCCTCGAGGATCTGCCGAAGACGCGGCTGATCGGTCCGAACTGCCCTGGCATCATCTCGCCGGGCAAGGGCAAGGCCGGCATCATCCCCGCGAACATCTGCAAGGAAGGCCGCATCGGCATCGTGTCGAAGAGCGGCACGTTGACCTACGAAGCGATCGATCAGCTGACGCACGCGGGTCTCGGCCAGAGCACCTGCATCGGCATCGGCGGCGATCCGCTGATCGGCACCACGCACATCGACGCGCTCGAACTGTTCCAGAACGATCCGGAGACAGACGCGGTCATCATGATTGGCGAGATCGGCGGATCGGCGGAAGAGGAAGCCGCGGCGTGGATCAAGCAGCACTTCAAGAAGCCGATCGTCGCGTTCATCGCGGGGCAGACGGCGCCGCCGGGACGCCGCATGGGTCACGCGGGCGCGATCATCGCCGGAGGCAAAGGTACCGCGGCTGAAAAAATGGCCGCGTTGACCGCGGCCGGTGTCCGAGTGGTGAAGAGCCCGGCCGACATGGGCCAGGCGTTGATCGAGAGCTTGAAGTAGTTTCCAGTTGCCAATTTCCAGTTCCCAGTTCCCAAACTGGAAACCGGGAACTGGCAACTGGGAACTTCCTTTTTACTGGTTGCAGTTGGCGGCGATCATCTTGATGTCGTCAACTTTGACCTTGAGCAGCGTGATCGGGATGTCCTTGCCGGAGATCGCGCCGACCTGGGCGTTGGCCGCGGTCGTTTTCACGTCGGTGCCGGGACCCTCAATCTCGACCGTCATGCCGGTCGGATCCTCGCCGGTCTTGATGTCGATTTCCGATTTCTTCACTTCGTCGATCTTGCCGACGACCTGAATCGTGTGCCCGGCGTGGCCGCGCAGATCCTTGCCGAGCTTGTCGAGCCAGTAGTAGCGCTTGCCGAACTTGCCCATGTCGCTGTTGGCGATCGGCCATTCGCGCACGTTGGTCAGGACCCAGGTGTCCTTCTTCTCAGCGGCGACGACGCAACCCTGCAGGGTGACAGTGGCACCCTTGTCATACTTCTGGCCGTCGCTCTGCGCCTCAGTGGCAACCGTTGACAGGCCGGCACCGATGCCGAGCGCGAGAATCAGTGCAATTCCAGTTTTCATAGAAACCCCCAAGTACGGAATTGCACGATGCCTGCCAAGCGGGCGCCACCTCGGGTATACTCTGCCGCGTGAGCTTCGGCACCCGGTCCTTTAATTCGTTTACCAATAACGGCTTTAACGCCGTGGGTGGCGGGGTATAGGTCCGGCAAGAAGAACAAGCTCAACGGATCTCAAACCGCCGCCCAGGGAAACCTGAGGCGGCTTTTTACTTTTATGACGAACCAGGATCTTGCGGCACTTCGGAAGAGCCTCGACGACATCGATGCGGTGCTGGTGTCGGCACTCGGTGAGCGGGCGCGGCTGGCGCGGCAGATTGCGAAGGTGAAGGCGGACGGCGATGGTCCCGTGCGCGACGCCGATCGTGAAACCGCGTTGTTGCAGCATCGCTCTGCGTTTGGTGAACGCCTCGGCCTCGATCCGGCGTTCGTGCGACGCATCTTCCGCGAGATTCTCGATGACTCGGTCCGGCGTCAGCAGGATGCGCTGCAAACCCGCGACGCGGACGGATCGCAGGAAATCGTCGTGGCTTTCCAGGGCACAGAGGGCGCGTACGGGCATCAGGCCGCGCTGCAACATTTCGCCGTGGCGCAACGTCCGGTGGGATTCAAGGCCTACGGCACGTTCAAGGAGATGCTCGAGGCCGTGATCGAAGGGCACGCGGATCGCGCGATGCTGCCGATCGAAAACACCACGGCGGGATCGGTCTACGAATCGTACGACCTGCTGCTGCGATTCAATCTGGCGCTGGTCGGCGAGGAGATCGTCGACGTGCGGCATTGCCTGCTCGGCGTGGCCGATGTGCCGATCGAATCCCTGCGGCGCATCCACTCGCATCCGCAGGCGCTGTCGCAGTGCAGCGAGTTCCTGTCGACGCTGCGTGACTGCGAAGGCGTCAGCGCCGCGAACACCGCGCTGGCGGCGAAGCACGTGCGCGATCTCAACAACCCGGCCGAAGCGGCGATCGCCAGCGAGGAAGCGGGGGCGCACTTCGGCCTGCACGTGCTGAAGCGCGACATCGCCAATCAGGCGGTGAACTTCACGCGGTTCGTGGTCGTGTCCGCGACGCCGTCGGATTGCGATCCGCGCATCGCGGCCAAGGTATCGATGGTGCTGTCGACGCGGCACGAGCACGGGGCGCTGGTGCGGTGTCTCAACGTGATCGCCGACGAGGGGCTGAACGTGACGAAGCTCGAATCGCGGCCCAGGCCCGGGACACCGTGGGAGTACGTCTTCTACATCGACGTCGAGGGCCACATCGGCTCGCCCCGCATGCAGGCGGCGCTCGCCGGTCTGGCGGAGCGGACATTATTCGTGAAGGTGTTGGGCTGTTACCCGGCTCGCGAGCTACCACGGTAGCGAGCGAGTCGCCTCAGATATAATCGATCTCTTATGGAACGAACGTTTGCCATCATCAAACCAGATGCAGTCAAGAAGGGCGTCGCCGGGCAGATCCTGGCGCGCATCGAGAAGGCCGGCTTCACGGTCCGCGCCATGCGCATGATTCACATGAGCAAGGCCGAGGCCGAAGGCTTCTATGACGTCCACAAGGCGCGCCCGTTCTTCGGCGGCCTGACGGATTTCATGTCGTCGGGGCCGTGCGTGGTGCTGTGCCTCGAAGCGGACGGCGCGATCAAGAAGTGGCGCGACCTGATGGGTGCGACCGATCCCGCGAAGGCGGAGGCCGGCACGCTGCGCAAGGACTTCGGCGCGTCGATCGACAACAACGCGACGCACGGATCGGACGCGCCGGAAACCGCGGCATTCGAACTGGGGTACTTCTTCAGGGGAATGGAGCTGTAGCGCGATGGCCATCAAGTCCGATCGCTGGATTCGGAAGATGGCCCTCGAGCACGGCATGATCGAGCCGTTCGAGGATCGGCAGGTGCGGCAGGGCGTGGTGTCGTACGGCGTCTCGTCGTACGGCTACGACTGCCGCGTCGGCAACGAGTTCAAGGTGTTCACCAACGTCTACAACACGGTGGTGGATCCGAAGAATTTCGATCCGCAGTCGTTCGTCGACATCAAGGCCGACGTCTGCATCGTGCCGCCGAACTCGTTCGCGCTGGCCTCGACGGTGGAGTATTTCCGCATCCCGCGCGATGTGCTGACGGTGTGCCTCGGCAAGTCCACCTACGCGCGCTGCGGCATCATCGTCAACGTGACGCCGTTCGAGCCCGAGTGGGAAGGGCACGTCACGATCGAGATTTCGAACACGACGCCGCTGCCGGCGAAGATCTACGCCAACGAGGGCATCGCGCAGGTGTTGTTCTTCCAGAGCGACGAGCCGTGCGAGATCTCGTACAAGGACAAGAAGGGCAAGTATCAAGCCCAACGCGGCGTCACGCTCCCGAAGATATGATTCGCCCTTTCAAAGGCGTCACGCCGGCCGTCGATGCATCGGCGTACGTCGATGAAAGCGCGCAGGTGATTGGCGACGTCCACATCGGCCCCGAATCGTCGGTCTGGATGAACGTGGTCGTTCGCGGCGACGTGAATCGCATCCGGATCGGCAAGCGCACCAACATCCAGGATCTGACGATGGTGCACGTGATGCGGGAGACGCATGCGACCGTGATCGGTGACGAAGTCACCATCGGTCACTCGGCGGTGATTCACGGCTGCACCATCGAGGACCGCGTGTTGATCGGCATGCAGGCGATGCTGCTGAACGGCGTGCATGTCGAGCACGATTCGATCATCGCCGCCGGCACGCTGCTGACGGAGGGCACGCGGATTCCTGCCGGATCGCTCGTGATGGGCAGGCCCGGCAAAGTGAAGAGACCGCTGAACGAGGCGGAGCTCGCCGAGATTCGCCGGCTCTCGCAGGCCTACGTGAACTACCGACTGGATTACTCGAAGTGAATACTGGCCCAGCACGCGGAATGCGCGACTTCCTGCCGGAAGACGTGCGGCGCCGACAGTACGTCATCGGCGTGATTGCCGACGTGTATCAAAAATACGCGTTCGAGCCGCTCGAGACGCCGGCCGTTGAAAACCTTGAAACGCTGCAGGGCAAGTACGGCGAAGAAGGCGATCGGCTGATCTTCAAGATTCTCAAGCGCGGCGAAGGCGCGGAAACCGGCCAGGCGGACCTGGCGCTGCGCTACGACGTGACCGTGCCGCTGGCACGCGTGGTGGCGGAATACCGCGCCAAGCTGCCGAAGTTCTTCAAGCGTTACCAGATTCAGCCGGTGTGGCGCGCCGATCGTCCGCAGAAGGGCCGCTTCCGCGAGTTCTTCCAGTGCGACGTCGATGCGATCGGCTCCACGTCGATGACGGTGGAAGCGGAGATTCTGGCTGCGGCGGCGGATGTGCTCCAGAAGCTTGGCTTCAACGACTTCAAGATCGTCGTCAATCACCGGAAGCTCCTCAACGCCGTGCTCAATGCCGCCGGGATTCCTGCGGAGCTGCATGGCGCGGCCCTGGTCGCGATGGACAAGGTCGACAAGATCGGCGTCGACGGTGTGAAGAAGGAGTTCGCCGAGCGCGGCCTCGCGCCAGACGCGGCGGACAAACTGGCGAAGACGCTGGGCACGATACAAGGTGTGGCGGCGCTGGATGGCCTCTCGTTGAACGAGGAAGGCCAGCAGGCGATCCGTGAGCTCAAGGAGCTGTTTGCGCTGTCCGCGCACACCAGCGCGGGCCCGCACCTCGAGCTCGATGCGTATCTGGCGCGCGGGCTGTCGTACTACACCGGTCCGATCTTCGAGATTCGTGTCGCCGATCTGGCCGGAAGCCTCGGCGGCGGCGGGCGCTACGACGACCTGATCGGAATGTTCTCCGGAGAGAAGATTCCGGCAACCGGCATCTCGCTCGGCCTCGAGCGGATTCTCGTCGTGATGGCCGAGCGCAACATGTTTCCAGCGTCGGTGGTGTCGACGCCGGCCGACGTGATGGTCGTGCAATGGTTCGCGAATCGCGCCGACCTGTATCTCGCGTTCGCGACCGAGCTGCGCAACGCAGGCTTGCGAGTCGAGCTCTACCCGGAATCGCCGGCGGAAGACGGCAAGAAGGTCGGCGACAAGCAGTTCAAGTATGCGTCGGCGCGGGGTATCCCACTTGTCGCCGTCATCGGCGGCGATGAACTGGCAAACGGCACGGTCGCAATCAAGAATATGAAGACAGGCGAGCAGAAATCAGTTCCTCGCGCGGACGTTGTGAAATGGCTGAACAGTTAGGAAGTCTCGCTCGAACCCACACCTGCGGCGCCCTTCGTCCGAGCGACGTGGGGAAGAATGCCGTGCTGCTCGGCTGGGTACACCGCGTCCGCGATCTCGGCTCGCTGCTGTTCCTCGACGTCCGAGATCGCCATGGCCTGACGCAGGTCATCATCGAAGGTGACGAGGCGATGCTCGAGCGTGCCAAGCGCGTGCGCTCGGAGTTCGTCGTCGCCGTGATCGGCGAGGTCGAGCGGCGCTCGGCGGACACGATCAATAAAGACCTGCCGACGGGCGAAGTCGAGATCCGCGCGAAAGAGCTCCGCGTCCTCAACGAAGCCAAGACGCCGCCGTTTTCGATCGCTGAAGATCAAAACGTCTCGGAAGAGACGCGGCTGAGGTATCGCTACCTCGATCTGCGCCGCCCGCAGCTGCAGCACAACATCGGGCTGCGTCACCGCATCACGATGGCGCTGCGCAAGTATTTCGACGAGCAGGGCTTCTACGAGATCGAAACGCCGATCCTGACGAAGTCGACGCCGGAAGGCGCGCGGGACTTCCTGGTGCCGGCGCGCGTGCATCCGGGCGAGTTCTACGCGCTGCCGCAGTCGCCGCAGATCTTCAAGCAGATCCTGATGATCGCCGGCTTCGATCGCTACGTGCAGATCGCGCGCTGCTTCCGCGACGAGGCGCTGCGCGCCGATCGCCAGCTCGAATTCACGCAGGTGGACCTCGAGATGTCGTTCGCGACGCCGCCGCTGGTGTTCGAGATCGTCGAAGGCGCGCTGGCGGCGTGTTTCAAGGAGATCGGTGTCGACGTCCCGCGTCCGTTCAAGCGCATGCCGTATGCAGACGCGATGGCGAAGTACGGATCGGACAAGCCGGATCTCCGCTTCGGCCTCGAGATCCAGGACTTCGGCCCGCTGTTCGCGCAATCACCGTTCGGGATTTTCAGAGAGGCGGTCGAGCACGGCGGCACGATTCGCGGTTTCGTGATCCCCGGCGCCGCAAAATATTCGCGCCGCGAGGTCGACGAGCTCGTCGAGCTGGCCAAGCAGGCGGGCGCGGCCGGCCTGGTCTACACGCGCTACACCGCTGAAGGCGTGCAGGTCTCCGCCAAGCCGATCGGCGAAGAAGGCGCGCGCAAGGTGCTGGAAGCCTCGGGTGCGAAGAAGGAAGATCTGCTCGTGCTCGCGTCGGGCGCGGCCGAGGCGGCGTCGAAGGTCCTCGGCCAGCTGCGACTACAGGTGGCGAAGAAAGAGAACCTGATTCCAGAAGGGAAGTGGGAGCTGACCTGGGTCACGGACTTCCCGCTGTTCGACTGGAACGCCGACGAGAAGCGCTGGGATTCGGTGAACCATCCCTTCACCGCGCCGCGCGAGGAAGATCTGCACATGCTCGAATCGGATCCAGGCAAGGTGCTGGCGAAAGCCTATGACGTGATCCTGAATGGCTGGGAGCTTGGCGGCGGCTCGATTCGTATTCACGATCGCGAGACGCAGGCCAAGGTGTTCCGCCTGCTCGGACTGTCGGACGAGGATGCGAAGAACCGCTTCGGGTTCTTCCTCGAGTCGCTCGAGTACGGCACGCCGCCGCATGGCGGGCTGGCGCTCGGCCTCGATCGCATCTGCGCGCTGCTGGCGGGCGAAACGTCGATTCGAGAAGTGATTCCGTTCCCCAAAACGACGCAGGCCGTAGATCTGATGTGCGACGCGCCGTCGACGGTCGATCCGAAGCAATTGCGCGAGCTCCACATTAAGAACATTTAGGGCCATGCGCAAGAAGGCCGCGATCGTCCTGCCGGATGCTGCACGCAAACAGGCGATCGCCTCGCTGCGCGCCTATTTCACGGCGAACATGGACGAGGAGATCGGCGATCTGAAGGCCGGCCTGCTGCTCGATTTCATCCTGAGCGAGCTGGGCCCCAGCGTCTACAATCAGGCTATCGCCGATGCGCGCGCCTTTTTCGAGGAGCGTACCAGCGACCTCGCGGCGATTTGTTATCGCGACGAGTTCCCGACATCGCGAAAGTCATGACATGCCACTGCTGTTCTCATACGGATCGTTACAACAGGAAGAAGTCCAGCTCTCGACGTTCGGCCGCAAGCTCGATGGAGAAAAGGATCTGCTGATCGGCTACGAGCCGTCGCTGGTGAAAATCGCCGATCCCGAGGTCGCGAAGCGTCTCAAGAAGCTGCACCACGACAACGTCAGCAAGACCGGCGACGAGTGGAGCAACGTCCAGGGGACGGTGTTCGAAATCACCGACGCGGACCTCGCGAAGGCCGATACGTTCGAAGCCCAATATTCCTACAAGCGCGTGACCGTGCCGCTCGCCTCCGGCAAGGACGCGTGGGTCTACGTGCACGATTCAGGTGCCTGAGGTGCCTGGAGTGCCAGAGGTGCTCGGAATCGAACTCCCGATTATCCAAGCGCCGATGGCTGGGTCGCAGGGGAGTGCGCTCGCGATCGCGGTGTCGAACGCGGGCGGGCTCGGCTCGCTGCCGTGCGCGATGATGGCGCCGGATCAAATCCGCAAAGAGCTGCAGGCGATCAAGGCCGCGACGTCAAAGCCGTACAACGTCAACTTCTTCGTCCACAACCAGCCGGTGCCCGATGCCGCCCGCGAAGGCGCCTGGCGGAAAGTGCTGGCGCCGTATTTCGCCGAATACGGGATCGATCCCGCGTCGATTCAGGCAGGCCCTCAACGCGTGCCGTTCGATGATGCGGCCGCCGACGTGCTCGAAGAGCTCAAGCCACCAGTGGTGAGTTTCCACTTCGGATTGCCGTCAGATGCGCTGATGAAGCGCGTCAAGAGCTGGGGCTCGAAGATTCTCTCGTCGGCGACGACGCTCGATGAGGCGCGCTATCTCGAAGCGCACGGCGTGGATGCGATCATCGCGCAAGGGTATGAAGCGGGCGGCCATCGCGGGATGTTCCTGAGCGAAGACCTCAACACGCAGCCGGGAACATCCGCGCTGGTGAAGCAGATCGTCGCTGCCGTTCGCGTCCCGGTAATCGCCGCCGGCGGCATCGCCGATGCGGAGGGCGTCAAGGCCGCGATGGCGGGCGGCGCGTCCGCGGTGCAGATCGGCACGGCGTACCTGTTCACTCCGGAAGCCACCACGAATCCGCTGCACCGCGCGGCGCTCAAGAGTCCTGCGGCTCGCACCACCGCGGTGACGAATCTGTTCACCGGCCGTCCGGCGCGGGGCATCGTCAATCGACTGATGCGCGAGATTGGGCCGATCAATCCGAACGCGCCGGCGTTCCCGCTGGCCGCCACCGCGATCTTTGCGCTGCGATCGAAGGCCGAGCCCAAAGGCGTGAACGACTTCACCTCGATGTGGGCGGGGCAGAGCGCGGCGCTCTGCCGCGAAATGCCGGCAGCCGAACTGACCCGGCTCCTCGCGCGCAAGTGACTAGATGGCGTCGGAGACCGACGTGAACGTGAAGGCAGCCAGCTTCAGCGCCGGCACCATCAGCGGCGACTTCCTCTCGGGCGCGCCGATTGCCTCGACGTTACCGGGCGCCAGCATCGCCAGCACGCTCTGATTGAATCGCAGGTTCGTCACGGGATGACTGATGCGTCCCTTTTCGATCCACCACAGGCCGTCGCGTGTAAGTCCGGTCAGCATGATCGAGCGGCCATCAATCTGTCGCACGTACCAGAACCGCGTGATCAGCAGCCCGCGCTCCATGTCCTTGATCATGTCGTCCATCGACGTCGGCGGCTGCGAGCTTTCGAGGATGTAATTCACCGGGCCGGGCGTCGGTTCCTTCTTCTTTTCCTGCGCCCAGAATCGCGAGTAGGCGAGGTTCTCGAGCACGCCGTTCTTGATCAGCGAGAGGCGAGTCGCCGGCACGCCTTCGTTGGTACTCGGCGCCGCGGGTAGTTCCGCGTGCATCGGATCGCTATAGAGGTTGACCTTTTCGTTGAACAGCTGCTCGCCGACCTTAGTCCTGCCGTCCTTGGCCGAAAACGCCCCGCGACCCTCGTCGTTCGGACGCGCATCGAGGCTGGTGGTGAGCGAGCCGACGAGATCGGCAACCGCCTGCGCCTCGAGGATCACCGGATACACACCGGGCTCAATCGGCTTCGGCTGTCGCGATTTCACCGCCTTGTCGACCGCCCGATCGACGACGTGCTGCGCGTTCAGCTTCGACAGATCGAAGTGATCGGATGAAAAGTATCCCGATCCCGTCCCGTCCGTCGCGCGCGCCGTCACGCTGAAATCCGCGCTGGTCGAATGGAAGTACCGGCGATTGCCGTTCGCGGTGGCTTCCGCTGTCGCGGCATCGCTCGCGGTGTGGAAGCCGGCACCGGTCACCTTTGCAGTGCGGCACGTGGTCAGCACGCCGTTCAAGGTCTTCGCGCGCGCCTCGAGATCGATGTTCGCGGTGGCCGGCGAAAAACCCCGGTGATCCTGATAGGTCTGCGGTCCCAGCGTCGGCAGGTATTCGCGATGCACTGGCGACACTCGCGCGATCCGGACGGCTTCCTCGGCCAGCTGCTTCAACGCGTCGGCGCCGGCATCGTTGCCGATCGAGTTGCCGCGCCTCTTGCCGACCCACACTGTGGCGGTGATCTCGAGATCCTCGGCGCGACCGCTGGTGGTGATGCGATTGTCGGCAAAGCGGGCGTGCGATTGAACGGCATTGCGCAGCGAGACGATCGCGTCCTCGGCGCCCGCCGCCTTCGCGTGCGCGAGCACGTCCTCGCAGATCTTGAGAGCGTCGTCGCGGTTGATCACGACGCCGCTCCCGTGTTGAGCACGGTGATGTTGCGGAACCGCGCCGGTGGACAACCGTGACTCACGGCGTTGGTCTGGCCGGGCTCGCCCTTGCCGTCGGCGGAGGTGCCCCAGAGTCGATACGTGGCTGGTCCGCCGATGCCGTCGCATGACGCCCAGAAGTCCGGCGTTCGCGATTGATACGCCGCGTCGCGCACCATCGCGCCCAGCTTGCCGTTGGTAATCTCGCGGATCACCGCGCCGCCGAACTGGAAGTTGTAGCGCTGATGATCGATCGACGACACGCCGCGGCCCTGGACGTACAGGCCCTTCTTGATGCCGCTGAACAGCTCGTCGAGCGTGACCTCGGTGGGCGCCGGCTCGAGAGAGACATTCGGCATGCGCGGGAAGGGGACACTCGACCAGTCATCACAATGCAGGCAGCCATGTGATTTCTGCTGGCCCACGAGCGGCGCGAGCTCGCGCGTGGTCTGCCAGTCCACGAACAGACCCTCACGCACCAGATGCCAGCGATCCGACTTCACGCCCTCGTCGTCATAACCCGTCGTCGCAAGACCACCGGGCTGTGTGCGATCGCCGACGAGATTCACGATCTTCGCGCCGAAGCGGAGCTTCCCGGCATCCGTCGGCTTGATGAAGCTCGTGCCCGCGCTGTTCGCTTCGTAGCCGAGCGAGCGATCGAGCTCGGTCGAGTGTCCGCACGACTCGTGAATCGCGAGGAACAGCTGCGAAGGATCGACGACGATGTCGAAGCGGCCGGGGACGACGGGTTTGGCGGTGAGCTTCTCGACGACCTCGTGGCCGGCCTTCTCGGCATCCTCGAACCACGGATAGTCCTCGACATATTCATAGCCAAGCAGTTTCGCGCGATCGACCACGGCGCGCGTCTGAAAGTCTCCGGAGTCGCGATTCGTGGCAGTGGTCGTGAATTGCGGATACGTGCGAACCAGGCGCTGCGTGATCCGCGAGCCCTCGCTCGATGCGAAGTATTTCTGCTCGTCGACGAACTGGATCTGCGAATTGATGAAGCTGACGCCCTTCACCGCCATCGCGGTCTCGTTCAGCTTCATGAGAAACGCCGTCTTCGTTTCGAGCGGCACCTCGAACGGATCGCGCTTGATTGGATTGTTCCAGGTGGCGACGACCTTGTCGGCGTTGGCGAGCACGACCTTTCGCGTCTGCAGAATCGCGTTGGCTTTCGCGATGGCGATCGCCTGCTCGGCGACGAGACGCGCCGATGCGGGATCGACCTTGTTGGTGGCGGCAAATCCCCACGCGCCGTCGACGAGCACGCGCAGTCCCATGCCGTAGCTCGACGAACGCGAGACGTTTTGAATCTGCCGTTCGCGCGTGGTGATCGATTCGCGGCGGTAGCGATTCACGCGGATGTCCGCGTACGACGCGCCAAGGGCGGCGGCTCGCGACAGGGCGGCTTCGGCGGCTTCGGCGCGGGCCGCGTCGCCGGCGGTGCTCGGCTGGAAAGCCTCGGCCCAGTCCGGAACGTACGACGCGGCGATGATCGTGCCGCCAGCAGCGATGAATTGACGGCGGGATAGTGAAGGAATGCGCATTGCGGCGATTATATGAGTCGGCGGCGTTTTCGCCCGCTTGCATTCCCCGGCGGCGAGGTGCTAACGTGGCTGTAGCTAGTTAACTATTTGTAACGCAAGGAGATACGAGAATCAGCACGGCGTCGATGCGTAAAGTAGCAGTGCCCGAGGCGGGCATGTCGACCCTCTTCGGGGCCTACGACGACAACCTCCGGCAGCTGGAATCCCTCCTGAACGTTCGCATCCGCACCCAGGGCCACGAGCTGCTGGTCGAAGGCGATGCGGGCAGCACCGCCAAAGTCGCGCGTCTTGTCGAGCAGCTCGGCGGGCTGATCGACGAGGGCCACTCGATTTCCGATCGCGACGTGAAGACGGCGGCGCAGCTCGTTGCCGAGGACGCGACGGTCGATCTCCGCGATCATTTCCTGAAAGACGGTCAGCTCCGCACGGCCGGCAAGCGCCGCATTGCGGCGAAGTCCGCGAACCAGCGGCGCTACCTCGAAGCGATCGATCAGTACGACATCGTGTTCGGCATCGGCCCCGCGGGCACGGGCAAGACCTACCTCGCGATGGCGCAGGCGGTGAGCTATCTGCTCGCCAAGAAGGTCAGCCGGATCATCCTCGCGCGTCCCGCGGTCGAAGCGGGCGAGAAGCTCGGCTTCCTGCCCGGCGATCTCCAGGAGAAGGTAAATCCGTACCTGCGGCCGCTCTACGACGCGCTCTACGACATGCTCGACGTCGAGAAGGCCGAGAAGTATCTCGAGCGCGGCGCGATCGAAGTGGCGCCGCTCGCGTTCATGCGCGGGCGCACGTTGAACGACGCGTTCGTGATCCTCGACGAAGCGCAGAACACCACCACCGAACAGATGAAGATGTTCCTGACCCGTCTCGGTTTCGGATCGAAGGCCGTCGTCACCGGCGACGTCACGCAGATCGATCTGCCCGGCGGACGCACGTCAGGTCTCGTGCAGGCAATGGAAGTCGTCGGCAAGATCGAAGGCATCTCGTTCGTCTACTTCGACGAGCGCGATGTCGTGCGGCACAAGCTCGTGCAAGCGATCGTGAAGGCATACGACTCATATGGCAGCGGCCCGTCTACGCGTTAGTGTTGCAACCCCTGATGGCTTGAACGTGGCGACTCGGGGGCTGGGACCATGGCTCTCCCGCATCGCCCCAGCCACAGCGAGGGGCGACCTCAGCATCGCGATCGTGTCCGATCGGCGGATGCGCGCGCTCAACCGCCAGTTCCGCGGCAAGGACGCCGTGACCGATGTCCTGTCGTTCCCCGCGGAATCGCGGGGATTCATGGGCGATATCGTGATCGCGGCCGGCGTGTCGACGCGCCAGGCCCGCGACGCCGGTCACTCGGCGCAGACCGAACTGCGTGTGCTGGCCTTACACGGTTTGTTACATCTCTTGGGCTACGATCACGAGGCCGACGCTGGCCGGATGGCGCGTGCCGAAGCGCGCCTGAGAAGGAAAGCCGGCCTGCCCGAGGGCCTCATCGAACGAGGCCGAAGGCGCTGAAGGCACAGACGACGTGACGCCACTCTTACTGTTTCTCCTGGGATGTGCGGTGACCTATCTCGGCACGGTCTCAGCCGCGTTCAATGCGCTGATGCGGCTGTCGCTGCGCATTCACGCGGAGCGCACGGATCGTGACGATGCGCTCGGGCAGTACCTCGAGGATCCGCGGCGTCTGTTCATTCCGGCGCGCCTGCTGATCAGCACGCTGACGATTCTTGCCGCGGCGCTCCTGGCGCGCGCCACCGGGCTCGATCGCGCGGGTTTCCCGGTCCTCATCCTCTCGATCGTCATCGTCGTGCTGACGACCGAGCACCTGATTCCGCTGCTGATCGTGCGTCACGACCCGGAACGCGTGCTCGACGTGCTGCTGCCGTCGTTCGATGCGATCGCCGGTCTCCTGCGGCCGCTGACCAACGGCCTGCTGCGGCTGGGCACGAGCAGCCGCCGCCGCAATCAGTCCGGCGTGCGCACGGACGCGCACGTCAAGGAGGCGGCGCCCAGCGTCGAAGTGACCGCCGCGTCGCCCGTGCCTGACGTGGCGCCGGACGCGGCGGCCGAAGCGGTGCAGGAGGGACAGGCGCGTGAACTCCTGCGCAACCTCGCCGACTTCCGCGAGACGATGGTGCGCGAGGTGATGACCCCGCGCCCCGATATCGTCGCGATCGAGAATACGGCGACCATCGAGCAGCTGTACAAGCTGTTCCGCGAGCAGCAGTACTCGCGCATTCCGGTCTTCAAGGAGACGCTCGACAACGTCCAGGGTTTCATCTTCATCAAGGACTTAATCCAGCGCGGGCCCACACTCAACATGCAGGCACCGATCACGCCGATCACGCCGTTCATCCGGCCGGCGCACTTCGTGCCAGAGACCAAGCGCGTGCCGGATCTGCTCAAGGAATTCCAGCGCAAGCGGCTGCAGAGCGCGATCGTGGTCGATGAATACGGCG